>ERZ772960.918-NODE-918-length-24629-cov-4.244486_pt1 | contig 24629 bp, 22 predicted proteins | sample MGYA00580678_ERZ772960 | MGnify/ENA primary metagenome ERZ772960 (study PRJEB29015, sample SAMEA2737930) | human oral metagenome | biome: human oral; feature: human-associated habitat; material: dental | place: China | collected 2059 ... | reverse complement strand
CCGGTGGAAGTTCCACCGGCTCCGCAGAACAAGTCTATATAGAGTAATTTGATGTTTTCCATTTGCTATTCTATATTACCTTCTACCTTGTAACCTTTATTCCGAAGATATGTAGCAATATACTCATCATCGTCAACATCTTTAAGTACGTCAAAAAGATAACCTTTTACATACTTCGCAATAGCTTCAGGAGAGGCTAAGTCTACGTGTTGTGATATAAACTCACATTTCTTTGTCCTACCTAATTGCTCAAACTCGTATTCTAATCCTTTAGAATTGGTGTCTTCAAACAATTTAGATATATCACCTTGATGATATAGCTTCCCATTAATATCCATTGCTGTACTATCACTGTAGTATTGCTTTAGCTCTACCACCTCACCTGTCTTTCTAAGTTTTGCTTTCATAATTTACTTTTTCAATTCAAGATAACTTCCGTCACATAATGTTGTCTCCAATTTTCTTATACCCTGAAACAGAATCCTGTTATCATGCTTGTCGAGATAAAACATCTTACCTCCGCAACAGATATCAAGGAATGGACTTTTTATCATATTTGTTTTCTTTTGTATTTAATATTTCTTTACAGACATCTTCTGCTATTTCCCGAGCTTTGTCCTTGGTTACATACTGGTTTTCCTCGTTACCTGTCTTCTCAATATCGAAAATCAGAAAAAGAATGAAACTTAGGAAAACATATAACGGTATTACTGCTATCCATATCCTAAAATCTGCATTCATAAACCATGCGAAATCCAGTGTCGTCAGTGATGCAGACAGATATGTGATGACCGCTGCGCTTGTAAATGGAAATGAATCTTTCATCTTTTTCAGCTATTCTTAATTTTGCTATTGTTCTTATTACTTAATCTGTTTAACCAGTAATGGATCTTGATCACCATATGGGAAGAATATCATTCTTTCTTTCTTAGGCTATAGAGTAAATTAGCTCTTCGTCTCAAAGATTTGTTCATAGTCTAATATGTCTTAGCCTTATGGCTCTATTCGAGTATTACTCAGACTTGGCATTTACCTTTAATAAGGTTCCTACCATATTCTTATTAAACCAATACGTTCCGCCAACCTTTCTCATGGCACTATCAATCTTGCCACTCTTTACAATACGACACACCGTAGGTACACTACATTTTAGAAATTTTGCAAGAGATTTATAGCCTGATAACCAGCTATCTTCGTCAAAAAGCTCATTAGAAGTATTACCTTCATAGCTTTTATTATATGTGTTCATAAGCTCAACAAAATCCTTCACTGACAACTGTGCCAGTGGAGTCTCTAACAAACTTTGTGTTAATTCCATATTCTTCACTTTAATACATAAATTAATAATACCTGGCAAAAAGCCCAATCTCTGTCGCCTTGATAATTGTATTAAAGGATATTGGAGAGACAACTGTCTGATAAACCAATAATTGTATTAAAGTGTCTCGAAACGACGATACAAAGATAATAAAATCTATTTCATACTCCTTACTTTTTACTCATCAAATTGCTTCATATAAGAAGACTTCACTTCATCAGCTATATCAATATAAGGTTTCATAGCTTTGTAATCACTATGTCCTGTCCACTTCATAACAACACTGGGAGGAATTCCTTTTGCAAGAGCAGTACATATAAATGTACGACGACCGCAGTGAGTTCCTACAAGTTCATATTTAGGCTTTACCTCATCTATTCGCTTGTTACCTTCATAATGGGTGCTTTTTATAGGTTCATCTATTCCTGCTAATTTGCATAATGTATGAAGCCTCTTATTCATCTTCTGATTACTTATAATAGGCAGTACTTTTTTATCAGGAAAATGAATATCAGAATACTTGTCTAAGATAGCTTGTGATTTACTATTTATCTCTATGGTTATTCTATCTGCTGTTTTTACAGTAACAATTTCAATCTTTCTATTGTGAATGTCTTCCCATGTCAGATTATAGGCATCAGAATATCTTAATCCTGTATAACAACAAAATAGGAATACATCACGCACTGCTTCAAGTGATGTATATTTCTCTGGGATTTTAAGGTTTTCTACTTTCTCCAATTCCTCTTGTGTTAAGAATATGACACGCTTACTTGCACTCTTCAATTTAGGCTTGAAGTGTTCAAAAGTATGATTAGTATGATAGTCTTTCTCATAACACCAACGAAGATACCAACGTAAGAATCCAAGCTGTTTATTAATCGTGCTATTCTTCATACCTTTCTTTCCCATATAGTTTATGAAGTCAGCGATACCGTCTTCATTAAAATCTTCAAAGTTCAATTTTTTATTAAAGTCTTGTAAATGGTTACGTAAAGCTGCAAATTTTTCATAGGTCGCTGGAGTCCAATCATTGAGTTTGCCATTAACTTTCACAAACTCATCAAAACACTTCCAAAAATCGTTTTTCTTCTTTTTAGGTTTATTAATATCCACTTGATGCACATTTATAGTACTATCTTTTTTAAATGATTCTTCCGTGGTTAGAAGCTGTGGATTGGTCTTAGCATGAAAGGCATTACGCAATTCTTTAGGCGATGGTATGACCTGTCGTAACTCAAATTCACGAAAAATAGTAACCATACATGCACTCATTTGGGACAAATGCTCATTAAATTCATTAGTCACAGTTGTATTGCTATTTAGGGACATTATACGCTGTTGTCTATCGTCCCAATTCTCTTTTTGAATTACAAGTCCTGTCTGGAAATCCAGTCGATTCCCATTATATGATACACGCATACGAATCCTGTAACCAGCGTCTCTATAATTACGTATTGAAAATTTTATAGTTCTTTTTATAATCATATTTGATAACCTTTATTTCAAAGTTAATCAAATATACAGTTTTGCCCCACTTTTTGCCCCAATATTTCCCATTTGTAAAATAAAAACACTTTGTTGGTGAAGAACAGTTTTTTTATTGGTATTTTTGAACCCCCTTTATTTTGCCCCAAAGTTGCCCTACTTTTTGCCCCTCACTTTTTCAAAAAGTATTCGAACTATTACTATCAAGAAATGAAGTATCATATCAAATCATATCAGTAACTTTTTGTTGTTCAATGATTTTTGATATTATTTGATATAATTCTTTAATTATTTTGCATAGAAGTCCGTTTCCCTCTTTCTCCGAATGTGACGCTACATCCAAAATGATATCAGCAATCAACTCTGCACAGCAAGGTGCGGTCATCCAATGTAGTTTAATCATAAAGAAGTAGCTATGAAAAAAAGACTTATACTATTACTGACAATCTTGTCTCTCTGTCTTCCATATACGTATGCGCAAGAATTGACATCAAAAATAGAGAACATCGCAACCGCGAAACCAAAAATAATGGTAATTCCCTACACTCATCAAGGGGAAGATATACGTATGGTGCTGGAAAGTGATGTCAACAAACGCATTGCTCTAACGAAGATAAAAGAGGCATTTGACCAGCGAGGATATACAACCGTTGATTTCTTCGGACGCGTTAAGGCTCTATCTAAAGCTAACGCATTAGGAAGTAATCAACAACAAGACGCAAAGTCGCTTATCATACAACAATCTGGAGCTGATATATACGTTGAGGCCGAAATCAATATTCTCGATTCACCAACGGGTAACTCCGTGAAGATTATCATATCAGGATACGATGTATCAACAGGAAACTCACTAGCAAATACCGTGTGCGAAAGTGGAAAATTCTACACTGATGATTACGGCAAACTGGCTTCAAGGGCAACCGAGACGGGTATCAATGGTTTTCTTAACGCTATGCAGAGCAAACTTATGGATATGACAGAGAACGGACAATCAATCAGTCTCACAATCGGATTCGACCAAGCCTCAACGCTGTCCATGTCTACAGAAGTTGGGAATGATGGACTTCCATTATCTGACGATATCGAAATGTTCATTGCAGAAAACTGTTATAAGGAGAACTATCACATACAGGGTACAAGTGACAAACAAATGATTTTTGATGACATACGTATCCCACTAACTGATGCTGAAGGCAGGACTTATAACTCTAATAAATTCGGATTAAAACTCCTACAATACTTCCGCTCAAGGAATATTAAGATTGAAAGATCCATTAGCAACAACATGATTGTAATCACTATAAAATAAAACTCCATGAGTATCCGTAAATTATATGTCATCACAGCACTATTTATTGCCGTTATTAGCAGTGCTCACGCGCAAGGAATTGAGATTGGTTTTGTCATACCAACAAATCAAGATGAAATAAGCGTGAATACGGCAAGGATACTTCGCAGTAGAATACTTCCTGCATTTACAGCAGAAGGTATTGAGACATCAGAAGTTAGTTCCATCGCTATTAAGCCCGAGCTTAGTTTCACAAACTACCAAGAGGCCGAAGGAGGAATGAGGAATATTCATACCTCAGAAGTACAAATAAACCTTATCTGTCAGAATCTGATTACAGGAACAGTGTTTGCCAGTCGAACATTCAGCCTACAAGGGCAGGGTTACTCTGCTGATGATCTCGTTAAAAGTGCGTTCTCACAAATAAAGCCGGACGACGAGAATGTAAGATTATTCCTACATACGGCAAAGAGGCAGATATTAAGTTACTATTCAAGGAATCTGCGAGCAGTACTTGATAGGGCACAAACCTATGCCCAGCTTCACCAGTACGAAGAAGCATTATCCCTGCTCTTCTCTTGTCCATCCACATTAGCCAATTACAATAGTGTAAATGCTGCTATCAGCAACATCTACAAACAATACCAAAGAAATGAGTGTGGCAACCTTTTACTACAAGCACAAACAGAATATTCTAATGGCAATTACGAAGCGTGCGCTGAAATGCTCAAACAAATAGATACAACAAGTCCCTGTGCTACAGAGGCAAAGGCTTTATGTCAGCGTATTAAGCAATCGCGAGATACAGAAGCGAAACAAATTATTACATTAATAGAGAATCAGGCAAAAAGGGAAGCAGACTTAGAGAAACAAAGAATAAAAGCAGCTAGAGATATTGCGGTTGCGTATTACAAACAACACACTAACTTAATTCTGATCTTCTAATCGCCATATCTCGCTTTTGACGAAAGTATATATCGTGGGGCACGGGAGTACATTTCGTGGGGCACGAAAGTACATTTCGTCAAATGCGGGGATATTACTTACTTTTAAAGTTCCAAGATTAATTTAAAGTTCAAAGGTCAATATTCCAAGTTCAAAGGTTAAAGTTCCAAGCCTATACGGTTAGCGGAAAATTTTTATTTGATATAAATTTATTTCTAACCTGTTCCCCGTAAATTTCTAACCGTATATAAATTTATCGCAAACAGGTTAGAAATTTACGGGGAACAGGTTAGAAATTTCACGCAAACAGCATATAAATTCCCCGCAAACCGCATCTAGGTTTTTGGCGAACTATATTCCGGATCAAATGCCCTTTAGCAAAGGTACATTCCATGCAATACAATCGTACTTCTTGTGCGTGTAAAAACCATTTTATCAGTTGGTCTATCGTTTCTGCTAAGACAGCCATAAAAGAGTTCGCGAACAATTTTGATTTTGTTCGCGAACAATTTTTTGCTTGTCTTATAGCATGAGGTGTTACCCTGTGGAGGCTCGCCGGCGAATGCGTATTCCGTCGCTGCGCTCACCGTATCTACGCGCTGGCGGATGCGTATCTAGCTGCCCGCAGATACGTATTGCGTCGCCGCTATATACGCATCTGTCAGCAACGCTCACCGCATCTGTCGGCAAGGGAATACGTATTCGCCAGCAGTTAGATGCGCATTCAGCAGAGACGCAATACGCATTCGGCAGGAGTTGGATAAGACGTTCTATACAAGATTCGATTTCAAAAAGTATCGCTCATACGATGGAAAACTAAAAGGGAAATTGTACCTTTGCAGGTGCAATCTTTATTAATAACAATCATAAACAAAATTATGAGACATTTATTTTCTATCCTTCTCATTGCGGTAACTCTAATTGGAACCAGCAGCTTCACGTATGAAACAACTTCTACAACCAATGCCGAATATACCAGCATACAGAAACAAAAGAAGCATAGTGGAAGAAAAACTCACAAACGTTCGAAGACACGTAAGTATAGGACTCGTAAGAATCGATCAACTCGCTCAGCCAATGTAGGGCAGACAGTGTATATCACTCCAACGGGTTCTTGTTACCATTCTACGCCATCATGTCCGGCATTATGGCGCGGAAACTACTCCCGCATATCTTTAAGTTCCGCACGAAGCGAGGGCTATCGTTCTTGCTCAAGATGCTATTAATATTAAGATATTGGATTCAAATTAACGGATGGCTAATTTCAAAATAATATAATTATGGCATACTGTAAAAACTGCGGTTCTCCGCTTAACGAAGGTTCTGAATTTTGTTCTCAATGTGGAACTCCGCAACATCAAGACGATAACGAGAGTTATACGGAGCAATCACGTAAGGATAAGCTATTCAACGTTCCTAAAAAGGCTTGGCGCATTATTATTCCCGTGGCAGTTCTTCTGTTGTTATGTTTTACGAATCCAAGTAAGACTAAACATGTTGAGGCTATTCACACGGAATTAATGAAGGTCTTAGAACAACAAGGTGGAAGCGAAGCGACGGTATATGCGTCTTTGGGCGCAGGTATCATAGATAAGGTGCTCGTTTCGAAGTTAGATGTAAGCAATTATTTTATTTTCAGCGTAGGTTCCTTACAAAATGGAACGAAAAGCAAGGTAGTTTCGTTCGGTATTTTAGGACATGTCTTTACATCTGGACTCGATAAGGACGCATTTAGCGATTTGAAGAAGAAAAACAAGACTCTCGGTCTTTAACAATTCTTTGACAGATGAAATATAGACTGTTTGCAGCATTGTCTGCCACAGTTCTCTTGTTCACCTCTTGTTATAGGCAGCAAAGAACGAATCATCTTGCTGCCTATATTGATACATTGTCATTGCGTAATGGCGACCTTATTTTCAGAGAGGGGAAAAGTGCTGAAAGCGCATTGGTAAAAGCAATAGACAGTAACAGCTTTTCTCACGTAGGCTTACTATTTAAAACAAAGAATGGTTGGAACGTTGTGCACGCTGTTCCCGGAGAATCTGATAATAACGTAGACATCGTGAAGTCGGAACCCCTCGGTGTGTTTCTTCAACCCGATAGATGTGCAAAGGCAAAAGTCGTCCATTCGCATTGTGATGCTAGTGTTGCAGAAAAAGCGGTGCAATATGCTTTACATAAAAGAAACTTTCCTTTCGATGATAATTTCGATATGGCTGACACAACAAAGTTTTATTGCACGGAATTAGTCTGGCGTGCTTATCTTTCTGCCGGAGTTGATATATCGAAAGGGCGAAGACACAATATTAAAGTATTAGGGTTTCGGAAAATGTGCCTGCTGCCTTCGGATATTATGATAGAAAATACCATAAAAGGCATCAACTTTAAATAGTTTGCATTATCGAACACAACATACATAAGGGGCATCTTTAACTTTAGCAGAAAGCCTTACATTAAACAGTAGTAATCATAATTTTGAATTATGAACTTTGAACTTTGAATTTTGAATTAAAGCAGAGCCTCTCCTAACTCGCTCCCATTAGCCACTCCGCTCCTAAAAAATCTGCAAATTATACCCATGTAAGCAATGTTTCTGATAAAAATTACCTATCTTTGCAGGGATAATAACCAATTAGTGGTATAATACATGGAGTTTTCAGCGAAACAGATAGCGCAATTCATACAAGGACGTGTTGATGGTGACGAGAATAAAACCATCCATACTTTCGCCAAGATAGAGGACGGAAAAGAGGGAGCAATCTCTTTTCTTGCTAATCCGAAATACACACATTATTTATATGAGACGGCTTCGTCAATCGTTCTCGTTGATGAGGACATCCAGTTGGAGAAGCCCGTTAAAGCCACATTGATACGTGTTAAGAATGCACGTGATTGTGTTGCGAAGTTGTTGCAGTTATATGAGAGCATGAAACCTAAGCGTCAGGGCATTGACAGCTTGGCTTTCGTTTCGCCCAAGGCGACCATCGGTAAGGATGTTTATATTGGTGCCTTTGCATACGTAGGGGACGGTGTGACGGTTGGAGATGGCTGTCAGATTTATCCTCATGCAACGATAATGGAAGGCGTAGAGATGGGTAAGAACTGTATTATCTATCCTAATGCTAGCATTTACCAAGGCTGTAAGTTGGGCGATAGGGTTATCCTCCATTCTGGCGCAGTGGTAGGTGCAGATGGTTTCGGATTCGCTCCTAACGCTGAAACAAATAGTTATGACAAGATACCACAGATAGGTATTGTGACCTTAGAGGACGATGTTGAGATTGGTGCAAACACTTGTGTGGACCGCTCAACGATGGGTAGCACCTATGTTCGTAAGGGTGTTAAACTGGATAACCTCGTGCAGATTGCACACAATACAGACATTGGCGAGAACACAGTCATGTCTGCCCAAGTGGGTATCGCAGGCTCTACAAAGGTGGGGCAGTGGTGCATGTTCGGTGGACAAGTAGGCATTGCAGGGCATATAGAGATAGGTGATAAGGTTTTCCTAGGCGCACAATCAGGTGTACCTGGAAGTTTGAAGGCTAACCAACAACTGATTGGTACACCTCCAATGGAGCAACGCTCTTACTTTAAGTCGCAAGCCATCTTCCGCAGACTGCCTGAGATGTACAAGCAACTAAGCGACTTGCAGAAAGAAATAGACCAATTGAAAAAGAACAGATAACATTCATGGATACAATAAAACAGAAGACATTAAAAGGGAGTTTCTCGCTCTTTGGCAAGGGACTTCACACTGGTTTGAGTCTTACCGTGACGTTTAATCCGGCTCCAGAGAATACTGGCTATAAGATACAACGTATAGATCTTGAGGGGCAGCCAATCATCGATGCCGTTGCAGAGAATGTAGTGGATACACAGCGCGGAACGGTCTTGGCAAAGGGAGATGCACGTGTAAGTACGGTAGAGCATGGCATGTCTGCTCTGTATGCAATGGGTATTGACAACTGCTTGATACAGATTAATGGACCGGAATTCCCTATCCTTGATGGTTCTGCAGCGATGTATGTTAATAAGATCAAGGAGGTGGGTATTGTTGATCAAGCTGCCCCGAAGGACTATTACATCATACGGAAAAAGATAGAGATAAAGGAGGCGAACGGGTCAGTAATTACTATTCTGCCTGACGACGAGTTCTCTATTACTGCCATGTGTAACTTTGATTCAAAGTTTATCAGCAGTCAGTTCGCTACGTTGGACGACTTTGGAACCTACGCAGAGGAGATTGCGCCAGCTCGAACCTTCGTCTTCGTGCGTGACATTATGCCGTTGTTACAAGCGAACCTCATTAAGGGTGGCGACTTGGATAACGCTATTGTTATCTATGAACAACAGGTTTCTCAAGAGAAACTAGACCAACTGGCCGACCTCTTGAAAGTGCCTCGTATGGATGCAAACAACATTGGTTACATCCAACATAAGCCTTTGCAGTGGTACAACGAATGTACGCGTCATAAGCTCCTTGATATCATCGGAGACATGGCACTCATAGGTAAACCTATCAAGGGACGCATTATTGCCACTCGACCGGGGCATACTGTGAACAACAAATTTGCGCGTTTAATGCGTAAAGAGATACGTAAGCACGAGGTGCAGGCACCGATCTACGACCCTAATGAAGAGCCTCTCATGGACAACAACCGCATACGTGAGTTGTTGCCACATAGGTACCCCATGCAGTTGGTAGATAAGGTTATCTCCATGGGTGCCAATAGTGTAGTAGGGGTCAAGAACGTCACTAGTAACGAGCCTTTCTTCCAAGGACATTTCCCTCAAGAGCCCGTTATGCCGGGTGTACTTCAGGTAGAGGCAATGGCGCAATGTGGCGGTCTTTTGGTGCTATCACAGCTTGAGGAGCCAGAGAGATGGTCAACTTATTTCCTGAAGATAGACGATGTTAAGTTCCGTCAGAAGGTCGTTCCGGGCGATACTCTCCTGTTCCGTGTGGAGCTGTTAGGTCCTGTTCGCCATGGAATTAGCTCAATGAAAGGCTATATGTTCGTAGGTGATCACGTTGTCGCCGAAGCAACTTTTACGGCGCAGATAGTGAAGAATAAGTAAGGAGGAGTTTAGGAACTCCTCCCCAAAACATAATGATATGAACCAAATAAGTCCGCTTGCCTTTGTTCATCCAGAGGCTCAACTAGGTGACAACAACATTATTGGTCCGTTCTGTTATATCGACAAGAACACCGTAATCGGTAGTAATAATGTGTTCCAAAATGGCGTTACCATCCATATTGGAGCACGAATAGGTGATGGCAACGAGATATTCCCTGGCGCAAGTATCTCTACTAAACCACAGGACTTGAAGTACCGTGGTGAGGACACAATCTGCGTCCTCGGGGATAACAACTCCATACGTGAGAACGTTACAATCTCACGTGGTACAGCATCGAAAGGGAGGACAGTTGTTGGTAGTAACAACCTCCTTATGGAAAGCATGCACATAGCCCACGACTGTGTAGTTGGGTCTGGCGTCATCATCGGCAATTCGACTAAGTTCGCTGGAGAAGTGGTCGTTGAAGACTGTGCCATCATATCTGCTAATGTCCTTTGTCACCAGTTCTGTCGTATTGGCGGGTACGTTATGATACAAGGAGGAAGCCGTTTCTCAATGGACATTCCACCTTATATTATAGTGGGCAAGGAGCCTGCTCGCTACATGGGAGTTAATCTTATCGGATTGCGCAGACGTGGTTTTACGAATGAGCAGATCGAACTCATCCATAACACCTATCGCATCCTTTATGGTACAGGAACGCGTGCAGAGAATATAGCTCGTATAAAGAGTGAATTGCAGGTGACGCCTGAAGTGCAGCGAATCATAGATTTCGCAGAGGCTTCGCAACGCGGTTTGATTAAGTAAGAGGTTGAAGGAAAAGACATTAATCGTCGTCACGGGACCAACAGGGGTGGGTAAGACGGAGACAACCTTACGCCTTGCCGAACACTTCGGTGTACCTGTTATCAACGCAGACTCACGTCAGATCTTTGCTGAAATACCCATCGGAACAGCTGCACCAACGGCTGCTCAACAGGCACGGGTGCGTCATTACTTCGTTGGGAGTCACCACTTAGAGGATTATTATTCGGCAAGTCTGTTTGAAGAAGACGTTTTGAAGCTCATTAATGAGTCTTCTTCGAAGGTTTCCTTACTGTCGGGTGGCTCGATGATGTACATTGATGCGGTTTGTAAAGGGATTGATGACATTCCTACAATACGCCCAGAAGTACGGCAGGAGATGATGCAACTCCTTGAGAAAGAAGGCTTAGCAAAGATGTGTGAGTTGCTTCATGAATGGGATCCAGAACACTGGGCTGTAGTCGATCAAAGCAATCCTCGGCGTGTTATCCATGCCCTTGAGATATGTAAACAGACGGGTAGAACCTACACATCTTTCCGTTCTAATACCATCAAAGAGCGTCCTTTTAATATCATCAAGATTGGTTTGAATCGTGATCGTGACATCCTCTATCAACGCATCAATCAGCGAGTTCTGCAAATGATAGACGATGGTATGATCGAAGAAGCGCAACGCGTCTATCCCAAACGAATGCTTAATTCGCTTAACACGGTGGGTTATAAGGAACTATTTGAGTATCTTGACGGACTGACAACACTTGATGAAGCTATCTTCAAGATCCAAAGCAACACCCGACGTTACGCCCGCAAGCAACTCACATGGTACAAACGTGATCAAGAGATGACGTGGTTCTCGCCCGATAACATTGAAGAAATCTTAAATTATCTATATACTATCTCCCTGTAAGCAAGTAAATAACTACTTTTGCAGTAATCGGTGAATTATATTATAAAACGAAGATTGTAAAGGCAATGATAAAGAGACTTTATTCATTTATTAAGGCTATCTTCCAAGGGATTATACACTTCTTTCCTTGGTACATAAAGCTCTATAAGGGTCGTGCATGGTACACGAAAGCAGCACTGGGGATTACTTCCTTCATCGTTGCCATATTCCTCTATTTAGGCATGGTAGATACTAACTTCCTTTGGCTCTTTGGTAGATCGCCTGGCTTTATAGAGATTAAAACACCTCCAACGTACGCTGCTTCGGAGATATATAGTGCTGACTCCGTACTCATTGGACGGTTTTATAAAGAAAACCGAACACCTGTTAAGTATAGTGAAGTTACTCCCGCTTTCTGGAATGCACTGATTAGTACGGAGGACGAACGCTTCTACAGCCATCATGGAATCGACTTCATGGGCATCGGCGGAGCGATCAAGGACGCTGTTACTCGTGGTGATGGACGTGGTGCATCGACGATTACTCAGCAGCTGGCAAAGAATATGTTCCGTGTGAGAACACAGTATTCTACAGGTTTATTAGGGCACGTTCCAGGGCTTCGCATGCTCATTATGAAGAGCAAGGAATGGATCATTGCGGTGAAACTTGAGCTTATCTATTCCAAAAAAGAGATATTGACAATGTATGCAAATACCGTCGATTTCGGTAACAATTCATACGGAGTCAAGACCGCAGCAAAGACCTATTTCAATACCACACCATCGAAGATGTCGGTTGATCAAGCAGCCACCCTCGTGGGTATGCTAAAGGCTACTACCTACTACAACCCCATCACGCACCCCAAAAACTCTATCCGTCGACGCAACACAGTATTATATAATATGGTGACTCATCATGTATTACCTCAATCGGAGTACACCGCTTACTCGCAGCGCCCACTACGCCTTGATGTACACATGGAAGAGAACTATGACGGTCAGGCTCAGTACTTCCGTCAATATGTTGCAGATGAGTTCAAGGACTGGATGAAGGAGCATGGTTACGACTTATATAGTAGTGGTCTCAAGATCTACACCACGATCGACACTCGCATGCAGAAGTATGCCGAGCAAGCTGTGTCGAAGCAGATGGAGCGTGTGCAAAACACCTTTAACAACCATTGGCGGGGTCAGAACCCATGGAGAGATGCGCGTGGACAGGAAATACCGGGCTTCATTGAGGGTATAGCCCAGCGTCAACCCTTCTATAAGAAACTTGTTCAAAAGTATCCCAACCAGCCCGATAGCGTCCTTTACTATCTAAATAAACCTCACAAGGTAAAGCTCTTTGATTATGCAAAAGGCACCATTGAGAAAGAGATGTCATCGATGGACTCCATCCGTTACATGGTACAGTTTATGCACTGCGCGATGGTCGCCATGGAGCCTCAAAGTGGTGCAGTAAGGGCGTGGGTAGGCGATATCGACTTCAACACATGGAAGTATGATAAGGTCGTAGCAGAGCGTCAGCCGGGGTCTACCTTCAAGCTTTTTGTGTACACCGAGGCCATGCGACAGGGATTGACCCCATGCACTCGTCGACGTGACGAATACATCAGTATGCAGGTTCTCGATAAGAAGACTGGGCAGATGAAGACGTGGACTCCGCATAATGCCAATGGACGTTTTTCTAACGACTCGATACCTTTGATGACTGCTTTCGCTCGAAGTATTAACTCCATCGCAGTGCGTGTTGGACAGGAAGTCACTATACCAAATGTTATCGAGACAGCGCAGAAGATGGGTATCAAGAGTCCGTTGGATGACGAGCCATCATTGGCTCTTGGCTCAAGTGATGTTAACCTACTTGAGATGGTGGATGCCTACTCTACGATCGCAAACTACGGTGAACAGATTGATCCAGTGGTAGTTACTCGAATCGTAGACATGAATGGCAACGAGGTCTATACGGCTCCACAAAACCATGAGAGAGCCGTAGATACGAAGTCTGCCTTCCTAATGCAACAAATGCTCAAAGCGGGTGTTAATCAAGGAGGAGGCACTAGTTTGGCTTTGCGCCAATACGTTCCTACCGATACAGACTGGGGTGGAAAGACAGGTACAAGTAATAACCACTCCGATGCATGGTTTATGGCTGTCAGCCCGAATCTAGTAGTTGGTGCATGGGTAGGAGGCGAGTATCGCTCCATACACTTCCGTACAGGTGCCCTCGGACAAGGCTCTAAAACGGCCTTACCGGTGGTGGGTGAGTTCCTTCATAGCCTCATGTACGACCGCACCTATCAGCGTTATCATGCCAAATGGGAGGTAGATGAGGATGATGACATCGACCCATCAATGTATAATTGTATGCCGCCTCCAGTCCAACGACAGCTCCCAGACTCGTTAAAAGGGCAAAACGCAGCTCGCAGACATCAGCAGGGTGATATTGAGGAGGATATTCCTTCAGATGAAAACAATGTTGAGGGCATGCCTTCCGAACCTGCTCCACCAGCCGAACCTGTTAGTAGACACCAGGTTGAAAACGGCTCTGAAGGTGGCGGAAACACCCATGAGAGCAAGGCAGAGAAGAAGAAGGAAAAGAAGATAAAGGCTGCTAAAGACCCAACGGTAAGTAATATTGAATGGGACTAAGCGGCGTTCGTCAACATCATGGAAGCGGCTATCAGTAACGCAATAGACCTACAGAATCCAGAGCTGCAAAAGGCTTTGCAGATCATTCAGTTTACACATCATTCCCTGTTCCTGACCGGTAAGGCAGGTACGGGGAAGTCTACTTTCTTGCGTTATATATCGTCTACTACGAAGAAGAAGCACGTTATCCTCGCCCCGACCGGTATAGCTGCCATTAATGCAGGAGGCAGCACTTTGCATAGCTTCTTCAAGTTACCTTTCCATCCATTAGTGCCTGATGATAGTCGATACACACCTCGCCACCTGCGCGGGACAATGCGTTATAACGGCGACAAGTGCAAGCTCTTGCGCGAAGTGGAGCTTATCATCATCGACGAGATAAGCATGGTTCGTGCCGACATCATTGATTTTATCGATAAAGTGTTGCGTGTTTACAATCGCAATATGCGTGAGCCTTTCGGTGGAAAGCAGCTCCTTTTGGTTGGAGACATCTATCAGTTAGAGCCCGTAGTCAAGGAGGATGACCGCAAACTATTGCAACCTTATTATGCAAGCAACTATTTCTTCGATGCAAAGGTATTCCAAGATTACCCCTTGGTCAGCATTGAGTTGAATAAAGTTTATCGTCAGAACGATTCCACCTTCATATCCATTCTCGACCACATACGCACCAATCAAGCTACAGACAGCGATTTCAACAGTATAAACGCACGTGTGGGTGCATCCTTGGAACCGCAGGATAAGGACAAAGAAAACTTCACCATCACACTTTCAACACGCCGCGATACGGTCGACTGGATCAACAATGAGGGACTAGACAAGCTCGAGGGCGACCCCGTGATGTTCCTTGGTGAGATCAAGGGAGAGTTCCCCGAGAGCAGTCTACCCACCCCCATGGAATTGAATCTCAAGGTGGGTGCACACGTAATGTTCATTAAGAACGATATAGACAAGCAGTGGGTCAATGGTACACTGGGCATTATCATCGGTATAGATGAGGAGGAGGGCGTGCTCTATGTACGCACGGAAGAGGGCGACGACTTGCAGGTTCAGCGTGAAATGTGGGCTAACGTGCGTTACACCTTCAATGAGATTGAGAAGAAGATAGAGGAAGAACAGATAGGGACCTACGTGCAATTCCCATTGAAACTAGCGTGGGCTATCACCGTACATAAGAGTCAAGGACTAACGTTCAAGAACGTTAATATCGACTTCACGGGCGGTGTCTTCGCAGGGGGTCAGGCTTATGTCGCACTCTCCCGATGCACCAGTTTGAATGGAATCAGCCTCAAAGACCCATTGAGGAGGGATGAGGTCTTCGTCCGAGCAGAGGTTACGCAGTTTGCACGTCATTATAATGATGGCAATAGGATAGCCACTGCCTTGAAGCAAAGTAAAGCCGATAAGGAATATTACGATGCTGTGCGAGCGTTCGACAAGGGCGATTATGACAGTTTTCTAAACAATTTCTTCCTTGCCATCCATAGTCGATATGACATAGAGAAGCCTGTTGTCAAGCGGTATATCCGCCGTAAACTCGATACTATTAATCAGCTCCGACGAGAGAACGAAGCCTTGCGGCAGCAACAACGCGAGCATGAGGATTTTCTCAAACAACTCTCTGTTGAATATGTGATGATGGGTAAGGAATGCGAGAAAGAGGGGATGCGTGAAGCCGCCATAGCCAACTATGAGAAGGCAGTGAGGCTCTATGAAGATAACCCGATAGCACGGGGACGCCTCGAACAGCTATGCCGTAATAGAAAATAAAAAGCCTCCCCAAGCCCCTCCGAAGGAGGGGATGTGTTCCCTCCAAGTCCTGCCTTGATGCAACAAAAATACTCCCTAAGCACATCGGAAGGTGAGGATGTGTTCCTCCCAAAGTCCTCCTTTGATGTAAAATGTATATTCGATTAGTGCTGTTGGGGGGTAGATTCAAGGAGTGAAAGGAGTGAGGAGGAGTGAAAGGGAGTGAAGACAATAGCACTAACTGCTGTTAGTTGTACTCTCAAAGACTAATGTCTTAACTCCTATATCCTGTATTCTGACTCCAAAAATAGAATTAAATTGCATGAAAAAGAATAACAATCAATCACGAATCATCAGTTTTATCTTCCTCAGCATACTATTGGCTGTGGGAGTAATAGCCTCCTGTCACCATAAAAACAGGCTTGAGGTAGAGGACAATAAAGACACCGTTGCCGCCAAGGAATTTGCCCCTTTGGTCGATAATGGTAAGTTATCAATCGACTTAAAGAGCATTACCTCCGTTGCATTCCCTAAGTATAAACTCTCCAAAGCAACGCCTTTCATCCCCGATTCCGTTAGTATTGCAGCGGACGAAGAGACCGTCTCCAGCGGTAATTACTCGGCAACTCTTCTGCTCGACACCATCCCTTCCAAAACCTTCTATCAGTCGGTTGAGACCGCTGCACAACACGATACCTGTTGGCATATTAACAACTTCGCTTTCACTTATGAACATAAGGATAAGCAAGGAGGAGTGTATAAGGTCAGCTTCAGCAAAGGCGGTCAACAGATCTTTGTTACCCATCTCAACAGTGACATGGTGGGGCTTTCTGGTAATTCAAAATTCAAAGTTCAAAATTCAAAATTGTGATTAGTTCTGTTGTTGAAAAGCGTCAATAAGTTGTGGAGGGACTTTATGCGTAAGACGGTTAGCGCATTTAATGGAAAAGAAGTAAGTAAACATTTGTAAAATAGCTAGTTAATACTTACATTTGTATCAAAAGTTACTCTGCAGTCGTAAGTGGCATCTTTAGATGGTAAGCCTCGTGTTGAAATTAGCTATGGAGATTAAAGCAATGAAATGGATATCAAGTCTATCTTTAATTTTATTACTCGCTGCAATGTTGTTTAGTTGTGGTAGACCTAAGCGAGAGGTAAAGGTTATGAGTCCTACAAAAATGCCTCAAACAGTATCGAAAGATTTACTTCAAATGTATGACAAGCAAATCAGGTCTTATTATATGGATTTGATGGAAGTGTCAGATGGTGGGATTCTCTCTTTGCCGAATAAAGCTCAAGTTGAATACACTGACGTTGCCGTTGAATTGTTGAACGCTGCACTTCGCAAGAGAGGCTTCTGCCCAGTTGATGATGAGTCAGCGCGAAAAGCTATCTTAAAGTATTTCAATATTGATGTAACCCAGAGTAATTCTGCTTTAAGTAAGTTGCAGTTTAGAAAGTTTATCTTCAAGGATGATAACCATGCAGAGCGTATGCAACAGGCCAAGAGTATGCGATGTGACTTCTTTGAGCAGCCTAATTACTTTTGGAAGTGCCTTATTTATATTCCAAAGTATAACTATCTTATGAGTGTGCCTCCTGTTATTGAAGATGCAGTTCGTATCGAGGGGGTGACAGATGAAGGCTCTGATGAGTTATATAAAGCGAAAGTAAGGCATGGGAAATTAGTTCTTAATCTCGTAGATGATAATTACTTCTATGAGAATGAGTTTATTTTTCACGATAGTAAGATTGCTTTTCAATGGTTAAAGAAACACGATGCAGAGTTTCTCACGAACTTACTTTATAATTATGGATACGATAAGAATGAGGATATTAACAGACTTGTAATGAACGAAATGTTATCGAAGTACAAAGAGGAAAAGCAAGTCTACATGTTTGAAAACACCTTTGCTTGTAAGAAGAATACGAAACATTCATCTGTTGAGATTCGAGAAGGATTGTTGAAAACTATCCTCAACCAACCCGTTAATAATGCACATTATTGTGTGTGGAGGAACCTTCTTCAGGCATATTTATCCCAATTCGTATTGATGAATGAAGACGAACAACCAGAGTGGGTGAGTGCTTTCACGAAGCAAGAACGCTTTCAAATAGTGGCTTATATCAGTTATTATCTTTATCAGTTAGGTGCTAAAAGCGGACAAGATTGGACGTCTGTATTGGGTCATGAGCTTTATTATGAAGGTGCTTTCAGGTCTTATCTTGAGAAGAACAATTACTTAAATCTTCCGGACTATAGGAAGTTATGTGAGAGAGTTTATCATGAGTATGATACCGAGGCAGAGGCGAGTAGTGATATAGGTGATGAGTAGTTCATCTTATTAAATCCGATACCTATGTATCGGGCAGCGGTTTCCTCTTCACTTATAGCACATTCTTTTCTATAATTTCTGTGAATTTATAGAAGAAATAGAGATTATTGTTTATCTTTGCACGGATTATTTATAGCATATACAAAGGGCGTGTGGTATGACAAAGCACGAACCGATTTAAACAAGAGACAAGCGAAGTCTTGAAGTGAAGTGAATGTTAGTTGCCAGCACGATAACCCACAATTAGATGTTTTATGAAGAGGTTTTCAAGTCTTATGTTCCTATTAGCCGTGTTGCTATGGGGCTGTCATTCGAAGAAAGCGGAGCAACAAACCAATGCCGTTTACACATCAACAACGCCATTGGTCACTGATGTAAACCTTCCGCAAAGTTATGTTGCTAACATCCAATCGTTGCGTAACATTGAGGTTCGCTCACAGCAAGAAGGAATCTTGCAACAAATCTTTGTGAGTGAAGGACAGCATGTTCGCGCTGGTCAACCCTTGTTCCGTATAGCCATTGTGGGCGAGGATGAGGAGATTGCAAAGGCTCGTTCAGAGCAAGAACAAGCCGAAATTGATTTGCAAAACACAAGTAAGCTGACTGAAAATAACGTCATTTCACCGAATGCAAAACGCATGGCAAAAGCTAAATTGCAGTCTGCCAGCGCCGATTATAAACTCGCCGTACTACGCAAGAAGTTGGCTGTTATCCGTGCACCCTTTGCTGGTGTTTTAGGGAGGATACCGCAGAAGATGGGTAGTTTCATTCAACAGGATGACCTCTTAACTACGCTTTCTGACAACTCACAAATGCAGGTTTACTTCAACATCTCAGAGACTGATTACCTCGATTTTCAGCAACATCCCGACCTTTATATGCACCTTCCTCTGAAGCTACTGTTGGCTAATGGCAGTACATTCCCAGCCCAAGGACATATCAAGGACATCTCCGGACAATTCGACAATGCCACTGGTACCATCTCTATTCGTTCTCTCTTTGCTAATCCTAAGGGGCTTTTACGTAACGGACAGACGGGAACTGTGCAACTATTAGTGCGTAAGAATCATGCAATGATTATCCCTCAAGAGGCTGTTTATGAGTTGCAAGACCGCAAATATGTCTTTGTCATCGATAAAAACAACGTTATTCATCAACGCCAAATACAAATTGCAGCGGAGGCAACAGGCATTTACGTCATAGCATCAGGGCTCAACGCCTCTGATCACTACCTGACAGATGGTATACAGAAGGTCAACGATGGCGATCGTGTTCGCACTCGTTTTGTTAATCCCAGACAAGCAATAAAGTCAAACGAAATCACTATTTAAGTAGATGTTTAAGATATTCATACGCCGTCCGGTTCTATCTATTGTGATAGCACTGGTCATTGCCTTTATTGGTATTCTTTGTCTTTTCAACCTACCCATCACGCAGTTTCCATCTATCTCACCGCCTAAGGTGAACGTAACTGCTGACTATCCGGGTGCTAACAATGAGTTGTTAGTAAAGTCGGTTATCATTCCTTTGGAGCAAGCCCTCAATGGTGTACCTGGCATGAAGTATATTGAGAGTGATGCAGGTAACGATGGTGAGGCAGAGTTGAACGTGGTCTTCAAGCTCGGAACCGACCCTAACGTTGATGCTGTCAACGTGCAGAATCGTGTTTCTGCAGCCACTAATAAGCTCCCGCCAGAGGTCATTCGAGAGGGTGTAAAGATCTCCCGTGAGGAGCCAAACATCCTCATGTACATCAATCTCTATAGTGATGATCCCAGCGTCAATCAGGACTTTCTGTACAACTACTTCGATATCAACATCTCACCAGAGCTGCTTCGTGTAGACGGAGTGGGCGACCTTGATATCCTCGGAACCCGTAGCTATGCTATAAGATGACCGCTTACGGGCTGTCAACCGATGATGTCAGCGATGCCTTGGAAGACCAGAATATAGAGGTGTCACCAGGTAAACTCGGTGAGAGTGGAGGTACACGTCCACAGGTGAAGGAATTTGTCTTGAAGTATCCGGGGCGTTACACCACTGCCGAACAATATGGTAATATCATTGTCAAGAGTACTTCTGATGGTCAAACTGTGCGCTTGAAGGATATTGCCGACATACATCTTGGTAGTGAGGTATATGATATCTATTCCACACTGAATGGTCGCCCATCTGCCGCCGTGACGTTGAAACAAGCCTACGGAAGTAATGCCAGCAATGTTATCAAGCAGGTGAAACAAACCATGACACGCCTTCAGAAAGACATGCCAAAGGGTATGCACTATGAGATTAGTTACGATATTAGCCGTTTCCTGAACGCCAGTATCGAGAAGGTAATACACACTCTTTTCGAGGCATTCGTGCTTGTTGCACTCGTTGTCTTTATCTTCCTTGGCGACTGGCGATCGGCTGTCATCCCTGTACTTGCCGTCCCTGTCTCATTGTTGGGCAGCTTTATTGCGATGTTAGCATTCAATATCACGCTCAACATGATATCCCTCTTTGCATTGGTGATGGCTATTGGTATCGTCGTTGATGATGCGATAGTTGTGATTGAGGCAGTGAATGTTCAGATTGCACGAAACAAACTCTCGCCCGTCGAAGCGACGGAGAAAGCGATGCAGGAGATATCTGGTGCCATCATAGCAATATCCCTTGTCATGGCTTCGGTGTTTATTCCTGTGGCGTTCATGGGTGGTCCTGAGGGTATGTTCTATCGCCAGTTCTCTATCACGATGGCTTCAAGTATTCTCTTTTCAGGCTTCGTTGCCCTCACACTGACACCTGCTCTTTGTGCGTTGATATTGACTAAAGAACAGGAACATAACGTCAAATTAGGATTCATCGGACGCCTATTAAAGAAGTTCAATACCACTTTCGATGCTGGTAGTAAGCGGTATGCCAGCTTACTGCAACACACAGTTAAGCACAAAGCCTTTACAATGATTGCCATCTTAGTGTTCTGTGGTCTTGCCTATTGGGTGAACCTTGGTCTGCCTTCAGGATTCATCCCGCAAGAGGATCAAGGTATGATTTACGCCGTCATCGAGACGCCTCCTGGCTCAACCATAGAGCGCACGAACGAGGTTGCTCACCAACTCCTCGCCATTGCCAAGAAAGAGGAAGGAGTCGAGAGTGTGTCCTCTTTGGCTGGTTTCGAGATCCTTTCAGAGGGAACAAGTGCCAACTCTGGTAGCTGTCTGATCAATCTCAAGGACTGGAAACACCGCAAGCGTACAGCCAAAGAGATTATCGCTGACCTCGAACAAAAGTGTAAGGTCATCACGACGGCGAACATTGATTTCTTCGAACCACCATCGATTCCAGGTTATGGAGCAGCCAGTGGATTCGAGTTGAGACTATTAGATAAGACTGGTAATAACGATTATCACCAGATGGAGAAGGTTAGTAAAGACTTCGTAAAGGAGCTTAATAAGCGTCCAGAAATAGGTAACGCTTTCACGTTCTATTCGGCCAGCTTCCCTCAATACATGCTCAACGTCAATGACGCAATGGCGCTTCAAAAGGGTGTAGAACCCGGTAAGGCACTCAATAACTTATCGATCTTGGTGGGTTCAGACTATCAAACGGGATTCATCGAATTTGGCAAGCCTTACAAGGTAATTGTGCAAGCCGCACCACAGTATAGGGCGTTCCCAGAAGACTTACTCCATCTCTATGCAAAGAATGATGAGGGCAATATGGTGCCTTATTCAGACTTTATGACGTTGCAGAAGGTGTATGGTATGAGTGAAATCACACGTCATAACCTTTACAACTCATCAGAGGTAACAGGTGCACCAGCCCCCGGTTATTCCAGTGGACAGGCTCTGAACGCCATTAGTGAAGTAGCAGAAAAGTCCTTACCAAAGGGTTATGACTATGATTGGGCAGGTATTTCAAAGGATGAAGTGGACCAGGGTAACACCGCAGTCATCATCTTCATCGTCTGTCTTGTCTTCGTTTACCTCATCTTGGCAGCGCAGTATGAGAACTTCCTACTGCCTCTTCCGGTTATAATCTTCCTACCCGTTGGTATCTTCGGAGCCTTCCTCTTCCTGAAATTATGCGGTCTGGAGAATAATATCTATGCGCAGATAGCTCTCGTCATGCTTATCGGTCTATTGGGCAAGAACGCTGTGTTAATGGTTGAATATGCCGTACAACGAAAGAATCTCGGACAGCCTATTCTGCACGCAGCGATCGAAGGTGCGGTAGCGAGATTCCGCCCTATTCTGATGACAAGTATCGCTTTCATCGCTGGTTTGATCCCACTCGTCTTTGCCTCGGGAGCTGGTGCTATTGGCAACAAAACCATCGGTACGGCCGCAGTGGGTGGTATGATCGTCGGAACAATGTTCGGACTTCTGCTCATCCCAGGGCTTTACAACATCTTTGCATCTATGGCGGACAAGATCGTACACTACCAGAAAGACAAGCCATTAAGCGAAGAGAAGGATAAACGTTACCACAAGGAAGAATCTAAAGAGGAATCAGAATGATGAAAAAGAACTATAGACAGTTACACATTATATATAATATAGCAGCCCTGCTGGGGCTGTTATCTATCGCAGCATGTAAGACTCCGCAAGCAACCTTACCGAAGGACACCATCAAAGCAAGCCTTCCTGTTGCAACGAGTGACACGGTGAGTGCCATCCCTGTTTGGCGTGATTTCTTCCAGGATGAAACGCTCCGTGCGCTCATCGATACGGCTTTGAACAATAATCAAGACCTAAAGATAACGTTGCAGGAGATGGCTATTGCGAAGAGTAATATCCTATCCAAACGCGGACAGATGTTGCCTTCCATCACGGCAAACATGGCTGTTGGCGCATCGAAGGTGGGGCGTTATACGGCTGACGGAGCCGGTAACGTGGGTACGCAAATCACGCCCGGTCATAACATTCCAACCGTTACGCCAGATATAGCACCCAGTCTGCAACTCAACTGGACGATTGACCTTTGGAATCAACTCAATAGCGATAAGCGTGCAGCTGTCGAACGTTACCTTGCTTCGGAGGATGGTCAACGCACGCTAAAGAGCCAGTTGGTGGCTGATGTAGCAGAGAATTACTACTCGTTGTTGGCGTTGGATTGCAAGTTGGACATTATGCACCAATATATCAAACTACAGGAACGTGCGGTGCAGATAGCCCGTGTGCAGAAAGAAGCTGATGCCGACACGCAGTTGGCAGTGGATAAGTTTGAGGCCGAATTAGCCAAAGCCTCTGCCGAAGAATACCAACTCCGACAGGCGATAACAGAGACGGAAAACAACCTGAACATGCTACTTGGGCGTTATCCAACACCTATCTTGCGTAATAAAGCGAACTTGATGAGCCGACAGGTACCATCGTCTTTGCAGACAATTCCAACGAGTCTCTTACTCAAACGACCTGATGTTGTACAGGCAGAACACCAACTTGAAGCTGCAAAATGGGATGTCGACGTGGCACGCAAGGCGTTCCTTCCCTCGCTGAACGTGTCTGCTGCATTGGGACTAGACGCTTTCAACCCGAAGTATCTATTACGTATTCCGAAGTCAATAGCCTTTAACGTCGTGGGCGGATTGGCTGCTCCAATCATCAACAAGAAGGCTATTCAAGCTAATTTCGACCAAGCGAATGCCCTGCAATTAGAGGCTCTTTACAATTATGATAAGGTGCTGTTATCGGCTTACAGCGATATGACTACCTTGCAGTCGAAGGCTCATAACCTCGCACAATATCAGGCGATGAAGACCAAACAGGCGGAGGCTCTGGCGCGAGCAGTGACCGCTGTCCAGCAACTCTACAACTATAACCGTGCAACCTACCTTGAGGTTCTTGATAGCGAGCGCGAACAACTCGATTGCCAAGTGGAGCTTATTGACACGCAGTTGCAGCAACTCTCCGCCCTTATCGACCTATATCGAGGGTACTTCTAAAGTCTCACCTCAATCCAACCAACAGCCTCATAGCCGTCCTTCTACAGCCTCACCCCCGTTCCCAACTACAGCCTCACCCCCGTCCCCTCTCCGAATGGAGAGGGGAGTAAACACTGTTAGTAGGATGGGAGAGGGTGGTAAGGGGGGAT
>ERZ772960.916-NODE-916-length-24639-cov-6.287179_pt1 | contig 24639 bp, 19 predicted proteins | sample MGYA00580678_ERZ772960 | MGnify/ENA primary metagenome ERZ772960 (study PRJEB29015, sample SAMEA2737930) | human oral metagenome | biome: human oral; feature: human-associated habitat; material: dental | place: China | collected 2059 ... | reverse complement strand
TGACCCGCCGCATCAGTTCATCCAACGATATATCCCGATACGCAACACCGCCTATCGTCAGAGTTCCTTCCCGCACATCCCAAAACCGTGCAATAAGATTGGCGACAGTCGTTTTGCCGGAACCTGAAGGACCGACAATCGCTGTCTTTGTTTTTTCAGGGAACACCAGTGAAATATCGTGCAGCACCTGCACATCTTCATACGCAAAAGAAACATGCTGCAGCGCAATTTCATTACTCGGTATACTGCGGGCGGCTGTATCCGGTTCCTGCAATTCCGGAGCGGAAAGAACTTCGTTGATGAGGCGTTCGCCGTTTTTAATGTAATAAAAGTTATCCATAAATTCCGTGAACTTCAAAAGCGAAGTGCCGATCCCGACGGACACTAACACGGAAAACAAATACAAGTGTGCACTTAAACTGCCGGCGCAATATAAAAAGCCGCCGATACTCAGTACGCTTGCTAAAAGCGAGGAGAGCAAAACAATCGAAGGGGACGCTGCAACATACATTCTGTTATAGAGCCGGAGTGTCGCCGTTTTGTATTTGTCAATGGAAGTTTCATATTGAGAAAGCGCTGCATCCTCTCTCCCGAAAATTTTGATTTCCTTATTTCCGCGGATATATTCGATAACTCTACCGTTCATATTTTCGAGCATGGTATAATAGGTTGCGGCAAACTCGTTCATAATGCCGATATACATCGGAAGATAGAAAAGCAAGGTCAATCCCGCAGGTACCAATAGTGAAAGTCCCATCCGCCAGTCGAAGCTGAAAAGCAGCGCGATAACACTGACAGGCAGCAGGACGTTTGAAGTCGTTTCGGGGATCGCGTGCGCAAGCGGATATTCGAGGTGTTCGAGGCTGTCAATCAAGAGGCTGTGAAAGTAGCCGCTCCCTTTTGCTTGCATGTAGCCGAGCGGCATACGCATCATTTTTTCCGTAATGGAAAGCCGTATTTTTTTCAAAATAGAAAACGCCGTCTTATGCGAAAGAGCGGTTGAAAGACAGTGCATCAGGATTTCGAGCGCAAGCGACAGCAAAATCAACAGCGCATACCATAACACCGTCCGCCCATTGCAGCCCTGCACAATACGCAGCAGTAGCCGGTACACCGCATAATACGGCAACAACCCGAAAAACACGGAAGCAATCGCCAAAGCCACAGAAACACTATAAACTGGAATATGTTCTTTTACAAAATCCTTAAATCGCATAGTTCGTTTATACGTCTTTTTGAATAAGCTGTCCGCACAACCGGTAAAAATTTGTCTGATGGCGATATATTTTGGCTGCAAGCGAAAGAATAGAGACATCCCGTCCAGGGAAATCAAGTTTTGAACAATGATACCACAATCGATTGCGTTCTACGATGTTTTTAGAAGAAACAAGGCATTTTCCAGTATTTTTCTCATATTTCTAACTTTAAAATCTATGATAAAGAACAAAAATTAATTTCTATGGCAATGTGATTGATCTTCTTGACATTTTTTCAACTTAAAGCATATACTATGGCTTGCCTCTAAAAGATTGATTAGATTTTTAGAGGCTCCCTATAATAAAATCATTTAGGAGGTAATTATTATGACAAATATGAATCTTCCTGAGATGTGCAAATCATTGCAACCAGGTACAAAAGTTTCACTGGAATTGACAAGTGATAAGAGAACTGCAACCGTTACTCGAAAGAACTGTAATTATAGTTCACAAGATAAAATTGAAGTATATCCTGATGGTACAAGAAGAGCAATTTATACTATATCACCTAATATCCCTGCAAAAGAAAAAAAAGAAACTATGGAAACTATGAAAAAAGAAGGAAAGACTCAGAAGCAAATCGCTGAGGCAACTGGGACATCACAAGCTACTGTCTCAAGAATCCTTAATACTTAACCAAAAGGTATTTAAAATATCTGTGTGATGAATGATGAACTTAATTTCCCGACGTTCTGCGTCGGGAAGCTACGTTGTATTTCCAGTACGTAATCAAAGTTAGTTTATACACAATACTCTTTGCTTCTTTCCGTTCTATCACCATTTCAATTATAGATCATAGGAAAAATAAAGAAATTAGAATTAACGAAAAAGCAGTGTTCAGCTCTAAATGATGGTTTTCGCATACGTTGTCGTACTGTTCTTCTTAAAAAAAAGACCTCGATTCGGCGAAAGCAGGTCAACAAACTGACATGAGTTTTATCTCGGTGAATGTATGAATAAATGAATCAGACCCTGTGCCTGTTGTAACAGATATTTTATGAGTTTTGTTTTGCGTCTTTCTCATAGTGGGTAAAAGCTTCTTCAAAAATACTCATTACACGGTCACAGGCTCCCATACTTTCAAGGTACTCTCTTAAATGTTTACGAGAAACGGAATGACGAGGAAAATCTTTATCAAGCTTTGCATCTCGTGTAAGATCTCCGATAGGAGTATCGTCGGTTTTAAACTGTAACAACCATGAATAAAATGATTTTGACATTTCTTTACCTCCATTATCTCGATAGCTTTTCCTTAAAATTCAGCAGCCGAACAAAATATCAATTTTTGATGACGCTGAATTGGTGCGCGAAAAGCGCATATATAATCGTGACATTTACGCAAGCAAACTCATTACGTATGCCGCCACGTCCACCTAACTATCAGTTAACCGGCATCGCCAAAGGCAATGTCAGGTTGAAGGCGGGTGTTGGTTAGGCAATATTTTTAGTCAGAGAATAGAGTAACATTAAATCCTAAAACTCTTAATCCTTTATTTACACGATTATTTCTTAAATGCGTAATCTCAGGTCGTCCCCAGCCAACTAATTCACCAACAATACTTCTTCCAAAATGCTCTATGCGATATTTGGGATTATATATTGTATTATAAACACGTTCTTCAAGATTAATTGTATCTTCAAAAAGCAAATATTTCATAGTTTCTTGAATAGTTAAACCGTTTGATGTTCTTTGTTTTAAAATCCACTCTACGTAGTAATCCACTCGTTCTTCCATGGATGCTTTAAAATCTGAGGGTAAACCAAAATCAGAATTTTTCATCTGCCGTGCATGGTTCCTCGCTGCATGATTTTGATTGAAAACAGTAATTAATTCTTCTTTTGTCAAGTCCCTATTTCTTAAATTTGAAAGTATTACTTTATTAGATTTATTCCATTCGTTAATATGCACATTTTCATTACTTGGCGGAGTTGATAATGTTTTCCACCATTTAATGGCTTGTTGAATTGCTCCATCCGGATCAAATTTATTTTTTTCATATTCGATATTAACTAACTCAGAACTTTTTAAACCTTCATCTTTTCCTTTTAATAGATAAGAATAATAGTACGCATGTAAAATTTGGTCTATTATTATTGAAATATCTGCAGTCGGATCTACCCAACTTGGTTGTTTTATATTTCTTATTTTCTCATGTATTATTCCTAAATATTTTTGTGTTTCTCTCCATTCTTGCAAAAATAATAATTTCTTCTTATTACTTTTTTTCTCTTTATCATTTTCCCCGTCTTGAACTCCAGGTTTTAAGATAAATAAATGAGCAAACTTTTCCTCAAATAAATTATCGAGGTTTTGTTTTATAAGCCTTCGACGTTCATTCTCGATTTTTGACTCTTCTATATATTTTTCCATCAATTCTGCATCTTCGATAGTAGCAGGAATGCTATTATCTCTTAGAAAAGAAAAATACATTTCTATTTCTATTTTATATTCTTCGGTTAATTCATCCTCCGGTATAAAAATACCTGTTTCAACATTATAATACATAGCATTTTCGGTTAAATTATGAGATCCGATATAAACTCCATATCCATGAAACCAAATCAATTTTGAATGAAATAACTTTGCAAAAGGAAAAAACTTAATATATGGAGATTTTATTGCGTCTTTAACGATTTCTAATTTTGAAGAAACATCCGAATTGAATAACCCCCACCAATCAAGATGTATTTTTTTATTATTGCAATTTTTCATTAAAGTATCATCTTGAGTAAAAGCTATAGATGCCGATATTTCTTTTACATTGTCAGGAATACGTTTAATTAGCAATGTGAATTTCCTAGTTCTTTGATAGTCTAACAGTAATTTCATTTTCTTCTCCTTGAGGTGCAGAGCATCGTCCACATAATATTCGTTTAACCTACATTTCTGGTTTTACCGAAATGCAAGCGGCGGAAAAGTTGGTTCGAAAGTTGCATCGCGATGACCGCTTTAACATCCTTATCCATTTTTAATGTTAATTTTGCTTGCATAGACGCCGTTCCTTATACAGTTATAATGCAATTTGCAGCCGTTGCTTTAATGCGTTTTGTAATTCCTGAGAAAAATTAACTCCGGCTTCTTCCGCTTTATAATTCAACCAAGCCGGAATAGTAACTGTTTTTTTTACGGACTTTTCCGAAAACTGCTTACGCCACGCATCGGTGTCAGCGATTACATAATTCACAAATCCGTTCTTTATTTTTATCCGGGATATATCACTCGGCTTTGGTATCGCTTGTCGATGATCTTCATAATGAGCAAGCATCATAGCCATCGCATCTTCTGCCATTTCTATTGCTTCAGTAATTGTTTCTCCAAAGGTAAAACAACCGGAAATATCGGGAACTCTCACACCTATTTTGTTGTCATCATATTCAAAAATAACAGGATATGTATACTTCATGCTATGCCTCCTTTAACTATTTTAGACCGGCTTCTTTTAGAATATTATAAGCGGTTCCGGTCGGAATATCACCTTTATGGCGCGGTATTGCTATCATTTTGCCGGTTTCTTTATGAATTGCTTTATCGTGCTTTGCCCCCGCAATAATTTCATAACCGGCTTTTTTCAGCAATTTTATAATCTCATTCGCCGTCATAGCTATAACCTCATAGCATCATCTTAACACGTATTGATACGTGTAGCAAGTGGGGTTCATATTCAATATGAAGAATTTTATAAACTTGAATATACTGAGACAGCCTGAAGGGTATGACGGCTGCAGGCGAAGCAGGTTCCGCGCTTTCCGGCAGAGAAAAGCAGCGGATTGCGATTGCGCGGGCGTTGTTGAAAGATGTGCAGTATGCACTGCGGACTGTTTGAGCGCAACGGACTATACGCCCGCCTGTGGAATCTGCAAAACCGCTCGAAGGAGTGGTCGCTGGGGTAGAGGAAAATATGTAGAGACCGCTTGGATAGGTACACAGTTTGCAGGGTGTGATAGATGCACTATCTAAGAGCAGATCGAGTATAGGGATATAAAGCGGCTATGATTGATACCCACGGTCTAAACTATGGCGGTTTAGACGTGCAAAGCCCTATAAGCGGGATGTGATTTTTTTTTGACCCATTTAATGAAATAGGGCTAATTTGCCGGTTCCTGATTTATCCTGACGTGTACTATGGTAGAAAGATGCTGTTTTTGGGACTGTATCACTTTAGATTGAAAAGTAGCGGGCTTTATGATATTATGAGGAAAGGGTCGAAGGGAAGTTAGACGGGTACTCTGCGACTCTTGTGTTAAAAATAAAGCATTCTTTTAAACATTTAAATTTTATTATCTATATCTGTAAAATACTGTAAAAATACGTAATAGCTTGACATTTTTTTATTTTTGTTTTATATTTCTTATACGGATGAGTATAAAAATGAAAATCAGTAAAGAAAAGGTTCAGAGATTGTTACATTCAAAAGCAATCACTCAAGAAACTTTAAGCATTAAACTTAAAGATAAACTTCATTTAGAAAGTGCCCCAAATATAAGCCGAATGCTTATGTCTGATAATGAAACATCTGAAAAGTATTTGCAAGGAATTGCTGATATTCTAAATGTAAAAATAGAAGACATCATAGTTGATAAAACTTCAGCTATAAATCCCCTTGGTATTGTAGGTGGTGTAATAGGTGTGGCAGGAATAGCTGCTTTAATTGGTTTTGCTATTGCTTCAGGATCTTTATCCAAAAAGGATAAGACTGATTTAATAAATATTTTAAAAGATGATTAAATCATTTTTTTAGAAGGAGTAGATGCTATGGAAACAGAAAGAGATGACTTAACAAGAAAAAATGGTACAGAACAGAGGGGATATATAGCGTTCAGTATTCCTCTCATTATTGCTGGTATTGTTTATTTTGCAGTTAAAAAAACAGTGACTAATAACAGTAATGATTTGGGCAATTTAACAAAAGAGCTTATAAAGACTGGAGCTGATAATAGAGTGGATAAGATGGATATTACAATAGAAAATAATCCTTCTTTCAAAATAGGAGGAGATACTATATTCCCTTCACCTACAGCAGAAGTGAGTAATAATCAAAAAATTAGTATTAGTGTAAAATATAGATAGTAAACTTGCTATTAAAAATAGGTATCAAGTAAAAATGAAGTTTACAATAATAATTTAGTATAGCTTAACAGCGAAATATTAAATTCAAGGACGATGTATAAGTTTTCAGTTTAATATCCAATATTAGATAAAATTCGGTAAAAGAAGAAATACAAAAAAATCATTACTAGTAGCTATAAAAAGTTGAGGATGTAAACGTTATAGTGATATATATTAGAAATCAATTATCGTCTAACATCCGCTTTTGCGCAGAAATAGTAGAGGTATATATGGATTTACGATTTGTTACTAAAAATAAGTTTAAAGTGGATGAAGTTCAAAAACTGTTGTCATCAATTAATCTAATTCATTGTCCTCTTGAAATTAAAGAAATCCAAACAGAAAGTATTGATGAAATTGTTCATGATAAAGTACTTAAAGCATTTAATAAAATAGGTAGGCCTTTATTTATTGAACACACTAGCTTATATCTATCAGGAATGAATGGTTTTCCTGGTGGTCTAACTCAAATATTTTGGGATAAATTGCAAGCAGATAAATTTTCTGAAATAGTTTCGAAAATGAGCGATCAAGTAGTTGAAGCAAAAACTGTTGTTGGGTATTGTAATGGTAAAAATATTTATAAATTTGAAGGAATAATTAAAGGAAAAATATCTGATTTACCAAAAGGATCGAAAGATTTTCAATGGGATTGTGTTTTCATACCAGATGGGTATTCACAAACGTTTGCTGAAATGGGAGATCGAAAAAATTCTATTTCTATGAGAAAAATTGCATTTGATAAATTTGCTGATTTTTTAAAAGGTAAAAGGTAAAAGGTAAAAGTATGCAGGATCTAATCAGTCAATATAATGAAAAAAAAATTATTCTTTTTGTAGGTGCTGGGGTATCTAAAAATCTTGAATTGCCTACTTGGAGTGAATTAATAGATCAAATCGCTAAAGAGTTAGATTATGATCCAGATGTGTTCAAAACATATGGAGAAAACTTAGCACTTGCAGAGTATTATCGGATTATTAAAGGAAATATCGGCCCATTACGTAGTTGGATGGATACAAATTGGCATGCAAATGGAATAAATATATCAGACTCAAAAATACATGAATTAATAGCAAAATCAAAATTTCCAATAATTTATACAACAAATTATGATCGCTGGCTCGAAAAAGCTTTTGATGCATACTCAATTGCTTATACAAAAATTGCAACTGTATCTGACATCTCAAAAATTACAGACGGCATTCCGCAAATTGTGAAGTTCCATGGTGATTTTGATTATGATTCGACTTTGGTACTGGATGAATCAAGCTATTATGAAAGATTAGAATTTGAAACCCCTCTTGATATTAAATTACGTTCAGATGTTTTAGGTAAATCAGTACTATTCATTGGATATAGTTTGTCAGATGTAAATGTTAGGTATTTATATTACAAATTAAAAAAACTATGGAAAGCAAATATTTATGGAGGCATTCAACCAAAATCATTTTTTTTCACGAATCGTCCAAATCCTATACAAGAGGCCATTTTAGATCAATGGGGGATTAAAATGATTGTTTCTGAGGAAGATAATCCACAAAAAGCATTGGAGATATTTTTAACAAAATTAACAACCTAAAATACGCCTAACATAGTTTTCAAAGTCGACACGCTTGCGTTGCGATTTAAAACAATGTTAGATGGACTGGCCACTGATCATATAAGGAGAGATAGAATGCATAAATCTACAGTCATACGTAATATTCATCCTATTGGACAAGATGGCTTCGCTAGTGAATATTATAAAGAGAGGGCAGAAGAACGTAATATGAAATGTATTTATTGTTTAAGAACAGAGGGAGAAACGTATTTCTCAAAACAAGAACATATTATACCAAAGACCCTTGGAGGAATTTTTAAACTTGATTTATCAATGGTTTGTGATGAATGCAATGAAAGTTTCAGTATATATGAAAAAAGATTCGTGTATGATACACCTATATCCTTAAATAAACTTATGCAAATTAAAAATGGAAGGCATGGAAAATTCTTAACAAACTTGGCACCGATGCACTTAAGTAATGAAGTTGTAATTGGTTATGTTGAGCAAGGATTAAAACCGCGGGTTATTCCACAATTCATAGTGTCTGTAGGAGATAAAATTGACTTTTCAGGTGATTCCGAATCTAATCCAGAAGAAGAATATAAAAAACTTGTTAAGATATTTAGTTGGTATGCTGTATCTGATATAATCCATATCGAATTTACTGAGCTACCGGAAAAGAAAATATATCTGGTTTATTATAAAGGTAAAGTCTTTTCTTGTAAGAACTCGGTAGTTTCAAAAGAAACTGAGAAAAATTTAATTGAACTTATAACAAAAGGCACCTTGGATATAAATCTAGAAAGTAAAGTTGATAGTTTTTCAAAACCTGTTTTCAAGCAACATTTTAATTATTCTAATTCTGATTTCTATCGAATTATAGCTAAAATTGTATTTAATACTTTTGCAAAATATAATAATGAGATAGTTTATAAGGACTATTTTAATTTAATACGACGATATATAAGATATGGAGAGAATATAAGTAAAATAAAATTTTGTTATGAAAGTAATGATGTGAAAAAGTGTATCACAGAAATAAAAAATAGATTTAACATTATATATGTTGCCCACTGTATTTATGTTGCAAATATACCTAACAAATCTGAAATATTAGGCATGATAAGTTTATATGACGAATATAATTGTGTTGTAAAAATAGGAAATGAAAGTTGTGAAAAAAATGAAGTTTTTTATGTAAATGAACTTGATAATAATCGTGAATATAATTTATTCGAAAACGTCTAACGCCCAATTTAACCGGCCATTGCTATGCAATACAGATTAAGCATTAATTAGACAGACTTTTTTAATCGAGGACTAAATAGAATATACATTATGTAATTGATTTATGTACATTAGGGGATGGCTATATGAAATTAAAAAAAATACTTGTTAGTATTTGGAAAGATCCAGTTATAAGTACACTTATTGCTAATACTCTGTGGGCTTTTCCAACCTGTATTGTTATGATATCTTTCCTTATCAAAAAAACGAGAGATTTGTTATTAATAAAAATTCCTTTAATTGTTGCAGTTATTATTGTATTAGTTTCCTTGATAATAATTACATACTATAATAGAAAAAATAAATCTAATAAGGAGATATTAGCAAAGAAAGAACAAAAGATTACTGAATTAAATACTAAATTAAGTAGTTTAGAAGATGAAATAAAAGAATTGACTACTGAACGAGATAATCCACGGTTGCAATTATTTACAAATGGTGATGTTGTAAGAATGAAGACAGATACAACGGAATATACCGTAACCGGAAAACGAAATAACAAAATAATTGCTGTAAATAAAGATAATATTGAGCAGGAGTTTTCTCCCGATGCTTTGTTAACCGTAAACGAATATCAAGAAGAGACTGAAACATTTTATAGAGATATTAAAAAGTTATATAAATAAATATTTATTTATATAAAAAATCGTATCCCCCTCCCTTCAACCTGACATTGCCTTTGCAGCAATGCAGATCAAGTGATAGTTTGATTGATTATTTTTGTATCTATGCTTTTCTATCTATTTTGTATGAAATTTGAAAGCAAGCAGGAAATCTGACAGTGGAAAAAATGCCTTAAAAATGGTATAATATTGCTAAATATTTAGAAAGATAAATTTGAATTCATAGGAGGTAACGATGAACAAGATTACTTGTATTTGTTTAGGTGTTAAAGATATGGAAAGGTCAATCAAGTTTTATAGAGATGGTTTAGGATATAAGACTAATTGCAGAGAAAATAATCCGCCGGTATGCTTTTTTGATACTCCGGGAACAAAGTTCGAACTATTTCCTTTGGAACAATTAGCAAAAGACATTGATGAAAATAATCCGCCAAAAGGAAATGGATTTTTCGGAATTACATTAGCTTACAATGTTGAACATAAAGAAGATGTTAATAGTGTAATTGACTTAGTACGCAATATTGGTGGAACCATTGTAAAAGAACCGCAAGATACTTTTTGGGGTGGATATCACGCATATTTTTCGGATTTAGATGGATATTATTGGGAAGTTGCATGGGGTCCAAATTTCAAGTTTGATGAAAATGGACTATTGAAATTTTAGTAATTAAGGGAGATAGAAAAATGGCTTCAAGTAAAAATATTTAGATTTCATTTTAGAACAACTATCCGAGTTGGAAGAAATAACATATAGATCAATGATGGGCGAATATATTGTTTATTATCGCGGAAAAATTGTTGGTGGAATTTATGATGATAGGTTTTTAGTGAAGCCTGTTAAATCTGCAATAGCATATATGCCAAATGCAAAGTATGAGTTACCATATGATGGAGCAAAGGAAATGCTGTTGGTAGATGATGTTGACAACAAAGAATTTTTAACCGGCTTATTCAATTCAATGTATGATGAGTTACCTGCGCCAAAACCAAAGAAAAAGAAATAATAAAATCCCAGTTTGTCTAATCGAATATAACAATTTGAGAAACAGTAAATCAAAAGGTTTGCTGTTTTTTTCTTACTCAAATTCCAAAAAATCGTCCATAAATAAAAAAAGGTACTTGACAAAATGCTTCCTGAGAAAACAAAGAAGACATCAAAACCTATTTCTACAAATTCCGAATTATGATTTTACTGAAAGATAGGTTTAAGGGCTCTCGAGAAATATAATTCAAGCAAAAGTATGATATAATAAAATCAGGAGAATTTGACTATTTTTAACAATATATAGGTTAGGGAGACGCTCATGACAATAGATAAGATTAAATTCAAACAGGGGATAGTTACAGATAAATTGAATATTCTAGAAAAGTTCACAGGGGACAAATACCTCTTCTGTCAGGGCTCTTTAGACCAGGCTGTCTTGACTGATAGGATGAGGTCAAATTTTAGTGGTTCCTACTATGAAAAGATAAATATCACAAGTATCCAGTCCTATATAGTAGATCAAGTCAACCTCTATTGGCCCCTAATTGGTGAGGGGGTTAAGCCAAATACCCTGTCACGTTTGGCGAGTATATTTTTATTAAATAAGATAATAGGTGACAGGAGGATGGATATTTTAAAGGCTTAAATTCTAATAATATAAATATTGCCAACCAGGTTTATGGGGCCATGATTGAGGCTAGTATGAAGTCTATACCTTATGATGCCATAGCTCATAGAATTTCAAGGTTTAAGATGTCAAAATCTAAGAGGCATATTTTTGATGATATGAAGAATGTAATAGTGGAGTACAGGTCTATAATGGATAGGTTGGGCCTGTATGATCTGCCAAGTCTTATAGAGATATATTATAAGGACCTGGTTGAAAATCCAAATTATAAGGCCCTAATAGATAAGAGAGACTTTGTTTATCTAGAGGACCTATTTGGAGCCGACCAGAAGGACTTAGACTTTGGCAAAAATATGGTAAAGATAAATGACCTTCATTACGACAGCTACTATGATATGTATCTTGGTCTTATAAACACCCTAGAAGACCTAATCAACCAAGATAAGATAAATCCTGATAGGATAGTTATTATAGTCCCTAATAAGAGGATTTTATCGGAGGCTGATTTGGATAAGATAGGCCAAGCTTTGGGGCATGGGCTAAGCTATATATCAGGGAGTGAGACTATTACGAGGACCCGTACAGGAAATCTTGTATTTAGTGCCCTGGCTATCCATAGAGACTTGGAATTTATCTTGAGCCAAGATGACAAGTTGGAACTATTAAGAGTCTTTAATTCAGACAAGACGTATATATATTTAGCGAGAAATATAGAAAAGCTAATGGTTGATATTCGCAGGGACCTGTCTGTAGATATATATGGCCAGGTGCCGGACCAGGAGTTTGTAAAAAAATTCTTTAAAGAACACCTAATGGAGGCTGGTGTAGATGACCATGATATGGTATTAGTAAGTAGTTTTTGTGATCATTTAAAGGACCTAAATACACTGATAGAGGCCTGTGACAAGGTAGACTTTATATCTATTAGCGATGAGGCCAGGTTAGGATTTTTGAAGGAATATTCAAGTATTTTCCCGGGAAATATGACTAAAATGGAGCTTGCCTCTAGGGATAATATCCTGGTAATGACCCTAGATGAGTATAAATTTTTAGCCAATGATAGGGACTACCTACTGGTTTTTGATGCTGATTCAAAGGCCTATATCAGAAGGGTGGAAAGCAACCTTGATACTGACCTGGCCTATATGGAGGATAGCCTCTTGACAAATATTGACGACACTAACCTAGACCAGATTTACAGGGACTTGGAAGTAGACAAGAACAAGACCTATATGAAGGATTTATGGTCGACTAGGGAATTTTTGGGTGGGGGGTCTTTGGAAGACCTGAATATATACCTACTACATTCAGACTTGGCCATAAATGGATATGACCAGTTGGGAGACAGGAGGCTACTATGGACATAGTTTTTAGGAAAGACCAAAAGGAAATTATGAAATACAAGTCTGGTAGCATGGGGATCCAGGCGGTTCCGGGTGCAGGCAAGACCTTTATAATTACTAATTTAGTTGCCAAGCTCCTCAAAAAAATGGAGGATGATGACCAGGATGGCAAGATCCTGGTTTTGACATATATGAATAGTGCCGCCAATAACTTTAAATCGAGGATTAGGGCGATTTTGGAGGACGAGGGTCTAGACAAAGGAGGCTTCGAGGTAATGACTATACATTCCCTGGCCATGAAGATTATAAGGGAAAACACTGACATAGCCATGCTAAGTGAGGAAAGCCAGATAATTGACGACTACAAAAAGGGAATCCTAATCCAGATGGCCATAGATGAATATGAGTCTATACCTGCGAATGAAACCAGAATTAGGTCCTTTCTAAAAAAAGACCTTAGAGATGACCAGGCCCAGGTGGACAAATGGTATAGGGAGTTTACAAATATTGTCCTAAATGCCATAAAATTGATGAAGTATGCCGATATTAGTGTAGATAGGCTAGAGGCCTACTTAGATCATGGCCAGGCCACTATTATGAAGATAATTGGACCTATATACAAGAATTACCAGACTATACTGGACCAAGAGGGCTACTTTGACTATGATGATATTTTGATAAGGGCCTATAGGATCCTGGTAGAAAACGAGTCAGTAGCGGAAAAATACCAGGCCAGGTATGCTTATGTATTTGAGGATGAATGCCAGGATTCTAATGAAATCCAGGGCAAGATTATAGATATAATTTCATATAAGAAGGTCAGCCGTAAAAAATCTAAAAGAAACCTTGTAAGGGTCGGGGATGTTAACCAGAGTATAACAGGCACTTTTACTGGCTCAGATCCAAAGTACTTTAAGGATTTTTGCTTACAGGCCGACCACTTCTATGAGATGAATATGGCTGCTAGATCTAGTAGGGATATATTAGACCTAGCCAATCATTTGGTGGACCAGGCAAAAGACCACTTGGAGGGTATACATATTGAGCCAGTGGAGAGTGGACAGGCCTACAAGTCAAATCCAAAGACAGACAAGTATATGGTGGCTGCCAGGTCACTAAAGAACCAAGAAGAGGAGAGGGACCTTGTTGCCAAGACAATATGCTACTACCAAAAGGCCTTCCCAAACTATAGTATTGGGGTCTTGTCATTTTCTAACTATGATACAGATGATATGGGAGACTACCTTGATGCCAGAGATATAAAATATGACAAACTGGGGGCTGATTCTAAGGTTAGGAAGAAAGTAATAGGTGACCTGAAATTGACCCTGGACTTCTTACTAGAGCCCACAAGGGATAACTTTGTGGACCTAGTCATGGAGGCTTTTGTAGCAAGGTTTGACCTTGACTTAAGTCAGGAAGGCCTTGAGTCTATAGCCAAAAGCTTGGCCAAGGAAGATCATGAAGCCTTGATTTACGATGGCTTATATATGGAAGAATGGATATCTAGGGCAAGGGTAAGACTTGATGACAGTATAAGAATGGTATTTTCAACGAGGATGTCAGAAAGTATGCTAGCCATTAGGTCTATTTGTGACTATAACCAGGCTGACAAGCAAGGCCTAGTTTCTCATATCTTGAATAGGCTGAATTTAACCAATAATGAAGTACTCTTGTCTAAGTATATAGTATTTTATCTGGGAAATTTACTTTCCTATGAAGGGGCAGACCTGGCAAGATTAGCCCTTAGCCTAGACAAGAGGTATAGTAGGGTATTTGATGGGGCAATAGAGTCCATATACGATATGGGGGAGACAGACCCCTTAGGTGGAAGCGTGACCCTGGCTACTATTCATAAGTCTAAGGGCATGGAATGGGATGCAGTCATTATTACAGGTATAAATAAGTCAGACTTCCCTTCCAGTTTGGATGACTATTTTAGGGTGGATAGGAAGTACCTTAGGCCTGACTTTAAGTATCCAGAAGCCTTTGTAAATATGGACATAGATAAGATTTTAGGGGTAAATAGGGGCAAGACTAGGGCTTCTTATGAGGACGACCTCAAACTAGCCCTAATAGGTGAGAGGGTAAGGCTCCTTTATGTAGGTATTACCAGGGCCAAGTCCAGTCTCCTACTTTTGAACTCAAAGAATAAATTTATAGAGAGCCTTAATAGGAATATGTTTAGAAAGGATTCTAGCTATCTTGAAATATTAAGAGGATATATAGAGGAGAGAAAGAAGCTCTGGAATGGGGCGGAAAAATAGGTGGGATATATGATTGAAAAAAAAATTTTAGACTACAGGTTGGATAAGTTGATATTTAGCCAAAATATGCTAAGTGCCTGGAAGAGAAGTAAAAAAGAATTTATAGACAAGTATATCAGACATATTTTTTGGTCAGATGACAGCCAGCTTGATAGGGACTATGAGCAAAATATGTCCTATGGTAGGGACTTTCACCTTATGTGTCAAAGGATATTTCTAGGTATAGACCCTATTAGGTCTACTAGCGACTACGATAAGGACCTGGATAGGGTCAAGAAGATCTACAGACTATACAAAAATAGGTATGGCCAGGATGTCATCTTTTTACCAGAACATAGGATAGAGCTAAAAGATAGGATCCAGGCGACCTATGACCTCCTGGTAAAGGTCTATGAAAATGGGGAATTAATCAGGTTGGATATATGGGACTGGAAGACAGAACGAAAGAAGATAGAAAAAAATTATGCGGAAAATAAGATGCAGACAAGGGTATATATGTATGTCTGCAAGGAGTCAATAGGTAGTGACCTAGACTATGAAAATATAAGAATGTACTACTACCAGCCGGCAATAGATAGGCAGGTGATGGTTGATTATTCTGAGGACAGGCATGCGGCCAACAGAAATATAATTTATTCAATTATAGGGGAGATAAGAAATCTCAAACTAGAGGACTTAAGAGAAGAGGTATAAGATGGGTGTAGGATTTATAAAAGGAAGGATTGGTTCGGATAGGAGCCAGGTCCTCTTGGACTTATGTTTCAAGGAGGCCAGGTCAGGTTCTAGGGGACCAATATTTATACTGGTACCGGAAAAATATACATTTGAAATGGAAAAAAAGTTGAGTCTAAGGCTCCTAAAGGATAGGGATCCAGACCTTAGGATAAGGGTGGTAAGTATGTCTACCCTGGCTAATATGGTATTTACCAAGGTTGGTGGACTTAAGGAAAAGAAATTGACTTCTTCTGCCAGGGGTATGATGACCTATAGGGCTATAGAGTCTGTATCAAAAGACCTTAAGACACTTAAGATGCCCCAAGATTCAACTGGCTTGGTTGATATAGTAAAGGATGCCCTAATTGAGTTAAAGCAAAACAAGATAGGGCTAGAAGAACTGGAAGAGATGGCTCTTAGGACTGATGATCATGCTCTTAAGGCCAAGTTGGAAGATATAGGTCTGATTTATTCATCATATGAAAAATTGATGGAAGAAGACTATATAGATACAGAAGACTGGATACAATTATTATCTAAGAAGTTGGCTTTCTATGAGGAAATTAGGGAAGCAACTATTTTTATAGATGAATTTACAGGCTTTACACCGGTCCAGTATGACCTGATAGAGGGTCTAATTGCCCTGTCTAAAAATACATTTATATCTCTACTTTTGGATTTAAAATCCAGACTGGAGGTCAAGACAGTCTTTTCCAAGACCCATGTTACTTATTTAAAGCTTATAGAAATATGCAACAGGCACAAGTTAAAAAGGCTGGAGGATATAGAAGTGGTTAGCCAGGGCTATTATTCGAGTCCAGACTTGGCCTATTTAGAAAAGAATATAAACCTATATAGGGCCAAGCCTTTCCAAGGAGAAGTGGAAAACATTGACCTTATAGAGTTTGAAAATATATATAAGGAAGTCGAATATGTAGCTGGCAAGATAGTTGAGCTTGTCAATGACAAGGGCTATAGGTATAGGGAGATTACGGTGGCGACTAGGGACTTAGATTCCTATGCCTACCTGGTAAGGGCTATATTTAAGGACTACAAGCTAAACTACTTCCTAGACCAAAAGTTAGAAGCCAAGACTAATCCTATCCTTGTACTTCTAACATCAATATTGAATATGAAGAAGGAGAACTACTCATATAATTCAGTATTTAACTACCTTAAGAGCGGCCTTGTTGGTATAGACCATGAGGATGTAAGCCTTCTTGAAAATTATGTCATAGCCAATGGTATAAGGGGGTCCGAGTGGTTTAAGGACTGGGATAGGCCCCTAATTCACAATATAGAGGATGATTCAGAACCTGACAATACCCATATCAATGATATTAGGAAGAGGGTAGTGGAGCCAATAGAGAAGCTACATGACCAGCTTAAGGGCAAGAATAGCCTAAGGGACATATCCGCCCACCTATACCAGTTTGCCCTAGATATAGGCTTACCAGAAAGGATTAATGACCTGATAGAGGAATTTAAAGGCCAAGAAAACCACTACAAGGCCAAGGAGTATTCACAGGTATGGAACATTTTTGTAGATGTATTGGACGAAATGGTAGAATTTTTAGGTGATGAAAAGATTGGTTTAGAGAGATATATAAGGCTAATGGAGGCAGAGTTGTCTGGTTTTGAGCTTGGTATTATACCGCCTTCAAGTGACCAAGTATTTGTTACCAGTGTTGACAGGATGAAAAACCCCGACACCAAGGTCCTAATCCTAATGGGGGTAAATGAGGGTGTATTTCCTAAGACAATAGGGGACCAGACCCTAATTAGCGATAGGGAAAAGGAGAAAATAGGCCAAATGGGTATAAGTTTTGATTCTGATGTGAAATCAAAGACCTATGATGAAGTTTTCCTTGTATACAGGGCAATGGGAATCGCTAGGGAGAGGTTAATTATTACCCACCCGGTATCCAACTTTAAGGGGGATACTATGAAGATATCTTCACTTATCAAGAAGATTATGAAGATTTTCCCAGGACTTAAGATGGAAAACTTCCTAGATTCAGACCTGGATACCAGCCACATATATGACCAGCTGGTTAGCCTTGAAGAGAAAAAGAAGGTAGACAATATGATTGAGTCTAGTCTAAATTACGATAATAGGGTTTCCAACCTAAATGTCGACCAGGCCAGGATCCTATATGGCAAGGGTGTATTTAGTGTATCAAAGCTTGAAAAGTATGCTGCCTGCCCATTTTCATATTTTATGAACTATGGACTGGCTGCCAAGGAGAGGCCTATAAACGAGTTTTCCCCTATGGATTCAGGCATATATTCCCACAAGATATTAGATGAATTTTCCAAGTCATTGGCAAAAATAGACCTAAGTTGGAAGGACATAGACAAGGGCTATATAGGAATGTCAGTAGACCAAATTTCTCAAGACCTTGTCAAGTCAAGGACAGGCTATATATTAGACAGTTCAGAAAAGTACAGGTACCTATACAGTAGGTTAAACAGGTCTCTAGTAGATTCGATAGATAATATGTCTAAGCAGGTAAAAAAAGGAGATTTCCAACCAAGTGGCTTTGAGCTAAGCTTTGGTTTTAACTCTGCCTACCCACCCCTAAACCTAGACCTTGATGGGTCAAGAAAGGTCAATATTATTGGTAAGATTGACAGGCTGGATACCTGTATAGACGGGGAAAGAGAGTTTGTAAGGGTAATCGACTATAAGTCATCTGGAAAGGAGATAGACCTAACCAGCCTTTATGGTGGCCTCCAGCTCCAGCTATTTATGTACATGAATGCAGTGATAAATGCTGACAAGACTGGCAAGATGGAGCCTGCAGGAGTACTTTACTCAAACTTTTCCAACAAAGACCTTGATATGTCTGGTCTGGCTGATGGACTAGCCTTATCTGAGGAAGACCTAGATAAAAAACTATTAAAGGAAAATAAATTTAGTGGTCTTTTCGTCAATGACCTGGATATAATAGGCCATATGGATAATGATTTAGAAAAAGGTAAGTCTTCAGATATACTAAAGCTTGAATTAAAAGCAGATGGCTCTATTTATGAAAGTCGTACAACTAGTATGTCTCCAAGGGAATTTGACACTGTAAGGACCTTTGTCATGAACAAGTCCAGGGAAATTTGTCAGGATATATACGATGGAAAGATAGATATTAGCCCATTTAGGAAGGGGGCCTTAACTGCCTGTACCTATTGTGAGTATAAGTCGGTATGCCAGTTTGACCCTAGTATGAAGACAGATAAGTATAGGGATATAGAGATACCTCTTGCTGACAAGCCAAAGGCGGGCAAGGTGGATGGAGATGCTAATAAGAACCCTAAGAAGGTCAAGGGTGGCCGTTATAGTGACATAGTAGAGATATTGGCAAAAAAGAACAAGGAAGGGGGAGTAACTAGTGGCGACTAAGTGGACAAAAGAACAGGCAAGTGTAATAGACCATAGGGGGTCAAACCTCCTAGTAGCAGCCGCAGCTGGATCAGGAAAGACAGCCGTCTTAATCGAGAGGATTATAAGCCTAGTTACTGACAAGGAAAAACCCATAGATATAGATAAACTTTTGGTGGTTACTTTTACTAAGGCTGCAGCCAATGAAATGAGGGAGAGGGTAGGCCTAGCCCTGGAAGATGCCCTGGACAAGGACCCTGAAAATGACCACCTTCAAAGGCAACTACTACTATTGAACAGGGCTGATATAACCACTATAGACTCATTTTGTGGTCGTGTAGTCAGGGAAAATTTTCATGCAACTGACCTAGACCCTAATGTTAGGACTGGTGACCCTGCAGAAATTGAAATGATAAAGAAGGATGTAATAGAGGACCTTTTTGAGGATCTTTATAACGAAAAAAATGAAGAATTTTTGAGCCTGGTAGACATATATTCAGCCAGGAACAATGATAGGCCCCTTATGGACTTGATACTAATGCTTAATACTTTTATAGACTCATCGGCCTATCCAGAGGACTGGCTAGATGATAATGCAGAAAAGTTCAATACTAAGGACAAGGAAGACAAGGATATTATTTCTTCTTATCTAGGACCTTACCTGACCAATGAAGTAGCCATATTGGCTTCATATGCCTATAGGCTAGAGGAAGTAATTGACAAACTAGAGGCCTATGATGACCTGGTCAAGTATAGGGATTTTATAGGCCAACACCTTGTCTATATTAGGTCAATACTAGGAGTTTTATCTTCTAGGCTTGGCCAGGAAAAGACAAGTTTTGATCCGAAATTGGATGCAAACTTTCTTGAACTGGACCTTGAGGACTTGAAGGAAAAAATAGACAACTACAGGTCAGGAAAGAGTGATATAAAGAGTTTTAGGATAGGTTCAAAGGTGGATGACTATGTAAAGGCAGAATATAAGATTATAAAAAAAATGGTTGATAGTATAATTAGTGATATAAAGTCAATCCAAGACAGGATCTATATAAGTCTAGATGAGGTTAGGCTAGAGTTAGATATGGCCTATCCATATATGAGGGCAGTATCCAATATAACAAAGAGATTTAGGCAGGCCTATAGGCAAAAGTTAAAGAGCCTGGGCTTAGTAGATTTTTCATATATAACACATACTGCCCTAGACATCTTGATAGATAGGTCGGGTGGAAGTCTTGAACCTAGCAAGATTGCCCTGGCCTATAGGGACCTATACGAAGAGGTCTTTATAGATGAGTACCAGGATAGCAATATGGTCCAGGAATTAATCCTGTCGACTATTTCTAGGACCAGTCCTGGAAATAGGTTTATGGTTGGAGATGTCAAGCAGAGTATCTATAGGTTTAGACAGGCCATGCCAGAGATATTTATGAAAAAGTATGATGAATATGCTATTAGCCAGGGTCCTATTGAAGCTGGACGTAAGATCCTCTTATACAACAATTTCAGGAGTAGGGCCCAGGTACTAGAGGCCTGTAACCATGTCTTTATGTCCATTATGAGGAAGGCTACAGGAGAGCTTGACTATACGGATGAGGAGAGGTTAAATCCAAGTGCTGTTTTTAAGGAGCTGGACTATGATAGTATAGATGAAAGTGTCTATAGAGACCTAGGCAATGACAGTGACAATACTGGCATCACTCCAGGCTTATCCATGGAAAACTTTAATATAGGGGGGCCTGTAGAAGTGCGGTTGGTTGACAAGGTCTTTAAGGAAGATGGACTAGATTTGGAAGGGGTAGATTTGGAAGACTTTAGGTCCATATCAAGCTTTAGGTCACAGTGCCAGGCCATAGGGGCCTATATAGACCAGGTGGTAAACAATAAGGAAAAGCCATATTTGGTTTTTGATAGAAAATTAGACAAGTATAGGAAGATAGAATATAGGGACATAGTAGTCCTATTCAGGTCCTTAAAGTCTAGGGTGGAAGATATTGAAGATGTCTTTAGTCAACTTGGCATACCAATCTATTCAGACTTAGGAGGAGACTATTTCTCTACCCTTGAGGTAAGCATATTTGAAAACCTACTTAGGATAATTGACAACCCTAGGCAGGATATATGCCTTTTATCGGTTATGAGGTCGCCTATATATAAGTTCAAACCTAGTGATTTCGCCTTATTGAGGCTACTTGATAAGGATTCAGACATATATGGACTTTTGGTGAAGTTATATGAGCTGGACCAGGATGAACTTGATGATCTTGACCAGGATTACAAGGACCTAAGGGCTAGACTTGTATACTTTATGGACCAAATCAAAGCCTATAGAAAGATGTCTAGCCTTATGCCTCTTGATGAATTTATATGGTTCTTACTAAAGGATACTGGCTACTATGCTTATGTAGGTGGCCTGGAGATGGGCCAGCATAGACAGAATAACCTTATCTTATTTTTCGAGAGGGCCAGGACTTTTGAAAAAACATCCTTCAAGGGTTTGTTTAACTTTGTAAACTATATAGATAGGGTCAAGACCAGGGGTTCTGACTTGGGTGAGGCCAAGGAACTTTCAGGAGATGCAAATGTTGTAAGACTAATGACAATTCATAAGAGTAAGGGATTGGAATTCCCCCTAGTTATAGTTGCCAAGGCAGATGGTAAATTCAATTTTAAGAGTAGCGACCATAGGTTGTCACTCCATCAAGACCTAGGATATGGACCAAAGATTATAGACAAGTCTAAGAGGATAAATTTTCCAAGTATGGCCAAGACCTATATTGATAAGAAGATGGAATTAGAGCAAGAAGCTGAGGAAATGAGGTTACTTTATGTTGCCATGACCAGGGCCAAGGAAAAATTGGTATTTTTTGCCAATATAGATGATTATAGTAAAAAATTAGATGAGTGGAAGTCAAAGTTAAGAGACCAGGATGGTAGGATAGAAAGCTTTGAAATATTAAATTCAAGGACCTACCTGGATTGGATAATGATGTCCATAGCTAACCTTGAAGTCAGGGGCAAGGCCCTTGATGCAAGGGGTAAGGAATGTGACTATATGGGCTATAAGGACACTAATTGGCTAATTGATGTAGAGGACAAGTTGGCAGTCTTCAAAAGGGCCAAGGATATTGAAAACAGGGTCGAACCTATAAGGAATATGCCTCTTGAGCCAGTGGAAGAAGAAAAGGATCCTGGTCGCAAGCCGACAATTGTGAAGCCATATGCCTACCAGGCAAGTGCTCTAAAGCCGGCCAGTATATCGGTATCAGAGGTTAAGAAGATAATAGAGGCAGAGGACCAGACCAAGTATGAAAATATGTATATGAGCAGGACCATACCTGACCTCAAGACACCAAGCTTTATGCACACTTCTAAGACCAAAATATCCTATAGTCCAGGTGAGAAGGGAACAATTTTCCACCTTGTTATGGAGCTGTTGGATTTTGAGGGCTTATATAGGTTAAGAGAAGACACCAAAGGCTTAAATGACAAGATAGGGGCAGACCTACAAGGCTTGATTGATAAGAATATACTCAGACCGGAAGAAGTGGGTACGGTAAATAGGAAGTGGATAGCCGACTTTGTAAAGACCCCTATGTTTGCCAGGTTGAGCCAGGCTGCCAGTCATGGACTCCTGCATAGGGAGACGGCTATTGACTATAATATAGGACTTTCTGAGATATACAAGGATGAATCTATAGATGAATCTGAAAGAATGATGTTGGTTGGTATAGTTGATGTATTTTTTGAAGACCAGGATGGTGACTTGGTCCTACTTGACTACAAGACCGACTATGTGAATAAGGATAGGTATGAGGATATAGTGGCCAGGTATAAGCCACAGCTAGACCTTTATGCCAGGGCCTTGGAGGATATTTCAGGCAAGAGGGTAAAGGAGAAATATATATACCTATTTAGTGTAGGTGACTTAGTTAGTTATGATTAGGAGGTTTTTATGAGGATACTTCATACATCGGATTGGCACCTGGGCAAGACCCTAGAGGGCCATGATAGGCATGATGAACAGGTTAGGTTTTGTGACAATTTAATAGACCTTGTAGAAGAAAATAATGTAGACCTAGTCCTGGTAGCCGGGGATATATATGATAGCTACAATCCTCCATCAAGTGCTGAGTCCCTATTTTATAGGACTATAGAGAGGCTAGCCAAGGATGGAGCCAGACCAGTCTTTATAATTGCAGGTAACCATGATAATCCTGATAGGTTGGAATCGGTTAGACCCCTTGTTGAGGGTCTAGGAATTACAATCCTGGGCTATCCAAGGAGCCAGGCAACTAGGGGAAAGTATAGGGGATTTTCTATTGAAGAGGCCCAACCATGCTTTACAAAGATAGCAATAGGAGACCAAAAAATTAATATAATCAGTCTGCCTTATCCAAGTGAAAAAAGACTTAATGAAGCCTATGACCAGACTGATGATATAAACGAAATGCAGGAGTCCTATACTAAGAAGGTAGGTAGGATATTCAGGGATTTAGAAAAGTTTTACAGGGATGATGAGATAAACATAGCAGTCAGCCATATTTTTGTGGTTGGGTCTGCTATATCGGATTCAGAGCGCAGGATAGAGTTGGGCGGTTCTTTGTTGGTTGAAAAATCAGACCTACCTGCCAGGTCCCAGTATACTGCCCTTGGACATATCCACAAGCCACAGAGGATATCCAAGGAATATAGGGCCTATTACTCTGGCTCCCCAATCCAATATAGTAAAAATGAGAGGTCTTCATCTAAGTCAGTTTATTTGGTTGATTTGGAGCCAGGTCAGGAACCTGATGTAAATCAAGTCCTCCTAGACAACTATAGGCCAATCTGTCTTTTTAAGGCAACCAGCCTAGACCAGGCCATGGCCATATGTGAAGAAAGGTCAGGTCAGGACATATTTGCCTATTTTGAAATAGAAACCAATGATAGTATAGACCTGGAGAGTATTAGGAAGATGAAAAAATTGATGAAAAACATCATCGAGATAAAGCCAGTCCTAAAGGGAAGCCAAGACTGGGTCAAAAAGGAAATGGTTGATATAAGCAGGGCCAGCATCGGCCAATATTTTGTGGATTTCTACAAGGAAGAAAATGAAGGCAGGGCCCCACGTCAGGACTTGATAGACCTGTTTAATAAGCTGATCAGTAGGGAGGATATAGACCATGAAACCAATTAGACTAGAAATTGATGGAATAAATAGTTATGCCTCCAAACAGGTCATAGATTTTGAAAGACTTACATCCAGGGGTATATTTGGGATATTTGGCAAGACGGGGTCTGGAAAGTCCACTATATTGGATGCCATGACCCTGGCCCTTTATGGAAATATAGCCAGGGGAAGTAAGGAGTTTATTAATTCAAATAGGGATAAGGCAAGTATATCCTACACATTTGAACTAGGCCTAGGCCGGGATAGGGTCAGGTATATGGTTACCAGGAGGTTTAAAAAAAGTGAAAGGTCGGGAAAGACTTCAGCTACTAGTGACTATGTAAGGCTTATGTCCAAGGGT
>ERZ772960.915-NODE-915-length-24641-cov-10.223054_pt1 | contig 24641 bp, 24 predicted proteins | sample MGYA00580678_ERZ772960 | MGnify/ENA primary metagenome ERZ772960 (study PRJEB29015, sample SAMEA2737930) | human oral metagenome | biome: human oral; feature: human-associated habitat; material: dental | place: China | collected 2059 ... | reverse complement strand
CCTCGTCCGTCCCGCAGCTGTGGAACAGCTCTCCTCTTTAGGGGAGCGTATCGACGTGCCGGTGTATAAAGAAGATACCAAGGATGCGGTACGAGTTGCACAAAATGCGGTTATCTATGCACGGAAAAACGGCTTTGATACCGTTATCGTCGATACGGCGGGACGGCTGCAAATCGACGAAGCGATGATGCAGGAAATTGCCGCGGTAAAAAAAGCGGTTAATCCGGTAGAGACTATTCTTGTTGCCGATGCAATGACGGGACAAAATGCTGCCGAGGTTGCAAAAGCCTTTGATGAACAGGCGGGGCTGACCGGTGTTATTTTGACGAAATTCGACTCCGATGCGCGCGGCGGCGCTGCACTGTCGTTAAAAACCGTAACCGGCAAGCCTATCCTGTATGTCGGTGTCGGTGAAAAAATCGAAGATTTTGAACCGTTCTACCCCGACCGTATTGCCGGAAGAATCCTCGGTATGGGCGATATTGTGTCGCTCGTCGAAAAAGCGCAGGAAAATATCGATGCGGAAGAAGCCGCCCGTTTGCAGAAAAAGATGGCGACGGAAACCTTCACACTTTCCGATATGCTCGACCAGCTTGAAAATGTCGAAAAGATGGGCTCGATTGAATCCATGCTTGATATGATGCCCGGTCTTGCCGGTCAAATTTCCGCCGAGGATATCGACAAAGCAGGCTTTAAGCGGCAGAAGGCGATTATCCAGTCGATGACGCTCAAAGAGCGGGAGAACCACCACATCATCGGGCCGCCCCGCCGCAAGCGCATTGCAAAGGGATCCGGTACCTCCGTCGCCGAAGTAAACAAGCTGTTAAAGCAGTTTGAAAAGACCCGCCAAACAATGCGGAAGGTCGCAAAGAGCAAGGGGCTTCAAGCGCGGCTTATGGGACTGATGGGGTAGCGATCTGCTTCCATAAAAATTTTCTACTTGTATAATAGTAAGAAAGTACTGATTATGATGAATTCGGATTCATAGTGCTTATCAATCAAAGGAGAATAATATGAATTGCTTTTTGAAAATCGTTTGGATTCCGGCGGCTGTTTGCGTATTCTGCCTTACAGCCTGCACAACGCTGCCCTCTAAGGCATTGTACACGGAACCGGCAGTTACAGGTATTACGGTTAATACGGAAAATAATCATTTTGACGTTGTATACGCTATTGACTGTTGTGTAATGCCTAAAGCAAAAGACGATTTTATCAGTTTCAAAATTGATACGATGCTGTATACCTATCGGCTTGATTTTTCCGTAAATTATGGAATGAAGGCTATACTTGACCGTTTTTTCACTATAAGCGCTCTGGCTGATTCCCAACATAGACAAAACGGGCAGCGTTACCTTGGCGAGGCAACTCTTTATGCTTATGCATCATCTGAACAGACGATAAGTAGACTTGTGGTCAATGGTAAAACTGCCAACCATGTACGGTTCAACTTTTTGCTGAAAGACGGAAAAAAATACCTGTTGCTTGAAGGCTTCCAAGTAGAGACACTCGATGGGAAATTGACTGTAGACGACTATATCGACAGTATTCCGTTTCATTACGACGATATAAAAAAGGCTTATAACTTTTTTAACGATACGAATCAGCTTGAAGAAAACCGACAAAAGCAGTTGCAAATAACCATCGCTGCAAAACAAGCTGAAAAAGATAGCTCAGCGGCAGTTGACACTCAAGAGGCTGGTATAATTTCAAATTCTGAAGAATCTTCTGCAGAAAATCAATAAATACAAGCCATTTTTCTTCGCGTGTTATATAAGACTATAACAAGGCTGCAAAAGGTCAGCCCTGTTATAGGAGATTATATGAAATGCATTGTGCCTTTGTATCATGTGAAGAATGTATTACGTAAATATTACAGCGGGCTCTTGTGCCCTCGGACTTGTATCCTTTGTGGAAACGCAAGCGAGGCAGGGCTGCCGCTGTGCAGCCATTGTATTCAAACGGAATTTGAGCCGTATATCGGTTCCGATGATTTGGAGCATTTACGCCAAGCCGAGCCTCGCTGCAAGCACTGCGGGAAAATCCTCATTTCCGAGCACGAGTATTGTACTCGCTGCAGGCCGACTGACGACGAAACCGCAGAAAAACCGCAACCTGCTTGCGATCGTATTTTTACGCTTTTTCCCTATATCGGGCTTGGTCAAAAATTACTGCCTGTTTGGAAGAACAATACTATCCGCACTTTTTCCACCGTATTTGCACCGCTTATCCACAGTTTTTGCACACAACATCCGGGGCTTGCAAGTCTACCGCTCGTACCGGTGCCGCCGCGCCCGAAAAAGCTGCAGGAAAAAGGCTGGGATCAAATTGAAGACCTTGCGAAGGATTTAGCGGTTTATCCGGAACTGACGATATACCGGTGTTTAAAGCGGCAGGACGGCATTCCTCAAAAGAAACTGTCCAAGGCCGATCGTGCAGTGAATTTACAGGGGAAAATTACATTTTCGGCAAAGGCCGTTCCCGACAAACTCATGCTGCTCGACGATGTGATGACGACCGGTGCAACGCTTGAAGCTTGTGCGCATACGTTAAAAGCTGCAGGGTGCAAGGAAGTCTACGGGCTTTGTCTGTTTTTCGACTAAATTGCAAGACGGTTATAAATTGCCAAGACGGTCAAAAATAAATCTTGCATTTAGCCTAAAATTGGTGTATAGTGCTGCTGTTTGCAATTATCAGCCTGATGCGGAATGGAGCCTGTTTCGGCGGCACAGAAAACAGCGGTGGTTATTTCATATGGGGCGGCATACTGCATATTTAAAAGTTAAAGCAGTTATGTTATCGGGTGAGGTGTGCCCGTATTACATTCCGGAGGTTTCGGAGATGATTTCAAAAAGGTTTATCGATAATGGTATGCGTTGTATGTCAATTTGTATCGCTGTTGCTATCTTTATTCTTTCTGCGCAGGCAAAGTTGCCCATTCCGGAAACCGTTTCTTTTCGTGGTTTGGATAAACTTTTGCATGCCTGTGCATTCGGAACTCTTGCCTTTACATTTTCCTATTGGTTTGCTGCTGACAAATGGCGTACAAAACCGTTCAGATATTTCGCTCTTGTTTGCCTGATTACTGGCTGCTACGGTATTTCCGACGAAGTACACCAAATCTTTGTTCCCGGTCGGGATGCTTCCATATACGACTGGTTTGCCGACTGTACCGGAGCTGTCTTAGCGACACTTGTACGGCTGGGGATGCTAAAACACCGGTCGGTGTCTTGATTCGTGTGACTAATATAATGCCCCTGTGCTTATGCGTTAGGGAATGTTGTTTTTAGGAAAAAGGCGCGAATGAATACCGCAATCATAGAAAAACTTACGGTCTTTTTTGATGCCAAGTCTGAAATTATCCTTGCGGTGCTGTACGGTTCGTGCTCCCGCGGAACCGAAACTGAAAAAAGTGATGTTGATATTGCCGTGGCGATGCCGGAGGCTTTAACCCTTGATGACCGGTTATCTTTGCAGCTGGAGCTTTCTCTGCTTTTGAAACGGGAAATTGATCTGGTTGATATACGGAAGATAGCAGGGCTGCTTCATTATAAGGTGTTTACGGAAGGCGTTTGCGTAAAAAAGACCCAGCCGGAAGGAAGCGCTTTGCTGTATAGGCATACTATGACTGCCCTTTATTGGTATGAAGATTATTATCCTATCTATAAGCGCGGACAGCAGTATATTCTGGAGTATGCTTTTAAGAGATAAGGCTGCTTTTGCCGTTTAAAATACTGCGAGTCGATGGTAAATACCGAGTATGAGTCGAATATGAGTATTGATAAAAAAGTAATCGAAGAAAAACTGATATCGCTGAACCGGTGTTTGGATCGCATAAAATTGCATACTCCTGCAACCGTTGAAGCCCTACAAACCGATTTTGATGCTCAGGATATTATTAGCTTGAATCTACAGCGTGCGGTACAAATTTCAGTTGCTATTGCCGCTCATATTTTGACTGAACAGCTACATGAACAAACGTCGACAATGGCTGAAACGTTTTTAGCGCTTTCCAAACATGGCTTGCTTGATAGTCATCTTGCTTCCCGTTTGGCAAAAGCGGTCGGTTTTAGAAATATCGCCGTACACGAGTATGATACGCTTGATATGAATATTCTTTATTCAATTATTACAAATGAGATAGGCTGTTTTTACGAATATGCGGATACCGTTTTAGGGATTATTAATGGCTCATAAGAGACTTGTATGCTCTTTTTGTGAAAGAAGGTAACTCTAATGCCTGCATGGGAGTATTTTTGATGAGGTTTGTATTATGGAAAAGACCGTATATTTAGGAATTACCGGAGATATTATTCATCCCGGTATTATCAATATTATTGCAGAAGGTGCAAAATACGGACGCCTTATCATTGGGGTGTTGACGGATAGCGCTATTGTTTCGCATAAAAGGCTGCCGTACTTGACGTATGAACAACGAAAACAGGTTATAGAAAATATCAAAGGCGTAAGCGAAGTTGTTCCGCAGGAAGACTGGTCGTATGTTCCGAATTTAAAAAAACTAAAACCGGATTTTATTATTCACGGTGATGATTGGCAAGCCGGCCCTTTGAGCAAGATTAGAGATGAAGTTATTCAAGTAATGCGGGAGTGGGGCGGAAAAGTGATTGAAGTTCCTTATACCAAAGGAATTAATTCAACGGCGCTTGCCGCTAACATGCATACTATCGGGACAACGCCTGAAATCAGAATGAAGACCTTGCGTCGACTTATCGAAGCAAAGCCTGTTGTGCGGATTATGGAAGCTCATTCGGGACTCTCCGGTTTGATTATTGAAAATCTTGTAGTAGAAAAAGAAGACGGTATGCATCGATATGATGGGATGTGGTCTTCGAGTCTCACCGATTCAACCAGTAAGGGGAAGCCCGATATTGAAGCGGTTGATCTTACAACCCGTCTGCAAAGTTTAACGGATATTCTGGAATGTACGACCAAGCCGATCATTTATGACGGGGATACAGGCGGCAAACCTGAGCATTTTGTATTTACTGTGCGAACACTGGAACGGAACGGCATTTCGGCTATTATAATAGAAGATAAAGTCGGTTTGAAAAAAAACAGCTTATTCGGTACAGAGGCAAGGCAGGAATTAGCGCCGGTCGAAGATTTTTGTCATAAGATTTCGGAAGGCAAAAAAGCACAGGTTACTCAAGACTTTATGATTATTGCCCGCCTTGAATCTCTTATCGCCGGTCATTCTGTGGATGAGGCCTTGGAACGGGCTTTTGCATACGTAAAAGCCGGAGCCGATGGCGTTATGATTCACAGTAAAGAAAAAGACGGTAAAGATATCAAGGAATTTTGTGAACGTTTTAGAAAAATGTATAAAAAAGTTCCTATTGTGTTAGTCCCCACCACCTATAATCAATTTACGGAAACTGAATTAGCCGGTTGGGGCGCAAATATTATTATCTATGCTAACCATATGCTGCGGGCATCATATCCTGCAATGTATAAGGTTGCAAAAACTATTTTGGAAGCTGAACGTTCTTTAGAAGTGAATGATATGTGTCTTTCAATAAAAAATATTTTGGAATTAATTCCGGGGACTAAATAAATGATACGCCCTCAATTTTTTTATGAGTTGTTACGGACAAATGGTACCGATTTTTTTACCGGAGTGCCTGATTCTTTATTAAAAAATTTCTGTGCATATATAACGGATACGGCAGATAAAACGCATCACATTATTGCAGCAAATGAAGGCTGTGCTGTCGGACTTGCAGCGGGGCACTATTTTGCAACCAAGACTATTCCGCTTGTGTATATGCAGAATTCCGGATTGGGTAATACGGTTAACCCGCTCCTTTCGCTTGCAGATAAAGCGGTATATTCGGTTCCGCTTTTGCTGGTAATCGGATGGCGGGGGGAGCCCGGCGTGCATGATGAACCGCAGCATATAACGCAGGGAAAAGTAACGTGCGCGCTTCTTGATGCAATGGAAATCCCGTATGCAATTTTGGAAACCGATGAAGAAAAGGCAGCCGTTCAAATTATACATGCCTATAAAATGCTCAAAGAAAGAAATGCGCCGTTTGCGCTTGTGGTGCGGAAAGGTTGCTTTGCACCCTATACGCTTAAATCAAACGACTCTGTCCCTGCTGAAATGACAAGAGAACAGGCAATAGAGCAGATAATAGCTCATGCTCCCTCAGATGCAGTGTTCGTTTCAACTACCGGCATGGCTTCCCGTGAATTGTATGAATTACGCGAGAAGAATCAGCAAAAGCATGATACGGACTTTTTAACGGTCGGTTCAATGGGACATGCTTCTCAAATAGCGCTCGGTATCGCTTTATGCAAGCGGGATAGGACGGTTATCTGTATTGACGGCGATGGCGCAGCTCTTATGCACCTTGGAGGGTTCAGTACAATCGGTACTCAAAAACCTCAGAATATGATCCATATTGTTTTGAATAACGGCGCTCATGATTCGGTCGGCGGGCAGCCTACGGTAGCGCGGAACATAAACTTATGCGCTATTGCCGAAGCCTGCGGGTATGGGCAAGCGGTGTGTGTTAGAACTCAGGCGGAATTGGCTGCTGCACTGGCTAATGCTGTTGCGGCGCCTGATGCTGCAGATATGGCGCCGGTTTTTATTGAAATTCTTGTATCAAAAGGTTCCCGTCCCGATTTGGGAAGACCTACATCATCTCCTATTGAAAATAAAAAAGCGTTTATGGCATTACTGGAGGAATAGTATGATTAAGGAAGCGATTGTTTTGGCAGGCGGCTTGGGATCCCGCTTAAAAGATAAGACAAAAACAATGCCGAAAGGCTTTTTGGAAATAGGCGGAACAGCTATTGTGGAGCAGTCGGTGCAAAAACTGCTCGCTCATGGAATAGAAAAAATTATTATCGGTACGGGGCATTGCAGTGAATATTATGATCGCCTTGCCCAAAAATATCCGGCTATCGTTACGGTAAAAAATGAGCGCTATGCGGAAACCGGCAGCATGGGAACGCTTGAATGCTGTGCACCTTTGGTTACCGGTTCCTTTTTACTGCTGGAATCCGATTTGATTTATGATTCGATCGGATTATTTACTCTGATAAATGATGAGCGGAAAAATCTTATTTTAGCGAGCGGCGCTACGCATTCCGGTGATGAGGTGTATCTCCAAGCTGATGCGGATATGCACCTGACGGGGCTGTCTAAAAATAAAAGCGACCTGCAAAATGTGTCGGGTGAACTGGTCGGTATTACCAAATTGACGAAAGAAACGGTAAATAACATGTGTGTGTACGCAAAGGATCATCATAATGATTTACCTAAAATGGAATACGAGCATGCGCTTTTGAAAATTGCGGAGACTGATACTATTGCCGTAAAAAAAATCGAGTACTATATATGGCGGGAAATCGATGATGAAGATCATTTGGCGATGGCAGTAAATGATATTTATCCTCATATCGTAGAAAATGAAAGTCTGCGCAATGTTCGCCGCGAAGTGCTTCTTAATCCGGGGCCTGCCACAACTACCGATAGTGTTAAATATGCTCAAGTCGCAGCAGATATTTGTCCGCGTGAAAAAGAGTTTGGAAATTTAATGCAGTGGCTGTGCGATGAAATGAAGCTGTTTGCTCTTTCTCCTCAGACTAATCCCGATGAGTATGAAACCGTTATGTTCGGATGCTCCGGTACCGGTGCCGATGAGGTTATGGTTTCTTCCTGTGTGCCCGATACCGGTAAGCTTTTAGTCATTGATAACGGCTCGTATGGGGCGCGGATGGCAAAAATCGCGCAAGTATATAAAATTCCTATGGATGTATATAAAAGCTCAACGTATGAACCTATCGACCTGGAAAAACTTGAAGCTGTATTTGCATCGAAAAAATATACTCATCTTGCATGTGTATACCATGAAACGACAACTGGCTTGCTTAACCCCTTGCATATTATCTGTCCTATGGCAAAAAAATACGGCATGGTTACGATTGTTGATGCGGTAAGCGCTTATTGCGGAATGCCGATGGATTTAAAAACACTCGGTATAGACTTTATGGCATCGACAAGCAATAAAAATATTCAAGGTATGGCAGGCGTAGGCTTTATTATTTGTAATAAAGCTGAGCTTGAAAAAACAAAAGACTATCCGATGCGCAACTATTATTTAAATCTGTATGATCAATATGCGTATTTTTCAAAGACCCATCAAACACGGTTTACGCCGCCGGTACAAACGATGTACGCATTACGGCAGGCTGTTTTAGAGACCAAACAAGAGACCGTTCAAAAACGATATGAGCGCTATACCGAGTGTTGGCGGATATTGCTAGCAGCGGTTAAAAAGCTTGGTCTTGAAATGCTGGTAAAAGAGGAGCATCAAAGCCATTTTATTACGGCAATTTTAGAGCCGAAGACACCTCAATACAGTTTTGATGCTCTGCATGACTTTGCTGCTGAACATAGCTTTACCATTTATCCGGGTAAGCTGGGGAATATTGATACATTCCGTATCGCAAATATCGGTGATATCCAACCTGAAGAAATGCGTACTTTTACCGTTAAACTCGAACAATATATGCATAAAATCGGGGTGGGGAAGTAAACAACTTTTAAGGCATCCCCATTGATAATGTATCCCTTTACAAGGGGTGTATTATTTTCGGTGATATGCCAATACTATTGGCATATATATGTTGCTTGTAATATCATATATATGTTGACGGTATTGACATACTATGCCGGTTATTGATATATTTTCTTCATAATGTTACAGGCGGAATTAAAGAAAATATATCTTACACAACTTGAAAAACTGCGGAAAACCGATGACGGCACATATCGGGATGCGTTGGCTGATATCCCCGATATAACAACCCATGCGTTTGTGGTATGCGGTGTTCGGCGGTGCGGGAAAAGCACTCTGTTACAGCAGTTTGTAAAAAAACTCAATAAGCCGTTTTTTTATCTGAATTTTGATGATTTACGGCTGTTGGAATTCTCCGTTTCCGATTATGCAGTATTGGATGCCGTTATTGAGGAATCGAAGAGTTCTCTTATTTTTTTTGATGAAATACAAGCCGCTGCACATTGGGAATTGTATGTGCGGCAAAAGCTGGATCAAGGTTTTCAAGTTGTATTAACAGGTTCTAATGCTTCGCTTTTAAGCCGTGAACTTGGAACAAAACTGACCGGACGGCATATCGTTAAAGAGCTGTTTCCGTTTTCTTATTCCGAATATCTGCGTTTTGCACATGCACAAAAAGGTATTCAATCGTTTGAAAGTTATTTTCAAACAGGCGGTTTTCCCGAGTATCTCAAGCTGAATAATTCCGAAGTTGTTATGCAGCTTCAAAAGGACATCTTATATCGGGATATAGCAGTGCGCTACAATGTCAGTGATGATAAATCGCTGCAGCGGCTCTATGTGTATCTCGCTTCCAATGCCGCATCACTGATTTCTCCCAGTAAGTTGAAAACAGTCGCCGGAGTAAAGTCTCATACGACTATTCTTGATTATTTTTCATATTTTGAGAATGCGTATTTGTTGAGCTTAGTACCGAAGTTCGCATGGTCACAAAAAGCACAGAGCCTTGCCCCAAAAAAAGTTTATTTTACCGATATCGGATTGATACGGACGGCAGGGCTTACGTTTAGCGAAAATGCAGGCCATATTTTAGAAAATTTTGTGTTTAACGAATTTCGCCGAAAGTACGGGACTTTTGACGATAAGCAAATCTACTATTATAGTGATGATACGTGCGAGTGCGATTTTGTCGTTAATCCGCTTTTTGCACCGCAATGCATTCAGGTGTGCTTAGAGTTGAACCTCGATAACACTGAACGAGAGTTGAACGGGCTGTTGGCTGCTATGGATTTTTTTAAGGTTCGGGAAGGGATTATCCTTACGAGGAATTCTTACGATCTTTTTGTGAAAGAAGATAAAAAGATAACCATAATGCCGGTATGGGACTATTTCGGGTGAAAAATAATATTTTTAAGGAATACGATGTTTACAAAGCTGAAATGGGAAAATTTTGAAAAAACTTTATGGAATAAAATATGTTAGTAGTAAATTCTGAAGAACACTGGGATTTAATTATTGAACCGAAACGTAAATTGCTTGATTTACCGATACGGGAAGTTATCAGGTACCGTGACCTTATTGTCCTTTTTATAAAGCGTGATTTTGTAACACAGTATAAGCAAACAATTCTCGGCCCTCTTTGGTTTGTTATCAATCCCTTGATTTCTACAATAATGTATATCTTCGTGTTCGGAAATTTAGCAAAATTAAGTACCGATGGAGTGCCTCAGATTCTTTTTTATTACGCCGGTACAATGCTGTGGACTTTTTTTTCGGGCTGCTTTACCGATGCAACGAATATTTTTGTTACAAATAAAGACTTATTTGGAAAGGTGTATTTTCCGCGGCTTACGGTTCCCATCAGTAATATATTCGGAAATCTGACAAGGATAACGGTACAGTTTATTTTCCTGCTTGTGTTTTTTATCTACTATCTTGTAACGACGGATGTTTTAAAACCTTCGTTCGCCGTATTAGCGTTTCCTCTTTTGCTGATTTGGATTGCTGCACTCGGCACGGGGATGGGGATGATTATTTCCGCCTTGACGACAAAATACCGCGACTTGCGGATTTTGGTAACGTTTGCTTTAAATCTTGCAATGTATGCCACTCCCATAGTATATCCTATTTCACAAATTCCTAAAAAATTTAGCTGGGTTTTGTATGCCAATCCGCTCAGTGTTCCGGTAGAGCTTTTTAGAGTGTGGCTTTACGGAGCCGGAACTGTTACACTTGGTGTTGCCTGTATCAGTATTGCCGAAACGATTTTGCTTTTGTTTTTGGGGCTTATTATGTTTAATCAAAACGAACGGAATTTTATCGACGTGGTATAGATCAAGTGCTAAAAATACGATTAAATTTTTGATAGTTATCATTTTGACTACTAAGGGAAATATTAATGAAATATAAACTTAAACTTTTATTCTTTTTTCTGCTGTTACCTGCGCTTGCGGTTGCACAAGAAGAATTAAAGTCGGAGGTGGAAGAGTATTACGATTTTTTATCGCTTTCAGGTGCTGTTGAACGGCCGTATTTAAACTTTCGAACGCTCTCCGATTCCGACTGGAAAATAAACGAAAATACAAATCATATATGGCAAGGCGTTAATCTTGCAGGTCGGCATCCCATAACAAAAAAAATGGCATACAAGGTGTACGGGCCTAAACTTTTTATGTCGGTTAATTCCGCTTCTCCATACGGAGTTAATGACAAAGCTTTATGGCAGGGGAAAGGCTTTAACCTCGATTTTGATGTCGGCGCTCGGTTCGAATGTTACGGATTTGAATTTACTTTAAAACCGGAATTATCCTTTAGCCAAAATATGTCTTTTGCATATAAAACTCCTGCATATAGCGGCAATGCTGCTTTTAAAGACAAGGCTGATACTTACGGTTATTATGGTATTCCCAGTATCGATGCACCGCAGCGTTTCGGGCACAAACCGTTTTTCACCTACGATTGGGGGGATACGGAAGTGCGATATTCTTACAAAACATTTACGGTCGGTTTCGGTACGCAGCATATTTGGCTTGGGCCTGCACATATTAATCCGATCTTGCATTCAAATAATGCGCCGTCTTATCCTAAATTTGATATCGGTATGCGTAAACAGCCGGTTATCTTAGGTAAATGGAACGGCGGCTATATGGAATTTCGGACATGGTGGGGTATGTTGGAAGAGTCAAAATATTTTGATGTCGATAAGTCAAATGATAATAACTTAATTACCGGTCTTACTTTTTCCTATTCCCCGTCTTTTATTCCCGGATTTACGGTTGGCATAAATAGAATTATGCTTTCAAAATGGAAGGATAAGGATTGGAAAAGTATTTTTACATTGCTTATTCCGTTTATGAAAGATTCCGCCGGTACGGATGACAGAGATCAGCGGGCTTCTATTACTTTTGATTATCTATTTTCTTCTATCGGGCTTGATGTTTATTTAGAATGGGGAAGAAATGATTTTAGTCCTTCAATTGCATATGTTATGCGATACCCTTTTCATACGCAAGGGTATACGGTTGGTTTGAAAAAAACGTTTCGGATTATTTCACAGTTAAAAGGTGAAATTCTATTAGAGCACACAAATGTGGAGGCGTCTGCCGATTATTTAACAAATACGACACGTTTAGCCGACAGTAAGGACGCTCGATCGGCACCGACTACTTTTTATGCACATCACCGTATTACTCAAGGCCATACCAATAAAGGACAATGGCTCGGGCCCGGTATCGGTACAGGGGGGAATAGTCAATACTTGGGAATAAAATTATTTTATCCTAAAGGAATGGGAACTTTGTTTTTCCAACGGGTAAATCCCGATAATGATTTTACCTGGTTTAAAGATATCGTTGATAATTTTGAAACAGCACAAGAGAGTATTCGCACCAATTTCAGCGTGGGTATAAACGGGCTCTATTATATAACAAAAGATTTGTGGCTAAAGGGGCAATTCGTCTTTATTAAAGAATATAATCCAACTTATCGGTACTTTGATCTGTCGCAACGGTTTAATACTTCTACTTCAGTTTCTATTCAATATGTGTATTAGCTGAGTGGTATTATTGTTAGGGTAAAAAATATTAAGGAAGCTACATGTCTGATACGGTCATAAAAACCGAGCATCTTTCAAAAATGTATCAGCTCGGCATAATAAATAACGGAACATTGTTTCGCGATATTCAAAGCTGGTTAGCCTTAAAGCAGGGAAAAGAAGATCCTCATTCGAGAATTGGTGAAACTAAATATCTTGGAAGAGATAATGAATTTTGGGCGTTAAAAGATTTAACTTTTGAGATAAAAAGAGGCGAGCGGGTCGGTATAATCGGAAGAAACGGAGCGGGAAAAAGTACGTTGCTTAAAATTCTTTCGCGTATTACATCCCCGACTGAAGGTTGTGTAAAAATACGAGGAAAAGTTTCAAGTCTTTTGGAGGTGGGAACAGGCTTTCATGCGGAGTTAACCGGGCGGGAAAATATTTACCTTAACGGCGCTATTCTCGGTATGAAGAAAAAGGAAATAGACCGCAAGCTTGATGAAATTATCGATTTTTGCGAAATTGAAAAACATATTGATACACCGGTAAAACGCTACTCAAGCGGAATGTATGTCCGTCTTGCCTTTGCGGTTGCCGCTCATTTGGATAGCGATATTCTTATTGCGGATGAGGTGCTGGCTGTAGGAGATGCCTCATTTCAAAAAAAAGCGATTGGTAAAATGAGCAGCCTTTCTACCTCGCAAGGACGGACCGTTTTGTTTGTAAGCCATAATATGGCGGCGGTAAAAAGCTTGTGTAACAAAGGGGTTATCCTTGAAAAAGGAAAATTAAAGTTTCAAAGTAATAGTATTGATGAGGCGATTGAGGAATATCAGAATAGTGGGCTTAGTATTAATACTCAGTATGAATGGGTGAATAATAACGAAATACAGAGTGATTTTTTTACTCCGAATAGGATGTATATTATCAATGCCGAAAATAAAAAAATACAAGCTTTTAGTCGAAATGAAAAAAATATTCGGTTTGTTGTTGAAGCAAATATAAAGGAATATAATCCATTACTAAATTTTGGAATTTCGTTTATAAACAGTAGTAATCAAGTAGTGTTTACGACATGGGTGCGTGATAGTGATAAATACATTGATTTTAAAACAGGTAAAAATATATTTATGTTTACTATTCCGAATGACGTAATGAATGTCGGTAAATATAGAGCGATAATGTCTGCTGGAATACACCATATTTCATATATTGTATATCCGGGTAATGAGCCGATGATTAGCTTTGATATTATCGGTACAATTGGAATAAATTTTGGAGATGACGTTCGCGATGGTGCTATAGTACCGATTTTAGACTGGAGTAGTGAAAAATGAAGAAAAAAACAGCAGTAGTAACCGGAGGAACATCTAATGATGTTCCTGCGATGGCCTGTCTTGTAATGAATATAAAAGATACTAATCCGGGTCTTGCAGATGAAATAGTAATTTATCATGATGGGATTTCAGAAAAAGATCAGCGCTTGATTAATCGTATTTTCCCTACACGGTTTATCTTATATGAATCGCCGTTTAAGGACGTAATGAACTTTGGTGATGTGGTAACAAAGTATTTTAGTCCTATGGTATTTTGCAAATATGAGTGTTTTAAATTGCTTGATGATTATGAATGTGTCATTTGGACTGATTATGATGTCCTTATTTGTAAAGATTTATCGGAGTTGAAAAAAATCGGAAAATCAGCAATACAGATGATTACTACGAATTCGATTACGGTAAGAGATGCCTTTGCTAAAGAATATTCGATAGAAAAAATATTGCCGGGTTATGATTTTTCACAGCCGGGTGTATGTATGTCGTTGTTCTCTATATCGGAAAAATTAAAAAACTATGATGTGTTATATGATTGGTGTATTAAGAGAACAAAAGAACTTGCAAAATATATCTTTTATCCTGAACAAGCTATAGTCAATATTCTTTTTCAAGAATATAATATACAAATCGATCGATTAATTCCTAAAATATATTCGGTTCATCCTGTGCAAGATGTAATAACAGAAGATATAAAAGTATTGCATACATACGGGCAACCGAAATTTTGGAGCGGTTTATATAATGAAATATGGGAAACAAATTATAAAAAATGGATAAAATCAGGAGGTACACCATATAAGCATAGAACAAAAACTTATCAGGTGCAACAAGCAATAAAAAAAATAATAAAATATCTGCTGCCCTACGGTTTTGTACGGCTGATACAAAAAATGAGGAGATTAATATGAGCCCCCCCCCCCCATAATTATAGGTGCTTCCGGTTTTGGAACAAGCGGCGGTTCCGCTATTACAAATATTTTGGAAGAATTTTCTGCCTTTTCGATTCTTAGGGGAGGAGCAACATTTGAATGTAAATTTTTTACTGAAAATATATTTGCTTTGGAAACCGCTTTAAAAATCGGTGATGGTGTAGATAAAGCAGTAAAAACATTTTTATACAATGCACAACAGGCTTCAAAAGATTTTTCCTATAAAAATAATTTCGGTTCCGAATTTTTAAATTATACAATCGAATATATCAATTCCGTTACGGAAAATTATCTCGGCGCCGTGTATACGGATTATGATTATGCCTTTGTTGATCCTGCTGAGCGTGCAATGTTTTCAAAAGCAAGAAGTCTCTATAGCTATAAGTACGCTAAACGCGCTTACGAAGCCTATGAACCGTATCAGTGGGAACCCTCATATACTCCATTCGGAAAAGTGTATTACGGTAACTTTCCAAGTGATTTTTACGATAAAACACAAAAGTATATCGAAAAAGTATTTTCACCGCTTTATGAAAAAGGAAAAAAATACGTACTTGCAGATGCTCTTTTTAAGGCCGATAATACAACGCCTCAAGAATTGATGTATTATAAAAATTCAAAGGCTTTGATCGCCAATAGAGATCCTCGTGATTTATACGTGATGAATAAAGAAATATACGGGGAGTGGTTTATTCCAACTTGGAACGTGGAATCTTGGATTGCATATTATAAAAACAGCAGGCAAAGCATTAAACCTCAAAAAAAACATAATAAAGAAAATATTTTACATCTCCAATTTGAAAGTTTAATATATGATTACGAAGAAAGTTTAGCAAAAATTAAAGGGTTTTTAAACTTAAAAGATTCGGAACATACAAAAAAAGGACAAATATTTATTCCGGAAAAATCACGAACGAATACGCAAGTATTTAGAAAATATCCGCAATATATAAAAGATATTGAAAAAATAGAGAAGGAATTGTCTGAATTCTGTTATCCTTACTCAGAAGAACAAATACGCCATTTTCTTCCTGAAGAAATCAAAGACGGAAATCGGGAAACATTGGAAGACATACGGAAAACAGTTTATATTTTCCAAAAGACGGGTGAATTGCCGTTTTCAAATATGAAAGGAGCTTATATTTTTACGGTTTTCTTTAAAAACATACAAACATTTAAAAATCATAAAACCATACCGGTATATATTAAGGGAATAATTAAGATTGCGATAGGTGTTGTTCTCTTTCCTTTTGATTTTATGTATCAATTGATCATAATTAAACAATATCAAAATCAAAACAAAAATAAGAATAAGGTATATTAAAAAGACGATAATGAAAATAAGTTTTCTGGTAACATATTACAACCAAGCCCGCTTTGTAAAGCAAAGTCTTGAATCGATCCTTGCGCTGAATGTGCCTTGTGACTATGAAATTCTTGTGGGTGATGACGGTTCAACTGATGGTACAGTAGAAGAAATAAAAAAATACATGACAGAAAATTCTAATATAAAGCTTTTTGTGATGGATCGTGATGTTAATGTGACATATGATGCTGTTTTAAGAGCGAGTGCAATCCGTTTGCATCTATTAGAAAATTCTAAAGGGTCATATTATTGTATCCTTGACGGAGATGATTGGTATTTAACCAAAACCTTTGTACAAGAAGCTCTCCATATTATGGAACAGGACAAAACCCTTTCCATATGTGCATTTAACTTTGCATGGGTCAGCAATGATGATATAAAGATACATTCTCCATCCATAAAGGAAGGAAAAAATTCGGCACAAGAATATTTACTGACTACATATATTCATGCCGCTGCTTGTGTGTTTAGAAATGTATTTGATATGGAAAAAATTCAATTTATGAAAGAACTCGGATTCTTTGACGATCAGAATATTATGGCTGCCCACTTGCAGGATGGAGGAATGTATTATATTCCTAAAGTTGTGTTAGCATACCGCCAGACAGGTTCCGGAATATGGACAGGTATGTCGCAATATGAGAAACATGTGCTTGATGCTTTTGAATATGATATTTTTACAAAACATGCACATAAATATGAAAAAGAAATTCGACTTAGATTTTTTACTTCTCTTAAATTTGTGTGGAGCAATAGAGATCGATTTTATATCGAACTTGGTTCTAAAAAGGCTTCTAATTATATTTCTCTAGCAAAAAAACTGGATGGTCTTTTCTACCGTATTATAAATTTTGATAAATTAAATACAAAAGACCGATATTGTGTAAGAAAAATCTTGAAGGATACGCTTCTACATAAGTTTATCCGTTGCGCGAAGTGTATGTTTCGCCTTGCCGGAAAAATCGTCAAAGCTTTATTGCCTTATTGGTTAGTCGATTTATTTAATAAAAAAAACAAGCCCGCTATAGGCCAATAACTATATAAGATGATTAATACGTCTGCTTCTATTTTCCCGCAATTTGAATGGTGGTATAAAATATGAATGATACGATAACCATAATAATTCCAACTTATAACAAAGTAGATTATATTTCTCAAACAATAGAAAGTGCTTTAAATCAAACGTATTCTAACTATGAAATTCTAATAGTTGACGATGCTTCTTCTGACGGCACCGATTTGGTCATAAAGAAATATCTATCGGATAAGGTGCGGTATATTAAGCATGAAAAAAATTTAGGTCCAAGTATAACATATAACGATGGAATTCGCATGGCAAAATCTGAATATGTTACAATTTTGGATAATGATGATATTTTATTGCCTTATCATCTTGATCTTGTTATTGATGAATTTAAAAAAAATAAATGTGCGGAAGCTGTTTTTACAAAATTAAAAGTTATTGATGAGCATAATAGAGATTTGAAAAAAACAATTTCTCCACCGTTTAATGATAAATATCAACTTTTAAATCATCTGTTTTATCAAGGAAATGATATTCCGTCTCCGGGTGTGTCATTTAAAAAAAGTGTTTTTGAAAAAATTCCTGCATTTAATCCTAGCCTTATTTTAATGCATGATTATGATTTAAATGTTCGGCTGCTTATGTATGCGGAAACAGTAAACATATCAAAACCGACTGTTTTATACCGAAGATTCTCAGATAATAAAAATTTAAGTAGTGATAATAATTGGTATAAGGTATGTCATAGAGCAGAGTCAAAAGTAGTTCTTGATAATTACTTAACTATGGATTATGGTGATATGGTAAAGGTTTTCCCATACTTAAAGCCTTATAAAGAAGAGCAGTGCAAATTTCAATTTCTTATTGAAACTTGTAAACTTTCCAATAGGCAATTATCCGATTGGGCATTTGAAAAACTTATTCACTATTTAAATGAACATCAAACTTTTTTTGCTGATAATGATTTTCATTTTCAATATAAAGATTATATTAACTTATATAAAGCATGCACTATAGGGACTGTTGGATCTGCTCATAAGCAGAGGCTGTATAATGCTGTAAAAAATATAGGTAAGCTGTTATTCGGGATGAAAGAATAAAGTGTTCTAATTGGGGAGATTAAAATGAAAGAAATAGAGTTGCCGAAAATTACCGATGAAAGTGGAAATCTTTCTTTTTTTGAGGGTGAAAAAAGTATTCCTTTTAAAATTAAGAGTGTGAATCTTTTTAATATATATATAATACTAATGACCAATATGAGTCTATTGATAATAAAAATGCGGTGGTCGAATTTAAATAAAATTATTAAGGAAGGAGAAGAATGTTTTTTGACGATTATATAAACCATAGTGATGCAAAAATAAGAAAAAGCCTTTTTTGGGATTATAATATGGATTTATTTGATTGGCAAAAGATGCATATCATAGTAACCAAACGAGTAATTGAACGCGGTACAACTGAAGATTTTTACGGTCTTTTAAATTTATACGGTGTTGAAAATGTCAAAAAAACTATTATGCAAATTCCATGGCTTAGCGATAAAGATATGAATTTTGCCGCTAAAATATTTGATATAAAAAAAGAAGGATTGCTATGTTATATACGGAAACAATTACGTCCGCAGCTTTGGAATTTTTAACGATTTTAATGCAAGATAAAGCTTTGAAAACTTTTATTTTAGTGGGCGGTACGGCATTAACATTGCAATTGGATCATAGATTAAGTGTCGACTTTGATTTATTTACGGATGCTGATTTTAATGCTGTTGAACTTGCTGAATATTTACAAAGTGAATATGGATTTAAAGCAGACTATATTACAAAAAATACCATTAAAGGTGTAGTTAATGGAATAAAACTTGATTGTATTGCGTACAAATATCCATTGATTGATTCGATTATAATACATGGTTTTATTCGATTGGCAAGTTTGAAAGATATTGCCGCGATGAAATTAAGTGCTATAGTCGGAGACGGTTCAAGGTTAAAAGATTTTATAGATATAGCATATATTTCAAAATTATTAAGCTTAAATGAAATGTGTGATGCCTTTGAACGAAAATACTGCCTGAGTAAAATAATGCCGTTAAAAGCTCTGCTTTATTTTGATGATATAGATTTTGATGAGCCGATTGATTTGATTAACAATAAAAAATTTAGTTGGGATGCTATAGAGCAACAACTGTACAAAATGATTAGCTCGCCTAATTCTATTTTCCCGGAATTTGAGTAAGTGGTATAGATATGAATGATACGATAACGGTAGTTATTCCGACATATAATAAAGCTGATTTTATTTCGCAAATGATTGACGGTCGAAAGTAAAATTGTGTTAGATAATTATTTAACTTTAGCCTATGATAATATGAAGCGTGTATTCCCTCGATTAAAAAATTGTACGCAGGAAGAGAGTGTTTTCCGGCTTTTAACGGAAACCTGTTAAAATACCGACTCCCGGTTAAGTTCTTGGGCATTTGAAAAACTTATTCACTATTTAAATGAACATCAAACTTTTTTTTGCTGATAATGATTTTTATTTTCAATATAAAGATTATATTAACTTATATAAAACATGCACTATAGGGACTGTTGGATCTGCTCATAAGCGGAGGCTGTATAATGCTGTAAAAAATATAGGTAAGTTGTTATTCGGGATGAAAGAATAAAGTGTTCTAATTGGGGAGATTAAAATGAAAGAAATAGAGTTGCCGAAAATTACCGATGAAAGTGGAAATCTTTCTTTTTTTGAGGGTGAAAAAAGTATTCCTTTTAAAATTAAGAGTGTGAATCTTTTTAATATATATAATACTAATGACCAATATGAGTCTATTGATAATAAAAATACGGAGTTCTTTTTCGTAGCTCTTTCAGGAAGTTTCGTATTCGGCAATGACAGCACTGATGATCCTATAAATGGTATGTTTTTGGAAAATGCAAATAAGGGCTTGTACATCGGTAGAAATACGGATTTTACCTTATCGGGATTTGCAGAAAATACGGTAGTATTGATCATATCTTCGACAGAGAAATTTCATTTAAGGAAGATGTAATGCTGTATTCTATTGATGATTGCAAGCTTTTAACATTAGCTAAAGACCCTGTCTCTAATTTTACTCGTCTTGATGATAGAAGTCTCTTACCCTTTGAAGTTAAGCGTATATATTATCTTTATGGAATTCCGGAAAATCAAGAAAGAGGCGCGCATGCTCACAAAGAGTTGTTTCAACTTCTCCTTGCGGCGTCCGGTTCTTTTATAGTTGAGCTTGATGACGGTAAAAACACAAAAAAAATTTTTCTTAATCAACCTTCACAAGGGGTTTTAATAAAACCCGGTATTTGGCGGAATCTTACGGATTTTTCTTTCGGTTCGGTAGCGCTTGTTCTTGCCTCGGAATATTATACTGAAGATGATTATATCCGAAGTTATGATGAGTTTTTAAAATATAGACAGACAAATATTTAGAATTATATAACCTATGTCCTTAAATTATGCTTTACTAAAACAAATAGATAGTAAAAAGAAAAAACTCGACAGCTTTCGTCCTTTGACGCCGGAACAAATAAAAAATTTAAAGCGGCTTTTTGATGTGGAGTTTACCTATAATTCTACCGTTATTGAAGGAAATACGTTATCGCTCCGTGAAACGCGGGTTGTGCTGCTTGACGGCCTTACTATAGGCGGTAAAGCCGTTCACGAACATTTGGAAATAATAAATCATAAAGAGGCTATTGATTATATTGAACAGCTTGCGCATAAAAGCATTGCCGAATATACACGGCAAGATATTTTAAATATCCATTCAATAGTATTGAAAAATATTGATAATAAAAATGCCGGTAGATATCGGGAAGTCCCTGTATATGTAAAACTGAAAGATGGAAGTATTCACCGATACTGTGATCCGTTGAAAATTATAGATGAAATGGATAGTTTTTTTTCATGGCTGACTCAAGAAACTTCCGAACATAGTGTTTTATTTGCCGCAGAGGCTCATATAAGATTGGTTACCGTTCATCCGTTTACTGATGGAAACGGACGTGCTGCCCGGCTTTTAATGAATCTTATTCTTTTGCATTATGGGTTCCCGCCTGCAATTATAAAAGCAAAAGACAGAATAGCGTATCTTGATGCCATAGAATCATGGCACCAGCAAAATGAAAAGGCATTATTCCAAAATATGCTTATCGAAGCGGTAAATGAAAGTCTGGATATCTATCTGGAAACGTTGGAAAAAAATATTATCTGGGAATAAAATATGAAAGGAATTATCTTAGCAGGCGGATCGGGAACAAGACTTTACCCGATTACACAAGCAGTTTCAAAACAAATGCTGCCCCTATACGACAAGCCGATGATATATTATCCGCTTTCGGTTTTAATGCTTGCAGAAATTCGTGAAGTGCTGATTATTTCTACCCGACGTGACATCCCTCTTTTTAAAGAGCTTTTGAAAGACGGTTCTCAGTTAGGCATGGATTTCTCTTATGCCGTGCAGGAAAAACCTCGCGGGCTTGCCGATGCCTTTATTGTCGGGGAAGATTTTATCGGAGATGATTCGGTTGCTTTGGTATTAGGAGACAATATTTTTTACGGACGCAGCTTTACTCCGATTTTGGAAAATGCAAAACAAAAAGCAACGGAAAATGATTCTGCAGTTATTTTCGGTTATTATGTAAAAGATCCGCATTCTTACGGTGTTTTGGAATTTAATGAAAACGGAAAAGTGCTTTCGCTTGAAGAAAAGCCCGAAAACCCCAAATCGCATTATGCCGTTCCTGGTTTATATTTTTACGGCAACAGCGTCATCCAAAAAGCAAAAAGTGTAAAGCCGTCTGCGCGAGGTGAACTGGAAATCACCAGCATAAACAACGATTATTTAAAAGAAGGTAAACTTCATGCAGAGCTTTTAGGGCGCGGCATGGCGTGGCTGGATACGGGAACACCTGATGGGCTTTTGGAAGCTTCAAATTTTATTGCTACAATTCAAAAACGGCAAGGCTTATATATTTCGTGTATTGAAGAAATTGCTTACTTAAAAAAATGGATTACAAAAGATGAGCTGATAAAACAATCTACGTTTTATAATAACGAATATGGCGAATATTTGAAATTTATTGCAGAAACAGTGAGGTGATTATGTATATTCCTTTTTTACCGTTACAAAAAATAGCCGAATCTTTCGAACCGCTGCTTTCACAAAAAGTTACTGAAGTTATAAAAAACGGTTGGTATATTCATGGCAAAGAATGTGAACTGTTTGAGAAAAAATTTGCAAATTATTGCGATGTTAAGCATTGTATCGGCGTTGGAAACGGCCTTGAAGCCTTAAAACTCATTCTACGTGCTTATAAATTACTTAAAGTATTCAATGACGGTGATGAAGTTCTTGTTCCCTCAAATACGTTTATTGCGACTATTCTTGCGATAAGCGCGGAAAATCTAACGCCGGTTTTTGTAGAGCCTGATATTGATGATTACTTAATTGATGTGAAAAAAATCGAAGGAAAAATAACAGAAAAAACAAAGGCTATTATGCCGGTGCATTTATACGGCCGACTTTGTAATATGGAAGTTATTAATGCAATTGCAAAACGGTATCATTTAAAAGTAATCGAAGATGCAGCGCAGGCGCATGGTGCACGCTTTCATGGCAAAAGAAGCGGGAGCTTTGGAGATGCAGCAGGATTCAGTTTTTATCCGGGTAAAAATCTCGGCTGCTTAGGCGATGGCGGTTGTGTTACAACTAATGATGATGAACTTGCCGCTATAATACGAAAACTTGCAAACTACGGCTCAAGCGTAAAATATGTGCACGAGTATAAAGGTGAAAATTCGCGGCTTGATGAAATACAAGCTGCCGTACTTTCGGTAAAATTGGAAAGGCTTGATGCGGATAATGCTCGCCGACGCCAAATTGCCGTATTGTATAATACGGGAATAAAAAACAATGCAGTGATTTTACCGAAAATACACGAAGCAGAAGAGCATATATGGCACATTTATTGTGTTCGTGTTCAAAACCGAAAAGCATTTATCGAATATCTGAATTCCTGTGGAATAGAAACAGTTATCCATTATCCGACATCGCCGCATAAACAAAACGCATATAAAGAATTTTCTCATCTTCACTTGCCGATAAGTGAGAAAATACATGCTGAGGTTGTCAGTATTCCGATGGGCCCGCTGCTAACGGATGTGCAAGTGCAGTATGTCATTGAGAAAATAAATGATTGGAAACTAGAGAATACATCTGCGCAATAAAATAATAATGGTTTTGACTTATCAAATTATGAATACTCAAAAAAAAATCAAATTATTGTTTATTACCTACACCCATTCCGGCGGTGGCGGTGCCGAGAAAGTTTTAACAACGCTTGTTAATAATTTGGATGCAGCAAAGTATGAAATAGCAATACAGGAAATAGTCGACTTCAAAGTAAAACAAGAACCTATTAACAGCAATGTCGTATTACTTAACCCGCTTATAAATGGTGTCTGTGAATCTCGCTTCAGTAAACATTTTACACAATATTGTATCGAGAACTCTCCTTCGTTAATACGTGCAATAAAGAATCTTGATCAATATGATGTTGTTATTACATGGAATTATCAAATACCTTCATTTATGCTTCGGGCGTTTCCCGATAAAAAGACAATAGCATGGTTTCACGGGGCAATTGATGATTTAGACCTTTCTGACCATTCAATTACTACCGTCTATTGTAATGAAATGCAGAAAAAAGCATGGAACTATGCCGATAGAATTGTGACGATTTCAGCTAAATCTTTAAAATCTTTGGGAAATATCTTTCCTGCATATATGGATAAAGCGCATATAATTTATAATCCATTCGATGCGGAAAATACGAAAATAAAAGCAGCTGAAAAAATTGAAGATCAATATATTCGACATAATGTCCCTATATTAATCTGTTTGGGACGTTTGGATAAAAATAAAAATTTTTCATTAGTTGTACAAGCTGTTGCAAAATTACGAACGGAAAATATACGCTTTAATTTGCTTGTTATTGGCGATGGAGAAGAAAGAGAAAACTTAATGCGGTTGGTAAGCGAATTACACATAACAAACGAGGTTTCTTTTTTAGGCTATAAGCAAAACCCTCTGCCATATATACAGCGTGCGGATATTCTTTGCCTATCATCATTCGCAGAAGGATTTCCTACCGTCGTATTGGAAGCGATGGCATTAGGGAAACCCTTTGTAACGACGCCGGTCGCGGGTGCTAGCGAAGAATTGGCCGATAACGAAAACTGCGGTTTAGTAGCGGATTGGGATGACGGCGATTATGCAAAAAAAATAAAAACTTTACTAACCGATAAGGAACTGTACGATAGGATGTCTACAAATTGTGTTGAAAAAGTCAAAGAATTTTCTGTAGAGA
>ERZ772960.914-NODE-914-length-24643-cov-4.441638_pt1 | contig 24643 bp, 23 predicted proteins | sample MGYA00580678_ERZ772960 | MGnify/ENA primary metagenome ERZ772960 (study PRJEB29015, sample SAMEA2737930) | human oral metagenome | biome: human oral; feature: human-associated habitat; material: dental | place: China | collected 2059 ... | reverse complement strand
GGCGCCGACCGACGCATCCTGTGGATTGGCCGCGGACTTGTAAGCGACAACTACGGTCATTGAAGCCTCTCTCTTGTTTTGTTGAGGGCCTGGCTGCACCACTGCCCTGTGGAAAGCGATTGCGTTTCGATGAAACGCGTCTTCGGCTCCATCAGTTTCCCACATTGCGCGCTGCGACGCCCCGCGGACAACCCCGGAAGCCGATTTCGGACTTTCTGCGTCCGAAAAAAGGTCTTTTCCAACCTCCATACCTTTGCGGACACAGTAATTGTTCGGTTGAAGTTAATGTTACCCTGCTGCTTCTTCTGCAATGAGGACCAAAGACTTGCACACCCACGCGTCTGTGAGCCGTCTCTCCAAATTCCCAGGTCCATTGCGTATAATCGACGTTGTCAACGCAGCCGCGGGTCTTTGCCCAAACGAACGACGAGGAGATTTCGTGGTCGATATTCATGCAGTCCAACGCGGCCCCGTAGGGCGGCCTCGCAACGTCGAAGCCGACGGCAAGATACTCAAAGCCGCCCTGGCTCTGTACGGCGACGCCGGATGGCACGGCTTCAACATGACGAAGGTGGCCAAGGCCGCCGGCGTCGGCAAATCCTCGATGTACACGAGGTGGGCCAACGTCGAGGAACTGTTCATCGAGGCTTTCCGGACCGTCGTGGCTGCGCCCGGGCCCGTCGGCGACAGTGCGCAAGAAGTGCTGTCCAACGAGGCCGAATATCGAATGCGGCTGTACCTCGGCAAACATGCGCAGGCGGTCAGACGCCTGTTCGTCGAGATGGCCTGCGAAGTCAATCCCGTGGTCCGCGCCGCTTACCTCCATACGTATCAAGACCCGATCGCCGCAATCCGCACGCGCCTGTGGGAGTTCAAATCGGCCGGCCTTCTGCCGGAGGGGACGTCCGTCACACGTCTTCTCGACGCCATCGAAGGCTCAGTGCTCATGCGCGCCTTTTCGCTCATGCCGGAGAACATCGATTGTTTCCTCGGCGAAATTCCCGAATACGTGGAAAACCTAGTCAACGACCAGCTCGACGCTTTGCCTCTGCAGACCCTGCGCTCGGTGTCCTGACGCACGTCTCCTAACACGGGCGCGCAAGAGAAAATCACAGGCAGACGGCGCCGATTCGTCGCTCTGATCGCGTGGACGGGCGGAAGGCCGCCTTGACGGAAGGAGCCGCCCCGGCTGGTTTTGCGCGCAGCAGAAGATTTCTTTTATGCGCGCAGCAGAGGGTTTCGCGCCTTTTCGACGCCCAGTCGCGTCGAGGGACCGTGGCCGGGAAGGAGGATCGTAGAGTCGGGATACGTTCCGAGCCTGGAGCAGGTTCGGCGCATCGCCTCGGCGTCGCCTCGAATGAAGTCCGTGCGCCCGATTCCGTTGGCAAAGAGGGTGTCGCCGGTGAACATGAGATTGAGTTCGGCGCAGTAGAGGCAAATGGACCCCGGAGTGTGGCCGGGCGTCGATATGACCCGGAAGCGGTAGGGGCCAAGGGCGACCTCGTCGCCGTCGTCTAACAGCCGATCGACTTTTTCGACCCGATAGTCGCGCCCCTCTTCGTCGAAGCCCGAAAGATGGGGGTCGGCCACGGCGTGCCCGTCCTCGCGCCCGACCGCGAAGGAGGCGCCGTATGCCCCGGCCACCTCGTTGACGGCGCCGATGTGGTCGCAGTGGCAGTGGGAGGCGACGATCTGCACGTCGCCCGTCGAGCCGACGTCGTCCGCAGAATCGATGAGGCCGAGCACTTCGGCGGGTTCGTCTCCTGGGTCGACGACGATCGTCGCCGTCCCTTCGCGCAGAACGTAGCAGTTGGCGTGATAGCTTCCGACGACGACAGAATCGATTTTCATAGCCGCCTTCCCTTTCTCGAACCGTGCTCTTTCCAGAACCGTGCTCTCGCTTTGAAACCATGCAGCCGGCGACCCCGGATCCAGCCGGATCGACATGCGTCTAAACGAATGCCATGCGTTCTAAGCGGGCGCTCTGCGTTCCAGCCTGACTCCCAGCATTCTAGCCGAACGCCCTGCGCTCAAGCGCAACGCCCGGATCATTCGGATAAGCCTTGCGTCGTGCTTCGGAATTTGGCTGGTGTTTGTCAATACAGTCAACAGAGAGTCCATTGAACATGTATAAAGGTCCCATCCATTCGGAGTCACGTTTAGCCAAGTAGTCATTCACCGTGACCATGTGGACACCGTTACCGGTGAGGGCATTGAGGAAAACAGGGAGTGTTGCCACAAGCGTTTTACCTTCACCTGTTGCCATTTCTGCAATCTTACCTTGGTGAAGGGCTATACCACCAAACAATTGAACATCATAATGAATCATGTTCCACTGTATCTTATTTCCTCCGGCTGTCCACTCATTGTGATAGATGGCTTTATCTCCGTCAATGGTAATAAAGTCATTAGTCGGTTGGGCAGCCAACTCACGGTCGAACTCTGTCGCCGTAACGATGGTTTCTTCATTCTCTGCAAATCGACGGGCGGTATCTTTGATGATATTGAAAGCTGTCGGCATCACTTCGTCCAAGGCTTTCTCATAGATATCAAGAACCTCTTTTTCCAATTTATCAATCTGATTGAATATCTCTTCACGCTCATCGATGGGAGTTTCTTCAATCTTCGCCTTTAATTCTTCTATCTGTTTCTTTTGCTCGTCGGCAGAGCTTTGTACATAGTGCTGAAGTTCTTTTGTCTTCGCACGTAATTCATCATTAGTCAGTGCCTTGATTTTCGGATACTCTGCCTTGACTTTCTCAACAAGAGGTTGAATCAGCTTCATATCACGACTTGATTTATCACCGAATAGTGATTTCAAAAAGTTATTGAAATTCATTTTATTGTTTATTTTATTTCTCAAAATGACATATATCGTGCAAATTTACGAATTATATTCTTAAATCTCCACTTAAATAAAGCAAAACTTTGCACCGAAGGTAAGGATATCAAACTTTTATATCCTAAAATAACGGTACCGAAGAACACGCATTCGGTGCCCTAATATGAATGCTTTTACAAAGGGTAGGTGCAATTCTATCAACTGTAACCGGAGTGGATATTCGTTCTGCCTTGATGCCAGCACCATAAAATATGATTGGGAATTGCACTAAAGTAGAACGGCTTGTATAGCTTTCTTGGGTATCTTCATTGACGAGTTTCCAACCGGGAACAACATGAATGATGATATCACCGCTAATTGAAGGGTTATAACCTTGGAGAATCTTTTGTATATTATCATTGCCGGAGAACAGGCGTTCACTGGTATAGACATCGCTGACGCCTGAACTCTGAAGCAATAATTCTTGACAGCGTGTCAGTATCTCGTGCATACTAAGACGCTTTTGCTCAATAATTTTATGATTTAGGTATATCTGATTTCCCCAAGCTGCATCGATATAGGTTCCTTGTCCGTATATGGCATTCAGATACACATTCAGTATTTTCGCAGTACGATTGATATAAAAGACACCTGTAGGAACCCTATAAAGGCTATAGTCATTATCAGTATTGTCAATAGTTCCTGTTCCGGTAACAACAAAGAGAACATTGTTCTTGCCAACCTCTCGCTCAATACCTCCAATTAACTTACTAATAGTCTTATCTATATTGGTATATATATACCGTGAAGCATCTTGGACGTTACGGAATTGCTCATTATCATCTATAGAAGCAGATAGAATAACAGAAAGCATATCGGGAATTTCATCTCTTCCCATCCTACTCTGAATGACAATATCCATAGCTTTCTCTCCGATAGCCTCATTGTTAATGGTTCGAGGAGCTAAAGGAGTATTGAGCCATTGGGGAGATGCACCGTAATAAGCGGTTGTTTTCCAACCTTTTTGGGACAGATCATACCATATTGCGTTATCTGCGGCATGCCCGGCAGCCAAAATGGCAGAGCTACGACCTGCAGCTATGCTATAAACAACACTTTTACCATGGGTTGAAATCTTCATCTCGTCACTAACGGTGGAAGCTCTAAGATGGCTTGGCCCATACCCATGTTGATTTCCATCAACACAATATACTTGACGTAAGGTTGAACGGTCTATCCAATGTTTCGATATAATACCATGATAAAAAGGAGTTGTGCCGGTAGCTATAGTTGCAATGGAAGATGGTGTCGTTACCGGTGTAAAAGAACATGATGCCGTTTCATACACACGACCATTTTGCATTATCTTCTTCAATCCGTTTTCTTCAAATAAAGATGCAAATGCATCAAGGCAATCTGTATTCAATTGGTCAATGGTGATATTCACAATTAACCGCGGTACAAGTTCTGATGCTTGTATTTCTGCTGACGTCAATGCTGCAATTAGTATGGCAATATACTTGTTCACAATAATCTTATTAATAATTTGTACCGTTTTTCCATGAAAATTTCAAAGAAAACAAATTTGTTATCAGCAAAACGAATGCCAGAAGTTGAATTCCATCAGCATAGGTTTGTAAAAAACTTCCTACGCAACCCAATGCATAGCATGTAATCATTACATATTGGAAATTCCTGTTATTTTGGAACTTTGGGAAAAGTAATAATAGATTGAGGGGATTTAGAATGAATATTTGGAGATTGAAACTTACGGTAGGATGCTGGCTGAATATCATAGCTGTAAGAATAATCCCACAAAAACCGGTGACAGTCCATAACAAATAGTGAGTCAATAAATAATATAATTTACACTTTTTTTGTAGCAAAAAAGATGTTATGATAATGACAATAATACATATCATCACTATATTTGGTGATAAATATGACGAGAAACTATTATCAATATCTTTTGTTTGTACCGGAGGGATGATATATAATGAATTACTGACTAATTTCTTTATTTTCCCATGAGCATAACTAACAGTTGCATGTTGAAAGTCTTTGCTCAACGAATCCGGAATAAATTGTCTTTCTTCATTTGAAATCAACTTGTCAGCTTGCAGTCCAAGAAGTAGATCATTTCCCCATCTTGCCCATGGATGCTGTGTATTCCATTGGTGAACTTCGTCTCTATAAGTTGTTATAAGCTGCTGATTATAATGATAATCAACAAAACCGTTTATATTATTTATTAAAATATCTCTTGCACGTGTGGTACAGTTATCGTAGAAATAATTATAACGATATATTCTATTCTCTGGTATATAGTTTTTATCTATAGCTATTGCAATGTTCTGTTTATCCTCTGAAGACAAGTTCAGTATTTGTTCTTTTACCCATCTTCCTTCACTTCTGTATTCTTCATAGAATAACTGATAAGGTATAATTCCCATTTCGTAATCAGTTAGCCCAAAGATAAATCGCAATATGAAATTTTTTTGTTTAAAAGAGAATATTCCATAGTTGATAATGAGGTCTTGATGGTTCCTCAAATCTTGAAATCTGATAGCAGTATGTCCATATAATGAGTAAACTTCATGCCCGGGACCACAAGTAAGTAAGCTGATTTTCATGGAATCGCCATAAATATCAGGCGAAGCTTGCGCTGCTTTAATCGAATGTGTTAAAGACAATAAAAAAACAAGCAGGGCACTTTTGAAAATATATTGAAAACGTTTCACGATGCAAAAATAATTTATATTTCTGACTTAACGTGCATTTGTTTCTGTTTTTTTTGATAAATTTGCATGCAATTATTTAGCAATTTATGAATAAAGTAATATTAAGTGCTGCTCTGTCGGCCGCAATATCAGCAACGGCACTGGCTCAAAGTGGAACTAATTCTCCATATAGTCAATATGATTTGGGATTGCTATCAGCCAATGGTTCCGGTTTCAACAGAGGCATGAATGGATTAGGATTGGGATTTCATAGCCACAATCAAGTTAATTATATGAACCCAGCGTCCTATTCTTCTTTAGATTCTTTGTCTTTCATTTTTGATGCAGGTCTTTCAGGACAGATAACGAACTTCCAAGAAAACAGTGTCAGAAAGAATGCAAAGAATGGTGTTTTCGACTATGTCGTGGCCGGGTTTAGAATAGCAAAGCATGTAGGTGTTAGTTTTGGAGTTCTACCTTATTCGACGATAGGCTATAATTATTCTTCAACAAAGAATTTAAATGACAGAGATGCTTTTCCGTCAACGGAAGTAGGAACCAGCACTTATGAGGGAAAAGGAGGTTTACATCAAGTATATCTTGGTGCAGGCTGGGAACCAATGAAAGGTTTGGCGATAGGTGCCAATATAGGTTATCTGTGGGGAAATTATAATCGTTCTATCGTAACATCGTTTAGTAATGGTACAAACAGCCTGTCAAGATATTATAAAGCAACTATTAATAATTATAAATTAGATATTGGCGCACAATATACCGTTAAGGTATCTCAAAAGAACGAACTTTCATTGGGTATTACTTATGGGTATGGTCATCGGTTAGGAGCAAATCCTCAGTGTGAGGTTATCAGTAGCGACAGACAGACCGGAGTCGCAGACACCACTTTATATGAGATATCCAACGGTTTAAGTATTCCGACATCGTATGGTACAGGCTTGATGTTTAACCATAACAATAAGTTGAAAATAGGTTTTGACTATTCGTTGATGCAATATGCAAAGTTAGGTTATCCCAAATTAAACAGAAACAACAATATCTTACAGTATGGTTTGGTTGATGGAGTCTATAACGATCGTCAGAAGTTCACAGCAGGCGTAGAGTTCTGTCCAAATGATGCAGGACGTAAACTTACTGAACGGATTCGCTATCGCATTGGAGCTTCTTATGCAACATCATATTATAAAGTCAACGGTATCGACGGACCTAAGGAGTACAGTGTAAGTGCAGGCTTCGGGATCCCTGTAGTCAATGAGTGGAACAATCGTTCCGTTCTAAATATCAGTGGTTCTTGGGTACATCAGGAAGTCAAAGGGCTAATAAAGGAAAATACTTTTCGCATCAATATAGGCTTTATTTTCAATGAGCGTTGGTTCGCAAAGTGGAAGGTTGATTAATACAAATCTCCTTATACCCAAGTTCTCTCTGTGGTGAAACGAAAAAGATATTTCCTTTATATTGTTATTATGGTTGTGATGTTGTTCACAGCTTGTGATGAACAACATGAACATACCACCCCAGCAATCCGAGAGCGCGACTCCGTTGCCGTGATGACAAGTTATGGAGTAAATACACTGATTTCTGATTCGGGGATTGCCAAGTATCGTATTGTGACCGAGGAATGGGAAGTCAATGCAAGCGTGAAGCCATCAAGGTGGCTGTTCAAGAAAGGAATATTCTTAGAGCAATTTGATGAGCGGTTTCATGTTCAAGCATATATACAATGTGACACGGCTTATTATTATGACCAAACACGAATTTGGGAACTGCGCTCTCGCGTTCGTATACTGACAAAAGACGGTCTGCGCTTTTCCAGTGAACAATTGTTTTGGGATGAAGACAGACATGAACTTTATTCAAATGTCTTTTCTAAGTTAGTGACCCCTGAGCGTACACTTCAAGGAAGTTACTTTCGAAGTGACGAGAAGATGACAAAGTATTATGTATCCAACACGAAAGGTTCTTTTGTCAAGGGTGACTTTGATAATGAAAGTACGGAAAATACGAATACGACGGATTCTGCACACCGTGCACAAGACTCTATAGCGAAGTCCCTGCACCCGATTGTCACACCGCAACGTAAGATTACGTCAATACCCTTGATGCATTGAAATTTTTATTAAAGTAGATGAACGAGAACATAGATATATCTTTAGTAATTGGCATCTTGATAACGATGGCCTTTTCTGCATTCTTCTCCGGAATGGAGATTGCTTTCGTTTCCAGTAACCGAATGCTCTTTGAGATGGATAAAGAGAAAAACGGCTTAGCCACCCGTCTTATCAATTTCTTCTACCGCCATCCCTATGATTTCGTGAGCACGATGTTGGTTGGTAACAACATTGTGCTTGTCATCTATGGCATCTTGATTGCCCGTTTCTTCGATCATTCGATTTTTTGGGGATTGGATCCTGCCTTCACTGTCCCTGCCGACACGATACTTTCGACGCTTATCGTACTGTTCACGGGAGAATTTCTGCCCAAAACGCTTTTCAAAAGTAATCCAAACGGACTGATAACCATATTTTCTCCGTTAGCATATCTCTTCTATATTGTTCTTTGGCCTATCAGTCGGTTTGCTACATTCATGTCAAAAGTATTGTTGAAAGTAGTGGGAGTTAAAATCGTCAAGGAAGATAACGACGAAGAGTTCTCCAAGATTGACCTTGATTATCTTGTGCAATCGAGTATTGACAACGCGAGGTCGGCCGAAGAAATCGGCGATGAAGTCAAGATTTTTCAAAATGCTTTGGAATTCTCAGACACTAAGGTACGCGACTGTATGATCCCACGTACGGAAATCAATGCCGTAGAATATAACAGCACCGTCTCCGAACTGATGCAGAAATTTGTTGAAAGCGGTAACAGTAAAATCATCGTTTACCACGGAGACATAGACCATATCAAAGGCTATATCCACTCTTCGGAGATGTTCAGAATATCAGGAAACGATTGGCATGACTCCATTCGCACGATGCCTTTTATCCCGGAGACCATGGCCGCTCAAAAGTTGATGAGGACTTTCTTGCAAAGCAAAAAGAGTTTAGGCGTGGTTGTGGACGAATTCGGGGGAACGAGCGGCATCGTTTCATTGGAAGATATCGTGGAAGAGATTTTCGGGGATATCGAAGACGAGCACGACAGCAATAAATATGTTGCAAAAAAGACCGGTGATAACGAATATCTGCTATCGGCACGCTTGGAGATAGACAAGGTGAACGATATGTTTGGGCTGGATTTACCTGAAGATGACGATTACAAGACTGTCGGCGGTTTTATCTTGAATAGCTATCAGAGTCTTCCGAAACTGAATGAGGTTATCAATATTGATCATTACAGCTTTAAGATTATCAAAAGTACAATGACAAAGATCGAGTTGGTCAAGTTGACCGTCCTGCAATAAAATGGTGTGTCACACCATTGTGTTTTCTCATATTTCCTTTCTGCATTTGTTATTCCAGCCATCTTGCGCTGCAATATCAGCCATTTTACCGCCTAATATGGCTGAGATTACACGACGAAATGGCTGAGATTGAAGTAAATGAAAGAGGAAATAGGTGCCTTGTTCCTGCACGATGAGCAAAACATATTGATTTTTTGACTGTTCGGGAAAATCAATTTTCCTTTCCTATCCAGACGTAACTTCCCTCCATGCGTATAATCTCCTCGTTGAGAAGATACTCAAGTGCCTCGTCCAACTGTCGTTCGGGCAGATTGAATGCATTGAGATCGGTGATGAGATGCCGTTTGCCATCATTAAGAAGCTTGAGAATGGCGGCCCGACAGGACTCACCAAGGGACTTATCGGCCAGCTTTGTGTTTTTTTCGAGGCAAACATCACAATGTAGACAATCCTCGGTTTTCTTTTCTCCAAAGTAATAGAGAAGTTGTCTGCTACGGCATATCTTATCATTCTCTGCATAAGTAATAATCGTCTGGATACGTTTTTCAAATTCCTTTTTTCTATCTTCATAAACTTCATGTGTGATATCAAGCTTATCACCATCAATTCGGTCACGTAGAAAACTCACATAAGGCATTTTGCGCTGTGGAATGAAATGCAGAATATGGCGGGCACTGAAGTTCTTTAATATCATGTAAACCTGCTGGTGAGTCAGTCCTGCTTTATGAGCAATGAGTTGTTCGTCGATATAAGTGTAGTCGTTGAACAGTCCACCATAGAGACGAAGCAACGCATCGATTGCAGCCTCTTCCTTGGGACTTAGGTTATCGAGAAGATAGAGCTGACTGCGCGAAAGCAGAAACATCAGGCGTGCACTATTGTTTGGCTCATTTTCATAGACGATGTATCCCAGTCGTTCGATGATGTGCAATGAAGCATCGGCCCATGTCATGGAGAGATGATAGGCACGACAGAATTTAATGATGTCAAAAGTAAATGTATGTCCAGTCCCACTGCCGACACCTATCTGATAATAATAGGCCAAGGAATCATACACTTTCCTCACATAGTCTTTCTCTGGAAAGTTATCTGCAATGCGTTTGTTGAGTTTTCGTGCATCTGACGGATTATAAAGCAGAACCGCATAAGCCTTCTGCCCGTCTCTTCCACCTCGCCCGGCCTCTTGAAAGTAAGCTTCAAGAGAATCGGGACAGTCCATATGGATCACGATACGCACGTCAGACTTGTCTATTCCCATGCCGAACGCATTCGTTGCCACTATGACGCGCGTGTCACCGGCTTGCCATTCCTTTTGACGGATATCTTTCGTGAAGTGTTCTAGCCCTGCATGATAAAATGTAGCCTTGATGTGGTTATGGTTAAGTAATTGAGTTATCTCTTTGGTTCGCTTGCGACTTCGGGTATAGACAATGGCACTTCCTTTCACGACATTGAGGATATGCAGCAATTCCCCATCTTTATCCGAAGCCTCCCTAACGACATAGCAGAGGTTCTTCCGCTCGAAACTCATGCGAAAGACATTCTTCTCCTTGAAATTTAAACGTTCTTGAATATCATCTACCACGGGTAATGTAGCCGTGGCTGTCAGGGCAAGCACCGGCACCGTAGGCTTAAGACGTCTGAGTTCAGAAATATGCAAATAAGAAGGCCGAAAATCATATCCCCACTGACTGATACAGTGCGCCTCGTCAACGGTAATGAAACTCACCGTCATGTGGCGCAGCTTGGCAAGAAACAGTTCGGAAGAAAGTCGTTCGGGCGATATATACAATAGTTTCAAACCGCCAAACACCGCATTTTCAAGCGTTTTGATGATTTCCTGACGTGTCATGCCCGAATAAATGGCCCCCGCTCTTATGCCACGTTCGGCCAAATGGTCCACTTGGTCTTTCATTAGGGCAATAAGCGGCGTGACAACAATACAGACTCCAGTCATGGTCAGGGCTGGAACCTGAAAGGTAATCGATTTACCTCCACCAGTGGGCATTAGACCAAGCGTATCCCGTCCATCGATGATACTTCGGATAATATCTTCCTGAATACCTCGAAAGTCGGGATACCCCCAATATTGCCGTAATATCTGACGATATTCCATGCCTTACTTCATTCTTTGGTCATCGGAAGGCCCTTGTCATATCGGTCTTCTTCCGGTCGGATATCTTCTATCTGCAATTGAAGTCGGTGATGTTTGAACACATTGGCTTCGATGGTATAGGCTATATCGAATGCACGTTTGCTCTTAATATAGCGTGCAGAAGCACTCTGACCAAAAGCAATTCCATTGACGACATCATTGGATTTAGAGTCAACTAATTCAAGTTTGATGTGTTCTTGCTCGCGCCCCACAACCTTACTCGTGCCATAGTCATAAACAGCCTGCGTGAAAAAAAGCGGTTTACTGCACCCCGGCCCGAAGGGAGCGAAGCGTTTCAAGTCGTTATAAAGCTTCTTGGTGATATCCTTAAAATCGAGTTGTGCGTCAAGATGCAGCGTAGCCTCGGTCTGTTCTGGTGCAATATGGTCTTCGACATACTGTTGGAATCTTTTAATGAACAATGGAATATCAGCCCAACGAAGTGTTAAACCGGCAGCATAAGTGTGACCTCCGAAGTTCATTAGCAGGTCACGACAACTCTTAATGGCTGCATAGACATCGAAACCAGTGACACTGCGAGCCGAACCTGTTCCAAATTCGCCATCACGTGTCAGCACAACCGTTGGACGAAAGTAAAGTTCCGTAAGACGTGAGGCCACAATACCAATGACACCTTTCTTCCAGTTCTCGTCATAAAGAACAATACTGGAATAATGCTTCTGGCTTTCTATCTTTGCAACGATTTGATTTGCCTCTTCTGTCATTTGCTTATCAATGTCCTTGCGCTGCTCGTTATATTCATCTATATGCTTGGCCTTTTGAAGTGCGCAGTTATAATCCTTCTCTATTAACAGGTCTACACTTTCTTTTCCGCTTTCCATGCGGCCGGAAGCATTGATGCGTGGCCCAATCTTGAAGACAATATCGCTCATCGACAGTTCACGTCCATTCAAACCGCAGATATCAATAATTGCTTTCAGCCCGATATTGGGGTTCTGATTAAGTTGTTTAAGCCCATGAAAAGCAAGAATCCTATTTTCTTCGGTCACAGGAACAATATCGGCAGCTATGGCAACCGCGCAGAAATCAAGCAACGGTATCAGACGTGAAAAAGGTATTCCATTGTTTTTGGCCCAACCTTGCATAAATTTGAACCCCACACCACAACCACAAAGATGCTTAAAAGGAAAATGATCATCTGGTTGTTTCGGGTTCAGTATGGCCACAGCCGGCGGTATTTCTTCATCAGGGACATGATGGTCGCAGATTATAAAATCTATACCAAGTGTCTTGGCATATTCTATTTCCCTGATTGCCTTAATACCACAATCAAGGATAATAATGAGTTTCACCCCCGTTCGCTTCGCATATTCGATTCCTTTATCGCTCACTCCGTATCCCTCATCATAGCGATCAGGGATATAATAATCGATGTTTGAATAGAATTGTTGAAGGAACTTATACACCAAGGCAACAGCCGTACAACCGTCTACATCATAGTCTCCATAAACCAATATCCGCTCCTTACGCCCCATGGCATCATTCAATCGGTCCACAGCAACGTCCATATCTTTCATCAGAAACGGATTGATGAGATCGGCTAATTGCGGACGAAAGAAACGTTTGGCAGCCGATTCTGTCGTAATTCCTCTTCGAATAAGAAGTTGTGCAAGTATGGGACTCATTGCCAACTTATCGCCAAGTTCATTGGCTGCTTGCTTTTCTTCTGGTGTAGGTGGTTCGTAATTCCATTTAAAATGCATTTATGTCTTTTTTATTTTATTCTATGTTCATGCATACGAAGATGTGTATGCCTGCGGATTTTCCATGTATGACAACGATAATCCGTGTCCAAAGATACAAAATAAAAACAAGAACAAGGGCACAATCAGAATGTTTTTTCTCATTGTGCCCACATTTTAAGAGAATTAAAACTTAGATACCCAGCTTCTTGCGAATATCTTTTGGAACGGCATTTCTGTTGACAACGAAGTCCATTGTATTATTGGCAATGAAGTTCTTGGTCATATACCAAATGCCTTTATAGTCGCCGGTCTCTCCCCAAGAGTTCTTGACCATATAATACTCCTTTCCATATTGGTCTTTTGCAATGCCATAAATCAGCATTCCATGGTCATCGGTGAGTTCCCAATTGTCAAAACGTTCCTGACGAAGCTTTTGTGTAGCCGTAATCTCTGGTACCTTGCAGCCCAAAGAGTCAAGAACATTCTTCTTCTCGGCTTTGGTGAGTTTCAGCCAACGTGCCATATCACTTCCGCTAAGGCTCTGTGTTTTCTTAGAATCAATGGAATAGGCCAAGCCCATGCGCGTAAATCCGTCTTCAGAAACATCGCCGCCCCATGCAATCGTATAACCATTTATGACTGCATTATCGATAATGCGCATCATATCATCAAGCGGAACGTTCCAAGAGTGCGGATTACGCCAGTTATCTTGCACTTCAACGGCAAAAGAAGTCCAAAACGGATGATGTGTATAACTTGTGAAACTGACATAATCATCAGCATCGATACCAAGGCTTTGTGCAAAGGTTTGCGGCGTATAGCTCTTTCCTTGATAGTTGAATTTCTCAGGACACGTTCCAAGATAAGCATCAAGTATGCCTTGCAGGGCAACTTTCCATTGTGTGGATAGCTTATCGGTTTTCGATTTGGCTATAGCTTGCACATAAGGTGTCATTACATCAAAGAACTCATTGAAGTTATTGAGCGAGTCACCATAGAGTGTTCCCGGTAACGGCATCGCATCTTCAGGGCAGATGCCATAGTGCTTGAGGCAGTAAATCGGGTCGTATGCACTACCACCTTGCGCAAACTGGCAATCACCATGCAGGCGAACCACCTGAATTGCGCGGTCGAGATAGGTCTTGTTTGCGACAAAAGCCTCACATAAGTCATAGGTCTTACCTGTCTTTTTCAGTATCTCAGACTCTAAGAAACTCAGCGTCGAGTAATCCCAGCAAGTACCACTGCGATTTTGATTCTTTATACTTGTGATCTTATTTTCCTTGATGGTCGTGAACACCGGTTTGTTCACGTTGCTTTTATTCTCTTTCTTCTCTTCTGCATTTACACCCAATGCTACCAAAGCAAGGAGTGTCATCATTAAAAATTTTCTCATTTACGTTGATTATATTATTCATTACTGTTTTTACATTTATCGCATTCCAGTCCTCATTCTTACTGATTGGCGGCCATGAATGCCTCAATGTCCTTAGGATGATAAGGGATTCTGTCTTTTCCGATGAAGCGACAACCATCTTTTGTTATCAAAAGATCGTCTTCAATACGAATGCCTCCAAAGTCCTTATAGGCTTCAAGCTTATCGAAATTCAGGAAATCCTTACAATGCCCCTTAGCTTTCCAAGCATCAATCAGAGCCGGAATAAAATAGATACCCGGTTCATCTGTCACGACGAAACCAGCTTCCAAACGGCGTCCCATGCGCAAACAATTTGTTCCAAACTGCTCCAGATTAGGCCTTGTTTCTTCATCAAAGCCTACATTTATCTGGTCAAGATTTTCCATATCATGCACATCCATACCCATCATATGTCCCAATCCGTGAGGCAGAAAAATAGCATGAGCACCGGCCTTGACAGCTTCTTCCGTATCACCTTTGGCCAAACCCAGTTCTTTCAGACGGTCAAACATCAGGCGACAAACGGCAAAATGCACATCAGCATACTTCATTCCGGGCTTTGCAATCTTCAATGCGTAGTCATGACAAGCCTCAACAATACTGTAAATCTCCAGTTGTTGCTGCGTAAACTTGCCATTTACTGGCATTGTACGCGTGTTATCACTACAATAGTTGTTGATGGTTTCCGCACCGGCATCACAAAGAACCAAACGCCCCTCTTCCAATATATTCATGGAAGGTGCACCATGAAGTATCTCACCATGCTGCGTATAGATGGTTGGAAAGCTGACCATTGAACCGTAAGAATGGGCAATGCCGTCGACTTGCCCGCTGACGAACTTCTCCGTTACGCCCGGTTTTGTCAGTCGCATGGCAGTAGTGTGCATCTTATAACCTATGACTGCCGCACGCTCCAACTCCTCGATTTCCTGCTCTTCTTTTGTCGAACGCATCTTGACGACAGCCTTAATGAGGTCCATCCCAGCTGCATCTTTCTGCTGACTGGGGTGAATACCCAGCAAATCAAATATCAGGATCTTGATATCATGCCGATAAGGAGGCAGAAAATGGATTTTGCGATGCTTTCCCAAAGCCTCGTTACAAATCGTCTTTAAGGCTTTCATGGGCATTGTTTCATGAGCACCGCAACGTTGCCTCATCTCATCCATGTTTTCCACCGAGCCATACCAAACGATATCTTCAATGTCGATATCATTGCCAATCAGTATATCTCTGTCATTATCAATGTCGATTACGCCCACAAGACCGTCGCGTTGAAGTCCGAAGTAATAAAGAAAGGACGAATCTTGGCGGAAAGGATAGTACCCGTTATTTGGAAAATTAGCCGGAGACTCATTATTTCCGAAAAGAAGGATAATTCCTTCTTTAACAAGTTTCTTGAGTTCGTTGCGTCGTCTGATGTAAGTTGCTGTATCGAACATAGCTGTTCATTATTTTATGATTTGTCTACAAAGTTACATACTTTTGACAAATAAACGTTAGCTTTGCAAGATAAATAAGCAAATTGATGAAAATTTATCAGTAAAACATAAAATTTAACAGCAAAATGAGACTTGTGTTTGCAGGTGGGGAAGTGTCATATGGCCTATTGAGTAAGCCATCTCTCAATCGCAAATCATAAATTTATCGATCGTAAACCATAAGTTTACGCCCCAAAAGTGATAAGGTTTTGAAAGGAATGTCAGCAGGTGCTGATTATCAACGTTTTGAAATCAATCCGCAATATGGGTCATATTGACGCGTAATATCAGCCATTTCGTGCGGTAATATCAGCCATTTCGCACGGTGAAATGAGCCATATTGCAAGGCGACATAAGTAAGGTTCACATTGATGAAACCGGCACATGGTAATTTAACTTAGGAAAGAACCAAATCAAAAACATTCACACATCACCAAATAACTCAAGTGATTGGTCGGTGACTACCTTGGCAGTAGGCTCTGTCTCATCGTCTTCCTGAAACTGTAACATCAACTGCTGTGAGTCTTTACTGTCAAGATTGATACGATAGACCCCACGTGTTCCGGCTCTTTCTATGATAGACTCTAGACTCTTTGAATTACTTTTCAAATAAAACGATACATAGTTATAGACATCTTCAAAGCTGACTGTTGCAAAGAACGTGTTATACGCATTGTGTACATGGCGTGCAACTTTCTTGACAGACAATCCCTCGTTGCCAGCCTCCATCAATATCCTCAGTATTTCCTTATTATAAGTCAACATTGCCAATGATAAAAGAAGGGAACTGAACGTGTTGTCAGCTCCCCTCTCTTTAGCAAATATTCTTCAATCCGAATATTATGCCAGTGCAATCAATTTGTTCTCACCTTTAACTTTGCCCTCTTTGAAGAGCCAGCCAATGCCAAGATAAGCTTCTTCTGCGCTGATTTTTGCAGCCTTTGCAATCTCTGCGACAGACAATGCCTTCTCTGCTGCTGCCAATGCCTGATAAACATCGCCGGCACGGAAGCCCACACTCTCTGCATTGATAAACAACCCGGCATCTTTCGTTGCAGCCTTCTTGGGTGCAGTGGCTTTCTTCGTTACAGCTTTCTTTGCTGTTGCAGCCGTTGTTACTTTCTTTTCTGCCATAAACTAACAAACTAAATTAATTTTATCAAGGTTATGGTCAACGTGTTTGACCTTTAATTTGACGATACAAAATTACTTATATTTTTTTAATTCGTGCAGAATGGCAGAAGAAAAGTTACAAATTAGCACATTGTTGTATTATTTTCTTGATTTACATCAATTGTTTCAAGCCTTGAGGTTGAGCTTTATCTGAAGTTCTTCGAGCTGCTTTACGTCCAATTCTCCGGGGGCATCGAGCATGACATCGCGCCCACTGTTGTTCTTGGGGAACGCAATGCAGTCGCGGATAGAGTCCAATCCGGCCAAAATGCTCACGAAGCGGTCAAGCCCGAACGCAAGACCTGCGTGGGGCGGTGCACCATATTTAAACGCATTCATCAGGAAGCCAAACTGGGCCTCGGCGCGCTCTTTCGTAAAGCCAAGTACTTCGAACATGCGCTCTTGCAACTGTGTGTCGTGAATACGCAACGAGCCTCCGCCTACCTCGATGCCGTTACAAACAAAGTCGTAGGCCTTGGCACGCACCTGCTCTGGATACGCATCGAGCAGCGGTACATCGTCGGGATTAGGCATCGTGAACGGATGGTGAGTAGCCATGAGTCGCTGTTCCTCTTCGCTCCATTCGAACAATGGGAAATCTACAATCCAAAGGCATTTGAAGACATTTTTATCGCGCAGACCAAGACGGTCGCCCATCTCCAGGCGAAGCGAACAAAGTTGAACGCGGGTCTTATTGGCATTGTCTCCGCTAAGAATCAGCACCAAATCGCCGTCATTCGCACCCATGACCGCCTTGATTTCCTTCAGTTCGGCCTCGCTATAGAACTTATCAATGGAACTTTTGACTGTTCCGTCAGCATTATACTTGATATAAACCAACCCTTTGGCCCCTACCTGCGGCCGCTTAACGAAGTCGGTCAGCTCGTCGAGTTGCTTACGACTGTAGCCAGCACAGCCCGGCACACAGATACCGCCGATATAGGCTGCATCGTCGAACACAGAGAAGCTTCCCTTGCCCGCGAAAGCAGCCTTCAATTCCACGAACTCCATGCCAAAACGCAAGTCGGGCTTGTCACTTCCGAAACGTTTCATGGCCTCGTGCCAAGTCATTTGCTCTAACTTTGGAAGTTCAACCCCTCGGATTTCTTTGAACAACCGGCGACATAGTTCCTCAAACAGATTGATGACATCGTCTTGATCGACAAAACTCATCTCGCAGTCAATCTGCGTGAACTCAGGTTGTCGGTCTGCGCGCAGGTCTTCGTCACGGAAACACTTCGCAATCTGGAAGTAACGGTCGAAGCCGGCTACCATCAGCAACTGCTTCAAGGTCTGCGGACTCTGCGGCAAAGCGTAGAACTGTCCGGGGTTCATGCGACTCGGCACAACGAAGTCGCGTGCTCCTTCGGGCGTACTGCCAATCAGAAGCGGCGTTTCTACCTCAATAAAGTCCTGACTGTCGAGAAAGTTGCGGATAATAATGGTCATGCGGTGACGCAATTCCATATTCTTGCGGACGGCGGTGCGGCGCAAATCAAGATAGCGATACTTCATCCGAATGTCATCGCCGCCGTCGGTATTGTCTTCGATGGTGAAAGGAGGCGTCAAAGCGGGCGACAGCACGTTCAGTTCCTTAGCAAGAAGCTCGATGTCGCCTGTTGCTATCTTCGGGTTCTTGCTCTCGCGCTCGCTCACCATGCCCTTGACCTGAATGCAATATTCGCGCCCGAGCCTGTTAGCCTCGTCGCAGAGCGTTTTGTCGTCGGCTTCGTTGAAAACAAGCTGCGTGATGCCGTAGCGGTCGCGCAGGTCGACAAACGTCATGCCTCCCATTTTTCGCGTTCGCTGCACCCAACCAGCCAAGATAACTTCCTTGCCGGTATCCGAGAGACGAAGCTCCCCACATGTGTTCGTTCTATACATCGTATGTATGTGTTAAATGTTCTATTTTCTGACGTGCAAAGTTACAAAATAATATTGAATATGCAAACAAAATCAGAGGGCACGCTTCACCAGCTGCATGAAATAAGAATGCACCGTTGCATCGGTGGTCAGTTCGGGGTGGAAAGCTGTCACGAGCTGCGAACCTTCACGCGCAGCGACAATCTTTCCGCCAACTTCGGCCAGCACCTCTACCCCATCGCCCACTTTATATATATAAGGTGCGCGGATAAAAGGCATCGGGATAGGCTTCCCGTCAAAGCAGTCCTTGACAAAAAAGCTACCCGACTGCCTACCATAGGCGTTACGCCTGACCACGATGTCCATCGTAGAAATGCGTGCATGCGCCTCGCCCTCTACCTGTTTGGCCAACAAAATCAAACCGGCGCAGGTGCCGAAGACGGGTAGCCCGCCCGCAATGGCTTCACGCACTGGCTCAAGCAAGTTCAAATCGCGGAGCAGTTTCAACTGCACCGTACTCTCTCCACCGGGAATAATCAGCCCGTCCTTAGGTCGACACCAATCCGATGCTTGGCGCACTTCAAAGCTGTTTACACCCATGCGCTGGAGTATCTGCCGATGTTCGGCAAACGCTCCCTGCAAAGCCAATACCGCGATGTTCATTTTCCCCTTTCGGCCATGAGGAGTTGTATCTCACTCTCGTTGATACCCACCATCGCTTCGCCGAGATCTTCGCTAAGTTCGGCAAGTCGCTTGGCATCTTGATAGTTCGTCACGGCCTGCACGATGGCCGCAGCCCGCTTAGCCGGATTTCCACTCTTGAAGATGCCGCTGCCTACGAAGACGCCCTCAGCGCCCAACTGCATCATCAGGGCAGCGTCGGCTGGCGTGGCCACACCGCCCGCAGCAAAGTTCACTACCGGAAGTCGGCCGTTATCGTGTACATATTTTACCAAGTCATAAGGCGCCTGCAGTTGCTTGGCAGCCTCGAAGAGTTCATCTTCACTCATACCGACCAAGCGACGGATTTCGCTCTGCATCATGCGCATGTGGGTGACGGCCTGTACCACATCGCCCGTCCCCGGCTCACCTTTCGTGCGAATCATCGTCGCACCCTCGGCAATCCTGCGCAGCGCTTCGCCCAAATTCTTGGCCCCGCAGACAAAAGGAACGCTGAACTGGGTCTTGTCGATGTGGTAAACGTCGTCGGCCGGCGAAAGCACCTCACTCTCGTCGATATAATCGATGTCGATGGCCTGCAGTATCTGTGCCTCGGCAAAGTGCCCGATGCGGCATTTGGCCATGACGGGAATGGTCACGGCCTCTTGTATGCCCTTGATCATTCGCGGGTCGCTCATTCTTGACACACCACCTGCCGCGCGAATATCGGCAGGGATTCTCTCCAAAGCCATCACGGCGCAAGCACCAGCCGCCTCGGCAATCTTTGCCTGTTCGGGCGTTGTCACGTCCATGATGACACCACCCTTCAGCATCTGTGCAAGGTTACGGTTCAACTCTTGTCGATTCTCTGTTTTTTTCATAATTCCTCTTTTTTATTTTTGATTTTTATTTCAACGCCCTTTTCCCGCTTCCGGAATTAGCCCCCGGTGCTCCACGTTCAAAAAGCATTATGATTAATTTTTTACAATATAGAAGCAACTTCAAATTCCCTGCGCATTCTTTTCAAATTCCCTTATAAGAGAATTTAAATTCCCCTATAAGACAATTTAAATTCTCTTATAAGGGAATTTTAGCTCTCTACAAAGGGTTGATTATCAATGAGTTACAGAAGCGATTTTTTGGTGCGAAAAGAATGCGAAAAAACTTTACTTTTCAATCAAAATAACCCACTTCGAGACGCAGGTGGTGCGCTATTGCACCACCTTGAAACGTATTCGGAATGTATGCTTCATCTCGTCCCAGTTCGTCCCCAACAACTCGAAATGCCCGATTTGTGCCGTCGACCGCACATGTCTGCCCAAGCACGGACAGATGTCAAAGTCGCCAATGCGAACGAGCCGCAACATCTCCGAGACGTCGTCGGGAAGTCGGTCGAGATCGATTCCTTCGGGAACATGCGCTCTGTCAACAAGCTCGTAGCTGACGGGTAGGTCTTGCTCTATGAGTTCGTTCATGCGCCGCTCGATTTCCTTTTCTTCTTGACGCGTCGGCTTACGCTCAAGCGTGTAGCTCATCTTGCTCTTCTTCCGCTCGATATGCGCATTGCGGCTCCTCTCGCAGCCAAACATCTGCATCATCAGTCGGTTGAGCAGGTGCTCTGCCGTGTGGGCCGGCGGGAACTCGTCCTTATGATGCTCATTGAACACATAATCTTTCATCTTCAGATTGAATTTAAAAATACCACAGCCGTAGGCCGGAACCACTACACGCACGGAGGCGTCTCTCCTCAAAGCGAACGTCGTCAGTTTACCTGACAAGAGCTCGCGAGCCACAAAGTTCGCTTCGGGGATTTTCCAAAAATCAAAAGCGTGCGCAGGGATAATGATGTCCGAAGTCTTGTCGTGCTCCGCGAAATTCGCCACAACTAGCACGATTGCGTCGTCTTTCTTCCGCAAGAAAGCATATTCCCTGTCGGGATTGAAATCCTGTCGAAGGGGGTTGGCATAAGTCAGGTCGAAGAACTCGCCGTCGTAGATTGCAGCCTCGCGATGGGCTATCCGCAAGAGTCGCCGATACGCCTCGACCAGTATCTTTTCTTCGTCGGACAACAACTGCTTGTCTGTAAAAGCGCGCCGCAGCGTTGAGACCGACCAATAGTCGAAAATTGACGTCCGACCGTCACGACCGCTGAAACCTTCGCAGTCCATTCCCTTTTCGCCGAACTCCTGCCCACTGTAGAGCATAAAAGGATTGGTGCGCAGCAGAATTGCAATGGCAGCCGCAGGAATAGCCTTGTGCCCAGCGCCGGCAAAGAAATCGCTCGCAATGCGCTGCTCGTCGTGGTTCTCGAGAAAGTAGAGCATGTGTTCGTGAATGTCGTCAGTGGCCTGCCACTCGCGGGTAATCTCGTGCGCGCCGCGCATGCCACTAATGACGCCACGCATGCAGTCATACATGCCCACCTTGTCGTAGAGATAGTCAAAGCCGTTGGCGATATAGGTGCGATAGAGCGAGGTGTTATAAACTTCGCCGATAAAAAGTATGTGTGGAAACCGCTTTCTCACCTTATTGGTGGTGTAGTTCCAAAACTCTACGGGCACCATCTCTGCCATGTCGCATCTGAAAGCATCGATACCCTTCGCGGCCCAGAACAGAAGTATGTCCGTCATCTTGCGCCATGTGCTCGGAATCGGGTCGAAGTGAGAACTTCTGCCATCGGTATTGCAGTAATCGACGCCGTAATTCAACTTCACGGTTTCATACCAGTCGTTTATTCCGGGGTGCGCATCGAAATGGTCATTGCCCGTGGCCTTGGCCGGCGCTTCTTCGTAACTTGTACCCGATGCAATCGCACTGAGGTCAAGCGGTTCGCCCCAGCAATAATAAAAGTCATTGCGTGGCGAGAAATGCAAGGCCGTGTCGTCGTCCTCCCCCAAATCGCGTACTCCCGTTGGTTTGCAGACTGACCGGTATTCGCGTGCAACATGATTGGGCACAAAATCCAAGACAACCTTCATTCCTGCCACATGGGTCCTTTCTATCAATTGCTCCCATTCCGCCATGCGTTCCGAAACCTTGTCGGCCAAATCCGGATCTACGTCATAATAATCCGTGATGGCATAGGGAGAGCCCGCCTTTCCCTTCACGATTTCAGGATGTTGCTTCGGAATCCCATAAGCAGAATAATCCGTCTGCGTGGCATGACGTATGACTCCGGTATACCATACATGCGTGATACCCATGTCGTGGAGTTCCTTCAGCGTTTTGTCATCAAAGGCGGAGAACTTGCCACAACCATTTTCGGCAATCGTGCCGGACTCGATGAGAGTCTCATTACGATTGCCGAAAAGTCTGGGTAACACTTGATATATTACTATCTTGTCTTTCATTATGCAATGCCGTGAGCACTAACACTCTTGTCTATTCTACCAATCATTCCTTGCAATGCCGTTCCCGGACCGCATTCGGTGAAATCGTTGGCACCGGCAGCAATCATGGCCTGAACACTTGCCGTCCAACGGACAGAACTTGTAAGTTGCGCTATCAGATTGCTCTTGATTTCAGTAGCGTCTGTATGTGCTTTGGCATCGACATTCTGATATACAGGGCATTTCGGCATCTTGAAAGTCGTTTTCTCTATGGCTGCCTGCAATTCATCTTTGGCCGGCTGCATCAGCGGAGAGTGGAAAGCTCCACCGACCTTCAACGGGAGTGCACGCTTCGCACCAGCTTCTTTCATCTTCTCACAAGCCTTATTAACAGCGTCGATATTGCCCGAAATAACCAACTGACCCGGACAATTGTAATTTGCTGCCACAACAATATTATTATCGGTGGATACCGATGCACATACTTCTTCAACTTTTTCATCCGACAAACCGATAATGGCTGCCATCGTCCCGGGATTTGCCTCGCAAGCTTTCTGCATTGCATTCGCACGGGCTGCCACGAGCTTCAGACCATCTTCAAAACTCAACGCTCCGGAAGCTACAAGCGCAGAAAACTCTCCCAATGAATGGCCTGCGACCATATCTGGATTGAAAGCTTCGCCAAGGCACAGTGCTTGAATGACACTATGAAGGAACACAGCCGGTTGCGTCACTTTGGTCTCTTTCAACTGTTCATCGGTTCCGGCAAACATGATATCAGTAATCTTAAAGCCGAGAATTTCATCAGCCTTATCAAAAAGCTCCTTTGCAAGAGCATTACTTTCATATAGGTCTTTGCCCATACCGACAAACTGGGCACCTTGCCCCGGGAATACAAATGCTTTCATTGTTTTTTCTAATTAAAATTCATTTGCTTGCAAAAATACAAAAAAAAATGCAGAACGACGCATATAAAATAAAAAATCCCGAAAACCAACAAGTAGTCATCGGGATTTATATAGATTTATTTGCTTTACAGTGCAATCAATAATGTACTATGATCATTCTGCCGCAGGAGTAACTTCTTCTTCAACTTTGGGAGCCTCAACTGCAGGAGCTTCGACTGGCGCATTCTCTGCAATGACAGTCACAGGGACCTTAACTTCTACTTCCTTGTGGAAGTGAACAGTTGCCTCGAACTCACCAACCTTCTTGATATCGTGCATGGTAATAATCTTGCGATCTACCTCTATACCTTTCTTTGCAAGTTCCTCTGCAACAATAGCTGCATTTACAGAACCATAAAGAGCACCAGTAGCACTAACCTTTGCCGTAATCGTGAGTGTAATGCCATCCAATGCAGCGCCTTTCTTTTCTGCTTCAGCCTTAAGCACTTCCAACTTATGAGCCTGCTGTTTCAAGTTTTCTGCAAGTACTTTCTTCGCAGAAGCAGAAGCAATAACACCCTTACCTTTCGGTATCAGATAGTTACGACCGTAACCATTCTTTACATTCACAATATCATTCTTGTATCCAAGTCCGATAATATCTTCTTTCAGTATGATTTCCATATTGCTAATTCCTCCTTAATTACTTCATCAAATCGGTTACGTATGGAAGCAGTGCAATCTGGCGGGCACGCTTTATAGCCTGTGCCACGCGGCGCTGATACTTCAAAGAGGTACCTGTGATGCGGCGAGGCAAAATCTTGCCTTGTTCATTCAAAAACTTCTTCAAGAATTCAGGATCTTTGTAGTCTATATACTTAATCCCACTTTTCTTGAAACGACAATACTTCTTCCTGCGAGTATCAATTGAAGGAGCTGTCAAATAACGGATTTCTGATTTTTTCTGCTCTGCCATAATTAAGCCTCCTCTTTTTTACCAAGTTTGTTTCTAC
>ERZ772960.906-NODE-906-length-24751-cov-15.570416_pt1 | contig 24751 bp, 15 predicted proteins | sample MGYA00580678_ERZ772960 | MGnify/ENA primary metagenome ERZ772960 (study PRJEB29015, sample SAMEA2737930) | human oral metagenome | biome: human oral; feature: human-associated habitat; material: dental | place: China | collected 2059 ... | reverse complement strand
TGACGGGCCGCGACCCGCTCACCTTCGAGGAGGTCGCCCGGGCGGCGCTCGCGTCGGGCCGCTGACCGTCGCGGTTGTGGCTTGGTGGGCTCCGGTTTCGCTTCTCTTCTCAGGGACGAGGCCGAGGTTTCGTTTTGTGGGCATACTTGCCACACTGGGGCCTTCATCGACCCCAACACAGCAGACCAACCTGTCAAGGCGCTAACGTATCCAGCACCGTGTAGAGTGCAATATTGTCAAACTACAAAGGGGTGACAGACACAGCAGGATAGTCATCATCATGGGTCTCGTTCCCCACCCGCCACGAAAGAGTCCTCAACATATGGAAGCAACACCAAAACAGAAGTTCAGCGCACTCTACACATCGGAACCCCAACTCACGCGAGCGCTGGCCGCAGAATTCCGCCACGATCCGAAAACGACTGAGCGCTACTTCTCGTCCCTGCTGGGCGTCACGCTTGGCGAACTCACCGACGTGGGGTGCGAGAAGGATCAGCGCGTAGACATTCTTCTCGAGTTCGAACACTCGACCATTGCCATTGAAGCCAAGATCGACCACGCCCTCAGCGAGGATCAACTAGAGAGAGAGTCGAAAGTCGCCGATTACCTGATGCTCCTTCTCCTCGACGCTGATGATGCTACGGAACACCAGGATCAGGTCGCGCGCGTTCTCACCTGGGCAGAAATACTCCCCGAGTTCCCCGACGCTCGCGTTCTCCTGTCAGACGTCGAGTCCCTCCCCGCGCCGAAAGTCCAGGTGGAGCGGGTGCTGCGCAAGACGCTGAAGAAGCTGACGATCCCAGACGGGTGGTACCTCGAAGTCAATCGCGGGGATTCAGCGATGCCGGGAATCACTATCGAATCCCCAGAGCTCCCTAACGGTGATTGGCTTTGCGGACAGATTCAGGTGACCGGCCGGAAGATGCCAGCAGTCTTCAGCGATGTGTGCCTCGAGTATTACGCTGGAACCTACGTTGAGGAAACTGACGAGTGCTATCCATCCTTGGATTCAAACGACGTACCATCGTGGGTAACGAACGCTCGGGTTCTTTATGAGTCGGTGTTGGAGGGGGATCCCAGCACGTTCGATCTCAAGACCAATAAGCCTGGCACCTCGCGACGACCTCTCGGGTCGCTCCGCAAAGATCTCACGATGAAGTACCTGGCAGATGCTCCCTGGCTCGCCCAGGGATACATCAACTGGTCCCTCGGCGTCCGAGCACACTCCAAACCAATCTCCGAGATCGATGAGCTTGCAGATACTGCGATGCGTCTCTTCACAGCCTGGTTCAACGCTCTCGAAAAACAATCACGCGAGTAAGGACATGGCCACGCCTCCGGCCTTGACGTTACCTAAACTCCCACCCCGACCATGATTCACTGGCCATTTACACAGGTGGGGGCTCCCAACCGGGAGCCCCCACCTCTGTCACGGCGTCACAACCTCAGTACGCCAACCCCTTCGGCTGCTCCGCAAGCACTGCAAAGCCCGGATCAACGACTTCAAACCCGTTGGCCTTGTAGGCCTCGTAGTCGAAGTTTTCGCATTCGTCGTACCCGATGCGGTGGTACTCATAGAAGCCGTCCCAGTCCTCGTACCCGGACCCGAGCGACGACTCGAGGAAGGCGTCCGCCATAGCCATCCCAGTGCGCGGGGCGACGTAGAAGGCGCCCATGGCGAGCAGGTTCGCGTTATTGGCGGCGGCGCAGCGGCGCGCGGCGGGCACGGATTCGCACACGGCGGCGTGTACGTGGGGGCACTTGGAGGCGGCGATGTGGATGCCCATGCCGGTGCCGCAGAAGGCGAGAGCGCGTTCGAACTTGCCTTCGGCGATCTGCGCGCCGAGCATGAAGCCGACGCGGTGGTACATGGGTGCGGTGTCGGCGTCAGGCGTCAGGTCGGTGACGGTCCAGCCGCGCTCCTCGAGGTGTGCTTTGACGGCTTCCTTGAGGGGGTGCCCGGCGAAGTCGGCGCCGACGACGACCTGCTTGTCTTTAACTGTCAGCATGCGCGTGTCCTTTCCTGAGTCTGCGCAGTTTGGTAAAGGAGAAGAGGCCCTCGTTCATGCAGATGACGAGCAGGAGCACGCCACCCCAGATGAGGGGCCTGTAGAAGTTGGAGATGTCGGGGAACATGTTCAGGCCGGAGGAGAGGACCTGGAGCATGAGGATGGACAGGAGCACGCCGCTCAGGCGCCCGGATCCGCCGTTGGGGTTGACACCGCCGAGGACGACGATGAGGACGGTGAGCAGCGTGTAGGAGGCGCCGTAGTCGGCTTTCGCGGAGTTGTAGTTCGCGAGCATAACGATGCCGGCCATGGCGGCCATGACGCCGGAGAGCACATAGGTGCGGATCAGCAGGCTCTTGACTTTCAGGCCCGAGAAGCGCGCCGCGGTGTCGTTCGTGCCGAGCATGAGGATCGTGGTCCCAAAGCCCGTGAAGGCGACGATGGCTCCCGCGACGGCCGCGCACACGAGGAACACGACGAGGGGGATGGGGACGAGGCCGGCCACCTTCCCCGTGAACACGGCTCCGAACGCTGCGGGGACGCCGGAGACGGGTTTGCCTTGGGTGAGGATGAGGGCGACACCGCCGAAGAGCTCGAGGGTGCCGAGGGTGGCGAGGATGGGTGGGATCTTCAGGACAGCGACGAGCGTGCCGTTGATGAGTCCGCACACGACCCCGACCGACAGGGCGACGCCCAGGGCGATGAGGGTGGCCATGCTCATTGACGAGGGGGTGACGGCCGGGCCGAGCATCGAGCGCAGCGTGAGGGCCGCGCAGATCGAGGTGACGTTGGCGATGGCGACGACGGACAGGTCGATGCCGGCGGTGAACATGGTGAACATGACGCCCAGGCTCATGAGGCCAAATTCGGGGAATTGGACGGCCATCGACTGCCAGGTGCGCACGGCGAAGAAGGGGCCGGGGCGCACGGCGGCGAAGAAGATGAGCAGGAGGAGGAAGACGATGATCAATCGCGTCATGTAGCTGTCCTTTTTGAGGAAAGCGAGGCGCGGGGAGACGAGAAGCGTTGACATGTGGTCCTCCTAGTGTGCGTTACGGCGGGCGCGCATGACCTGAAGCGCGGAGACGCCGGTTCCCACGATGATGAGCAGGCCCAGGGCGAAGCCCTGCCAGAACGTCGGGATTCCCATGAGGATCATGGAGTTTTGGACGATGACGATGAGCAGCGTGCCGAGCATGACGCCCGTCAGCGAGCCCTTGCCGCCGGTGATCGCGGTGCCGCCCAGGACGACGGCCGCGATGACCATCATTTCCATGCCGAGCAGGTTGGTGGGGTGCATCTGTCCCATGGAGCAGGTGCGGACCATGCCGGCCAGGGCGGCGATGATGCCGACGAGGACGTAGAGCCAGAACTTGGTGGCGCGCACCTTGAAGCCGACGCGGGCGGCCGCAGACTCGTCGCCGCCGAGGGCGAAGAGGGAGCGTCCGAACATCGTGTAGCGGGTGACGAAGAATGCCACCGCGACGACCGCGACGAGGATCAGGAAGGACACGGGCATCGAGGACTGCAGGCCGGAGCTTTCGTTGCGGGCGACGAAGAGGGACGCGGACCCGAAGGAGCGCATGGACTCGGGGATCGTGTTGATCTGCACGGATTTGAGCGCGCCCTGCATGACGCCGTTGAAGACGTTGGCGGTGCCTAGGGTGATGATCAGGGTGGGCACGGTCAGCCTCGACGTGAAGATGCCGTTGAATGCGCCGAGGACCGCGCCGAGGGCGGCGGCAATCAGGAAGGGCACGATGACGGGCCCGTTCCACCCGTTGTCGACAAGGACTTTCGTGGTCACGTAGACCGCGAGGGAGGCCAGCGCCGGGAAGGACACGTCGATGCCGCCGGAGACGAGGACGAGGTGCGCGGCGACGGCGAAGAGGCCGGGGACCACCATCGCGCCGGCCAGGTCGACGAGGTTGTTAGCCGTGAAGAACTGGCCGGATCGCGCCTGGATAACGAGGGTGAGCACCGCGATGACCAGGAACACCCAGAATTCGTTGGCGCGCAGGACTTTCGTGATGAGTCGGGGCATTAGTTCTCTCCCCCTTCGGTCGACGAGGCCGGGGCCTGGTCTTCGGACAGGAGCCGGGTCAGTTCGGCCTCGGTGAGGGTGTCGGGGTTGATCGGATCGCTCAGGTGCCCGGCTCGCATGATGGCGATGGTCGAGCAGTTGGTGAGCACTTCGGCGATGTCGTCGGAGATGATGATGACGGCCATGCCTTGCGCGGCGAGTTCGCGCAGGATCGAGTGAATGGTGAATTTGGAGCCGATGTCGACGCCGACGGTGGGCCCGTTGAGGATGAGGACGGAGGGCTTGGTGGCGAGCCACTTGGCCAGGACGACCTTTTGCTGGTTGCCGCCCGACAGGGTGTTGACGGCGTTGGCGGGGTCGGGGGTGACGACGTCGAGGCGCTTCACCCACTTCTTCTCTTCGTCGCGGATGGCTTTCTTGTCGATGAATCCGAGGGCCTTGGTGAAGGATTCCATCTCGGAGATCGTGATGTTTTCGCCGATCGAGCGCGAGAGGAAGAGGCCTTCGGTGAGTCGGTCTTCGGGGACGTAGGCGATGCCGGCGGCGATCGCGTCGCGCACGCCTCGCAGGGTGACGTCTTGGCCTGTGACGCGGATGCGCCCGGAGTCGAGGGGGAGCATTCCGAAGAGGGACATGGCGAGTTCGGTGCGTCCGGAGCCCAGCAGGCCGGTGATGCCGAGGATTTCGCCGGGCCGCACGCTCAGGGATGCGTCGGCGAAGGCGCCGCTCACGGTTGCGCCCTCGACCTGGAGGATCGGAGCGTCGGTGATGTCGCCGGGCTGGTAGCGCTCCTCGTCGAAGTCGCGCCCGGTCATGTGGCGGGCGAAGCTGGCGCGGTCGAGCTCTTCCTTCGGGCAGGTGATGACCTTGTGTCCGCTGCGCAAGATGGTGAAGCGTTGCGCGATTTCGAAGACTTCTTCGAGCTTGTGGGACACGAAGAGGATCGCGATGCCGCGCGATTGCAGGTCGGCGACGATGTCGAAGAGGGCGCGCACTTCCTTCTTGGTGAGGGCGGTCGTGGGCTCGTCCATGATGATGAGCTTCGCGTCGCCCATGAGTGCGCGGCTGATGGCGACGAGCTGTTTGTCGGCGACGGAGAGGTTGCCGACGAGTTCGTCGAGGTCGACCTGGAAGCCGATTTTGGCGACGGCTTCGCGGGCGACTTCGCGCATGCACGAGCGGTTGACGAGGCGGCGTCCGGCGGCGACTTCGCTGCCGAGCGCAATGTTCTCCATGACGGAGAGGTTGGGGAAGATGGAAAAGTCCTGGTAAATGACGCGTACGCCCGCGTCGATGGCGTCGGCGGGTGTCAGTCGCGTGAAGTCGCGGCCCCCGATGGAGACCGTGCCCTGTTCGGGGGTGTGGACTCCGGAGATGACTTTGATGAGGGTGGATTTACCCGACCCGTTTTCTCCGGCGAGGCAGTGGATTTCTCCGGGTGCGATGTCGAGGTCGATGTCGACCAGGGCTCGCACGCCTGCGAAGGATTTGCTGACGTGTCGTACCGCCAGCACTGGGGTGTCCATGTGGTGTCCTTTCCGACGCGTGGGCCGACCCGGGACCGCCCCTCGCGCGGCGGTGTGGCGCTGGTGGGGGGTGCGGTGCGCGAGCGTCAGTGCACGCGCTGGGGTGGCCCGGCCACGGCCTCGTTCATTGGGACGAGGCCGTGGCACCCGGGCGGTCGTGTGCGGTGAATCGGTTAGAAGCCGAGGGAGTCGACGTTGTCCTTGGTGATCTGGATCCAGCCGTTGCCTTCGAGGACCTTGGTGGAGCCTTGCGAGAAGTGCATGGATTCGTATCCCTTGACGCCGAGGTTGACGCCGTCTTCGATCTTTTCACCGTTGAGGATCTTGGTGGCCAGGGATGCCATGGCGTAGCCGGCGTCCGCGGGGTCCCAGAGGGTCAGGGTGTGGACGGAGCCGTCCTTGAGGATCTGCGCGTTGGCGGCGGGCATGCCCGTGCCTGCGGTGAAGACTTTGCCTTTGAGACCGAGTTCTTCGATGGCGCGGGCGGTGCCGGGCGCGTCGAAGGAGGAGGTACCGAGGATGCCCTTCACTTCGGGGTACTTCTTGAGGACTTCCTTGGCGGTCTGGTAGGCGGTTTCACCGTTGTCCTGGGATTCGACGCGGGGCTCGGCTTCGAGCAGCGTCATCTTGGGGTACTTCTCCTTCTGGTGGGCGACGGCGCCGTCTGCCCATTCGTTGTGGGAGGCGTTGGTGACGTGGCCGACCATGGTGGTGTAGACGCCTTCTTCACCCATGGCTTGGGCGAGGTTGTCCATGATGAACGCGCCGTATTCGCTGTTGTTGAAGGCTTCGATGTCGTACATCGTGTTCTGCTGGGAGGCGCCTTCGTGGGTGACGACGACGATGCCCGCGTCCATGGCCTGCTTGAGGACGGGTTCGATGGCGCCGGGGTCGACGGGGACGACGCAGATGGCGTCGACGCCTTGGGCGATGAGGTCTTGGATGACCTGGGCCTGCATGGTGGCGTCGGTTTCAGCGGGGCCCTTCTGGAAAACGTTCATGCCGGTGTCTTCGGCGTACTTCTTGACGCCGGTTTCCATGCGGACGAACCAGGGGTTGGTGGCGTCCTTGGGGACGACGGCGATCGTGTAGTTGCCGTCTCCGCCGCCCTTCGCGGCGGAGCTGGACGAGGATTGTGCGGTGTCTCCGGGGGTGCAGGCACCGAGGGCGAGGGCGCATGCGGATGCGGCGACGAGGGCTGTAGCTGCGAGGCAGGGCTTCATAGGAGTCTCCTCTGTGTGGGTCAACATCGGTGTTGAGGTTGTGGTTGTGCGGCGGCTCTGCTGGCGTGCGGTGGTGCCTGGCGTGTCCGTCTTCGTTGCTGGACCCACCCTGCGGTGCCGCGTGTGCGGTGCTGCTGCGTGCCGGGCACCCCCGTCGTTGGGGGCGCGTCGGCGTGCCCCCATCCTAGGCCACACGGGTGGTGGCGTTCACTTTCCGGGTCCGTCTGGGACGAGGCAGTGGCGGACTTTTGGGGTGTGTGTGGGCTCGTTGTGGGCTGATTTGTCAGACCAGTGGCGCCATAGTCCTAACTGAATTGAGACGAACTGAATCCACTAAGTGCGGTCCAGTACTCACGCGACAAACCCATTGCACACCCGTTCAGTGAATCGCGTCATATGTGCACACCTGCGCAACTCTGAGCACGCCAGACTACCGCTCCCATAACGCGAGTTTCTCCCACCCCTCGGGAGCACCAGTTCGCAACATAGGGACAATGTCATTATGCGGGAACGTATCAAGCAACTGAGGTAGGCGATTGGCGGGAGACAGGTCGAGCTGACGATGCAAGTATTGAATGAGCGACAACTGTCCAAAGGAACGATTGGTCACACCAGCCACTTCTTGCAGCCGCGCGTCATCGCTAAGCTTCGGCTTAATATCAAAAACGCGATTAAACATACGCGCATGATGGGCAGCATAATTTCTAACAATATTCAGGCATTTCAGCCACGATGCGAGCTGCGGAGCAGCGAGTCCACACTCATCCGCAATGTCATGACGCACTTCCGTTGGAGAAAAGTCGTATAAGTACGACAACATCCCCCAGTCCATGATTTCAACGGCTGCCCAGATGGGCATGTCACCATGATAGTGACGTCGATGATGCTCAACAAAGTCTTCTTTCGAAGAGTTTACAGCTCTTTCAAATTTCTCAACCCAAACCGCATGTCTATTACAACGACTCCCCTTATTCGATTGACGGGCATACGCACTTAGACGTGTCACATCTTGATAAATGAATGGGTCAATACTTCCCAGTCGATACCCAAGCATCGTACGGATCACCATTTCAATACGATCCAATTCGGCGAATACGACATGCCGCATCCGCTCATCAAACTCGTATAGGTCGATGACCAAATCAAACGAAGCTCCATCGACAAACTCATCGCACGCCTCACCGGTATCCGGAGAAAAACGACGCATGGGATACCAATACCCCGACAGTCGATAGTAGTTCAGTCGAGCAAGCTTCTCCTCTGCGCGCTCAACATCATCGACACGCATCCCACGACTTCGTAGCAGCTCAACCTGTTCGGTGTAGGTTTTAAACACTTTCACGCGAGTCACGACACAGATCGCCTCTCCCGAATAGCAAGGACCGGCCCTGGACTCCCGCCGTGAGGCGGGTAGCGGAACCGGTCATGTTACATACAACAATACTCCTAAACAACGCGGGCACCATAACAAGAGCTAGTGACCATCGTCACCTAAGCAATCCCCTTGTACCCCCACCCGCCACGCTACCTAGCTTGTGTGTCGTAGATTACCCGCTATTCTTGGTCGCATGACTGCTGCGCGCGACGACGACTTCATGGCTCTGCCCGGCATGGAAGCGGATTCCACCGACACCCACCACGCTCGGGAACATTTGTCAGATGATGCCACCCCCCGCTCGGCAATCACCTCGTCGAACGCTTTACCAACCGCCTCCTCGAAGTCCGCACTCGACGCCCTGCTGGATGAGTATCGTGCGCGCGCGAAGAGCGAGCGCGAGAAGGGCACGTTGTTCGAGGAACTGACGCGCCAGTTCCTGCTCCACGACGCGCGTTTCGCGCACCAGTTCAAAGAGATCTACCTGTGGGGCGAGTGGCCGGAGCGCCGCACGGGCGACACTGGCATTGACCTGGTGGCGATCCCGGTCGACCCGAACGCGGGCCCTGTCGCGATTCAGTGCAAGTTCTACGCGCTGGGTCACCGCATTCAGAAGGCAGACATCGATTCGTTCCTGTCGGCGTCGGGCAAGGAACCTTTCGGCCGCCGCATCGTCGTGGACACGTCGGGCGCGCCGTGGGGAAAGAATGCGCAGGATGCGATCGAGGGCCAGCAGATCCCGGTTTCTCGCATCACGTTGGCGGATCTGCGCGATTCGGACATCGATTGGCGCACGTATTCGCTGGGGTCGAAGCAGGCGCCGAAGACCCGCGAGCGCAAGGTTCCGCGCGACCATCAGGTACGTGCGCGCAGCGCGGTGATGGCGGGCTTCGAGGGGCACGACCGCGGCACGATGGTCATGGCGTGCGGTACGGGTAAGACGTTTACGGCCCTCACGATCGCCCGCGAGTTCGTGGAGAAGGAGGGCGGCACCGCCCGGATCTTGTTCGCGGTCCCCTCGCTCGCGCTTCTCAAGCAGACACTCGACGATTGGGCGGCCGAGGCCGACGGCGCGTTCACGGCGTGGGCGGTGTGTTCGGATACGAAGGTGTCCTCGTCGGCGCGTAACGACACGGCCGAGGAGTCGGCGGTGGACCTGCCGATTCCGGCGACGACGGACGGCCAGCGCCTCGCGGACTCCCTCAACGCGAATAACGCGACGGAGGGCCTGCAGGTCGTCTTTGCGACCTATCAGTCGATCGAGGTCATTCACCGCGCGCAGGAGATCGCGGGTGACGAGTGGCGCGATTTCGACCTGATCATCTGCGACGAGGCCCACCGCACGACGGGTGCGACGCTGACGGGCGAGGACGAGAGCGCGTTCACGAAGATCCACAGCAACGAGTTCATCCACCGCGCGAAGACCTTGTACATGACGGCGACGCCGCGTATTTTCGCGGAGAACGCGAAGAATAGGGCGTCGGAGAAGGACGCGATCCTGACCTCGATGGACGATCAGGAGACCTACGGTCCGGTGTTCTTCCGTCTGGGCTTTGGCCAGGCGGTGAAGGAGAACCTGCTGACGGACTACAAGGTCATCATCCTGACGGTCAGCGAGGAGGAGGTGTCGCAGCACTATCAGGCGATCGCGGAGATGGGCGGCGAGCTGCCTCTCGATACTGCGGCAAGACTAACAGGCTGCTGGAATGCCCTTGCCAAGCGCAAGAATCACGGCTCGGACGTGGATTACGGTGATGACCGCGCACCGATGCGCCGCGCAGTAGCCTTCTGCAAGGACATCAAGGCATCGAAGGCGGTGGCAACGCAGTTCCCTGACCTGGTGAACGGTCCCTTTGGCCTGAGCGACCTGAGCAACGACGACGCGTCGGATAACCTGCAGGTCGAGTGCCGCCACGTGGACGGCACGATGAACGCGGCAGTGCGTGCGCGCGAGATGGACTGGCTGACCGAGGGCGCGGGCACGGACGAGGTCCCGGTGTGCCGCATCCTGACGAACGCGCGCTGCCTGAGCGAGGGCGTGGACGTGCCCACGCTGGACGCGGTGCTCTTCCTGTCGCCGCGCAAGTCGCAGGTGGACGTCATTCAGGCGGTGGGCCGCGTGATGCGCCGCGCGGAGGGTAAGGATTTCGGCTACATCATCCTGCCCGTGGCCGTGCCGGCGGGCATGGCTCCGGAGCGCGCGCTGGATGACAACAAGCGCTTCCAGGTCGTCTGGCAGGTCCTCAAGGCCCTGCGCGCCCACGACGAGCGCCTGGACGCCGCGATCAACTCCATGGAGCTCAACGGCCAGGGGCCGGAGAACATCATCGTCGAGCAGGTCTCCCTCGAGAAGGCGAAGAAACAGGACGATCCACTCATCGGCAGTGCGTCCGATGGGGACGAGGCCGGGGCCGGGTCCTCGGGGTCGGGCGCGGACGGGGTGGCCCAGGGGATCCAGGGTCAGCTGACGCTGCTGCCCTCGGATTGGAAGGAGTCGGTGTTCGGCCGGATCGTGAAGAAGGTGGGCTCGTCCCTGTACTGGGAGGATTGGTCCAAGGACATCGCGACGGTCGCGGACCGCTACATTCACCTCATCGATCGTCTGCTGGAGGATCCGGAGCGCCAGGACGCGTTCCAGGAGTTCGTGAACGCGCTGCGCGCAACGCTGAACCCGGCCGTGGACAACGAGTCCGCGGTGGAGATGCTGGCCCAGCACATCCTGACAGCTCCTCTCTTTGACGCGATGTTCCCGGATCATTCGTTCTCGAAGCAGAACCCGGTGAGCCGAGCGATGAACACAATCGTGGAGATGCTGGCGTCGCACTCGATGTTCGAAAACGAGCGCCGCGAGCTGGATTCCTTCTATCGGGCGATGGTCGAGCGCATCGAGGCCGTGCACACCCTGGCGGGCAAGCAGGAGATCATGCGCACGCTCTACGATCGCTTCTTCTCGCAGGCGTTCCCGCGCATGAGCGAGCGCCTGGGCATCGTCTTCACGCCCGTCGAGGTCGTCGACTTCATCATCCGCAGCGCGGATGATGCGATGCGCACGGCGTTTGGGCAGAGCCTGGGGGATCCGGGCGTGGCTATCATCGAGCCCTTCGCCGGGACCGGCACCTTCGTGGCGCGCCTGCTCCAACTCGGCGTCATTCCGCCCGAGGCCCTGGAACACAAGTACAAGAACGAGATCTTCGCGAACGAGTTCGTGTTGCTCTCCTACTACATCGCATCGATCAACATCGAGCAGGTCTACCACCAGGTGCGAGCCGAGCAGGGTGTGGACGAGGGGTACGTCGAGTTCCCGGGCATGACGCTGACGGACACCTTCCAGCTGCACGAGGGCGACGGCACGATCACCGAGGATTTCGAGGGCCTGGCCGCGAACAACGAGCGCGCGAAGGCGGAGAAGGATTCCACGATCACGGTGATCGTCATGAATCCGCCGTACTCGTCGGGTCAGAACAGCGCAAACGACGACAACCAGAACCTGGCGTACCCTCGCCTGGACGCACGTATCGCGGCCACCTATGCGGATCAATCATCGGGCGTCAACAAGAACAGCCTCTACGACTCCTACTTCCGCGCGCTTCGTTGGGCATCGGACCGCATCGGTGAACGCGGCGTCATCGCCTTCATCTCCAACAGCTCCTTCGTGGATGGCAACTCTGCGGATGGCGTCCGACTGTCGCTGCAGGAGGAGTTCTCCCAGATCTTCATCTACGACCTGAAGGGGAACGCGCGAACATCCGGTGAGCGCCGACGCCGTGAGGGCGGAAACGTGTTCGAGGAAGGGTCTCGCACCGGCGTTGCTATCACCGTCCTCGTCAAGGACCCCTCCCACTCCAGCACCGCCGAGGTCTTCTACGCGGAGGCGGAGGACTACGCGACCCGCCAGGAGAAGCTCGATCAGATAACCGCCTACGGATCGATCGAAGGGATCAGTGGGGCGGACGCATTCCGTTCCGTCACGCCGAACCAACATGGCGACTGGATCAGCTCTCGCGACGAGCGCTTCATGACCTTCCAGGAGATCGGTAACAAGTCGCTCAAGGGTAAGGAAGCAACACCTGCGATCTTCCATCAGTATTCAAACGGCCTCAAAACGAACCGCGACGCGTGGTGCTACAACTTCTCCCAAGAAGCGGTCGAATCAAACATGCGCCGCATGATCGACAACTACAATGCAGCGGTCGAGGCTGGAACTACGGCAGAAGCTATCAACACAGATTCCACGCAAATTAACTGGAACCGTCAGCTCATCCGCGATCTCGTATCTCGCAAACATCACGAATTCAACGCGGATTCAATCCGCTCTGGCATCTACCGGCCGTTCTGTGCACAGAGCGTTTACTTTGCTCGGGAGATGAACGACATGATCTATCAGCTCCCCCAGTTTTTGCCAACGGCTTCCCACCGCAACCTCACCATCGCTGTCGAAGATGATTCACGCAAAGAACTGACATCCCTCATGACAGATCTTCTGCCAGATCTCCACACGATGGGAACAACGCAGACATTCCCCCTCTACACCTGGGAACCCCTCTCCCCCACCTCCGGGAGCGAGCCCGATCTGTTCGCCGACCTGGCGACCTCCTCGGAGAGCCGGGCGGATGAGGCCGCAACGGCCTCGTCCCTGGATTTTTCGCGGCCGATCGGCGACCAGATCCCGGCGATCCTGGACGGGTATCGCCGCGTCGATAACGTGACGGACGCGACGCTGGCCTCGTACCGGGAGCACTACGGGGATGCGGGGATCACGAAGGAGGACATTTTCTTCTACGTGTATGCGCTGCTGCATCACCCGGAGTATCGGGAGCGCTACGAAGATAATTTGAAGAAGATGCTGCCGCACATTCCGCGCGCGGCGGGTTTCCACACGTATGCTAGCGTGGGCCGTGAGCTGGCGGACCTGCACGTGAACTACGAGCGGGTGGAGCCGTACCCGTCGGTGCAGGAGGAGGCGAGCCTGCACGCGCCCACGGACCCGTGGGAGCGCTACCGGATCGGCGAGTGCAAGATGCGTTTCCCGAAGCTGGGGCGCCGCGATAAGGACGTCACACGCTTGGAGTACAACGACTACGTGACTCTGACGGGTATTCCAGCGGAGGCGCAGGGCTATTCGATTTCGGGCCGCAGCCCGCTGGAGTGGATCATCGACCGCTACCACGTGAAGACGGACAAGGCGTCGGGCATCGTGAACGACCCGAACGATTTCCTGCGCGAGCAGGGCCGCCCCGACGCGGTCGTGGAACTGATCAAGCGCCTGGTGACGGTCTCGATGCGAACCCAGGAGCTCCTGGCGACGCTGCCGGCCCTTGAGATTCCGGAAGGAGAGTAACCATGACTGAAACATACGTTACCAACGACGAAGACTATGTTGATGACGGCTCTGAAAGGCGGACGATCAGCACTAAACACATGCTGACTAAGGTCAGGATTTCGAACTTCAAGAGGATCAAAGAGGCTGAACTAGAAATTGGACCCGTCACTTACATTGTCGGAGGCAACAATTCAGGAAAGAGTTCTGCAATCCAAGCCATTCACACCGCTGTGGCAGCCGCACAGGTTGGTCGAAAACGACAGCAGCAGGTGATCCCAACGTCAAGTCTCCGCTACTCACCTGCAGCCGAATTTGAGAGCATCGGACACGGAAGGCTACTCGAAAACAAAGCAGATGGACTTCGAGCAGTAGTCGAATTTATAAGCCAGACCGACAATCCAACCGAAGACAGCAGATACCGAGTAGAAATCTATCGCGGTCGAAACTTCGACTCTATTGGCGTCGACCGCGAACCTAAGCAAGGACGTCTTGCCGATCGAATTCAGGACCCCAGGAAACTATTTTCGATCTACACACCTGGCCTCTCTGGCATTCCCCTTCGTGAAGAGTATATGAGTTATGCTTCAGTCTTCCAAAGAGCTGCTGGAGGCGAGGCTAATCTAGTCTTTAGAAATATCCTCCGCCTCATCGCTGAACGCGATAAGCTAGATGAGCTCGAAAATGCGATATCAAACCTGATTGGCGAAGAAATCTCTATTTATATTGGTGCGGACGAAGAACAGGATTTTTATATAACTGTCGAAGCAGCCATAGGTGACGAAGACCATTATGTGCCTGTCGAACTATGGGGTACCGGTCTCCTTCAAATCACACAGCTATATTCATATGTGATTCTCTTTAGGCCAGCAGTATTGCTCGCGGACGAGCCGGATGCTCACCTACACCCGTCACGACAAAAGCTTCTCGGAGATGCATTTAGGAACATTGCAGAGAACTACAACTGCCAAGTCATTGCAACAACGCACAGTGAACACCTGATCAGCTCAAGACCCGAAAACACCAAGCTCATTTGGATGCGCGATGGAAAATCTGAAACATACGAGAGGGAAGAGCTCATCCCCCTTCTTATGCACCTCGGATGCCTTGACTCTATCAACCCCTATGAGGATCAGACAATCATTCTGACTGAGGATGAGAAGACCGAATACCTCGAGACGGCCATTATGTCACTTGATGACAAAGGCAGAAATATCACCATAATTCCATCCTATGGTGTTGGAAATCTAATCGTTGGAAAAATGTTTGCACGACTGAAAGAAGCATTTCCTTCAAAGATGCGGATTATCATCCATCGCGACAGAGATTTCCTTACTGATCCTGAGATTGAGGCTTGGAAGAAACAGAAGTTCGACGAGAATGTAGATAAATTTGATTACTTCATAACACGGTATTCTGACATTGAAGGATACTACTGCAGCCTCGAGCACTTAACTCAAGCGCTAGGTGATTCAGAGCGACTCAGGCGCAACTACAGCAGTTTTCTTGCGGGATTCACACTTCAAGCACGTCAGCAGTTTGCTAAGAAAAGAGAAGCGGCCAACAGTTCAGGCTTCTATCCTTCTGGCGGATCGCCAAGGAACGACGAACTGTGGCCCGAAGAAACTCGGGTTTCACTTGATTATGTTGTCGGCAAGCATTTTCTTGCCTATCTGTGTCATAAGTTCTCAAAACGTCACCTTGATTTTGACGCGGTAATTAAGTCAGCACCTAAGCAGCTGGTTGCCGATCTGCAAGCTCTTCTCATCCAAGATCAGGCTTAAAATGGTCGCTAAATGTTTTCCATTCCAGCGGCTACTAATCTGCGCATTGCTGCCCTCGAAACTCGTTCACACTCGGCGGTGTCAATGGGTGGTAGCAATGAGTTGGTTGAATGCTTCTGTGGGGGTGTGGTAGCCTAGGGTTAGTCACGGCGTAAATGCCTAGATTTGGTGTCTATTTTGGATTGAGCAGCCGTTCATCTGTAGCCAACTTTGTTGGCGATGGGAACTCTCAAAATGCATGGGTTTGCGTCAAAGGGTATCGGTAGAGGTCAAGAGGTGGAGTTGGGAACCGTGTCACTTCACGCAAGCGCGTTTTAAGCCGGCCTCCCATCGTAAAACGTTACGCAGGTGGTATGATTGGGAGATGGGATTGAATCTCGCAGATTGGGCCTTGAGAGGGATCCTCCCAAGTGGCCGGATAGAGTCGATTAGCGATGTTGGCTTGCAAGCACTTATCTCCGGAAAATTTGGCTCAGGCCGGCCTGGGCTAGGTAAGGAAATTCTGCCTGTTCCTGAATTGGATGGTGCTTGGCATTTCCATGTTGCAGATATGCTTCTGAAGCTGGGTGAGCACACATTTCCCAGCGCAGGGGCGCGGCTGGGGACATTAGCCAGGTACGCTCCGATTCTCAAATACATGTACGCTTTTGAGGATGATGGCACTGGACGAATCGTCACCAGCGCCGTTATTGAGATGGTGGCATATCGCAGCAGGGGCATCGTTTCTGAGGAGCTAGGCGTGGGGTTCAGCCTAATTGCTGCAGAGAAATGGCTACGTGAGTCTTTAGGGCTGACGAACATCCGGTTCTTTGATATTGATTTGGTTGTGAAAGATAAGTATCCGAACATAAAACATGGGATCAGATCCGCTACGAGGCTCAGGGCTGACTGGCTGATCAGGGCCTGCGATCCGGCGAGGCCTGAGAGAGATCTCTTGTTCCTACTCGAATCCAAAGGAACCGCGGCAAAGAACCACCACGGGGATATGCTCAAGAAGGCTGTCCAGCAATTAGCAGCAACAACGATAGATGGTCACAATCTGCAGGGCCTAGCCGTGTGCACCTACTCGCCCGTAGGTGATCTGAGTATTTACGCAATTGATCCACCTGGAAACTTTGAAGAGTCCGATATACCTTTCTTCGAGACCCCTGAGCGCTTAGAAGGAAACTATCGTCAGCTGCTTGGAATGGCGGGGGAATGGCGAGAGATTTCTAGTCCATTACACGACGAGAATCCGGAAACTTCGGAGACTATTTTGGGAATGGACCTGAAGTCAGAACCCTTGTCTCAACTGACGGAGCTCCAGTCGGCGCTCAATTTAGCGCACTGGTCCTCCGACTACGCTCTGCTTGAGAATCTTCACCTGGACTATGGTACTCCAATACCGAGAGCACCGAGAAACGTCCTTGAGAGCAAAAGGACGCTGCAAACAAGCGTAGGGGTCGCCACAGGCTACGTGCTGAGGATCCCAGGTTGTCCAGCAGCTGTTTTCGCGGGAGTGATGGAAAAGTGAGAACTGCTCTCACTGAGCATGATTTCATAGGAGTAAAGAGCATCACCTCAGAATATCGCTCAGTACGTGCTGCTGAAATACGCCCAGCTGCAGAAGGAGTCGAAGCTGGGAACCTAGCCATCTCCGATTCCGGCGCGGTTCTGGCGTTAATCGATCTGTGAGGTGGCCAGTATCTACTTCTTACTGCCAGCATCAGAAGTCTCCCTCTCGATCCATGCCACGAGCTGCTAGTACACCCCTGATCCCGTCGCGTTGGGGATGATGGTCGCGGAGCTAGTAGGACAGCTCGAACGCTCCATATACCCCATGGTGTCGAAGATGAGCCGGGCGGTTGCAAAGTCGGCTGTGTTAATGGGTGGTAGCAATGAGTTGGTTGAATGCTTCTGTGGGGGTGCGGTAGCCGAGGGTTGCTCTGGGGCAGTTGCCCGGCTCGTCGGCGATGGCGTCGAGGTAGGGTTGGTGGCTGGTGATGGGGGTTCCTGTGGGCAGGTATCGGCAGATTAGTTCGTTGGTGTTGTCGTTGGTTCCTCTCTCCCAGGGGCTGTAGGGATGAGCGATAACACCTCCACGCCAGTGCCTGGGGTGCGGCGCTGGTGGCGGGCCATTTCCCGTCCCTGATCCCATGTCAGTGTTCGCATCGCACCCTCGGGTAGACCCTGGATCCGGTGTGTGAGCGTGTCAAGACCTGGTCGGCCCTGCGTCCCAGAGGCAGGGCCACGATGATCAGGTAGCGGGTGGTGCGCTCGACCAGGGTCGCGCACGCATTAGCCCCATCTTTTCCGATGACGAGGTCCTCTTCCCAGGTGCCAGGGATCATCCGGTTGGCACTGTCAGGGCGTTCATCGATCAATCGCATGGCGACAATGGGTGGTGTGAGCCCGCCTGCAGGGGGTTTGTTGCGCATCCATCGCCTGGAGGGCAGGCATATGCCGTGCTCGATCAGCATCTTGTCGGGGTGGGTGTCGATCCACGTGTCGATCGCCTCGTAGCTGATCGTGTGGCCCTTGGGCGTGGGGAGAGTTGTCCATAGGAGTCACTGTGCCACATGCCTCCATGCTTAGGCGGAGCGCTGATCTGGCGGGGCGTGCGCCCCTGCGACACATCAGCAATCACGCGGCGGTGCCCAACCTCATCGCGGTCCAGGAGCTGCTTCTTGGGGCGGCGCCTGGCAACCTGCGCCGCTCTCCCGGCGTCCTGGGCCTGGTACACGCCGCCAGGACCCCGGTGGCGGGCGATCTCACGGCACACCACCGAGGGGCTACGCCCAATCGAGCGGGCGATACGCACCTGGGACAAGCCAGCATGCAACCCAACCATAATCGCCGCGCGATCCTCAACACTTAGCATCCGACGACAGCTCACAATCAGCCCCTCCAGCAGCACTGCTACCACACAAATTGCTACACCCTATGACACTGCCCTCTATTGGGCTGAAAGTCTATCCCACAGACCCCTGACCTCTGTTTAGCTTCTAGCACGTTTTGCACACCAAGTTGACTACCATCCAGCCTGAATCACACACATGGATATAGTGCTGCCGTTTGGCCACAAGAAATGAACACTTTCAACGATCACAACGCTATATACTCTGAATCATTGCGTGCACATCCGTGCGGTTCCGGGAGTTTGGGTGGGAGGATTTGCGTGATGGTTGCGCGGCATTCTTAGTATTTCGTGTCGGTTCTGCGCGTACTCTGATGAGAAAGGACGCGCCCCCAACGATGGGGCGCGTCGGAGGACACCTCACCGCGGAGGCACACACACCATGAAGGTCCCACCCCTATCCGAGAGACTCGACACCGAGGAAGACAAGCAAGACTTCCTCACCCAGCCGTCGCGCCGCAAGAAGCGCTCCCGAGCAGCCACGCGCGCAGCGCTGCGCCCATGGGCAATGGGTATCGGGCTCACTGTGCTGGTGGCTGTGGCATCTGTTGCTGCCTACAGGCTGGCCGCGGGCATTGACTGGTGGAACGAACACCCCAGCGCCGCGGCAACACCCACCGTGCATCCTGCGCCCATGCCGTCGGCGTCGAGCGAGGCCGCCATGTCGGGCGGCTACGCGATCGGCCCCGATGGAGTCCTCGTACGCCCCACAGAGTTTGCAGCAGACACCTACACCAAACCCGAACTACCCGAGGCGGCCAAGGAAAACAGTGAGCGCGGCGCCGAAGCAGCAGCAGAGCACTACCTTGCACTGCTGGTCTACGCGTGGAATACCGGAGACACGCAACCATTCGCGGAAATGTCCTCCCCAACGTCGAAATTTGCATCGGACTACATAAATGATGTGAATGAGCAATATGCCAACGGGTGGAGTTACGGAATGGAATCAAATATCACGCATGTTCTCCGCGTAGAGCCAATTGCTGCAAATGGAGACGACGTACCTGAGGGATCTATTCTTGTTAAATTCCGTACGGAAACAGACGACGGAGCCTCCTGCACACGGACAAAACTACAGTCATCCAGCTCAACATATAAGTCCACAGTCACATTCATTATGACATGGCGAGACGGTGGATGGAAAGAGGTACAAGGAAGGACTGTTGGTGATAATGAGGGCTAGATTACCGTTTTTCAGTATCACAATTCTCCTAGTCGTTCTTTTCCCCTCTTTTCTGGTGCCCAATTCCGCATCTGCTCTAGGAGCAGAGCCTCCTAGGATAGGAGGACACACCGAAGATGGGCATGCCGTCGTTGATGGAGAGTACGGAGATCACGAATCCGACCCGGGTTCTTCTTCGAGTGATCATCTTCCTGCTGACGATATTCCTCGCCTAACAGCTGATATGCAGGCTGATCCCGTGTCAGACTCCTATAAGAGTGCAGTACCCTGCAAGATAGTTTACGGGCTCTTCATAATTGAGGGTGTTGTTCGGGTCTGAATCCGCCGGTTTCGAGGAGTGCTCGGGTGATGTAGTGGGTGAGGTTTCTGAATCCGAGTGCAGATCTGCGTAGGTGTTCGGGGCGGCCGTTGATGACTTCGGTGGGGCCATTGCTGGTGTGGGGGGGCCGAAGTAGGCCGGGATGTCCCTGGCTCGACGCTTAAGTGTCCTGCCTAGCGTGATGAGCTCGGTCAGGCCCCTCGGCACGCGCCTGGAAGTCAGCGTGTTGATTTCGGCTCGCATCGTGGCCATGCCCGCGCTCGTATCGGGCGCACGGTAGGCGCCAGGTGATGTTCTGATAGGCGCTCCACGTGACCTCAAGGACGACGTACTCCTCGCTGGAAAACAGTTCGACTATCTGGCGCTGCTGACGCGACGGGAGCATGCAGGATCTGGTGTGTAACATCCTGCGGGCCTTGTAGAGGGGTCCGTGGCCCGCCTGCACCGGTGGCGGAGTTCTTGCTGAATGCGTCGACGACGCTCATCGAGAGCATCCCTGGCGAGGTGTACGACGTGGAAGGGATCCATGACTGCCCTTGCGTCGGTGAGTTCTTCGGCGGCGGCGCTTTTGAAACCCGGTGAATCACGATCTTGATGTGGCCGCGCCACGTATCGGGCTGGGCAGCCAGCCAGGGTTTGAAGATCTTGTTGGAGCGGCCTGGGACCATGTCCAAGAGTCGGGAGAGGCCGCGGCGCTCTTGGATGGGCGTCAAGTCCAAGATGACGGTGACGTATTTGACTCCGTAGGGCGTTTAGCGCCATCCGTGTTCATCGACGCCGATGACACGCACGCCTTCAAACCAGGCCGGGTCGTTGATTAGTGAGCTCTCTCCTTCGGTCAGGACAGCGGTGTTGGCGGCTCTTCCAGGACGCACCTAGGGCCTGGACGATACACACCACTGTCAAATGGTGGACAACCATGCCCGTCAGCGCCCAGCGCACCGCCGCCCGCGAGAGCTTCGCACGCAGAGCGGCCGCGTGGCTCATATCCTGACTCCACACGTGAGCGCACTCCTGACACCGGTAGCGACGCACGCTCACGTGCAAGATCGTGGGGCACCACCCGTAGGGCTCGTGCGCGGGGCACCTGATCACCATGTCGCGCGAGGCGCCCTGACCTTCACCGCGTCGACATCACCGGTCCGCACCAGCGATCCGGCAGGCCAATACTGCATGGTCTGACCACATGCGCTGGCCGGTCAATTCCAGGCCCAGGTCATCCAGACGCGCGAACGCGCTCAGGTCTGGGAGATCAAAGGTAGTATGAGGCATATCGAGGCCTTTCAGATGGACGGTGTAGGAATCACCATCATCGAAAGACCTCGATCCCTACACAACTACGACACACCCAACGCCGCCCACCACACCTACACCCTCAAATGCGATGAGCCAGTTTACGTCGGAAAGGCATCCAACAGTCCGGTAGTCTCTGATGACACCACCGTCGACAATTGTCCACTTCCCCCCGATCCGCAGGGAGGACCGAACCAAGACCCGGGCCGTATCCCAACAACGCGCGACATGCTCTATCTTGCACGCGCGGTCATCCACGCCGACGGGGCCGGCCTGTACAAACGGCCCGAAGGGGTGTCGTACACGAACAAGTACATTCCCACGCTCGTAGCGGCTACGCGCCCCACTCAAACCCATGTAGTTACGATGTTCGGCCGCGAGGTCACCGTGACATTCACGGCCACGTCCTACACGTGGAGCTGGGGGGATGGAACCCCGGACCTGACCACGACCGAGCCTGGGATGCCCTGGCAAGAAGGCATGGACCCCAACACCGACCCCGCCCTGATCCGCCACTACTACAAGGCACCCAACGGGTGGAAGTCCTTCCTGGACGGCCCATACCCCTCCGCCACGCGTACCATCACGCTGACCACCACGTGGGCGGGTACGGCCACCAACCCCTTCACGGGTGACACACAGACCATTAACGGCCTGGTCACCACCACCGAGACGACCGGACCGTTCCCGCTCAGTCAACTCATCGTCAACAACACGGACACCTCAGAAGAAAAACAAGGCCACTAAGCGAGTGATGCACCATGATCACGAAACTCTCCACCATCGGAAAGTGGATCGGCGCTGCCACTGCCGCTATTGTTATCGTCGCCGCGTCATTCCTGGGGTTCCACGCATTCAACGCTCGAGCCCACGCGAACGCTGAGCCTCAGTCCGGAGCACAGTCGCCCCAGTCTGACAGCACCGAACAATCTGGCCGCCAGTCAGGAGACACTCCCCAATCCGCAGAACCAACACCCGTTGACGTCACGAAGCCCACTCCCCCACCACACCTCCACGCGGGCGGACAAATTGGTGCCCAAGCGACATCACAGTGGTACATCGACCTATGGGCTTATGCGTTCAACACCGGAGACACAGAAGATTTCATGAAGGTATGTCAGGTTGAGGGCTACTGCGACGCATTTGCACGCGACCTGGAACGCATGCATACAGATGCATATCTCGTCAGGCCGCTCACCAATCAGTATCTTCAAACAAATGAGATATACGAGTGTTCACTCCAAAAGGCGGGCACTAAAGGAATTTGTATCGAATTCACATATTTGCAAACACCGGCGTGATTCCACCACCTAACAGAAGAAAAGGCATCAGAACAATACGACACCATAAGCACAGTAACCGACGAGGAAATCAACAACGAACGAACACTCTTTCGTGTCCTATTTCTTGAAGAGCGGGGGGATGCATGGGTCGTCACCCACATCTGGGATCACTAGCGAACACCGAAAATCGGTAGTCACTGATCACAACAGGATGCAGAATCAACTTTGTAATGATCCTTAGCCGCGCATCCGCGGTGCCATAGCTCAAGCGCACTATACGCTGAGGCCCCAGCCCACCATCGTGGGCTGGGGCCTCTGCAGCGATGTTTCACGTGCAATTACTGCCAGGACAGCAATAAGAAGCTCTCAGTTCCCCTGAACAAGCTCGTAACGCACCCAACGGCGCTCACCTGAGGATGTGACCAGGCCTCGTGACACAAGGTCCCGCAGATCTGCTCGTGCTTCTTCAGCGGTCACACCAAAGCTCTCCCGATACTCGCCATCATTCCATGAACACCCGTGTTGTAGGGGTCCTCCTCGTCGCTATCGCCGACGAGGCATGGCCTAGTGTCACGGACAGGCACCAAATGCTGGGGCACCAGGTGTTGGTGACGGCCTTGTAGCGAACTGCCGCGCCCGTTTCGCATCAGCTATTGGTCGACGATGGCGCAGCATGAGCATCTACTCCTCTGATGGCACCATTTCATAGAACTTCACTTCTATGTCATAGAAGTCCATTTCTATCTCATAGAACCCTCAACAGATCCCATAGAAGTTCATTGGCGAGGCGGAAAGCGGCATAGAGGGACTTCAGGAAGTGCGAGGCCGGAACCGAAGCGCGCGACGCGGCACGATACCGACACCTCAGAAGAAAAACAAGGCCACTAAACACGCTGAGGCCCCAGCCCACCATCGTGGGCTGGGGCCTCAGCGTCAATGTTTCACGTGAAACAATCGCAGGAACAGTCATCATGCGGCCTCGAGCAGGCCGCCGCGCCTACTTCCGGTGGTAGCGCGGGCTCGTGCCCAAGTGCGTCGGGTAGACGTTCAGGCCATCCTTCAACTTCGACTCGTCGAAGCCACGATACGTGTACGAATTATCGTTCACAATATCCGTCGGATCCACGACGCCATCGGCGTACTGCTGAACCTCCTCCGGCGTCGGATTCGACCCGCCCTGCTTCTGCGCCAACGGGTTCTCATCAGGGAACTGCGACGGATCCGTATTCAGGATCGCGCCCGGATCGATGCCGCCAAACCCGGTGTACTTATTCCACCCATGATCAGGATTCAAGCCCGTCTTCACCAGCAACTGCAGCAGCTGGTTGGAAGTCGCCTGAGGCCACCGCTGCTTCGCCAACGCCAGAACGCCCGTGACGATCGGCGAGGCGACCGACGTGGCAGAGACAGTGTCGTTAGCGCCAGTTTCGATGTTACGGAAGAGCACAGGCCCGCCAATAGAAGCCGTCACCACTCCCTCACCCCACGAGGAGTAATCCTGTCGAGTCCCATCGGTACTGATCGCTGTCACACCAACAACGCCCGACCATTTAGACAAAGACAGACCATCATTGTCAAAACCGTTATTTCCAGCGGCAGCGACGAGGATTACTCCACTCGACATTGCTCGAGCAACGGTCCATTTCATCTGATCGTTGCCATCATCGCTGGAGGCGGACAGGTTGATGATCTGGGCCCCATCATTCATCGCCTGATTCAGCACCCAGATCGGCTCTGTTTTACCCACGTAACCATCGCCGCCGAAGCAGTCTTCTGACGCCTGATCATTCTGGTTACCAAAAGCGATCGTGTAGCTCAACAGGGAACTTCCGGGAGCAACACCGTAGACATCCGACACGAGGATAGAAGCCACACCCGTGCCGTGCGTCCGAGAACCATTAGAACTCGTTATGGTGCAGGTTTCCTTAGCCGTAATTTTTGCACCCTTAAGTTCAGGCACGGATGTGTCCACCGGACCGTCGATCATCGCGATGGTGACGCCCTCGCCCGCGTAGCCCTTCGCGCGCGCCCGATCGAGGCCGTAGTACGAGAAGTACGACTGATCGGCCGCGGTGATCGTGTCGGCTGCGTGCGCGGGGGCAGCGGGAATCGACACGATGCCCGCCGCGAGCGCGCCCACAGCAGCCACGGCGACGCTGTTCCTCACGCGCGACCGGCTGCGCTTACGCCGCTTCACTTTCGCCTCACCTCCACCCACAAACGTGGGCCACAGAACACTGTGCTACCCCGCCAAGCATATGACCAGTCGTTCACGTTAACAAGCGAATTACAGGTTCACGAGGCCAGGGCCAGGTCCTCGGAGAGGCCCACACACAGGCCCCCGCTCACAGGCCCACTCACAGCACCGCCAGGACCTCACCCCCGCCTCTCGCGCAATGTCCGCGCGAGGAGGCCATGCCTCGGCGCGAAGACCCAGGCGAGGCCGAAGCACGCGGTGAGCACCAGGACGATCGTGGCGCCCGTGGGCACGTCCAGCGC
>ERZ772960.904-NODE-904-length-24765-cov-6.086038_pt1 | contig 24765 bp, 12 predicted proteins | sample MGYA00580678_ERZ772960 | MGnify/ENA primary metagenome ERZ772960 (study PRJEB29015, sample SAMEA2737930) | human oral metagenome | biome: human oral; feature: human-associated habitat; material: dental | place: China | collected 2059 ... | reverse complement strand
TCTATTTATTAGGGTGGGAAACTTTAGTTAAAAAGAATTTAAAAATTGTTGAGGCTGTACTTTTTTTTAGAATATTTGTTATTTTAAATATCTTTATATATCTTTGCATGTGAAATATTATGGTCGAAAAATCCACATCCATAAACCTCTATGAACAAATATGGACTACAATCAGGCAATAGAAAGTATATGCTTTAAATTTGGTCATGCCTTGACAGGGATTGATGTATTTCGTTGGCTCAGGAATTTTGATGAGAATGAATGGGATTTAGCTTTGACCATACTTGATAAGGTGGTTTATTACTCTTCGGACAATATTGATGAGATGTTGGAATATTACATTCTGAAGATTATTGAAAGTTATCCTAACAAGCATGTTTATATCTTACCATCAGGAAATGTGGGAAAGAGTGGTTATGTTATGGCTTACCATGCTAAGAAAGTGATAGAGAAACTTGCTTTGCCAGAAAACAAGTTATCTCTCCTTAACCTTAAGAACCTTGGACAAGTCAAAAAAAAAGCAGTGGTAGCTCTGTTGGATGATTTCTCAGGAACAGGTGAATCTATTAGAAAATTTTATGAGAAGAATGTAAAGGATGTTGTAGATCAGTCTATTATAATATGCGCCTTGACAATTGCCTATATGGAAAAATCTGCTGTGTATCTGTCCGAAAAATGTGGTATGACTATATATGGCGTTTTAAACAAACCAGCTTTTATAAGGAGAGGCTCGGTGTTTGGCAATGAGAGGAGCATGCTTCAGGTTCGGGAATTTTGCTTTAAGAAAGGAGAAAAGTTGTGTCCGAACTGGAAGAATGAAGATTTGAAGCCATTAGGGTATAAAAATAGCCAAGCTTTGGTTTGTTTTGAACATACCACACCCAACAATACGTTACCCATATTTTGGTATGAAATGCAGATACAGGGGACGGACAAGAAGTGGAATGCTATATTCCCGCGGTTTGCCAATTCGAGGATAGAACGTGGGAGGAGATTAAGGATAAGTTCTAGATTCTGGATATCTGCTATGAAAAAGATGAATATGCCTAATATTGACTGGAGTTTGCATTACACAACCGAGTCGTTAAGACTTATTAGTGTAGTAGCACAGAAATATCACCACAGAAGTGATTTATATATAGCAAATGTGCTGGGTATTAATATGCTAGATTTGGAGGGTATAGTTAATATTGGAAAGGAGAAAGGTTTGTTCTATGAGGATGGTGGTTTGACGCAAGAGGCTACGACCATATACGAAGAGATAAGAAAAAGAGATAGAATACTCGAACGTGATATTCCAAAACAAATGTCAAAACAAAATATCAATAGTGTTTATGTACCCAAATCGTTCCGAGGGATTACCTAAATTCTTTGGATTAGCATTGTCTACAACAGTAGAAGCCTGCACCCGTTTGGTGCAGGCTCGTTAAAGCTACATTACATGACTATTGTGTCATACTCCTTCGCACGCTCGAAGCATGACGCAATACTCGCCGATTACGGCGATGAAATTATGAGTAAGACAAAGAATTATGGGATTCCCAAGGAACGATTATTTAACAGCTGCTAGAGAACAGAAGCATTCGGAAAATTTTATATCAGAGACCCTGAGATATGCAGATGAGTTAGATGGCAAAGGCTTGCCTGTCATTTTTGACCAGCAGCACTTGTCATACTTGATGTATATGGATTATTGTGATTTGAAGGCACTTGTAAGGTCTGTTTCAGACTGCTATAAGTACTTCGCCATAAAGAAGCGTCAGGGCGGCTTACGAAGGATTATGTCGCCCTACTCAAATTTACGCGATGTTCAGGTATGGATTAAAGAAAATATTCTGGACAGGATAGAGCAACCAAACTATGTGACGGCTTTTGTAAAAGGAAGAAATATTGTGGAGAATGCTAGGATGCACGAGAGGAGGAAGTATATACTGAAAGTGGATATTGCAAATTTCTTTGAGTCTATTAGAATGAAGCAGGTGTATGTCGCTTTCAAAATGATGGGGTATGATAAAAGTGTTGCGAGTTGGCTTGCAAGCCTATGCACAGCCAAAATAGTAAAGTACAAATATGAAAAGCTTAATGACCAAGAAGAAGTGCAGAAACTTTTTAAAGATTTATGCAATAACTCAGAGCCGTTCTTGGTTCAAGGTGCTCCAACAAGCCCAGGCTTGGCTAACATTATTTGTAAAAGAATGGATAAACGAATGATGGGATTTGCCGATAAACATGGAATTACTTACTCGCGCTATGCTGATGACATGACCTTTTCTGCAGACGAAAAGAATAGATTACCTAAAGTAAGTTTGATAAGGAAAATAGTTGAAACAGAAGGCTTCCATTTAAAGGGCGAGAAGACAGAACTACTGCATGAGGGTAATCGCCAGATAGTGACAGGGTTACTTGTAGATGACCATGTAAGAGTGCCTGGTCGTTACAAAAAAGATATCAAACGACACTTACATTTCTGTTTAAAATATGGTGGACGTGAACATTTTCGTAGAATTGCTCCAGATAAAGCTTTTGGAAAAGAATGGCTAGCAGGAAGAATTAGATATGTTCAATCTGTAGAGCCAGAGGCGGCAAAGAAGTTATGGTCAGAGTTTGAAAAGATAGATTGGGGGTATTGAGATGAAGCAGCATTATATTCCGATGTTTTTGAGAGGGGGCTCTGATAATGAGAAGAGTATGTCAAGGAATGTAATGTGAGGAAGAAGAGAATGATAAGTTCTTTGACTATAGAGAGGAATTATTTTGCTCATGTTGTTGAGCTATTATATGCTTAGTTCTTGGCAATAGTTGATGAAATTAAGGAAGAGTGGATGTTAGGGAAGGTTATTCTCACTTTTTATTTCATTAAGTAATAGGAGTTTGCTCTTCATCTTATAAAATAGTATTTTCGAATATCACAGATACTTATCTGCTCGTCAACTAAAATATGTCTTCTTGTTACTCTGTCTTTTATCCCAAGCAACTCATTCACTTGTCCGCTCGTTGACTCGTCTACTTACCATGTTACTCTGTCTTTTATTTACCCTGTCTACAAGCAACTGGTTTACTTGTCTACTCGTTCACTTGTCCACTTTTCAACAAAAAAACTTCACAACCTTGCATTTTCAATAAATTTTGCTATATTTGCAAATTGTTTAATACATATGTATCACATGTTTGTTGAGATTATAGATATTTTATACTATGAGTTTAAGCTGTAGTCACTGTGTATGGAAGGCTCAAGAAGAGTTTTGTTTGTCCTTTTATATGATAGAGAAAGTGTTTCACAATCGGATTTAATAATATCAGACTAAATATAACAATGTTCTATGAGAAAAAAGTTACTTATGTGTTTTGCCATGCTCTTTATGTGCGTTTGCGCAGCATTGGCACAAACAAAAATCTCGGGTACCGTAGTGGCTGCCGACGATAACGAACCCGTTATCGGTGCTACCATTATGGTCGTAGGCACTAAGTCGGGTGCAGTAACCGATGTTGATGGTAAGTTTTCGCTTACCACTGACGTTGCTAATCCTCAGATCACTGTGGGCTACATTGGTATGGCATCGCAGACGCTGAAGGGTACTACCGACATGAAGGTGGTGTTAAAGTCAAGCACTCAGACGCTGAACGAGGTTGTTGTGACGGGTCTTACCCGTACCGACCGTCGTTTGTTTACGGGTGCAACGGACAAGGTTGATGCTGAGAAGGCACGCCTAAGTGGTGTGGCAGATATCAGCCGTTCGCTTGAAGGTCAGGCAGCGGGTGTGTCTGTTCAGAATGTCAGCGGAACCTTCGGTACGTCACCAAAGATTCGTATTCGTGGTGCTACCTCTATCTATGGTAGCAGTAAGCCACTTTGGGTTGTCGATGGTGTCATCATGGAAGATGCAGCCAATGTCGGTGCAGACGACTTAGCATCAGGTAATCCAGAGACGCTTATCTCTTCTGCGATAGCTGGTCTTAATGCCGATGATATCGAGAGTTTCCAGATTTTGAAGGACGGTTCGGCAACTTCTATCTATGGTGCGCGTGCGATGGCAGGTGTGATTGTCGTTACTACGAAGAAAGGTAAGCAAGGACAGGCACACATCAGTTATACCGGTGAGTTCACCTCTCGCCTCGTTCCCTCTTATAGCAACTTTGATATCCTCGACTCAAAGGAGCAGATGGGTATTTATAGAGAGTTGGCAGATAAGGGCTGGCTGAACTTCTCAGAAGTACTCAATGGAAGCGAGTATGGTGTATATGGAAAGATGTACGAGTTGATTAACAAGTACAATGCTAACACTGGTCAGTTTGCTTTGGAGAACACCACAGAGGCACGCAACCGCTATCTACAGCGTGCAGAGTTCCGCAACACCAACTGGTTTAAGGAGTTGTTCTCATCTAATATTATGCAGAGCCACTCAATCAGTTTGAGCGGTGGTACACAGAAGTCAAACTACTATGCATCGTTCAGTGCATTGTTAGACCCGGGATGGTATAAGCAGAGCAACGTAAACCGTTATACGCTCAATGTGAATCTCACACAGCACTTGTCAGACAAGCTGTCGTTGAACCTCATTGGTGGTGCGGCTTATCGTAAGCAGCGTGCACCGGGAACACTTGGTCAAGACGTTGACGTAGTAGGTGGTGAGGTGAAGCGTGACTTCGATATCAACCCTTATTCCTACGCAAGCAACACCTCACGTGTACTTGACCCATCAGCAACCTACGTAGCGAATTATGCACCATTCAACATCTTCAACGAGTTGAATAACAATTATATCGACCTCAATACTCTCGATGCTCGTTTCCAATTGGAATTGAAGTACAAGCCTGTCAAGGGCTTAGAGTTGTCACTCTTGGGTGCATTCAAGTATATGGCTTCAACACAGGAGCATTTTGTGAAGGATGAATCCAATCAGGCATTGGCTTATCGTGCGATGTCAAACGGAATTATTCGCGATGCCAACAAGTATCTTTATAAGGACCCTAATAACCCTTACGTGTTGCCAATGACCGTATTGCCGTACGGTGGTTTGTATCATAAGGGCGACAATCGCATGAGCGATTATGACATTCGTGCAACGGCTAACTATAGTCACACCTTTGCCGAGAAGCATATCATGAACCTCTTTGGTGGTATGGAGTTGAAGAGCATAGAACGTCAGCGCAATGTCTTCGAGGGTGCTGGTCTGCGTTATGATGCAGGTATGGTTCCATTCTATATCTATCAATATTTCAAGCGTGCATTGGAGTCGGGCAATACTTATTATACTATCAACCCGACCAACTCACGCAGTGTAGCCTTCTATGGTAACACTACTTACAGCTATCAGGGTCGTTACGTATTTAATGGTACACTTCGTTATGAAGGTTCAAACCAGATGGGTCGTAACTCAAGTGCACGCTGGATGCCAACATGGAACGTGTCAGGTGCATGGAACGTACATGAGGAGAACTGGTTTAACAAGCTCTCTCCATTGAACAAACTTACCCTGCGTGCCTCTTACAGTCTTACGGGTACACCTCCAGATGCGTCTTATAGCAACTCAACTGCTATCATCACCGCTTCAACTCCTTTCCGTCTCTTTGCAGAAGATCAGGAGCCACAGCTTGAATTGAGCGAGTTGGCAAACTCAACCCTTACTTATGAGAAGAAGAACGAGTTGAACCTTGGCTTCGATGCTTCGTTGTGGAACAACCGTTTAGGTATCACCTTCGACTATTATACACGTAGAAACTTCGACGAGATTGGTCCGATGGTAACAGCTGGTTTGGGTGGTGAGATTATCCGTGCTGCCAATGTTGCCGAGATGAATTCTAATGGTCTTGAGTTAAGCCTTTCTTCTGTTAACATTAAGAAGAAGGACTTCTCTTGGACAACCAGCTTCATCTATTCCTATGCAACAACCGAGATTACAAAGCTTTTCAACCAAGGAAACGTGATGAGTTTAGTAAGCGGTAATGGTTTTGCTAAGAAGGGTTATCCTGCTCGTGCATTGTTCTCAATCCCATTCATGGGCTTGAACAGCGATGGTATGCCAATGGTTCTCAATGAGAAGGGACAGGTGACAACCGATGATATCAACTTCCAAGAGCGTACAAAGACCGACTTCTTGAAGTATGAAGGTCCAACTGATCCAACGCATACAGGTTCACTTGGTAATATGTTTACCTATCATGGTTTCCGTCTGAACGTATTCTTCACTTATGCCTTCGGCAACGTAGTACGCCTTGATCCTAAGTTCCGTGCACGTTATAACGACCTCGTTTCAATGACCAACGCGTTCAAGAACCGTTGGATGGCAGCAGGTGAGGAGAAAGAAACCAATGTTCCCGGTATTCTTTCTAAGAGCCAGTACATGGCAAACACAAATGTTCGCTTGGGTTACAACGCTTATAACTACAGCGATGTACGTATTGCGAAGGGCGACTTCATCCGCCTCAAGGAGATTTCTTTAGGCTATGACTTCCCTACGCAGATGTTCCAACACAGCATGATTAAGAATGCGTCGTTGAAGCTTCAGGCTACCAACCTCTTCCTCCTCTATGCTGACAAGCGACTCAATGGTCAGGACCCAGAGTTCTATAACGTGGGTGGTGTTGCATCGCCAATGCCAAAACAATTTACGCTAACAGTAAAACTTGGACTTTAAAACATACGAAGATGAAAGTCAAAAAATATATTCTATACTTGCCTGTGGCTGCGATTTCGCTTGCACTTACAGCGTGTAACGATTTCCTTAACAAGTATCCGGACAGCCGCATGGACCTCAAGAACCCTACGGAGGTGAGCCAGTTGTTGGTAAGCGCTTATCCACAAGCGCACCCAGCTTACCTCACCGAAATGTATTCGGACAATACTGACGAACAGCTCCATAGTACTTGGAGTGCGTTCGACAGATTCCAAGAGCAGGCTTATCAGTGGAAAGACATTGACGACGTGAGCAATACCGAGACACCTTATCAGCTCTGGTCAGCGCATTATGCAGCTATATCAGCTTGTAATGAGGCAATTGAATACATTGAGCGTACTGTCAAGGATGCGCAGTCAGAGGAAGACTATCGTGCACAGTTGGGCGAGGCTTTGCTGTGCAGAGCATTCTCAATGTTCCAGTTATCAACCGTCTTCTGTCAGGCTTACGACAAGACGACGGCTGCCAACCAGTTAGGTTTGCCTTATCCAACAGAGCCAGAGAAGGTTGTTGGTCGATTGATAGAGCGTGGTACGTTAGCTGAACTCTATCAGAAGATTGAGGCAGACATGCTGAAGGGTATCTCTCTTGTCGGTACAAAGTATGCGAAGCCAAAGTTCCACTTCACCAAGCAGGCAGCTTACGCTTTCGCAACGCGCTTCTATCTCTATGCACAGCAGTATGATAAGGCGGTGAAGTATGCTAACATGGTATTGGGCGATCAGCCAGCAGACATTCTCCGCAACTGGGCAGAATGGAACCGCTTGGGTCCAAGTGGTAACGTACAGCCAAACGCCTTTGTAAATGCAAGCAACACTGCCAACATCATGTTGTTGCCAGTTCCTTCACAGTGGGGTGTTATCAGTATTCCTATTCAGGCTGGTAGCAAGTATGCGCATGGCGAATTGATTAGCAAGAACGAAACCTTGCAGGCTCCGGGTCCATGGGGTGACAGTGGTTCAACTTTGAACTATACCGTTTTATATAATAACGGTGTATCAAAGTATTGCTTACGTAAGATTCCTTACGTCCCTAAGGTCATTGATGCAACTGCAGAGATTGGAGTACCTTACGGTGAGTATGCTGTATTTAGCACAGACATCACCTTGCTTGAGCGTGCTGAGGCTTATGCGCTCTTAGGTCAATATGACAAGGCATTGCAGGACATCAACACCGAGCTGACTGTCTTCTCTAAGAATAGAAAGCAACTCACACTTGCCGAGATACAAGACTTCTATAAGTCAATGGCTTATTACACACCAACAAAGCCTACACCAAAGAAGGCACTCCACCCATTGTTCACCATTGAGTCAACAACACAGGAACCTCTCTTGCAGTGTCTCTTACAGTTGAAGCGATTAGTAACCATTCATGAGGGTTTCCGTTTGCAGGATGTTAAACGTTATGGTATCACAATGTATCGTAGAAAGGTTGATCTGCAGTCTAACGTAACTGCAGTAACCGACTCAATGAAGGTTGGCGATCCACGTTTAGCTATTCAGTTGCCACAGGACGTAATATCAGCTGGTGTGACAGCTAATCCACGTAATAATTAAAAACGATAGGTTATGAAAAAGTATTTATATTTGGTTGCAATCGCTATCGTCAGCTGTGGCGCAATCTTGTCTTCATGTAGTGATGATAAGATAAGCGGTGACTCTATATTCTCTACAAAGGCTGTGGAGCGCAATGCCTTTGACCAATGGTTGTATAAGAACTACACCATGCCTTATAATATAGAGTTCCAGTATCGTTTGAAGACGGAGGAGACCGAGCAGGCTTATAACTTCGTGCCTGCTGACTCTGCAAAGACTGTTAAGCTTGCTATCCTCACAAAGTATATGTGGTTTGATGCTTATGCCGAGACCGTTGGTCTTGACTTTATTAAGGAGAATGCACCACGTATCATCGTTGTTACTGGAACACCGGGTTACACACGTTATCGTACAGAGGTAATCGGTAGTGCTGAGGGTGGTTATAAGGTAAGATTAGGTAAGGTGAATGCACTTACAGATGAGCAGTTGAAGGATTATGGTAGTATGAATAACTACTACTTCCACACAATGCACCATGAGTTCATGCACATTCTTAATCAGAAGAAGCCTTACGATGAGTCGTATGATAACATCTCACGTTCTGACTACGTAAGTGGTAACTGGACATCTATCCCTGACAAGAAAGCACAGAGCATGGGTTTCGTTTCGGCTTACTCTATGGAAAATCCTGCGGAGGATATCGCTGAGCTTTACTCTATCTATGTGACCAGTACGCCAGAGGATTGGACTACAATCATGAAGAATGCGGGTAACAAGGGCGGTACGATTATCAACAAAAAGCTGAAGATCATTCGCGAGTACATGAGCAATTCATGGAATGTTGACATCGAACTGCTGCGCACTGCGATTCTCAGAAGAGGTGGAAAGATTGGTACACTCGACCTGAACACACTGGAATAAGAGAACGGGCAGTGTACATATTATCAACAAATAAATAAACAAGGGCTTCTGACTTAGCCTGAAACTCCCCATGCAAGGGTGTGAGAGAGCGTGAAAGACTAAGTTCAGAACCTGATAAAAGTAAATGAATACGCAAATGAAAAAGGTATATTTACTATTCATGGCTATCGTACTGACACTTTCTTTGCAATCGTGTCTACATGACGATAAGACCACTTTCGACCTCCCTGCGGCTGAACGAATTGAGAAGAAGGTTGCTGATTATAAGGCACTTTTAGAGTCGTCAGAGGATGGTTGGGTAATGCAATATTATACAGGAAAGAACTATAGCTACGGTGGTTATACGCTGTTGCTGAAGTTTAAGAACGGTCATGTCACCGCTATGGGCGACGTGAAGGATGTTGAGGCAAAGGCTACTTCGGGCTACGATGTAGTGAAAGACTTGGGTCCTACCTTGTCATTCAATGAGTATAACGCAGTGATTCACCCATTGGCTGAGACTTGGTTGGGTAGTCCTGACGGTGCGCAGGGCGACTATGAGTTCTCTATCCTCCGTGCAACCAACGATAGTATCTTCCTGAAAGGACGTAAGTGGCACAACGAGATGGTGCTTACTCGTCTGCCAAAGGGTACTAACTGGGAGGAGTATATGCTCGGTCTTGTGACTGTGATGGGGGGTATGAATGTCGAGACCTACGACTTCGTTTTGGGTAATGACACCTTAGGACAGGGAACACTCACGCAGGAGGTTAGACGTCTTACTGTTACCTTGGGCGATAAGAAGTGGGAGATGCCTTATTGTACGACCAATACAGGTATCGTTCTTCGTGAACCTATCGTCATCGGTAACAAGAAGTATCAGCGCTTCACATGGAATGATGCCGACCACTCGCTGACACAAGACGACCTTAAAATCATTCAGTTCTTGCCTAAGAGTCATAAGAATATCGACTTCTGGGTTGGCGAATGGCAATTGAAGACCAACCTACGTAAGCGTATTAGGCTTACCTTGGAAAAGGGTTCTGTTGCCAATACGCTGAAGGGTAAGTTGAATATTAATAATATCAACTATGAAATCCTCTTGACTTACGACCCTGCTACGGGACACCTTGAGCTTCCTGGACAGCCAGTGACCGACCCTACTTATAAGTATCCAGCAGGTATCGTAATGATTCCAGCATCGCAGAAGGAGGGCAAACTCTTCGGTGAAGGAAAGGGTAGCTTGTTCTTCACATGGGATGAAGATATGCAGCGTGCAAAGGCTGAAGACAGTGGTCAGATTACAGGACATGCCGTAGACTCCTTCTTCGGTGTAGCTTACGGCGAAGACTTGCAGCCTATTACCGATGCAAGTGGCAACTATGTATTTGCCTTCACATTGCCAAATATCCAGTACATGACGAAAATTAATTAATTATGAAGAAGTATATTTCAATATTCATGCTCGTTGCAGCTGCCGTTCTCGGAACGGCATGCAGCAACGACAATAACGAACTGCCTGAGTATACTGCGGGATTGAAGGTCGTAAAGGCGCAGACTGCGTTCAACGTGATTGGTGGTGAGAATGAGGTGAAGATGGCTTCTGAACCTGCCAAGGCTTATGCGCAGGATGCGTGGCTGACGGTTACGAAGAAGGCTGAAACACTCTTGTTGACAGCTGCAACAAATACCAGTCCACAATCGCGCAACACGCTCCTCGTTATTAAGAACCTTCAGGGCGACTCTATCACGCTTAACGTTCAGCAGGAAGGTGTCACCTTCGGTCTGCCTGCTGGTGAGGATATCTTCACCGATGACAAGGCTATTCAGAAGACGCTCATCGCTACGGCTAACGTACCTGTCACCTATGTTACTACGGGCGACTGGATTACCGTTGAGCAGAAAGGTAACGAAGTAGGCGTAAAGGTGGCTGAGAACACGACGGGTAAGGCACGTGTAGGCTGGGTTATCGCTAAGGCTGTGGGCTTAGTTGACTCGTTGAAGGTGGTGCAGGCTTCATTATCAGACTTCGTTGGTGAATACAAGCAGACGGCGAAGATGCGTAATGCTGACCGTACTTTGTCTAAGAAGACTTCTGACGTGCGCATCGAGGCGACGGGTACCAATAAGGCGAACTTCATCGTTGATAACAAATACACGTGGGCAGTAGACTTCATCCCAGGCAAGGGCTTCAAGATGACCAATGGTAAGGTCGTTGCAAAGAATGAGGTGCAGACGGGTGTTTACGAATACTTTATCTCTGTCATCGTTGCTGATGACTTCAGTAAGGAGCACGAGACAGCTATCAATGGTACGCAGGAAAGCATCCTCTTAGCGATTAATGACGCTGGCAACCTTGTCTTCAAGGAGGCTCAGAAGCTTGCCTCTGAGCAAACCTTCTCTTCTTACGGCTGGAACCGCTTTTCTGATACCAAACCAGTTATGGGTGCCTACCGTGGTATCGGTGAGGTCTATGTGCAGCCAAAACTTACACGCAAGTAGGTGTTGTTCAAGTTGACGAGTTGACGAGTTAACGAGTAGACAAGTTGCTTGTAGACAGAGTAAATTAAAGACAAAGTAACATAAGAACATATTTTAGTTGACGAGTTAACGAGTAGACAAGTTGCTTGTAGACAAAGTAAATAAAAGACAAAGTAACAGATGAACATATTTTAGTTGACAAGTTAACTAACAAGCTGACGAGTGAACGAGTTTTTAACTTGTTCACTCGTTTTCTTTTTGCTAATCTATTATCCTTTCTCACAAGCATCTTGTTAACTTGTCAACTTTGTCCACTCGTCCACTTTCCCCTTATTCACTCGTTTTCTTTTTGCTATCATCTATTATCCTTTCTCACAAGCATCTTGTCAACTTGTCAACTTTGTCCACTCGTCCACTTGCCCCTTATTCACTCATTTTCTTTTTACTAATCTATTATCCTTTCTCACAAGCATCTTGTCAACTTGTCTACTTGTTTAACTCGTCCACTTACTTCCTTAAAACCTTCAAATTCTTTCCAATGTTTGCAGAATTGGAAAGAATTGATTAGCTTTGCACTTAAAACTATAATGTATGGAAATAGAAAGACCTCCACATATAAGCAAGAAGGATTTATTTTCTGCAATGCTTCATCAGCCGAGTGCGCATGTAGGTGATATGATTGATAAAATCAATGAAACCTTTGAGTATTGGGATTCGATAAAGTATAAGAAGTGCCCAAAAGATTGCACTCCCCTGCAGTTGTGGACCTTTGTGAAAGCTGCAAGGAGGATAAGCAATATAAAAGTATGGGACAAGTATGATGTGAGATTAAGCTTAACAAATTCCATGCAGAAAGTGTGCCACCAGTTTGATATGTATTGGGGTGGTAGCTGGGGAAATAACTCAATCATTGATACTAACAACAAAGAACAGTACTTAATCAGTTCTTTGATGGAAGAGGCTATCTACTCAAGCCAAATGGAGGGTGCTGCAACAACAAGAAAGGTGGCAAAGGAAATGCTTCGTAAGAAGATGACCCCGAGGGATAAGTCACAGCAGATGATTCATAACAACTACCAGACGATACAATATATTGTAGAGCATAAGGATGAACCTTTATCTGAAGAGTTGTTGTTACAGATACATCGTCTTATGACTGATGATACGATGCAGAATCTCGAAGATGTAGGACGTTTTAGGAGTAATAATGATGTTGTTGTCGAGAATGGTATCACTCACGAAACGGTGTATATCCCTCCTTCTTATAAAGATATTCCACAGTTCATAAAGGACCTGTGTGAGTTTTTCAATGATGAGAATCCACGCCAATTCATACATCCTATTATTCGTGGTATCGTGATCCATTTCATGATTTCATTTGTCCACCCTTTTGTTGATGGCAATGGTAGAACAGCCAGGGCAATGTTCTTCTGGTATATGTTAAGGCAGGGTTATTGGTTAACGGAGTATTTGTCGATTTCAAGAGTTATTGCAAGATCTAAGAAAGCCTACGAAAAAGCCTTCCTATATACAGAGGCTGACGGAATGGATATAGGCTACTTCGTTGCATACAACTTGAGAGTGCTGGAGCAGTCATTTAAGCAACTACAAGCTTATATTAAAAGAAAGCAAGAAGAGAAGAAAGCTGCAAGCCTATTCCTTCGTATGGGGAACTTCAACGAGCGTCAGGCACAAATTATCAAGCTATTTGCTGATGATTCTAATGCACTGGTGACAATTAAAGACTTGGAGGTTAGATTCGGCGTAAGTCCAACAACTGCAAAGACAGATATTATCGGTTTGTTAGAAAAGAATATTGTCTCAGAAATCTCATTGAACAAAGTTAAAAGGGCTTATGTGAAAGGGGATGGCTTAGATGAAATACTATCTAAAAAGTAGAAATACTCTTATCTCAATTCTTTCTAATCTTGCAAATATTGGAAAGAATTGGGATAATTGATAACTTAACATATAATTCACAATTCATAATTCACAATTCATAATTCATAATTATGATTACCGATGTAGTGACAGTTCAAAGCTCAAGGGTTAAAACATAATTCAAAAAGTTAACTACGAATTATGCGAATGACACGAATTATATAGCAATAAGTTTAGCGTAATTAGTGAAATTTGTAGTCATTAATGGTACATATCATAAAGTTCAATGTTCAAAGTTCAAACTTCAAACTTCAAAGGTAAAGGAGTTCAATGTTCAAACCTCAATGTTCAAAGGATAAAAAGCATTAGCGTAATTAGTGAAATTCGTAGTTGGTATTACTTTGCAATAATGATAAGAAAAACCGCTATTAGACTCTGAAAAATCTTTATATATTCTCGCTTAATCCCCCTTCAAAGTCACGAGAAAAGTCACTTAAAAAGCTAATTTGCAACTAACAGAGAATCAATAGGTTACAAAACTACAAACTAAAAGGTGCTTAATTGGATTCCAAAAGGGCGTTAGTAAGGGTCTTAAAGGGCATCTTTTGCAAGCTAAAAGGGCGTTAATTGGAACGCTATTAACGTCCTTCTGATTTTCAGTCTGTGAATTATCTTTACGAAAGTTGACGAGTTGACAAGTTAGACGAGTTGACAAGTTGCTTGTGAAGAGAGACAGAGTAACAAGGTAAGTTGACGAGTTGACAAGTTAGACGAGTAGACAAGTTGCTTGTGAAGGGAGGCAAAGTAACAAGGTAAGTTGACGAGTTGACAAGTTAGACGAGTAAACAAGTTGCTTGTGAAGGGAGGCAAAGTAACAAGGTAAGTTGACGAGTTGAGGAGTAGACGAGTAAACAAGTTGCTTGTGAAGAGAGACAGAGTAACATGGTTAACAAGTAGATAGGTTAACAAGCAACTTGTCAACTCGTCCACTTCAAAGTGAGACAAAGTAACATAAGAACAAGTTTTCCTTTATAGCAAGCCACTCGTCCACTTGTTACTCGAAAGAACTTTGTTCTCCTGTTACTTTGTCTTCAATTATCCTGTCTACAATCAACTTGTTTACTTGTCTAACTTGTCTACTTGTTCACTTATCTAACTTGTCTACTCGTTCACTTGTCTACTTGCAACAAAAAACCGTGCCAAGGTCCGCAAAGACCTTGGCACGGTATGTGACTAACGCTGTGGAATTATTATTGCGTCGATTTAGTAGTTTGACTCCTCAACCTGGAAGAAGCTCTGTGGGTGGTTACATACAGGGCAAACAGCTGGAGCCTTCTTGCCGATAACGATGTGACCACAGTTGCGGCACTGCCAGATGCAGTCGCCCTCACGAGAGAATACTACGCTATCCTCGATGTTCTTCAAGAGCTTGCGGTAACGCTCCTCGTGGTGCTTCTCAACCTTACCAACGCTGCGGAACTTAACTGCCAGCTCAGGGAAGCCTTCTTCCATAGCATCCTTTGCCATCTGCTCGTACATATCAGTCCACTCGTAGTTCTCACCAGCTGCTGCGTCAGCGAGGTTCTGAGTTGTTGTAGGGATGTCACCCTCGTGGAGGAACTTGAACCAAATCTTAGCGTGCTCCTTCTCGTTGCGTGCTGTCTCCTCGAAGAAACCAGCAATCTGCTCATAGCCGTCCTTCTTAGCCTTTGAAGCATAGTAGAGATACTTAGTGTGTGCCTGGCTCTCACCTGCGAAAGCGTTCTTAAGGTTCTGCTCAGTCTTAGTACCCTTCAAAGCCTCTGGGTTGAACTCCTTGAACTTCTCAGCCTTAACGTGGCATACTGGGCACTCTGCTGGAGCCTCTGTTCCCTCGTGGATGTAACCACAAACGGTGCAAATAAATTTCTTTTTCATAATGTTCTTGTATTTGTATAATGTTCTTGTATTATAATAATGAGATGCGTACGAATTACGAATACTATCGCTTTTATACCCACTGACAATCAGTTGGATATCTATTGTGTTCTTGCTCTGTAATTATTACAATCTTTCTGGGTGCAAAGGTATTAATTATTTCCGAGTCTGTCAACTTTAATCGTTCTTTTTTTATACCAAACGACCTATTTAGACAATGAATAATTAATGAATGAATAGTACTAACAGGGCGCATAAAAAGCTAAAAACCTCTGTGTTTCAAGTTCCAAATAGGATGTTTCAAACCCCAAGTACCAATCATAAAGTTAACTACGAATTACGCGAATGACACGAATTATATAGTAATAAGGATTTGCGTAATTAGCGAAATTCGTAGTCATTGAAAGTTCAAATCATAAAGTTCAAAATTCCAAGTTCAAAGTTCCAAGTTTCGTGTTTTTAGTTAAAAAAATCTTAGTTAAATAATTGTAGTTTATAAAAATATGGTGTATCTTTGCCACTCAGTAACAAAAACAACTATTAGCTAAAAACCAAAAGGAGTTCGGAAACCAAGTAAACCTAAGCTTGGGGACGGGCGACGAGATCTATAAAATGAAAAAGAAGAAAGCCAAGATTTTACTTGCTGCCTTGTTATTGGCAGTGGGAGAGACCGCGTTCGCTGACGGAAAGGCAGTGAGTGGTATTCGACAAATCAATCCAACAACGGTAGAGATTACTTATAACGACGGTGGCGTGATGACAGTAGACTTCTATGGTCAGAATGTATTTCGCCTTTTTCGCGACCCAAAGGGTGGTATCGTTCGTGACCCAGTTAGTAACCCTCCAGCACGTATCCTCCTCGATAATCCACGTAAGAACGCAGGACGACTGAGCGTTAATGAGACTGATGCGGACGTAGCGGTCGCAACAGCTGAGGTGCGTGTGCGCTTCGACCGCAGCACGGGGCTGATGACAGTCACCGACCTTCGCAATGGTAAGGAGGTTATTAAGGAGGTGAAGAGAGTAGACTTCCAAAAGAATCGCACCACCGTTACCCTCGCCAATGCAGCAGGAGAGTATTTCTATGGTGGCGGTGTACAGAATGGTCGCTTCTCCCATCGTGGCAAACGCATTGAGATTGTCAATACCAACAGCTGGACCGATGGCGGTGTTGCTTCGCCAGCTCCGTTCTATTGGTCAACAGGCGGTTATGCAGCCATGCCTTACACCTTTGCGCCTGGTGCTTACGACTTTGGTAGTGTGGATAAGAACACGGTGACGATTAGTCACGATATGCCTTATCTCGACCTCTTCCTGATGGTTGATAGTACTCCAGTTTCTTTGCTTCAAGATTATTATCAGCTTACTGGTAACCCTGTCTTGTTGCCAAAGTTTGCTTTCTATGAGGGTCATCTTAATGCCTACAACCGTGACTATTGGAAGGAGACGAAGGAAGAGGGCAAGGGCATCCTCTTTGAAGACGGCAAGCGATATGTGGAAAGTCAGAAAGACAACGGCGGCATCAAGGAAAGCCTAAATGGCGAGAAAGATAACTATCAGTTCTCTGCTCGTGCCGTTATCGATCGATATAAGAAAGACGATATGCCATTGGGATGGATTCTTCCTAACGATGGTTACGGAGCTGGATATGGGCAAACTTCGACCCTTGATGGTAATATAGCCAACCTCAAGAGCCTTGGCGACTATGCGCGTAAGAACGGTGTAGAGATAGGTCTATGGACACAGTCAAACCTCCACCCAGTCGATAGCATCTCAGCTCTCTTGCAACGCGACATCGTGAAAGAGGTGCGTGATGCAGGCGTACGTGTCTTGAAGACCGACGTAGCATGGGTTGGTGCGGGCTATTCCTTTGGACTCAATGGTATTGCCGATGTGGCTAATATCATGCCTTACTACGGCAGCGATGCGCGTCCGTTCATTATCACCCTCGACGGCTGGGCTGGTACACAGCGTTATGGTGGTGTATGGTCGGGCGACCAAACCGGTGGTGAGTGGGAGTATATCCGTTTCCACATCCCAACTTATATCGGCTCTGGACTCTCTGGAATGGGTAATATTACGAGCGATATGGACGGTATCTTCGGTGGAAAGAACCTCTCAGTGAACATCCGCGACTTCCAATGGAAGACCTTTACACCAATGCAGTTGAATATGGATGGGTGGGGTAGCAACCCTAAGTATCCACAAGCTTTGGGCGAACCAGCCACAAGTATCAACCGTTCTTACCTCAAACTCAAGTCAATGCTCCTGCCTTACACCTACTCATGTGCCCATGAGGCGGTGACAGGCAAGCCACTCATGCGTGCGATGTTCCTTGATGATAGCAACGATTACACCCATAGCAGTGCTACACGCTACCAATATATGTATGGTCCTTCGTTCCTCGTGGCACCTATCTATCAGAACACGGCAGCCGATAAGGAGGGCAACGACGTGCGCAATGGCATCTACCTTCCAAAGGGAACATGGTACGATTACTTCACTGGCGCTACCTACGAAGGCGGTTGTATACTCAACGATTACTTCGCTCCAATCTGGAAGTTACCAGTCTTGGTGAAGTCGGGTGCTATCATTCCGATGGTCAATCCGAATAATAACCCTTCTGAGATTGACAAGAGTCGTCGTGTCTTTGAACTCTATCCAGACGGCAAGACCGAGTTCACACTCTATGATGACGACGGTACAACTCAGAAATATCTCGCTAATGAGAAGGCTACAACCCGCATCACCTCCAACCTCAACGATAAGCAGGTGCTGACCGTAAGCATCGACAAGACCGAAGGAACGTTCGATGGAATGGTGAAAAACCAGTCGACAACCTTCTATCTGAACACCAATGCAAAGCCTAAGAAGCTCACAGTCGTTATCGGTGGTAAGAAGATTCGACTCTCTGAGGCTGAGCAGGGCGATAACACATGGCAGTATGTTCAGGCTTCGAATCTCAACCGTTTCTCAACCGCTAACAGCGAGATGGAACGTCTCTTGGTAACTAAAAATGCCCAAATCATCGTGCGTTTGGCTTCCTGCGACATCACAAAGGAGGCTGTAGAACTCCGCATAGAGGGTTTCGCACGTCTGAATAAGTCTAATGAAACTTTACGAAAGAAGGGCGCCTTGACTGCTCCTGAACTCCTCGAGGCTGATGTTCAGTCGTATAGTGTCACGCCAAAGTGGAAGCCTGTGCAGAATGCTGACTACTATGAGATAGCCTTCAATGGTCAGACTTATACCACAATCCGCCACAATTCGCTCCTCTTCGACGACCTCCAGCCTGCCACCGACTATGATTTCAAGGTGCGTGCAGTGAACAGCGATGACGCAAGTGAGTGGACGCCACTACACGTGAAGACGGCTGTCAACCCATTAGAGTATGCTATCCAAGGACTTACCGCAACCTCTACCGCCCGTGATATGGAAGGTTTCGAAATCCATCGACTCGTTGACTTCAGTACGACTGGCGACATCTGGCACACCTATTATTATACGAAGGCGGTGCCATTCGACTTCACTGTCGACCTCCACAGCACCAATACCCTCGACAAACTGCAGTATGTGCCACGTGCAAATGGCGGTAACGGTACGATTACGAAGTGCGATATCGCTGTCAGCAAAGACGGTAGAAACTGGACAGAAATCGGTCCACAGCAGTGGGCTCGAGATGGTAGAACGAAGGAAGTGACGCTCTCTACCCACCCAGTGGCACGTTATGTGAAGGTGAGCGTGAAGGAAGCTGTTGGCAACTTCGGCTCTGGTCGCGAGTTCTATGTCTTCAAGGTGCCTGGTACAAAGACTATTCTCCCGGGCGATATCAACCTTGATGGTAAGGTAGACGAGAACGATTTCACCTCTTATATGAACTATACAGGACTTAAGAAGGGCGATGCCGACTTCGATGGTTATATCTCTGGTGGCGACATCAACGGCAACGGTCTCATTGATGCTTACGACATTTCGAATGTTGCCATGCACCTTGAGGATGGTTGGAACGACGATGACGTAGCCCCTGTTGGCGGTAAGGTTTATTACGAATACAACCGTAAGTCTTATGCTGCAGGCGACGATGTCATCATCAAGGTGAAGGGTAAGGACCTACAGTCAGTCAATGCCTTCAACCTTATCTTCCCATATAGTCCGAAGGAATTGCAGTTCATTAAGGTTGAGACCGACCCATCAATGGTTATGCGCAACCTCACCTACGACCGTCATCACAGCGATGGTTCTCAGGTACTCTATCCAACCTTCGTGAATGTGGGCGACCACCATACGTTCAATGGCGATGCCGACCTCCTCGTCATCCGTATGAAAGCCCTCAAACCATTCACCGTTAAGAACACAACAGCCAAGGGCTTGTTGGTGGATAAGCAGTTGAATCAGGTGGAGTTAAAGTAGAACCAACCAACCAACAAACCAGCCCCTCCCCCTTACCCCTCCCCCAAAGGGAGGGGAGTGAAATGGGGATACCCCTTGTGGTTAGTTAACAAGTGAACGAGTAGAGGAGTTATTTGTGTAATTACAAGTATCTTGTTTACTCGTAACGTTATTAAGTTGGTCTGCTCTTAAAGTTATTTAGTTGGTCAACTCTTATCGTTATTTACTTGTTCTCTTGTTACTCTGCTCTGTTTTGTCAGATTTTTTCACTTAGTTGAAAATCAAGTGATGCTCATTAAGGGGCTAATTAACGTCCAATTGGCTTCTTAAAGATGCCCTTTAAGTTTGCAAAAGACGCCCTATTGAAGTCCAATTAAGCACCTTTTAGTTTGCTACTTTATAACCACTTGATTCCCTGTTGGTTACAGAGTCGCTTTTTAGATGTCTTTTTTCGTGATTTTAAGGGGGATTTAGACGGTAAATATGTAGTGATTTTTCGAAGTCTTATGGTGGTAATAAGCAGGTGGGATGATAAGAGAAAACATGAAGAATCAACTCATGATTCGTCGTGTTTTTACGCCCACTAAAAAAAACTATAGTCCAAGTTACACGAATACCCAAATTAATTTGTATATTTGCGACTATCTTTTGAGCGACTTGGTGCCTTGATATAGCAGCACAGAGGCAAACAGGTTGCTCGCAATGACAAAAAAACTAAACTAAACATTGTCAATAAAATATTTATAAAATGCTACGTCTAAAGTGCTGCTGAACTAAAAAACCTAATATGAATAACCGATTTCTACACGGTGTGCTTACTGCACTTGCCTTAACGGCATCGGCTACGAGCTTTGCTCAGACCAATACCGTTATGACCCTTAAGACGCAAATCGCTCCCAATGCGGAGAACGAACCACGTCCAGTATTCCCTGTACCCACTGACCGTCAGTGGAAATGGCAACAAACAGAGTTCTATGCCTTCTTCCATTATGGTATGAACACCTATACTAATAAGGAATGGGGTAATGGTGATGAAGATGTAAATACTTTTGCTCCGACAGCAAAGCCAGACCCACGACAGTGGTTAGAGGCTGTAAAAGAGGCTGGAATGACGGGCGGTATTGCTGTTGTGAAGCATCACGATGGTTTCTGCTTGTGGCCTACGGAGACTACAGATCATAAGAGTTCGAACTCATCAAGCCCTAATGCACAGGTGAATATCGCTGAACTCTTTGCTAAAGCAGCACAGGATTTGAAGATGAAATATGGCTTCTACGTATCTCCTTGGGACCGAAACAGTGGTCTTTACGGTACGGACAGCTATGTGAAGGACGTCTTTTTGAAGCAGTGTGCCGAGCTTGCAAAGTATGGCTCTGACCAGTTTGAGATGTGGTTTGACGGTGCAAATGGTGGTAATGGCTACTATGGTGGTAAGAATAAGACCATCAATATTGACCGTGCAACCTACTACGATGTACCTAACCTCCGCGATTCTATCCATAAGCTCAGCCCTAATATCATCCTTTGGGGTGTCGGTGGTGAGGCACGTTGGATTGGTAATGAGGACGGTTGGGCAGGCGAAACCAACTGGTGTAATGAGAATCGTGGAACTGCTCCTGAGCGCAATGGTATGTATGGTACAGAGAACGGTTGGTTCTGGCTCCCTGGTGAGAGCGATGCTAAGTTTACAGACAAAGGTTGGTTCTGGCATCCTGGTTGTGAGCCAATGTCGGCAGAACGCACTTTCCAGATGTACTTAGAGACCGTTGGTCGCAATGCAACCCTCATTCTGAATTGTCCTCCAGACCGAAGTGGAAGAATACCACAGAACCAAGTGAGTCGTCTGAAGGAATTCGGAACTATGTTGAAGAGCCGTTTCAAGACCAATCTTGCCAAGACTGCTACTCTTGAAGCTACTAACACACGTGCCAATGGGGCGACACGTACCTATGTTGTTAACAACCTCATTGATGAGAATCCAGATACTTATTGGGCAGCAGAGGACGACGTGAAGGATGTTACCCTTACGTTCAAATGGAACAGCCCACAGACTGTTCGCTACGTAACCTTGCAGGAGTATGTAAGACTTGGACAGCGTGTAAAGAGTTTTTCAATCGAATATACCACCGATGGCAGCACATGGAAGCCACTTGCCAACAAAGTAAAGCAAACCACTATCGGCTATAAACGTATCATTCCGCTCAACGGAAGTACCGCAAACAGCTATGGTTCGGGCTATGAGGCTAAGGCTATCCGCATTCATATCAAGGATGCTAAGGCTTGTCCTGTAATGAGTGAGATTGCAATTTATTAATCGTTTGACTTGAGAAACAATATGAAAAAGAATATATTAGCTACCTGTGGTTTGTTGTTCTGCACCTCTTTGCTCCATGCACAAACCACAGAAGAGGTTAGAATAGATTTTGAAAATCAGAACTATAAGGCGTTAGGTGTCTACGACACTTGGCATAAGTCGCCTTTCCGTAGCCAAAACAAACAAGCTGCTGTACTGGAAGGAAACGTGCAAGTAGTAAGCAATATCGATAAAAACTATGACGATATTCTAAAGGCTACACCAAATGCTTCTGACAATGTGTTGGGCTTCCAGCGTTCACGCTTTGGCTCAAACACTTTCGGTGCACGCATCGATCTTAAGCAGCCATTCGCTTTGACCAAAGAAACAAAGTACGTACATGTAATGATTCACAAGCCAAAGGCAGGTCGTACGATGCTTATCGGACTCGGAAAGCGTACGGATCGTAAGGGTCAGAGCGCAGATACAGAGCAGTTCTGGGAGCTTTCAACAAGAGAGATAGAGCCAAATAAGTGGGTAGATGCTGTTTTCCCAGTTAAGGGAGCAGGTGGCATCGAAATCCATAGTCTTGTTGTTGTTGTCGATTGTGAGGACACCAACGGTCTGAAAGATGATTTCCTTGCTTATATCGACAATATCGTGGTAAACAACGAAGCCTTCACAACAACCAATCGTGAGGACTATCCGATGAATTATAACAAGGATGCGAAATGCTCACGTACAGACCGTGGACTCAAGGGTATCAGCCTTGGCGACCAGACATTCAGTGTCTATGGTGACATTACCACATCAACTCCAGCTTACACCTACCTCAGCAAGCAGTCGTTCTTGGCTAAACCGGGTGAGACACTCAATCCAGCTGTTCAGTACAAGGGTATCTGGATGCACAGCTATGTTTATCTTGACTTGAACAACAATGGTCGCTTTGAGCCAAAGGTAGAAGGTGGTCAGATTGTTCCAAACGCTGGCAACGAGTTGTTGGCTTACTCTTTCCTCGGTGGAGAGGATGAAAACTCAGGCTTCAACAGCGCAGGAACAGAGATTTCTGGTAATGGTCGTAACACCCTTGTTATGCCTGAATTTACCCTTCCAAGCGACCTTCAGCATGGTTTCTACCGTATGCGTTACAAGGTGGATTGGAACTCTGCAGACGCAGGAGGTAGCATTGAGAACAACAACCATATCCTTAACAATGGCGGTGGTGCCATCGATGTGCGCCTGAATGTTCATGGCGATAATGTGAAGATTTACCAAGGTGCACTCAATGGTAAGGTTGTTGCAGAAGATGGTACTGAGCTGAACGGTATCTCTATCCCATTCGGTAAGCCTTACACTATCAAGATGAAGCCTGAACATGGCTTTAACTTCAGCGGTCTGAAGGTGCGACACGGCTACAACCTCACTGGCGATAGTATCAGCCATGGCACCTATCAGTATGTTGACGAGCTGATTCCACGTGAGCGTTTCAATGCTGATGGAACCTTCACCCTCCCTGCTGAGATGATTGATGGTGATGTGTCACTTGAGGGTATCTTCATTGATGCGAAGACAGCTTTGACCTATGAGGTTTACTTCAACAATGAGTTTGTATATTCAACCGTTGTCAATGGTGCGAAGACTGGTGCTGTGACGATTCCTGAAGGACTTAGCAGAGACTATGTTGAACTGACAGCTGACAAGGAGACCATCACAAGTCTGCCAGCTACAGTACGTATTACCGCTACATGGACAGCCCCAATGAAGGTGGCTACACCAGCCGACACTACTTGGTATAACCTCAAGGTGAGCAACCAACCAAGATGGGTTTCGTCGGGAAACTATACACCTAACGTTTACTTCATTGACGAGACTTACATCACTACTGATTATGCTCTTTGGGCATTGACAGGTAATCCTTACAGCGGTTTCCGCCTCATCAACAAGGCAATGGGTCCTACAATGGTCCTCGCATCGGCTTCTCCAAAGGGCTCTGCTAAGGCTGGCGGTAACACTTACGCTACCCTTCTGCCTGCTGACAACCTACCTGCAGGCTATACCAGCGACTGGACTGTGACAATAAGCCCAAATGATGATGAAGGTTTCTATATCTGTAATCCAGAGGGCTTCGGCTTGAACTATCGTGCTGACGGCAACCTCGCTTACTGGACTGGTGGTAAGGATGGTGGCTCTACCTTCGTTCCTACAGAGGTTAAGAAGACTTCTACAGGTATCAACGCCCTTATCTTCAAGAACGAATCAGCTACCACTTACGATCTCTCAGGCAAGACAGTTAGCAAGAGTCATAAGGGTGTTGTTATCCGTAATGGCAAGAAGATGCTCGTGAAGTGATTGGTAGAGAAGTTAACAAGTAGACAAGTTGACGAGTAAACAAGTTGCTTGTATGGTAAGTTGACGAGTGAACAAGTAGACGAGTAGACAAGTTGCTTGCGAAGAAAGACAAAGTAACATGGTAAGTTGACGGGTGAACAAGTTGACGAGTAGAGGAGTTAACAAGCAACTTGTTTACTTGTCTACTTGTCTACTTGTCTACTTGTCTAACTTGTCCACTCGTCCACTTGTCCACTTGTTCGCTATCATTCAGAAGGGCGTTAATTGGCTTTCAATTAACGCCCTTTTGGTTTGCAAAAGGTGCCCTTTAAGCCCCTTACTAACGCCCTTTTGAAGTCCAATTAAG
>ERZ772960.902-NODE-902-length-24793-cov-14.345137_pt1 | contig 24793 bp, 19 predicted proteins | sample MGYA00580678_ERZ772960 | MGnify/ENA primary metagenome ERZ772960 (study PRJEB29015, sample SAMEA2737930) | human oral metagenome | biome: human oral; feature: human-associated habitat; material: dental | place: China | collected 2059 ... | reverse complement strand
CGTAAAATGCGAATCGAGGTCGGCAATGGTATGGAAGGTTCGTTAACCGATGCGCTAGCTAGCCAAATTATCCGTAACACAATCGCGCCAAAGTTTCGCAGCGGTGATTATGCTGGCGGCGTTGAGGCGGGTGTCAAGCGAATTATTGATGCAGCAGAAGGCAGGAATCTATCTGACAATGATATGGATGGAGAGTCAATTGTTTCAATACTATTTATCGTTATTTTTATAACTATCATAGTAATAGCTATCCTGAAAGGCAATGGGAGTAATGGTCGCCATCGGCGGTATTGGTGGCTTGCTGGAGGTTCAGATAGTAGCTCGTCAGGCAGCAGCTCTTCTGGCGGTAGTTTTGGCGGCGGCGGGTTTTCTGGCGGCGGCGCCAGTGGCGGTTGGTAAAACTCGAATTTGCGTATATAATTTTAAGCATGCATAAAGTTTTAAAGATAATTTTAGCTGTGTTTATCGTGGCGTCTGTTGAAGGCTCGCTTGTCAGCGCGGTCAGTTATGTGAATCAAACCGACATTGATGTAATTGCCGCCTCTAATAAGGCTTACTCAGATTTTATAGAAGTAATAAACGACGAGAAATCCGTAGCTAATGGTGCGGCTCTTGCTCAGGCTGCCGCCGCATCGTCGGCATTCAATAATGTTGCAAGTCATACTTTTTCTTCTAAGCTAGGTATCAAATATGTCAAAAAGTCAGCGGAAGTTAAAAAGTGTGCTGGAGAAATTAAGGTGTTACTTGACAAGATTGCTGTCGTTTTGCGCGAAAGAGACTATAATGCTGCAAACCAATATTTGGCGCAAACCCGCAACTCTGTCAAAAAATATTCTGCAGCTGTAGAAGAAGTGAATAAGGCTGCTAGCGAGTCCAATTTGTATGCGGGATGTCTTTTCTTACTGACAACAATTGCTGCAGCGGCTATGGTAATTGGATCTTTTATCTGGTTTGCTATAGGTCGTAGCAAGCGGTTAAACCATAGTCTTCTAGAGGCGCGTAAAGCAGTTGCTCTTTCGTCGCTGACTCCGCTAGCTGGAGCCGTCATCCTGTATACCACATTTATACTTACTGGCAGCACTAACAGTGCTGACGGTATTTACATTGTTGCTAACGTGCTAATCTTGATCGGTTTAGCATCTTACGTAAGTTCGATTATAAAATATATTAAGCTAAATGATAACACGCCAACGGCATTGCCAGCTCATTCAACTACTAAAAATAGACGTTAATGTAAAATTTAAATTAGCACTCTTGACACGTGAGTGCTAATTATTTATACTGAAATAGTTGGCACTCGATGCAAAAGAGTGCTAAAATGAATATAAGAAAAACCAGATGTGATCGAAACAAGAAAGGGGAATCATATGGGTAAAATTATCGGAATTGACCTTGGTACCACCAACAGCGCCTTTGCGTATATGTTGGCGGGCAAGCCAGAGGTCATCGCTAACGCTGAGGGTAATCGTACCACGCCGTCAGTGGTGGCAATTAACAAAAAAGGCGAGCGCTTGGTTGGGCAGGTAGCTCAGCGCCAGCGCGTGACCAATCCAAAGAACACCATTTACGGTGTCAAGCGGTTGATCGGTCGTAAGTTTAGTGACAAGGAAGTCCAAAAAGACTTGGATATCATGCCGTACCAAATTGTTAAAAAAGGCACTGGCGTGGCCGTGAAAATGGGCGACAAAGAATACACGCCAGAAGAAGTCTCAGCCATGATCCTCAGCAAAATCAAAGCTGATGCTGAGGCGTTCTTGGGCGAAAAAGTCACCGAAGCGGTCATCACCGTGCCAGCCTACTTTGATGATTCGCAGCGTCAGGCCACCAAAGACGCCGGTAAAATCGCCGGTCTGGAAGTCAAGCGCATCATCAATGAGCCAACGGCAGCTGCTCTGGCGTATGGCTTGGAGAAGGGTAAAAATGACGAGACTATCGTGGTGTTTGACCTCGGTGGTGGTACCTTCGACGTTTCCATCCTGGAGCTCGGCGACGGCGTGTTTGAGGTGAAAGCTACGAATGGTGACACCCACCTGGGCGGCGAGGACTTTGACAATGTCATCGTCAACTACTTCCTGGATGACTTTAAGTCTAAAGAAGGCATCGATCTACGCAAAGACAATGCGGCCATGCAGCGCCTAAAGGACGAAGCCGAAAAGGCCAAGAAGGAGCTGTCAACGGTTACTGAATACGAAGTTAACATTCCGTTTATCACCGCTGATGCTGACGGGCCAAAGCACTTTGAGCTGAGTCTGACGCGGGCCAAGTTGGAAGATTTGGTGAAAGATTTATTGGCACGTCTTGACGGCCCAGTTGAAAAAGCGCTGAAAGACGCTAAACTCTCTAAATCAGACATCCAAAACGTGGTGATGGTTGGTGGTATGACTCGTATGCCAGCAGTGGTCGAGCGGGTGAAGAAGCTGTTCGGCAAAGACCCAATGCAAGGTGTCAACCCAGACGAAGTGGTGGCTGTTGGTGCAGCCATTCAGGGTGGCGTGTTGGCTGGCGACGTCAAGGATGTGCTGCTGCTGGACGTAACGCCGTTGAGTCTTGGTATTGAGACGATGGGCGGCGTGTCGACCAAGCTAATCGAGCGCAATACCACCGTACCGACCAGCAAGAGCGAAGTATTCTCGACGGCTGCCGACAACCAGCCGCAAGTGGAGATCCACGTCTTGCAGGGTGAGCGCGAATTCGCCAATGACAACAAGAGCTTGGGTCGCTTTGTACTTGACGGCATTGCGCCAGCACCACGCGGCGTGCCGCAGATTGAAGTGACGTTCAATATTGACGCGAATGGCATCCTCAATGTCACTGCCAAAGACAAAGGTACCGGCAAGGAACAATCGATTACCATCCAAAACTCTGGCAACATGAGCAAGGAAGATATCGAAAAAGCCCAGAAAGAAGCTGAGCTGCACGCTGACGAGGACAAGAAAAAGCGTGAAACCGTTGACGCTAAAAACCAGTTAGAAAACGCCATTTACCAGGCAAAGAAAATGCCGGATGAATTCAAAGATAAGATTTCTGACGACGACAAGAAAGCGATTGACGAAGCGGTCAAAGAAGCGGAAAAGCACAAAGACGCTGACGACAAAGATGAGCTGGAAGCAGCAGCCAAAGCCTTGCAGGATGCCATCATGCCAATCGGCGCCAAAATGTACCAGCAAGCTGCTGAGGACAACAAAGCTGACGAATCTAAGGATGACAAAAAATCTGACAAGGAAGAACCAGTCGAAGGCGAAGTGGTCGACGAGAAATAGCAGAGTCTATCTAATTTAGGCTAATATAATACCCCAAGTCTCTGGGGTATTATATTTTTCGCTGGACGACACAGTTGAGCGGTGGAATTTCGGTAGTTGGCGGCGCGCGATAGACTAAGGCGAGGCTCTGAAAGGCGAGCAAAAACGTTATTGCTACTATAGCCCGGTGTCTCTTTCGAAAATTTCTCCATGAAAAAGCCCTCCCGTGCTATACTAAAATTAGCATAAGGGGAATTAAGCATGGAATTAATTTTTCTGTTAGTGATTGTCATCGTGATAATTAAGGTGGCGCAGAGAGGTAATAATCGACTACCTTGTCAATCCGAGGGTTACCGGCGCGGTTACTGGGACGGCGTGTGCGATGCGCAGAATGGCCGTGCGAAAATTGAAGGTAGCGACGGTCAGGTCAAACTTATTACCGAGAATCAGGCTGCAGCTTCACAATTTGCTGGTTTTGTAGTAACTCGCAACGAATCGAACGAGCCTGATGTAGTATTGCCTACTAATGCTGTGCCAATTGAAGAAGATACAAATACTCCTGACGAAAAGACGCAGATTGTCCAGTGGCTATCTCCAGCCAGTAATAAAGATAAAGAGAAAAATCGTCAAACCACCATCAATGTGGCGCTCTACACGGCATCATTATTGCTAACCGCTGGTATATTATTGTTGGCGCAAACGATTGAACTTTCAGCGCCGCTCAGGTTCAGTCTGGTGTGGCTGTTTATTTTTGTCTATTATGCCACTGGCCAGGTGCTATATGCCCGCCTCCCAATCTTAAAGCCGGCCTCAACGGCGTTTATTGGTACGGCGCTGGCTGCTGTGCCGATCGGCGGGTGGAGTATGCATTTACTGTTGGGGATTGATCCGGCATTGTGCTGGCTTATTACCTCCTTCATCGGTACTTTCCTATGCGTGGATGCTACAGTCAGGCTCAATAGCCAACCGCTTGCCTATATTTCGCTGTTGTCGATGTTTACGATGACGACCAGCTTGCCGGCTGTCATGCATGCTCAGTTGGTGTGGTATTATGCTGCGGTGCTATTGTTCGGATGCCTGATGACTTTGGCTGCGTATTTTTCTAGTCGTTTTCCACGCCAATTCACCGAGCCGTTGACGCTGGTTAATCCGTTTATCGTCCCGTCCACTTTGCTTCTCGCTATCGGTTCGTCGGTGCATATGGGAACGCTTGACGTCAGTATGCTGCTGCTCATCAGCGTTATATATTATTTTACTGTGGCTATCGTCGAGAAATCAAAGGATATGCGCACGTATGAACTAACGACGGCGCGCGTGCTGCTGATGGCGGCGACTGCTAGTTTTACTATGTATCTGTCAAATAATGATGGTCTGGTCACGGGTATAGCGCTGGGTGTAGCGGCGCTTGGTAATATGATTTGGTCTATTGGCTCGATGTATATCCAAAAACAGCCCGATAAGCAGCACGAAATAGTACTGTGGGTTAGTTTCGTTGCGTCGCTAGTTGCTTTCTTGGTTATAGCTGGCGTCAAAAGTCCGCTAAGAGATATGATCATATTTATCCTGCTGAGTATGGTTTCGGCGGTGAGTTTTATGGCGCTTTCATTGCCGCGCCGCGCCCGTTTTGGCGGTATGGTAGTAATGTCTGGAATTTTGTTAGTGCCAGCTGGCGTCAGGCTATTTGGTCTCGACCCCATAACAGCCCTGCACGTACACTACTCTATCTTTATGCTTATGGCTTTCCTGCCGGTTATCTGCCGATTATTAGTTTTGAAACGCCCAAATATTACTAAAAGTCAAGCAATACTAGTGTATGGCGCTGAGGCCGCTTGGTGGTTAATGACGGTGTTTATAGCCTTAGCTTTTTTGACTGCTTATCCAGCGGGAGAAGGTATGCTGTATCTGTCAGATTCGGTGGCAGTTGCCGCTATCGTCATGGGTATTGCTGCGTGGCGTGAGAAAGCTTACGGTTTAGTGATTGGTATTCATGCTTCTTTTCTGGCGATAGCGTTGCTGCTGGCTTCTTATTTCAAGATGGCTGGCGAAAATATTGCTATCTTGATGGCGTGGCTGAACGGTTTGTCGTTGATGTTGTTAGTGGAGTGGCTGCATAATTACCGTAGCGAGGCGGCGGTTAAGTGCCGCGAATTGTTGTTATATTCTGCTATTGGCGCGGCTGGACTGATTGTCTTTTCGTCTATTCATCCGGCGGTTTGGCTGCCGTTAGTAGCGCTGCTGTACTATGCGTTTTATCGGCGGCGTGAGGATGGTTATATGGGCGGAGCATACTTGGCGACGATTACTTTGGTGCTGTTATTCTTGCATTGGTTGAGCGTACCGCTAAGCGACAATTTCACCATCACTGCTTGGGTGGCGCTCGTTGGCTTCGGGGTAGTATATTGGTCATTAGCGATGAATAAGCGAGCGTCAATCGCTAGCGATATGACTCTATTGGCTGCTACGGTACCAGCGGTGATATTACCGATGATAAATCTATCGACGACATACGAATTGCCGTTCAAAATCTTGGGCTGGCTGGCAGCTGTCGCGGCACTTTATATGGTAGTGTATGCCAAGCGGGATTGGCGGCCGATGGCGATATTGGCGCATCCAAGTTTGGTATTGTTATTCTACTTAACTGCACAATGGCTCGGCGTTCAGCTTGAGTTTATGTCGATCGTTTCACTGATTATCTTTGCGGTGTTTTATGGCGCCGCCGTGACTGCGCGAACCAAGAAATTATCAGTTTATTGGTATTATACTTCATTTTGGAGTGCCATTGGCTGGTCGATGACTTTGCTGCTGATGGCCATGCCAGCCAGTGTCACAACCGAGTCAGTACTGTTAGTAACACTAATGTGGGCGGTCAACGGCAGTGCTCTAATAGCCGAGGGAGTGCCGAAGAAGAATATTCTATATTTCGACTCGGGCGCCCTTTTAATATTGTGCGGTATTTTATTTGCTATCCATATGCTAATTGCGCCTGTTCACGACATAGTGGTGCCATACCTGTGTTCAGCAGCAATTCTTTCAGGGGCGGCAATGTCGTGGCGCTGGCTAGGGTATGCTCATGTATACACCATCGCGCATTTGGTGCTGGCGCTTACTGTGTTCAGCTTATCGACCCTTGTCCTGGCGCTAAGGGGAGATAATGCTATGGAAATATTGTTCCTGGCCGAGCATTCGCTGATGGTTATCATCGGCTTGGCGCTCGGCAGGCGGCTGATTACTATCTGGGGTGCTGTCGGCGTGACGTTGGCTTTAATTTATCTGCTGTCAGGCTATGCCTACGCGCTGGCTATTTTGGCCGGACTGTCAATTATTACGGCAGTGGTGGTTGTAGTGGCCAGAGGACAGAGGAATAAGCAGAAAAAAGTTGCAAAGAAATAGGGCCCGACTCTGACAGCGAGGTAATAATCTATACACAGAGACGTTGTTGGTCAGGTTTGATGAGTAAGTATAAAGTCCGAAAAGATAGCGTCTTTCTTTTAGATTAAAGTATATTTTCTAGCTTCAACAATTTAATTTTCTTTTCGATTCCGCTAGCATACCCCGTCAGTTTACCATTACTGCCGACAACCCGATGGCATGGTACGAAAATTGAAATTGGATTGCGCCCGACTGCTCCGCCGACGGCTCGTGCTGACATTTTGGCGATATCGCGTTTCTTGGCGATATTTTTAGCAATTTCTCCGTAGGTAGTGTGCTCGCCATACGGTATGGTTTGCAAGATACGCCAGACTTCCAACTGAAAAGGCGTTCCATTAAGCTGTATTGGCGGGATTTCTCCAGGATTTTTGCCAGCGAAATACACATCAAGCCAGCGCATTGCCTTAGTGAAAATCGGTAAATCAGAATTTGCGGTATTCTCGCCTAGCTCAGCGTCAAAATGTTTTTGCTTAGCGAACCACAGGCCAGTGATAGCGCTGCCGTTGCTTGCTATGGTAATTTCGTCCAGCGGCGATTGGTACTTACAAAAGAAATTACTCATAATAAACGTATTTTAACACAGTAACTCTGTCTGATATTGTATAATAAATTATATGATATTAGAGGTGAGCTTGCAGACGGCGGATGATTTGGTACAGTTTGGCGCGAAGCTTGGCGGCTTATTGCATGGCGGCGAGACGCTCGAACTTGTCGGCGATATTGGCGCTGGCAAAACTACACTGACCAAGGGATTGGCGCGCGGCTTGCAGATTGACGACGAGGTTCAGAGTCCGACGTTTACGATTAGCCGCAATTACGAGGCTGCGGACGGCTTGCGGTTGGCTCATTATGATTTTTATCGCTTACCAGATGCTGGTATTATGAAAATGGAACTTGATGAAGCGATTCACGATTTGCATACAATTACTGTGATTGAGTGGAGCGATGTAGTAAATAACGTATTGCCAACGGACGTATTGCAGATCGTCATCCAGGTGCAGCCTGATGATAGTCGCAAGCTAACTTTGAAGAGCAGCGGTGAAAAATCTTATCGAATTGTGGAGAAATTACGATGATTGTATTGTGGAATAGCGCTAAAATGACGGTGCAATTAACGCTAGTTGACGGTGACAAACGAACCGACTACGAATGGGCGGCTGAACGTAATCTCGCGCGCGACATGCTAGCTTATTTGCGCGACCGCTTAGCAGAGAATGGGGCCAGTTTTGCTGATATTTCGGGCATTGGCGTATTTCGCGGTCCGGGGAGTTTCACTGGTTTGAGGATTGGTCTGGCAGTGCTGAATACGATAGCGCACGAACAACGTATTCCGATTGTTGGAGTTACTGGCGATGTTTGGCGTGAAGAATGCTTGGCTCGGCTGCAGAATGGCCGCAATGATGAAATAGTTCTGCCTGAATATGGCACTGAGGCTCGCATCACCAAACCGCGTAAATAGTTGCTTATTTTGTTATAAACGCGGTACAATGGTAATGTCTACGAATGTGACATTGATAAGTTTAAATTTTGATAATTTTGCGGTTTTTTGACTTGATGCGTTGACTAATTGCCGCGAAAGAAAGGAAAAATATGGTTGAGGGAATTATTGCCGCGATTGTTGGTATTATTGCTGGCGTGGGCGGTAAAGTGGTATATGATCGCCAACAAGAGACCAAGAGCAAAAATACGGCTGAACAGGTCATAGCGCAAGCTGAGCGCAAAGCTAGCGATATCGTACTTAAAGCTAAAGATGAAGCGCTGCGAATCGAGAAAGAGCGCCGCAAAGAGCTTCAAAAAACCGAGAATCGTCTGGCGGACCGCGAGGAGTCACTTGACAAAAAGCTTGACCAGCTTGATAAACGCAGTGAAAAATTACGCAAGCAAGAAGACGAAGTTGAAGAATTGAAGAATGAGATCCGCGATATTCGTACGCGTCAGCAGGAAAAGCTTGAGAAAATTGCTGGCCTCAAGAAGAAAGATGCCGCTGATAAGTTGATGAAGATGACTGAACGAGACATCAAGGGTGATCTGCTCAATTTGGTTGCCAAAATGCAGCAAGACGTCGAAGCTGACGCCGAGGAGCGGGCGCAAACTATCCTCGTCGAAACGATGGAACGCATGGCTAGCGAGGTAACTGCTGAGCGCACGGTCACTGCAGTTAAACTGCCAGACGACGACATGAAAGGTCGAATTATCGGCAAAGAAGGCCGTAATATTCAAGCGATGCAGCGCGTTACTGGCGTGGACTTTTTGGTCGATGACACGCCAGGCATGGTAGTCCTATCGAGCTTTGACCCAATTCGCCGCCAGGTAGCGCGTCTCGGTCTCGAGATGTTGATGAAAGACGGCCGTATTCACCCAGGGCGTATTGAAGAAGTCTTCGCGAAAGCTGAAAAGCAAATCGACAAGGAAACCCAGCGTGCTGGCGAAGATGCGGCGCGCGAAGTCGGCGTTACCGGTATCCCGCGCGATTTGTTAAAGCTACTTGGCGAGCTGAAGTTTCGAACTAGCTATGGTCAAAATGTTCTTAAGCATTCGACTGAAATGGCGCATATGGCTGGTATGATTGCTAGCGAGATTGGCGCTGATGTCCGCACCTCCAAAATAGCGACGTTGCTGCACGATATGGGCAAGGCAGTTACCCACAAAATTGAAGGCAAGCATCACCATATCGGTGCCGAGCTGGCTCGCAAAGCTGGCTTGAGCGAGGGCATTTGTCATGCGATTGAGGCTCATCACGACGACATTGAAGCGACTACGCCAGAAGCAATAGTCGTTCGTATTTGCGATGCAATCAGTGCCGCTCGGCCGGGTGCGCGTAATATCTCTGCTGAGAATTTTGCTGAGCGCATGCGCGATCTCGAAAATGTTGCGACTAGTTTCCAAGGAATCGAGAAAGCATACGCCATAAGCGCCGGCCGCGAGATTCGCGTGATTGTCACGCCAGAGAAAATCGACGACCTTAGCGCTATCAAGCTAGCCCGTGATATTGCGACTAAGATTGAGTCAACTATGCAGTATCCTGGAACTATCAAGGTGAATGTCATCCGTGAAACGCGCGCGGTTGAGTTCGCCAAATAAATACCTTTTTATCTGCCTGCAATTTATAATCAAAATACTCTACTGTATGACAACTGGTAGAGTATTTTATTGTTCGACTTGACCGAGCAGCTTGCCTGTGATGACGATGCGGCCAGCATCAGAGCCGCCAAGTTCGCAACTGTATAGAGTTAGTTTTGCTTCTTGAGATGGAGCTTCGATTTCAGTCTGGTCTGGTTTGACATCAAATATTTTAGTGATTTCGTACGCATAGCGAGCACCTTCGTAATCGACTACAATGTTGTCGCCTAGTTTCATCTTATCAATGTTATAAAAAGGCGATTTCTCAACAGTACCCTGCGGTGTTGGCTGGATACTGAAGCGGTGGGCAGCAATAATGAAATTACCGCCATCTTTGGGGTTGCCATGGTTTGGCTGTCGCCATTCAGCACCGCGATCGAGTGCGGTGCGGCCTTTGTCGTAGTGAATATTGACGCCGATGCGCGGTATAACAATACGGTTCTCGCCGATTTTGGCTTTTGGCAGCGATTTAGCATCAATCGGCTTGGTAAAAATCAGAGGCGCTACCGACGGCGATAAGGTCAGCATCATAAAATACACGCCAGTGCTAATCAGGCATATCGCCACTGCAAAAATAGCATATGGACGGCGGTGCTTTTTTTGTTTGATCGAGAGCAACTAACCTCCTAAAACGATTATTCGTTAGTAGTATAACATAATTAGTTTGATATGAAAAACACCTCTTGACAAAGAAAAGGCGTTTTTCGCTTTGTTAGAAGTAAAACCTACAGATTTATTCGCTAAATGGCTGCGCTAGCGTCAATGATTGGTCAGCTTCGGCGATACGTAATAACTCGTTATATTTAGCGACACGATCGGTTCGCGATAGCGATCCAGTTTTAATCTGGCCGCAACCCAGGCCAACGGCCAAGTGGCTGATTGTCGTGTCTTCGGTTTCGCCAGAGCGATGGCTCATGATGGTGCGCCAGCCAGCATTTTGCGCCATTTTAACAGCTTGAATAGTCTCGGTCAGCGAGCCAATTTGATTTGGTTTAACTAGCAGCGCGTTGGCAGTTTGTTCAGTGATAGCCCGTTCAATCAGCGAGGTGTTCGTGACAAGCAAATCGTCGCCGACTAGCTGGATACGGTCGCCGAGCCGTTTGCGCAGCAGCTTCCAGCCATCCCAATCATTTTCGGCTAGACCATCCTCGATTGAGACAATTGGAAATTCATTTGTCAAGGCTTCTAGCCAATCAACCATTTCACTGCTTGATAGCGACTTGCCTTCGCATTTAAGTTCGTAGCGTCCTTCTTGATAGAATTCGCTTGACGCAGCATCCATCGCAAAGACAACGTCGCGGCCGAGTTCGTAGCCGGCGTTTTGAATGGCTTCGGACAATAAGGCCAGCGCTTCGCGATTGCCGTTGCGGACGCGTGGTGCGTAGCCGCCTTCATCGCCGACAGTGGTTGGGTAATCATAATTTTTTAGTACTTTGGCTAGCGCATGAAAGATCTCGGTGCCCATTTTGAGTGTGTCTGCAAAAGTCTGCGCACCTTTACAAATGATCATAAATTCCTGAATATCGGTAGCGAAAGCTGCGTGAGCGCCGCCATTGAGCACGTTCATCATTGGCAATGGTAGGACAGGTGTGCTGTCGGTCATTTCTGCGACGTAGCGCCACAGCGGCTGGTTTTTAGCGCTGGCGGCAGCTTTAGCGGCGGCTAGGCTGACGCTAAGAATGGCGTTAGCGCCAAGCTTGGACTTATTATCGGTGCCGTCTAAATCGAGCATTATCTGGTCGAGAGCAGCTTGGTCGCTGGCATCGTGTCCGACTAGCGCTGGTGCAATGACTTCGTTAACATTACGGACTGCCTGGTAAACAGCCTTACCCGACCAGTCAATGCCGCCATCGCGCAATTCAAGCGCTTCAGCCGAGCCAGTGCTAGCGCCGCTCGGTACGGCAGCACGGCCAAGCGTGCCGTTACTTAAAATAACGTCTGCTTCAACGGTTGGGTTGCCGCGGCTGTCGAGGATTTGTCTTGCTTTGATTGATTGAATTGTGAAATCGTTCATAGTTATATTATAGCATTTAATGCAGAAGACTAGACTGTTTGAAATCTCACGGATAAAATATTCAGGCAACTTGATTTTCGCGGTATAATGAATTTATGGAAGTGCAAAAACAGGGAATTTTAGTTATTAGCCGCCACGCAGAAAGCGAGTGGAATTTATTAGGTAAGTGGACTGGCTGGACAGATGTCAATTTGACAGAAAAAGGCATGCGCGAAGCCGAGCAGCTTGGTAAAATTATTCGCGATATTCACTTTGATGCCGCTTATACTAGCGAGCTCAAACGTACGCAGCAGACTTGCGATGGAATTCTGCGCGGCAAGGGCGACCAGGCGGATCTCGAACGGATTATCGCCAAGCCGCTTAACGAGCGCGATTACGGCGACTTAACCGGCAAAAACAAATGGGAAGTCAAAGACGAGATTGGCAGTGAGGCATTTCAGGGAATTCGCCGCGGCTGGGATTATCCAGTACCAGGTGGCGAGACACTCAAAGATGTTTATGCGCGGGCAATTCCATATTTTCAAAGCGAAATCTTGCCGCGGCTGCAAAGAGGCGAAAATATCCTGCTCGTTTCGCACGGTAACACTATTCGCGCGCTGATGAAGTATCTCGACCAGATTTCTGATGAAGAGATTGGTAAAGTGGAAATGCCGTTTGGTACGCTACTCGTCTATAAATTTGATGCTGGTCATCAATTGCCGTTAGATAAGCAAACGCGCATCATAGACATCATCCCGCCGAAGGCTTAAATTACCAAATTTCTTTATGCGGCACGCGTAGGATTTTAGCTAAGGCATATTGGATAAGCCAATAAACAGCTGATACCACTAAGCAGAAATTACCGACAATAGTCATAACTTGGTGCGGTAGTTTAGGAATTGTCGGCGCAAAGAGCAGCAGAATGACCGGCAGAACCGTCAATATTAATTTAATGCAGATTATCAGTTTGTACGACAAGTTTAATTTCCATTTTTTTGCTGGTTGTTGTTTTGGCGGGCGGGTATTGGCGGCTATCACGTTGGCTGCCGAATGCGTGATTTTAGCGCCAGTCTTGCCGATTTTCTTTGGCAATCCTATTAGCGTGATTATTGACATAACAATAATTGCAGCTGTAATGGCAATAGAGACAATGGCAATGAAGGGGGCGGCGTCGCTATAGCATCCAGAGTGGCTCACGACAGGTCGAGGCGCTTGGCGTTCTGGTAGAAAAATCTTTTGTACAGCTTCTGATTGGAATAACGGATATAGTAATATAATTGCCGTCCATGTCCACTGCAAAAATACTGACAAATACCCTAATGTGCCAAAAATATTAACGACTATGCGGCGGCGCGAGTGTTGTTTGCTTTTCATATAGTTATGATAGCATGAGGAGTATGGGAGGGCAAAATAGGGCAATAGCAAAACCTGCCGTTTGGCAGGCAGGTTTATATTCCAGGTGATCGGTTTGTAGCGATGTGTAACGAGCCTGCAATGTAGACTGATTATATCTGGCGTTATATATAGATAACATGATGAGTTATGATAATGACTGTGAAATTGTAGCGGTTTAGTTATTATCCTTGCTCATTGCGTATATTTGTGTTGACGAAACCACGCTTAGTCATCGCCTCATCAAATGTTTTGTTCATATAAAGCAAATCTATAAACCACCCAAACAGAAAATAGTTCATGGTGATAAAGCGTAAGAATACACCCTTGAGATTGCCTAAATAAAAGCGATTAATAGGTAGTATAAAGCTACAGGCGGTGAGTATTTTGTAAGTTCTTCGGTCTTTCATAACGCATCACTAGCGGTCGTCCGTAGTACCCGCTGGACACGTTTGATTTCTATTAGGTACATTAGTCGTAATTACAGTTATATTGTCGCCGTCTTGCCGTATGTCGCTTACAATATATGCATCCCAACCAAGCCTATCGCTACAACTGGTCGCGCTGGCATTTGTAAATTGTTCTGTATGGTCTTGATTAGCCGCTGGTACTTTTTCATTTTCGTATTTAGCTGTTACGGCGTAACCTTTAGTCTTTAAGTCATGGAATACTACTAGTCCTTCTTTGCCTGTAAAGTCCGCTTTGTTGAGTACTGGTAATTTACCAACTTTTTGCGTGTTATCGGTGTTGTTTGCTGGTGGATTAGTGGCTGTGTTGCTAGTTGTCGTAGTGTCTTGTGTCATTAATCCAATAATACCCAAGACAACCACCACGATAACCCAGAACCACCACTTCTTAAAGATTTGTTTGCCTAGTATTTTGTCGTTCGTCATTGTTTACTCCTCTTGCTTAGCTTGTATTACCCTCACAAGAGTACCAAGCAAAAAAGGACACCGTGAGGTGTTCTAAGCCTTTATCACAACAAGTTTCCGCCTATTGTTTACACGGTGTCCTTTTCAAAAGCGGACACCGTACGGACAAATCCGTTACGGTTTCTTGCTGTGTATTAAAAGCTTAGAACTCTTTTATTATATCAAAAAGCCTATAGCATTTCATACGCCATAAAAACGTTAAATCTTATTGCGAGACATTATATTAAGTAGGTAGTATGGTGAACGAGAAAAAGACACGAACGTACAAGGAGCAAGAATTTATCTACCAATCCCAGATTAATGCAGTAAGTACTATATCTACGACTGTTCAGAAGGAGTTGGACTTACAACGCAGGATTTGATAGAAAAAAACGCAGCGTATCGCAAGGTTGTATTTAATTTCCATACTGAAGACAATTCCGTATTTGTTATAAAAATAAATCCACCATACGATATGACGGTGGATTTAAGCGAAAATACTATATGGTCGGGGTGAAAGGACTCAAACCTTCGACCTCACGGTCCCAAACCGCGCGCGCTATCAACTGCGCCACACCCCGATAGATGTGCAAAGCTATTATATATTATTTTGCGAGTTTTTCCTAGTCGTAATATAATCAAAGCATGAAAATATTATTTTGGAAGCATAGTAATGACTATGACAAGGTTTATAGGTGGCTGATAATTGCTGTGCCAGTAGTAGCGGCAGCTCTTAGTTTATGGATTGGCTTGCGGCAGAGCGTTTGGTTTGATGAAGCATATTCGATAATGGTAGCTAAGCGGTCTGCCAGCGAGATTATTCGGCTGTCGGCACTTGATACTCATCCGCCGCTGTATTATCTCATTCTGAAAATTTGGGCGAATGTTTTTGGCTGGAGCGAACTGGCATTGCGCTCGCTAAGCGTGATCTTTTATGGAGCCTCAATTGCGGTAGCTGGTTGTTTTATTAAAAAGCATTTTAATGCGCGAGCAGCCATTTATGTGTTAACGATGTTGCTTCTGGCGCCATTATTAATGCGCTACGGTTTCGAAATTCGCATGTACGCTATGGCGTCGTTAATTGGCGTAGCGGCGACGGCAATGTTGGTACGAGCACACTCTAGCAAGCGGTGGACTGACTGGCTTATTTATGGAGCGTTGGTGGCGCTCGGCATGTACACTCTATACTACTTGGCGCTTTTGTGGCTGGCTCATCTAGCCTGGCTAGTCGCGATGGATGCTGGTCGGTTGCGTAAGTCTTCATGGAAAGAGTGTCGTTGGATAGGAGCTTATACATTTAGCCTGTTGCTGTTTCTCCCGTGGCTATCGTCTTTTTTGAAACAGGTTGGCAATGGCGCACTCGCACCAATTGGACAGCCAATGAATCTCGAGCAGCTAGTTGGTATTGTTTCGTTTAATACAATATACCAGCCGCTTTGGCAACTGGGTGTGATTGCCTCAATATTGGTGCTAGCGATAATTTTTGTATCTGTCCGCTCGATTGTCATTACTTTTCATATTAAGAAAAAAAACGATATTTTGTGGTTATTAGTTAGTTATATTAGCGTGCCGATAATATTATTGATGGTGATTTCTCTGTATAAACCGATGTATGTCGAGCGTTATTTGGCGCATGTTGCGATTGGCTTAGTTATGCTCGTGGGAGCTAGTCTCGCGCTGTCGACCGAACGTGAGAATCGTGAAGTTTGGCGAATAGCTTCACCGTTAGTTCTGCTGGTAGTTCTGGCGGTCGGGGCAACTAACCTCAGCCAGGCTGGTAATTATAACTTTCAGCGTATGCAAAAGCCAAACGTCAACTCTGTTGCTTCTATAGTTAAATGTAGCGAAAACGATGTGGTGTTAGCGGCCGATCCGTATGTGGCGATTGAGCTAGATTATTATCTACCGAATTGCCAGATATACTTTGCTAGTAGTGACCAACATCTTGGCGGCGGTTATGCTCCGCTAGATGGCAATAGCCGCCAAGTTGTCGACACGAAAAAAACATTTACCCGCGCAAAGAACATCTATAATGTCTACTATAGCGATATGAAAGCTAGTCTGCTAGGCAACTATCGCGAGGTCGAAACGATCGATCTATCACCGCTAAAAATCACTAAGTTTAACGCGGAATAATCTTCATCAAAAATTTGGTTCGTACCGCTAAATAAATAATTGCAATTACCAAAATCGATAGCGCGAGGTTTTGAGGAACCTCGGCTAGACGGTCAAAAGAATTGAAATAACTAGCTGGCGCGCCATATTGCGGATTGACTATTAGATGCGCTCCCATGACTACGAAGGCATGAATTGAATAAACGTAAAGCGAATTAGTCCCAAACGGAATAAGTAGCCAGCCGAGATAGCGTTTAATTTGTTTTTCAAAACGCTGGAAAATCATAAAAAACCCAATAAACCAGAGCAGCGACATAGCTACGCGCGCTGGCGTTAGAGCTAACTTATCGAAGCTGGCCGCTAGGATGGGGCGAAAATTATTAATAGCTGTCGAAAGATTATCATTTAAGGCTGGCGCGAAAAACTCGGCAAAAACATTGGCGATGAAAGTGATGATAAACAGGGTAAAGATGACAGTTTTGGTACGGCGCCGCGTTTTGGCGGACAAACTATTCCACCATGATTTAATTTGCGGCGAGTAAAATCCTAGCGTGAAGGCGATGAAAAAAATAAATTGCCAAGTAAATGGCTGAGTGAATTCGTTAACCGGCTTTGGTGTTAGCAGCCAAACTAGAGTACTGACGGTTAGAACGATGTACCATTTGCCGCGGCGCAGTAGCCAAAGCGCAGCTGGTGTTAGCGCCAAAAATATCGCATATAGACGCAAGTAATCGGCCCAGCCGTAGAATTCTTGCAAGGTAACTATTCTCCAAAATAAACTAAAGATATTGCTATCTAGCGGAGGCAAAGGCGATTTGACGCCGTCGTTGCCAACAAAATGCCAGCCGATCGCAATCGATAATATTGTAATGATGATACTGGTTAGATATAGCATGAAGCTTCGTCGCCAGATCAATTTAGCAGCGTATCTAAACGAACGCTCTGTTAATTTAGCACCGCGGACAATACCTAATACTAATCCAGAGATAATAAAGAATCCTTCGGCGGCAGTAACGTATAATCTGCTGTCGCCGCTGATGAACACGAGGCCGTTTGGAAAATAACTCAAATGATCAAGTATGATTATCACCAAAAACCAGCCTCTCATTAAATCTAGGCTGACAATACGATTAATTTTTGGTTTTTTTACAGCGCTCATTTTGGTCACTTCTACCAGTATAGCAGGTCCAATCTGAGGATAGTGTTAAAAGTAGCGGCTAGCGCGGGCGTTTTTTGGCGATATTACGAGCCTGCTCAGTATATTTGTCTTCAAGCGGGTCTAAAACGACGGCGCCGTATTTACGGATTATAGCTTGCGAAATCATCCAATCGGCGATGTGCGGATTCTTTGGTAAGAGCGGACCGTGCAAATAGGTACCGATAACGTTACGATAACGGGCGCCCTCACGGCCATCAATATTATTGTTGCCTACACCCTTGATGACGTCGCCGAGCGCTGTGGTATTTTGGCTAAGCGTAGTTAGCCCGGAGTGATTCTCATAACCGATAATTTCACCGAATTCTGGACTTTTGACGATAATATTACCAACAATGCGCTCGTCACCACCAATTGTCTCTAGGTCAAGAATACCGATACCAGGAATTATGTCGCCGTCTTTGGTAGTAAACGAGCGGCCGAATAGTTGGTATAAACCGCAGATAACTAACATTGGTAAATCGTCGTCAGCTAATCGTTTGAGCTGCGGGGCAATCTTTTGCAGGTCGTCGCTAATTCGTAATTGTCCGGAGTCCTGCCCGCCTCCACCGACGATTAAATCAACATCGTCTGGAAAAGCGTCGCCAACGTTATATTCGATTAGTTTGGTAGCAAAACCACGCCATTCTAGCCGCCGCTTGAGAGTCAGAACATTGCCCCAGTCGCCGTAAATGTTCATATCGCGCGGATAAAGTTGCAAGATAGTGATAGATTGCGGTTGCTTTTTCATCGGATTTCCTCCACGTCGGTATAGCGGGCTAGTAGTCGTCGTAGTTCTAACATTGCGGTGTAGCTGCAATAAATGCGCTTTGGTTGGCGAGTGTGTTTAGTGATGAGCTGGCGCAGTGCAACCGTCAGGTCGGTATCAACAAAATCGATAGGCACTTCGTCGTATTCTAGCCGCAGGGCCATATCGTAGGCGCGGACGCCAGATACAGCAGTGACGCCCTGTTCTTGTAAGCTATCGAAATCGACATCCCAGAGCCAGCTCATATCGCGGCCATCGGCGTAAGCATCGTTAATAGCTATCATAGTGGCGTAGTTTGCTGGGTCGAACGAAGCTAGGGCCAAACGGAAGCCAGCCGGATTTTTGACCAATACTAGCTCGCAGGGTTGTCCATCTATTATTAATTGCTCGCCGCGGCCAAAAGCTGGCTTAATGTTTGATAGCGCTTCGAGCATAGAATCAACATTTAGATTATTACCGAGAATCGCACGCACTAAAGCAACGGCACCAGTGGCATTTTGTAGATTGTAGATGCCCCGCAAGTTTAGATCTATCGAGTGATCGTTGCCGCCAAAAGCGATAACGGCGTGTTGGTCTTTGAATTTCTCTAGGCTGGTGTCATCCGCGTATAATCTAGCCATACTTTGCTCGTTATTATGAAGAGAATCATCAGAAGGGAAAGTCTGTAAATATTTTGGATTAACACCAAAACTTCGCAGCGGTGATTCGATGTCGTTTACAAAATCAGGACTACTTAATCGCGGGTCGTCGCGGTTAAGGACTACGCACTTTGTTGTGTTTATTGCAACATTGTGAAGGAGTTTGGCGGTATTGTCAATTTCGCCGAAGCGGTCGAGTTGGTCGCGCATAACGTTGAGCAGCAAACAGTAGTTTGGCTTGATTGCTTTTACAAAGTGAACAGCATAGGCTTCGTCGAGCTCAAGCACGGCAATATCGGCGTTAATTCGTCCGTGCAAATCGACTTCGCCTAGTAATGCTGCTGCCACGCCGCGCGTGAAGTTGCTGCCAGTACGGTTAGTGAATACTTTCAGGCCTTGGCTTTCTAGTAACTCGACAACAATTTTGGTGGTAGTGGTTTTGCCGTTGGTACCGCTGATGAGCGCTATACCCATTGGTAGTTGCTGTAATGTGCGGCTAACAAAATCTGAGTCGATTTTTTCAATTACCAAGCCTGGTAAGGCTGAGCCGCTACCGCCGCGAATTTGTGCAGCTTTCTTGACAGTCTTCCCGAGCATAGTCGTGAGAGTTTGACGCATAAAACTCATTATACCTGTTTTTGGCGCATTATAGTAGCGTCCAAATGCTTTTTGAACTATAATAAAAAGCATATGTTTATTGTGGGCATGATTTCGTGGTGGTATAGCGTTGGTTGGAAGCGGGCAGCAGTAGATGTTTGGGAGTCTATCGAGCGATTATACGATACGTTTTCGCTGGGATTATTACTCAAGACACTGTTCGCGCCGTGGCGGCAAATTTCAGCCGGGAAAGTACGCGGGCCAATCGGGGTGCAGCTGCGGGCGTTTTTTGATCGCTTGGTATCGCGAATCATTGGCGGCTTTATAAGGATAATAACGCTGCTGATAGGTGTAGCAGCCTTGTGCTTGATGCTATTGATTGGTCTACTGCGTTTGGCTATTTGGCCGTTGGTGCCAGCGATGCCGGTGGTAATGGTTGTTGCGGCAATATCGGGGTGGATACCATGGCATCTTTAGGTACTTTTAGGTATGCGTCTCAGCGAGCCAGCGAAGCGCGCTTTGGGCGGCTGCTGTCGCCGATGATTGCAAAAAGCCTTTCATGGTTAGCATTATTATTGGTGATATCGGGTACTATGCTAGTAACTATGGAGCGTCTGTCGCTAGGTTGGTTGTGCGGCGCTTTGGCGGCAGTATTGTATATGGCGGTGAAATTTTATAATTGGCACGTTCACGATCTGCCAGCTGGTAGGGGCGGCTCAGTTGATGATTTGTTAGCCGGCGACGTGTTGGGCCGGTTGTCGCGAGAACCGAATGTGCGAGAGATTGCTAAAGTAATTGGTGAAGTGCCAAGCGGTCAATTCATGGGGGTACGGCTTGGTATGACGCCGTCATTTTTAGCCACTATCGCTGAAGGTTCGACGATTTCCGTTGACGAACTGTGGAGTGTAGCTGACGACATTCGCCAAGCCAATCAACTAGACCGTATCAGCGGTGCCGTATTAGCTACAGCGCTAGTGAGGAGCTTTCCTAGTTATCAATCGATAATAGCGCAAACTCATTTAGGAGATGAAGATTTGGATGCTGGTATTTTGTGGCAAGAACATTTGATGGAGATTGTTCGGCATTTTGGCCAGCGGCGGCGGACTGGCGGCTTGGCGCGTGATTGGTCGTTTGGTTGGATTCCGCACCTTGAGCGATTCGGGCAGAATATCAGCGAGCAAATTGGTGCTAGCCGTAATACTTTGTCGATCGACATACCGTCGCATGTGCAGGTGATTGATCAGCTAGTGGAAGCTTTTGGTACGGGCGGGCGGCAAAACGCGGTTCTTATCGGCCAAGCTGGTGTTGGCAAAACATCAGTAATTCATGCTTTCGCGGAACGAATTTTGGACGCTGATGCGAATGTACCCGAAAATCTTCGCTTCCGTCAGATCTTCATTCTTGACTCGGCGTCGCTGATTGCGGCAGCGCCAGGTCGCGGCGAGCTTGAAAACTTAATCATGCAGGTTTTAGGTGAAGCTTACAATGCTAAGAATATCATTGTTTGCCTTGATGATGCGCAGTTATTTTTCGAAGAGGGCGTAGGGTCAGTAGATTTGACAAACGTATTGCAGCCAATTTTAGACGCTGGCAGGTTACGCTTAATTTTAAGTATGGATGAACAGCGCTATCTCGAAATTAGCCGCCGCAACCCGTCGCTAGCTAACTCGCTTAACCGTATTAATGTCGCCGAAACCAACGAAGCAGAGACTAAAAAGGTTCTGCAAGAACAGTTGATTGCTATTGAGTTCAACCGCAAAGTTACTTATATGATCCAAGCGATTAACGAAGCTTATCGCTTGAGCCAGCGTTACATTCACGATATAGCTATGCCTGGCCGGGCGCTTAAATTGCTAGAGTCGGCGGCTAGTTTCAGCGAGTCTGGTATCGTGACCATGAATTCTGTGCAGCAAGCAATCGAGCGGACAATGGACGTTAAAGTTAGCGTGGCTAATACGACCGAAGACCGCGAGCGGCTATTGCATATGGAGGATCTAATTCATGAACGAATGGTTAATCAAGTTCGCGCCGTTAATGTCGTTAGCGATGCTCTGCGCCGTGCTCGCGCGGGTGTGCGCAATGAGAATCGGCCGATTGGTACTTTTCTGTTTCTGGGGCCGACTGGTGTCGGCAAGACGGAGCTATCAAAAGCACTGGCCGACGTATACTTTGGCGGCGAAGGCAAGTTAATCCGCTTAGATTTGAATGAGTTTGTTCGCTCCGAGGATGTCGCTCGTTTAATTGCTGATGGAGCGGACGACCCGATGAGCTTGACCGCGCAAGTAATGAAACAGCCTTTCAGTGTGGTGTTGCTCGACGAGATTGAGAAGGCCGCGCCAGAAGTACTAACCACGCTGTTGCAATTACTCGACGAAGGGATTTTGCGCGACGCCAAGAACCGTGAGATCAGCTTTCGCGATGCCATCGTAATTGCTACTAGTAACGCTGGCGCTGATAGGATCCGCGAATATATCGAGCGCGGCTATCGGCTTGAGCAGTTTGAACAGCAGTTTATCAACGAATTAATTAGTTCGAACCAGTTTCGGCCAGAATTTCTCAATCGCTTCGACGAAATTGTGCTCTTTCGTCCGTTTACGCCGGTCGAGTTGGTGCAAGTGCTTGATCTGATTCTGGCTGGCGTTAACAAAACTCTATTGCCGCAAAAAGTGTCAGTGACTGTTGATGACGACGCGAAACAGCTTCTCGTTCAGCAAGGATACGACCCGCGGCTAGGCGCTCGGCCGATGCGCCGCGTCGTTCAGAAAGCGGTGGAGAATACTATCGCTAAGCTCATGCTATCGGGGGCGGTCAATCCGGGCGATTCGGTGAACATTGATGCCGAGCAAGTACGACGAATTTTTGAAGAATCTGAATCGCAAGTAGCTCCATTGCAAGGCGATGTGCCTAACCAGCAGAACCAAGCTTAAGAAAGTTTTCTAACAAGAGTTTTGGCGGCGCGGCGGTTGATAGGCGCAACAATACCAACGGCTAGCGCGCCAATACCGCGCACGAGTGACCGTGCTTTGGTTTTGTAGCGCTCTTTTTTGCTGAGGGACGTATTAGTAGTATCAAGCCGCGGCGACTCGGACCAGAATGCTAACCGCACCGCTCTGATGCCGAGTGCCAAGCCTCGCTTTTTATTGCCGGCAAGTGTTTCGGCGTAGCTGGCTCGAGCGGTAAAATTAATATCATATTGATCAATACGATTTAGTCCGTCGGCATGTTTGTGCGAATCCTTGAGTTTCTCTAGTCCGTAACGAAAAGTTTCAACAGTCTTGGTATTATTTTTTGGAGTATCAAAAGTTTCATCGCTTGCTGTGCGCGATAATTGCATGGTTGCTAGCATGGCTGCGCTAGCTCCCAGCTCGCGCAGCGTGCTGCGATTTGGTTCTTGTTCAGCTAAAGTTTCATGTTGATTAACTGCCTCAGTAAGCCACTTTTCAGCTTCTTCGTAGTTACCTAAATGACTATAGGCGTTACCTACGTCGCGCGCCATCCGAGCCTTTTCGGATGGATCTGACGTCATATTGTACGCCATTGTCGCTAGCGTTGCGGCAAGAAAATAAGATCCATCGCGAATTGCTTGTACAGCCGATCTTGAACAGTCGTCAGAACTTAGTTCGCCGCCTTTAGTCTCCATACCTATATTATAACATAAACAATTATCTAATGCAAGGCATGCGTTTCGTATTTTTGCCGGCAATTATCCCACTAGTCGCCAAGGCTTATTTTGATAGTGACGTAGCTAGTTGGCTCGTGGTCGAATTTATTGGCGTCTATTTTGGCGTACGGCTTGGCTATCTCGGAGGTGCCGTATGTATAATCTTTATGCAGCGCCTGTGGTATAACGCTCAGGTATAAAATATGGCCGTTAGTATCCTTGAACGTATCGCTTTGAACGATAGTATCTTTATCTTTCGTACTGATAAGCGAGAAGCCAGATTCTTTAATTTTTTTGGTTAAATCCATACGAGTTTTACTTACGGAAGCATTATGTCCATACTCTGTAGTGATGGACTTATCATTTGAAATATTACTTTTATAAACCGCCAGTCTATACGATTTGTCTAGCTTCAAATTGCTATATATACTATGAATTTGGTTATAGCGGGCAGTGTTGGTGTATTCTACGACCATTCTGTCGACTAGATATACGCTCATAGCTGTTAGCCAAAAAAGCACAAAAACCAATATCGCATACACCAGTAAGCTTCGGCGCACCATGAAGTGAGTGTCTGTTTTTGTAATGTGTTTGACACGCTGCTTGCGAGTCTTCTTGGGAGATTTATTTGCCTTGGTAACCATAAACATAGTGTAGCATACCGATACGATTATTGGCTAAGTATAGTTGTGGTAACAGATGATCCGCTGATTATCGCGCCGGATAGCAAAGGTTGTTCCGTGGCTCTATTCGGATCAAGCGGCTGGCGGCCTAAATTGTTGACGCTATCAACGAGGCTAGGGAAATTCTTCGCCAAATCATTATACGGTCTGCCATCGGGTATCGTACTATCGGTAGTGATGAATACCCAGCCGGCATTGCGTTGGCGCGATAAATCAATTATTTTTTGGTAATCGCTGGCTTTTGCAGCATAAACCGTATGGAAAATACGATGAGAATTTGCCGGGTCTTTTTCAAAGGCAGAGTCAGCGGTCTTATAGTTATTAATATATTCGTCAGCAGTGCCTTCGTTAGTCATGAAAATATCGGCGTATGGTGCAATCGCGTCGGTGATGTGCGTACCAGGATTGGCGACGACCAACTTGTTGCCGTAAGTGTTTTTCGTGTAGTTGTATAATTCTGCCATGTAAGCTGTTGCCCCGTTATTTCTGGATGACACTTCGTCGAAGTAAAAACCGTGAATTTTATCTGCCCCGTAAAGTTCAATGAACTTAGCCATGGCGGCTTTAACTTCGGCAATCGGTCGAGTCTGCTGAATAGTGCGGATGTAAGCGACAGTTTTGAAACCAAGCTCGGCGTTCTTTTTTAGCAGCCGCACATAGCCTGGGTCGAGCTTGGCGTCAGGACTGCCGTCTGCCATGATGAGTGTATACGGGATTTTGCTGCTGCCTGCTGTATGAACCGCTTTCCAGTAGTCAGAGAACTCGCTGCCGCCAGCTTCAGCGAGCGGATAAACGTACGATAACATAAAGATCGATTGAGCATTGACTGTAGTAGAAGGACTGGTATTTGTTTTATTAACCATACCAGCGACAGCGTTGCCAAGAGAAACGGTGTAAGTTTTACCTTTACCGTCAGTGCCGGCATTGGTATCAATGTAGAATTTGGCGCTAGTCTCTCCGGCTTTAATAACCACTCGCTGGCTATCCCAACGGATGTTGAGATTGTTCGGATTGCTAGTATTGTGCGTGATTTTGATATCCGCGCTAACAT
>ERZ772960.900-NODE-900-length-24806-cov-8.504464_pt1 | contig 24806 bp, 23 predicted proteins | sample MGYA00580678_ERZ772960 | MGnify/ENA primary metagenome ERZ772960 (study PRJEB29015, sample SAMEA2737930) | human oral metagenome | biome: human oral; feature: human-associated habitat; material: dental | place: China | collected 2059 ... | reverse complement strand
CCGTCGCCTCGCGGTTCTCCTGCAGGATCGGGTTCGGCACGCCGTTCGGGAAGTTTCCGTCCGGCTCATTGTAGACCTTCACGATGTCGAACGGCAGGTGCTTCGCCATCTCATTGATAATCGGGCCTGCCGCGCCATTGCCCGTATTGGCGACGACCTTGAATGGCTTCAGCTTCGACACGTCGACGTAGGAGAGGATGTGCTCGACGTAATCCTTCAGCACGTCCTTCTGCTCGACAGAGCCCTTTGCGCCGCCTGCCGGCTTGAAATCGCCTTCCATAACGGCCTTCTCGATGTCCTTGAGCCCCGTGTCGCTCGAAATGGGGCGCGCCTCCTTGCGGACGAACTTCATGCCGTTGTACTCTTTCGGGTTGTGGCTCGCCGTAATCATGATGCCGCCGTCGAGATTGTAATGTGCCGTCGTGAAATAAATCATCTCCGTGCCGCACTGCCCAATGTCGACGACGTCGCAGCCCGACTCCGTCAGCCCGCGCACGAGCGCGTCGCGGATGTCCGGGCCCGACAGGCGGATGTCGTGTCCGACGGCGACCTTCTTCGCGTCAAAGAGCGAGGGGAATGAGCGGCCAATGCGATAGGCGAGCTCCTCGTTGACATCCTCCGGATAGACGCCGCGAATGTCGTAAGCACCGAAACCCTTGTTGCTGATTTTCATAATGCACACCCCTATTCCTGATTTATTATTCTTATTGCACCTTATATATTCGCGTTGAGTGGTGAATATTCCTCTCGCTGTGTATCATTTTTCTGACGAAAATCAATAGAATTTACGTTTCCCGCTCCGCTGCCGCGAGCGCCTCGGCGACGACCTTGTCCATGTCGTAGTAGCGATAGAGCGCGAGGCGTCCGCCGAGGATGAGGTTTTCTTCCTGCGCGGCAAGGGCGGCGTACTGCTCGTAGCGCACCTGATTTTGCGCGTCATTGACGGGGTAGTACGCCTCGTCGCCGCGCTTCCAGTCCGCCGGGTACTCATGTGTCACCCACGTCACGGGCTGTGTGCCGAACGCGAAGTGCTTGTGCTCGATAACGCGCGTATAGGGGACTTCCGCCGCCGTGTAGTTCATCACGGCAACGCCCTGATGGTTCTCCTCCTCCAGCCGCTCCGTCTCGAAGCGCAGGCCGCGATACGAGAGCGCGCCAAGCCTGTAATCGTAGTATGCGTCGAGCGCACCCGTGTAGACGAGCCGGTCGAAGCAGCCCGCATACGCCGCGCGCACGGCCGCATCATGGTAGTCAACGCCCGCCCGCACCTCGATGCCATCGAGCAACCTCTCGATGATCTGCGTATAGCCGCCGATCGGGATGCCCTGATAGCGCGCATTGAAATAATTGTTGTCGTAAGTGTAGCGCACGGGCAGGCGGCGGATGATGAAGGCGGGCAGCTCCGCGCACGGCCGCCCCCACTGCTTTTCCGTATAGCCCTTGATGAGCTTCTCGTAGATGTCGCGCCCGACGAGCGCGATTGCCTGCTCCTCGAGATTCTTCGGCTCCCCCTGGATCTCCGCCCGCTGCGCCATGATGCGCGCGCGCGCCTCGTCGGGCGTGCGGATGCCCCACATCTCGCGGAACGTGTTCATATTGAACGGAAGATGGTAGAGCTCGCCGCGATAATTCGCAAGCGGCGAATTGATGTACTGGTTGAACGCGGCGAATTGACTGACGTACTGCCAGACCTTTCGGTCGTTCGTATGGAAGATATGCGCGCCATAGAGGTGCACCTGTATGCCGTCGCGCTCCTCCGTGCGGATATTGCCGCCGACCGCCGCCCTGCGCTCGAGGATGAGGCAGCGCTTCCCGCGCGCCTTCATCTCATGCGCAAAGACCGCGCCGAAAAGCCCCGCGCCGACAATCAGATAATCGTAATGCTCCATTTTCCCGCTTCCTTTCCCCACGCCGCCCTTGGGCGCGATAAAGCTGCCCCCTCACGGCCGCCAGCACCGCTCCATGCGGCGCTCTACATAGGTCACAATCTGGAGGTTCATCTGATCGGCAAGTTCCTCCGCTTCGCGGAAGAATTTGCCGATGTCTGCAGCGCGATGCGCGTCCGAGCCGATTGTCACATAGCGGCCGCCGAGGTCGTAGTAGCGCTGGTAGATCGGCACGAGCTCCTTTAGCGCGTGGCGGTCGCCGAGGCGGCGCGTGTTGAGCTCGAGCGACGCACCCATCTCGATGACGGCGCGCAGCACCTTGTCGATCTCTGCGGAAAACTCGCCGTAGGTCAGGTCGGGATGCGGGTACGGCGCGCAGCGCGCGATATAGTCGATATGGCCGAGTACGTTGATAAAGCCGTGTGCGCGAATCGCTGTCTCCATATCGGTCAGGTATTGGCGGTAAAGCGCCACGCGCTCCCGGCCCTCGTAGGCAGCCTCCTCGTAGATGTCGATGCCGTTTAGGATATGCAGCGAGCCGATGACGAGGTCAAATGGAGCGCGCGCGAGGAAAGCACGACTCGCCTCTGCCGTCTGCCCCTGCATTCCGACCTCGATGCCAAGCCGAAGTGCGCGGCTGCGCAGCGGCTCGTATGTCTTCCAGTACGCTTCGGGGTCAAAGGAAAAATCCAGCGCGCCGGGGAAATCGAGATCCAAGTGCTCCGTAAAGACGAGCCCGATTCCCTCTGCCGCCGCTTTCTCGACGGCGTCCTCCGCCTTCATCTCCGAGTCGGCTGAAAAGCGCGTGTGCGTGTGGCTGTCGTAAAGCATGATGATTCCTCCTTCGTCCAATCGGTCTTTCCGCTATGGTTTTGCGCCATGGCGCTTATCGTCCCCGCTCCGCTTCCCAGTCAATCGGCGGCACGCGCAGATAGACGAATGCCATGACGCAGGCGAGACACGCGCCGCCTGCAGCGAGGCCGAGCCAGCCGTTCACGGTCAGCCCGTCGACGATGTAGCCGACGAGGCTGCAGAGGACGACGACGGCGACGTAGGGGATCTGCGTGTTGACGTGGTCGAGGTGGTGGCACTGTGCGCCTGCCGACGCGAGGATCGTCGTATCGGAAATCGGCGATGCATGGTCGCCACTGACCGCGCCCGAAAGAATCGCCGCGACGCAGACGACGAGCATATCGGGTGTCTCCGCGCCGAGCACGGCAATCGCAATCGGGATGAGGATGCCGAACGTGCCCCATGACGTGCCCGTCGCAAAAGCGAGCCCTGCCGCGACGAGGAAGAAAATCGGCGGCAGGAACATGACGACGGAAGCGTGTGCCGCGACGGCCGCGCCGACGTAACCGCCGAGATTCAGATACTCCTTGCTGCAAATGCCCGAGAGCGTCCACGCGAGGCAGAGGATGAAGATTGCGGGCGTCATGGCCTTGAAGCCCCAGCCGAAGCTGTCGCAGAACGAGTTGAACGTGACGACGCGGCGCGGCAGATAGAGAAGTCCCGTAAAGGCGAAGGCGATGAACGAGCCGAGGACGAGCGACTTCGAGGAGTCGCAGTTCGCAAAGGCTTCGGCGATGCCCTTTCCCTCGTGGATGCCACCCGTGTAGAGCATACCGTAAACGCACGCGCCAATCAGCACGACGAGCGGCAGGATGAGGTCGATCATCGTGCCGTGCCCTTCCTCGTGGCTTACAGACGCCTCTGCCGTGTCCTGATATTCCTTCGGGATCTCAAACTTCTCATGATTCGCAGCAACGCTGCGCCCCATCACGGAGAAGTCGCGCCCCGTCCAGATGAGGAAGAGCATGAAGGCAAGCGTCAGCCACGCGTAGAGGTTGAACGGGATCGTCTGCAAAAAGAGCGAGAATCCGTCGATGGAGGAGTCCTCTGGCAGCGACGAGCCGACGGCCGCCGCCCAGCTCGACACGGGCGCAATGATGCAGACGGGCGCCGCCGTCGCGTCGATGATGTAAGCGAGCTTCGTGCGCGCAATCCGAAATTTATCCGTCACGGGGCGCATGACCGTGCCGACGGTCAGGCAGTTGAAATAATCGTCGATGAAGATGACCATGCCGAGGAGCGCGGTGACGAGCGAGGCGCTGCGCTTTCCGCGTATCGTGCGCGCCGCCCACTCGCCGTAGGCGCGCGTCGCGCCCGAGCGCGAGATCGCCGCGACGAGGATGCCGAGGATGACGAGAAACACGAGGATGTTGACATTCCCACCGACCTTGTCCGCCATGACGGCGAACATCGTGAGCGTGGCCTGCAGGAAGTTTCCTCCCGTGAAGAGCATTGCGCCGGAGAATATGCCGATAATCAACGACATGTAGACCTCTTTCGTCCAGAGCGCCAATGCAATCGTGATGATTGGCGGCAGGACGGACCATGCAGTTTCTGCCATAATATACCAGCCTTCCTAAAGTATTAAAATGAATCCGCGAGGCGGGCAAATTCCGCGAGCGAGAGTGTCTCGCCGCGCCGCGTCGGGTCAATGTCCGCACGCTCCAAGGCGTCTCGGATCGTTTCCTTGGGGAATCCGCCGCCCTTCAGGGCATTGGCGATCGTCTTGCGCCGCTGGCCGAAGGCGGCCTTGACGACGCGGAAGAAGCGCGCCTCGTCGCGGACGGCGACGGCTGGCGTCTCGCGCACGCGGCAGGCGACGACGCGGCTCATGACGTCGGGCGCGGGCAGGAAGGAGCGCGGCGGCACGTCGATGACGATGCGCGGCTCGGTGTAATACTGGACGGCGACCGAGAGTGCGCCGTAGTCCTTCGATCCGGGGCTTGCGACCATGCGCTCAGCGACCTCCTTCTGCACCATCGTGACGATGTCCGCGAGCGGCAGGCGGCGCTCGAGGAGCGTCATGAGGATCGGCGTCGTGATGTAGTACGGCAAGTTCGCGACGACTTTGAACGCGCCCGCTCCCATGATGGCGGGGATGTCGACTTTCAGGATGTCCCCCGATACGATGGTGACGTTGTCATAGCTCTTCAACGTCTCGGCGAGCACGGCGGGCAGCTTCTTGTCGATCTCGACGGCTTTGACCGCGGCGCCCGTCTCGGCGAGCGCCTGCGTCAGCGTGCCGATGCCGGGGCCGATCTCGAGCACATGGTCTGACGCGCTGACGCCTGCCGCCTCCACAATGGCGCGCACGACGCCCGCGTCGATGAGGAAGTTCTGCCCGAAGCTCTTCACGGCGCGAAGCCCGAATGCCTTCAATACGTGCTGCGTGACCTCGCGGCTCGCAATCTTCGGCTGGATTTCTCTCGCTTCACTGTCCATCTTCTGCCTCCATTTCCGCCAGCGCCGCAGTAAATTCCTCGCGCGTCACGCCGTAATGGTTGAGGCGCAGGAGAAACGTCTTCGCATTGGCGAAGCCGAGCCCGAGCCGTGCGCCGAGGCGTGCGCGGCGCTCTGCTGAATCCCTTCCGCCCGAAAGCCCGTTTGAGATGAGGTCGGTGCTCGAAAAGAGATTCGTCGGCGTCCAACCCATCGTCCGCACCTTTTCGAGCGCGCGGCGTATTGACGCAGGGCTTGCCTGCTCGATGCCGATGTCGTCATGCGCCGTCGCTTCCTCGCGTGGCACGAAGGCGTGCTTTGCCGTCGGGAATCGCTTCGCGAGGAATTTGCGGATGCGCTCGCCCGCCGAGTCGGGATCGGTTAGGATGATGATGCCGCGCTTCTTCGCCGCCTCTTCGATATTTTTGAGCGCGCGGGGCTTGAGGTTGAAGCCCTCCGTGATGATGCAGTCCGCCTCCACCGCTTTCCCGATGGCGGCGACGTCCATCTTGCCCTCGACGACGAGCACTTCTTTAATCATGGTTTTCTTCCTTTATGTGTTCTTCCAGTACCGACTGCACAGCCGCGTACACGTCGGCATGAATGGCCTCGCGCGTGCGCGGCGCGTCGCCCTCGCTGCACGCGACGCGCGCCCAGCCGTATTTCTCGGCGAGCATGAGGTATGCCGCATGACAGCGGTGCAGGTAGTCCTTGTCCTTCTCGTGAATATCCTGTTTCGCCGCCGTCTCTGTCGCGCGCGCCGAAATGAGGCGGTCGGCGACGGCAGGCGCCATGTCGAGGAAGACGACCTTGTCGGGCGCGGGAAGGCCGAGCTTCACGAACTCGAAGTCCCAGAGCCAGCCCAAGAAGGCGTCGCGCTCCGCCGCGTCCGCGAGCTTCACCGCCTGATGCACCATGTTCGACGTCGTGTAGCGGTCGGCGAGGATGATCGCGCCCGCCTCGTAGAGATGCTTCCACTTCATGCGGTAGGAAGCGTAGCGGTCGACGGCGAAAAACGTCGACGCCGCATAAGCGCCGACGTCGTCCGCGTGCGCGCCAAAACTGCCCGCGAGGTACATGCGAACGAGCGCCGACGAGCTCGAGTTGTAGTCGGGGAACGAGACGCGGTGAACCTGCCGGCCATCTGCCTTTAGATGGTCGTAGAGCAGTTTCGTCTGCGTCGCCTTGCCCGAGCCGTCGCCCGCCTCGAGGATAATCAATTTTCCTTTTTTCATAAATGCCTCAAAATTTGTTTCTCTCACTCCCGCACCACAAGCAACGTCCCTAATGTCGCATCGTGTGCGCCGCTGACGTTCAATCCCAAGCGTTTCATCTCCGCGATATAGGCGAGGCTCGCCGCGTCTATGCGGTCGCCCGGCGCGAGCACGGGGATGCCGGGCGGGTAGAAGAGGACCTGCTCTGCCGCCGTGCGTCCCTCTGCCGCCTCGAATGGGACGGCTTCTTTTGCTGCAAAAAATGCCGCGCGCGGCGTCATCGCCTGCGCCGGCACGAGGGGCAGTGGGCGCGGCGCAGGGAGCGCGCCCCCTGCCCGTTTCCGTCCTGCCAGACCCTTCAGCGCGCCAAGCAGCGCCTCTGCCTCGCGCGCGCCGTCGGCATACGAGAGGATAAAGAGTACGTTTTGCGCGTCGGAAAGCTCGCACGCGATGCGATAATCATAGCGCAAGATTCGCTCCGCCTCGACGCCCGTCATGCCGAGCCCCGCGACGTTCACGGTCAGCTTCGTCACGTCGAGTCCCGCCATGCCGGGCGCGCCCATGCGCTCGCGCCCAAAGCACCAAAGACCTTCAATCGCGTTGATTTCCGTCCGCAGCCGCTCCGCGAGGCGGCAGGCCGCGCCGACGCGCGCACGGCCGCTCTCCGCCATCTGAAGGCGCGCGATGTCGATGGAGGCGAGGAGCAGCTGATTCGGGCTCGTCGACTGCAGGAGGCTCGCCGCCTGCCGCACGCGCGCGCGCTCCACGCGCGTGCCACGCGTGAGGAGGAGTGAGCCCTGCGTCATCGCGCCGAGCAGCTTGTGCGTGCTCTGCGCCACCATATCCGCGCCCGCATCGATCGCCTGCTGTGGAAGTGCGTCTGAGAATGTGAGGTGCGCGCCATGCGCCTCGTCGACGAGGAGCGCCATATCATGTGCGTGCACGATTTCTGCAACCGCAGCGAGATCGGACGCTACGCCGTAGTAGGTCGGGCTGACGAGCAGCACGGCGCGCGCGTCGGGATTTTCCTCGATTGCGCGCTGCACCGCACACGGCGCAACGCCCATCGCGATGCCGAGCCGCGCGTCAATCTCAGGCTGCATATAGACAGGATGCGCACCCGCGAGCACGATGCCGCCCGTCACGGAGCGGTGCGCATTGCGCGGGATGAGTACCGTATCGCCGGGTTCAAGTGCCGCCATAAGCATCGCGTGAATCGCGCCCGTCGTGCCGTTCACCATGAAGTACGCCGCGTCCGCACCGTAGAGCTCCGCCGCAAGCTGCTCGGCCTCTGCAATCGAGGCGTGCGGCTCGTGGAGGTCGTCGAGCTCCTCCATCAGCGAGACTTCCTCGCGAAGCCCTTCCTCGGTAATGAGCGCGCGCAGGAACGGATGCGCGCCGAGCCCCTGTTTGTGTCCCGGCGTGTGGTAGGCACGCGCGCCGTCCGCTGCATAGCGGCGCATGGCCTCGGCAATCGGCGCGCGCGACTGGTCCGCGCTCACGCGCGCCCTCTCCGCAGCGAGTCCTTTGCGCCCTCCTGCTCCTCGTCACGCGGCGCGCGATTCGGCACGCGCAGATGAACGCGCGTGCCTTTGCCCGGCGCGCTCTTGACGAGGAACTCCGCGCCGATGATGCGCGCGCGCTCCTTCATACCGAGCACGCCGAAATGGCCGCGCGGCTCTTCGAGCGGGTCTTCCGTCTCCATTTCTGCCGAGGTTTCTTCCTCCTGCTCGTCGGGATCGAATCCATTTCCCATATCCTCGACGAGCACGGAGAGCGCCTGCTCCGTATAGAGCATCCGCACGCTCGCACGATCCGTCCCAGCGTGCGCGGCGACGTTGTTGAGCGCCTCCTGCACGATGCGGAAAATCGCAATCCCGACGTGCTTTGGCACCTCGTACTCCTTGCCGTCAACGCCAAATGTCGCGTAGACGATCCCGCGCGCCGCCATCTTGCTGACGAGCTGCTGCACCGCTGCCGTCAGACCGAGGTCGTCCAGCGCCATCGGGCGCATATCGAAAATGACCTGCCGCACGTCGCGCAGACAGTCGTTGATATTGTGGCGCAGCTCTGCCACCGTCCGTTTCGCCTCGTCCGGGTCGATGTCGATGAGCTTTTCGACGATGGACGCCTGCATCATGAGGTGTGCCATATCCTGTGCCGGTCCGTCGTGGAGATCGCGCGAGATCCGATAGCGCTCATCCTCCTGCGCCTTGATGATGCGCGCGCCGACGAACTGCTTCTGCTGCACCGCCTCGATCTTCCAGACGACGCCGTTTATCTGCGTCGAAAGGTACGAGAGCACCGAGCCGACCGCGAGCGCAAGATGCTCCGTCTGCTGGAGCATGACATTGAGACCGTGCAGACGCCGCTCCAGCTTGTCGCGCTCATCGCGCAGCTTGTTTTCGTGCTCGCGTGCGACGCCGAGCGCGACCTGCACATTTGTGACCTGCTCGTAGCAGGCGCGGATCTCCTCCTCGGAGTAATGGCTGAAGTTCCCGCTGACCGCGACGAGATTCTGCTTTTCTTTCTGCTCCTCGACGGTGAGGCGGTCGACATCGGCAATCGCCGACTGGATCTCAACGCGCAGCGTCCCAAGGCGTCTCTTCGCCTCGTCGAGCTCGCTGCGCACCGCCTCGTAGATCTCGAAGATCTGCGCCTTGTTCGTCTCGATTCCTTCGATGGTATTATGGAGGATATGGCGCAACGAGCCTTGACGCATCATGCCGTCGGCGTCGCCCGCCTGTCCTGCTTTCTTTTCTTCCTTTTTCACCGCACTGCCTTCTTTCTCATTTCTTCCGCATTCCCTTGCCCGTCAGCCTAAGCAGAAGGAGTGCAAGGAAAGCCCCTCCCAAAAGGTAAAGATCTTCCGTCTTAAATAAGTGATCCATTTCCTCGCCGCCCGCCTTCGAGGCAACTGCCGCGAGGACGAGCAGCGCGACGAGAAGATTCGATACGGCGCGCGCATGTGCCTTGATGAATCCGATGATAAACACCCCCATGCCTATATATCGCCTTATTTTAAGGAAGCGCTGATTAAATGAAGTTGCCTAGATTTGCATAGATGCGCTGTTCCTATCTAGGAGACAAACCACAGGCGTAGTGGTGCTACGCCGCGGATTTGTCGACGACGAGAGGACAGTGCAGATGTGTGAAGATGGGCGGCTGAATTAATCAGTGATTCCTTAACATCATACTAAAAAGGCGCGTGTCTTGCAAATCGAAGAAAATATCGTTACAATAGAAACTGGTATAATCATCGGGGAGGATGAAAGCCCTAAGAAAGGTGAGAAAAATGAGCATTTTTTCGCGTTTCCTGCCGAAGAAAAAACCGGTGGAAATCAAGAACAACATCCCGAAGGAAAAAGCGCATATCCGAAAGACGTTCGGCATCTACTGCCACAGTCACCACGGCACGGCAGGCGACAAGCTCTGCCCGAAGTGCACGGCGCTCCTTGCGACGGTCCTGACGAAGATGAACCGCTGCCCCTACGGCATCACGAAGCCGATCTGCGACCGCTGCGACCGCCCGTGCTTCGGCGCGCAGCAGACGAAGGACTTCATGACGATTATGAACGGCACGAAGGGCAGGATGTTCCTGCGCCATCCCGTCATGGCATTCAAGCACAAGCTCATGAGCATGGGCGTCGAATACGCGAAGTACCAGCAGCAGAAGAAAATTGATGACAAGGTCAAGGCAAAGGAAAAGGCGTCAAAAGAGCGCGCCAAGGAGCGCAAGAAGAAGAAATAAGGGACGCGCCGCCCCTTATTTCACCCGATACAGCCTAGCAGGATCGTCCTGCCGGGCTTTTTCTGTCTCACGCTTCTCTTTCTCCGCCTCCAGCTTTCGGAAATGCTGATGTGCCTCGCCCTGCTTGCAGATATTGAGCAAGATCCCCATCGCCATCATCGTGACGATGAGCGACGAGCCGCCGTAGCTGATGAAGGGGAGCGGCACGCCGACGACGGGCCCGATGCCAGCGACCATCAGAAGATTGGCGACCGCCTGTCCCGCGACGAGGAGCATGACGCCCATCGCGAGCACCTGCCCATAAGCGTCCTTCGCCCGCGCCGCCACGCGCGCGCAGCAGAGCACGAGCAGGAAAAAGAGCAAGAATACCATCAATGCCCCGATGTAGCCGTGCTCCTGCGCGAAGATCGCAAAGGCGAAGTCCGTATGCGCCTCGGGCAGGTACTCGTACTTGCTCACGCCGTCGCCGAGCCCCATGCCGAAGAAGCCGCCCGAGCCAATCGTCGAGAGCGACTGCACCGTCTGGTAGCCCGTCCCCTGCGCGTCCGCCCACGGATCGAGCATCGTCTTGATGCGCTGCAGGCGGTACGGCTGCCAGGCGATCATCGCGCTCGCGAGCGCCGTGCCGATGACGATGATCCCCTTGAGCTCGCTGCCGTGCATCCCGACGATGATTGCCATGAGGATCGGGATGCCGAGCACGATGCACGCCGTGCCCATGTCCGGCTCGAGCTCGACGAGCACGAAGAGGATAAGCAGCAGCCAGTACGTCGGGCCGCGCAGGATCGTCGCCTTCTGCTGAAGCTTCATGCGTATCGTCAGGTACTTCGCCGCAAAGATAATGCCGACGAGCTTCGCGAACTCCGCCGGCTGCAGGCTGAACCCGCCGAAAGAGATCCACCGCTTCGCGCCATTGACCGACACGCCGACGGCGAGCACGAGCGCGAGCAGCGCCGCGACAATCAGGAAGAAGCCCATCGTCGCCATTGGGCTTTGCCAGCGGTGGTAGTTCGTCCGGCTCAGCACGAAGCAGACGCAGACGCCGAGCACGAGCCAGATCACATGGCGAATGAGAAAGTAATAAGGATTGTTGAAGTCCGTCGTCGCGAGCACGAAGCTCGAGCTGAACACATTGATCGTCCCGAGCACGAGCAGCACTGCCATAATGGCGACGAGCGGCTCCATGTCGCTGCTCCAGAGCGTTTTCCGAATCCGCATCGCGGCGCCTCCTTATGCGAAAACGACCTCACAGCGGTTGATCTTCTCGCCAAGCGCGCTGAATTTTCGCTCGTACTCCGTCATGATGTTATCCGCGTGCGCTTCCGCGTGCAGGTCATACGAAATGTCCTGCACCGCAAGCCCTGCCGCCTCGAACTCCTCGAGCGAGAAGTCAAAGAGCGGGCGGTTGTCCGTCTTGAAGTGAAGCGCGCCGCCCGATGCGAGCAAAATGCGGTACTTTTCGAGGAAGCCGCGATATGTCAAGCGGCGCTTCGCGTGGCGCTTCTTCGGCCACGGGTCACAGAAATTGATATAGAAGCGCGCGACCTCGCCCGGCGCGAAAATATCCTCGATATGGTTGATGTCAAAGACGAGAAGGCGCACGTTCGTGAGATTCCCCGCCGCGACCTTTTTTGCGGCGGCATAGAGCACGTCCTGCTGCATTTCGATGCCGATGTAGTTATTCTCTGGGTGAAGCGCCGCAAGCTGACTGATGAAGTCGCCCTTGCCCGTGCCGAGCTCGACGTGAAGCGGCGCCTCGCGGCGGAACGCCTCCGCCCATTTCCCGCGCCGCTCCGCGCCGATTTCCACATCCTTGCTGACGACGAACGCGTCAAATTCGTGGATCGCTTCGTCAATCCACGGCTTCCTTCTTAAGCGCACGATGTACTCCTTATTTCTTTTCTAAGTTGTATTTCTTCAAATAGCGGTAGAGCGTCACGCGGCTGACGCCAAGGAGATTGGCGAGGCGGCTCACATTGCCGCCCGCCGCCTGCCACGCCTTGACGAACACGTCGCGGTCCTCTTTCCAGCTGTTATCCGGGCGCACGTCGCCCATGAGACTGACGTCGTCCGGCGCAATCCGATCACCCTGCGCACGGAAGAACGCGTACTCGAGGACGCTCTGCAGCTGCTTGATATTGCCGGGCCAGTCGTAGCCCATGAGCTTTTCCTCCGTCGCGGGCAGGATCTGTTTCGGCGGCATCTGGTGCTGCTCGGCAAGCTCCGCGACGATGTGCGCGGCGAGATGCGGGATGTCCTCGCGGCGGCTGCGCAGCGGCGGCAGGCGCACGATGCCGCGCGCGACGATGTCGTAGAGCGCGCGCGAGAAGAGGCCGCGCTCCGTCAGGCGGCGCAGATCGCTGTCACACGCCGCGATAATGCGCACGTCGATGCCGCGCTCGACCTCCTCGCCGAGGCGGCGCGATTTGTGCGTCCGAAGCGCGCCGGCCAGTGCATCGGCGACGGTCTTTGGCATCTTCTCGATCTCATCGAGAAAGAGCGTCCCGCCCGAAGCGAGCTCAAGCCGTCCCGGATGGCTCGCATCGGGAGCGCGCAGGATGCCGAAGAGCTCCTGCTCCAAGATCTCCTGCGTCGTGTCGCTGCAGCGCAGCGAGATGAGCGGGCCTGCCGCGCGCGCGCTCGCCTGGTGGATGCCGTGCGCCATGCGCTGCTTGCCCGTCCCCGCCTCGCCCTGCAGCAGGACGTGGCGCGCGGTGCGCGCGACGCGCGCCGCCTTGTCGCGGACGGCGGCGAACGCCGCGCCCTCGCCGACCATCGACGCGAGGCTGTACTTCGCCGTATAGCCTGCCGCATGGGCGACGAGCGTCCGCAGATCCTCGATCGGCATGGAGACGACGACGACCGACTCCGGCACGCCGGACTCCGCCTCACGCCCAAGCGGAACGACCGTCGTGATGTCCTCATACGTCTTCGTCGGCGTGATCCATGTGACCTCCTGATTGTATGACGGCACGCCGTCAAAGCCCTTGCGGATTGGCGTATGCGCGTAGTTCAAGATGACCTCGCTGAGATCGGGGCGTCCCTCCTTCTCCGCGCCGATCCCTGCGAGGCGCGTATGGCCGAGCTTGTTCGCGTAAGCGACCGCGCCGCCTTGAAGGACGTGATAGACGGCGAACGGCGTCGCGTCGAGTATCGCTTCCTCCGCCTTGATGCGCATCGCGTCCGCCAGATGCCCCTCCAGCGCACGCTTCAGCGTCAGGAGGATCGAAATGATGGCGTCGGGCGCAGGGTCAGGCGCGCGCTCCGGCGGGAGCTCCGGATCGCGGACGGAAACGAGCGTCACGATGTACTGGCACGCGCCCGCAAGCGAGACGGGCACGGAGCACGCATCGCCGCACTGGCACTCCTCGACCCACATCTCAGGGCCGAAGAGCCAGAATGGCGCAAGATGTTCGCGCGCAATGCTGATGCTCGACGTGCCGACATTTTCCACCCCCACGCGCACGCCCTCGATCTCGCCCGGCGTGCGCTGGAAGTACGGCAGCGAATAGCTTTTCAGCACGCGGCAGTCCGCGTCGATGAGAAGAAGCGAGAGATTGTTCTCCTGAAAGAACGCGCGGATCGGCTCAGCGAGCCGCGCGAGGCAGTCAATTGCCGCGCGGTGCCGCTCCTGCAAGGCGGAAAGCGCCGTCTTGGACAGGCGATCTTCCATGTTCATCCGATCCTTTCGCACAGCGAGGCGGCGGCTCTCCTGCCACGACTGTGCGACCCACGGATGCACATTCGCGTCGAGCACGCCGTTTTCGACAAATTTTTTGTAATACGCTTCGAGCTTTGCCCTGCTCCGATGCTCTCTTAACATGACCGATCCCCCTAGTGCACTAGTCTGCTGGGCGACGGGCGTTCCTGTCCAGCTCTTCGCCTTATATTGTAGCAATCATCTTCCGCCCCCGCAATTCTTTTTGCAAAAAACTTTACAAAACGGTATAATAGCCACTGGAAAAATGTAACGAACAGGAGAATCAGGAGAATTACCATGGCAAAGCAATACAAGAAACTGCAAAAGAAGCTGCATCCGAGCGCAAAGAAGGAAGCGCCCCAAAAGCCGCCCGGCAAGGACTACCTGCTGCTCGCCGTCATCGCCTTCACGCTCGTCGTCACCGCGTTCGGCTGGACGGCGTTTGACAACTGGAACCGCGCGATGTACGCCTTCCTCTGCCTCTCGCTCGCGCTGACCTACGCCCAGCGCCACGCGAAGCTCACGGAACGCGGCTTCCTCATCGTCAGCCGCGTCAGCCTCGCCTCCATCGGCATGGCAATCGCGATGTTCCTCATCACGCTCTACGAGCGCTTCACAAGCTAAGGAAGCACTGATTCATTCAGCCGCCCAGCCCTGCATAAGCGACCGCTAAGCACTAAAGTGCTAAGCGTCTGCTTATCTTCACACATCTGCACTTCCCTAAGCTGAAATCCGCAGATGGAAACGGGACTGCCCGCAAGCACCGCTTGCAGACAGTCCCGTTTTGCTTTTTCCTGCGTTCTCAGCGAACCGCCGTGACCTCGATCTCGCAGAGCGCGCCCGCAGGCAGCGCCTTCGCCGCGACGCAGCTGCGCGCGGGCTTCGAAACGAAGTGCCTCGCATAGACGCCATTGAATGCGGCAAAGTCCGCGATCTCGGCGAGGAAGCACGTCGCCCGCACGACACGCTCCATCGAAAGCCCCGCTTCCTTCAGCACCGCCTCGACATTTTTGCAGCACTGCTCCGCCTGCGCCTCGATGCCGGATGCGACAATCTTCCCTTCCTTCGGGTCGATTGCAATCTGTCCCGAGCAGTAGAGCACGCCGTTTGCCTCGATTGCCTGGCTGTACGGCCCGACCGCCGCAGGCGCGTTTTCCGTATGGTATATGCGCATATAACGAACATCCGCTCCTTTCATTTCATCCCTTTTTTTATTTTACTACAGTTTACTACAGTTTCGCGATTTTTCCAAAGGAAAAATGAAAAACGCCCCTTCCGAGAAGAAAATCTTCCAAGGAGCGTTCTTCTTTTCTTACCGCTTCATGCCAATGACTGTTTCCAGCATCTCGTCATCGACCGTGATGATCTTTGAGTTTGACTGGAAGCCGCGCTGCGTGATAATCATGTCGCTGAACTCATTGGCAATGTCGACATTGCTCATCTCAAGTGCCGATGCCGTTATAGTCGCACCGACATCCGCCGCCGTATGGACATTCGCCTTCCCCGAATTGTTGGAAACTTGATAGAGATTGCCGCCGGTCTTGGTCAGCCCTGAAGCGTTGTAGAACTGTGCGACTGCCACCTGTGCCAACTTCCGCATGATGCCGTTCGTGTACGTTCCCGTAATTGTGCCGGAAGCATCCACCTGTACGGATTTCAGCGTGCCTGCGGCATTTCCGTCCGCCTCTCCCTTGATTGTCGATGTGCCTGCATACTGCGTCAGTGCGCCGAAGTTCAGATCAATTTGCCGCGAATCCTGTGCGCCATTCGGGTTTGTATACGTCACCGTAATCGTTCCACCGCCGCTCTTATACGCGCCCATTTCGTCGAATACCAAATCTGTCCCGGAAAGGCTCAGGTTCATAGACCCGTCGGATTCTTCGACAGTGTCCGTATTGGTTCCATTTCCCAAGGAAAGCGACCATGTGTTGTCCTCACTCGGTTTTTTCGTGAGTTTCAACGTAACCTTATGCTCCCTGCCTTGCGTATCGTAAATCGTAAAGAGCGTCACCAGCGGCGAGCAGAATTGGGCGCCCTGCGCATAGCTCTGCCCGACCATCCCACTGATGGACTGCCCGTCCTCCGTCGCAATAGTTACGCTCGAAACAGGCTTGCCGTTAAAACTCTTCTCACTGGTACGGTGGACAACTTTTACATTCCCATCCTCAGCAATGCCTTTACATACTGCCGGCGTCGTGCTGCTGTTAACTGCCAATCCAGAGAAATGAGCTCCCGTCGCAGATTGTCCATTTTTCGCCTTTACCGTCGCTTTATCTTGGATATTGCTGATTTTGCTAATTTTCAAATGTCCCGTATACGTACCGCCAACCTGATAGGAAAAAGTGGTCGGATTCGGAACGGTAACCTCTGTAATGCCCGTCGGCGGATTATTGTTGTCTTCAAGCGTCAATTTCACTTCTCCCGTGTGTGTGCCTGTCGCTTTTACGCTTTCAATCGTTTGTGAAAAACTATATATATCCCCGTAATGATACGTCCCGCTCGTCACGGTAAGCGGATTCGTCAATCCTGTGAAGGAATGCGGCCCAACCGCATCATCCGGATCTACGCCAAGCGTCAAATCAACAGCACTCGCTGTCCCATTTGCCGTCACAGAATCAACCTCAGATGTCCAAAGTGTATGCCCAGTCAATGGATCGCCTGTTCCAAAATTATACGTCGCCGTATCGTCCAGCGTCACATTCCATCCCTTGTCCGTCGTCAACGAAATCGTTCCCGTTTCTTCCTCCCTCTTAAACCTATTTTATAACATATTTTATGTTCACTATATATATCGGTAAAAGTTTTATTTTCTTCAATGTTTCTTTCAAATTTAATTTTTGAATCTAATTCCTATATAAAACATACTTTATAACATTTCTATATCGTATTCGTTCTTTTACAATGAAGCAGAGGTGAGTTCCGATGGAATCCAAGCTGGTTATCACGAAGAAAATACAAGGAGACGACGGGTACCGCGTCTTCTCTGTCCGCGTCAAAACGGACACGCTCGAACGTATCAATCGTCTCAGCAAAGAAACGCACCGCACGCGGAATGAGCTGATCGGCATGCTTCTCGACTTTGCCATTGAGCATAGCGAGGTCAGCAACGGGCATTAAGGAAAACACAAAAAGCCCCTGCGGCAGTCCACAAAAATGGAACTGCCGCAGGGGCTTTCCTGTCCGTAAAAACCGAGTCAGATTCGCACGCGCTCGACGACGATGCGCCCTTTCTCGACTTCCTTGCGGTGGCAGTGCGGGCACTCGTTCTCAATCAGCCCCGTATAGCCGCAGACGGGGTCGCGGTCGACGGGGTGGTTGATGGAGAAGTAGCCCATATCGGCGTCGTGCATGGCGCGGACGACGGACTCGAAGGCCTTGACATTCTTCGACGGGTCGCCGTCCATTTCGATGTAGGCGATATGGCCTGCGTTCTCCATCGCATGATACGGCGCCTCGATGCGGATCTTGTCGATGGCCTTGATCGGGTAGTAGACGGGGACGTGCGAGCTGTTCGTCATGTAGGGGCGGTCGGTCACGCCCTTGATGACGCCGTACTTCCTGCGGTTCGCGCGCTGGAACTGGCCTGCCGTGCTCTCGGCCGGCGTGCCGAACGTCGACCAGTTGCGATGCTCCGCCTTCGTGTAGTCGTCCGTGCGCTTGCGCAGGTGCGCGACGATCTTGAGCCCGAGCGTCTGCGCCTCCTCGCTCTCGCCGTGGTGCTTGCCGATGAGCGCCTTCAGGCACTCGGCGAGCCCGCAGAAGCCGATGGAGTACGAGGCGTGCTTCAAGACGTCCGCAATCGTGTCCGTGATCTTCAGCTTGTCACTGTCCATCCAGACGCCCTGCCCCATGAGGAACGGGTAGTTGTAGACGTGCTTCTGCTCGATGACCTTGAGGCGGTCGAGCAGATAGTCGTGGCAGAGCGTGATGTAGTGGTCGTAGAGATTCCAGAATTTCTCCATGTCGCCTGCCGCCTCGATGGCGAGTTTCGGCAGGTTGATCGTCGTGAAGGAGAAATTGCCGCGCGAGCCCGATTCCTCCGGCCCGTTGACGTTGCCCATGACGCGCGTGCGGCAGCCCATCGTCGCGACGGCGCTGTTGTAGTCGCCGGGCTTGTAGTATTGGAGATTGTACGGCGCGTCGATGTTGACGAAGTTCGGGAAGAGACGCTTCGCGCTGACCTCGCAGGCGCGGAGGAAGAGATCGTAGTTCGGGTCGCCCTCGTTGTAGCTGACGCCCGCCTTGAGCTGGAATACGGAAATCGGGAAAATCGGTGTCTCGCCGTTGCCGAGCCCTGCCCAGATCGCATTCAGCACCTCGCGCGTCGCAAGGCGGCCTTCGGCAGACGTGTCGAGCCCGTAGTTGATCGAGCTGAACGGCACCTGCGCGCCCGCACGGCTGTGGAGCGTGTTGAAATTGTGAATGAGCGCCTCCATCGCCTGATGCGTCTCCTCGACGACATCGGCGCAGGCGAGGAGGTAGACGCTCCGCGCGTCGAGCTCCGTCTCATCCGTCGGATTGTGGTACTCGCGCGCGAGGAATTGATTCATTGCCTTCGCGATTTCCTTGCGGCTCGCCTCGCCTATCGCGTCGTCCTGCTGTTCCGCGTAGCGGCAGTTCGCAAAGTCGAGCTGTGCCTCGAGCTTCTTCTGGAAGGGCTTGCGCTCACCTACCGCCTCCGCGCCGAAGCGGTAGACCATCGCCTTATACGCCTCGTCAAGCACGGCTTTCCGAAAGGACTTTCGCACGCCGTCGGCCATCGCGAAGTCAAAGGCATTGATGCTCTGCCCGCCGAACATATCGTTCTGGTTCGACTGGATCGCAATGCAAGCGAGCGACGCGTAAGCGCGGATCGAGTTCGGCTCGCGCAGGAAGCCGTGCCCCGTCGAAAAGCCGCCGCGGAAGAGCTTCAGGAGGTCGATCTGGCAGCAGTTGAACGTAATGAGCGAGAAATCCTTGTCGTGAATGTGAATCCAGTTCTCGCGGTCGGCCTTTGCATACGCCTCGTCGAGGACGTAATTATCGACGAAGTGCTTCGCGCCCTCCGCGCCGAGCTTCAGCATGATGCCCATGGACGCGTCCGTGTTGATGTTCGCATTGTCGCGCTTGAGGTCGCTGTCGACGCTGTCGGCGAAGAAAATATCGTGATACGACGCCATGAGGTGCTTCTGCGCCGCGCGCCGCTCCGCGTGCTTCTGGCGATAGGTGATGTAGCGCTTCGCAATGTCGTAGAAGCCGTGCTTCATGAGCTCGCGCTCGACGATGTCCTGGATTCCCTCGACCGTGACATCCGCGCGCTCCATGACCTCCTGCTCGACCTTCCCCGTCACCGCATCGACGTCCGCATCCGTCATAAACGCCGTCACGCCGTCACGGTTCGCCGCCGCAATCGCATTGTAGATTTTCGTGCGGTCATACGGTACCGTATGGCCTGAGCGCTTCGTGATCATCTTCTCCATGCTGTCTCCTCCGTATCTACTAAAACCCTATATCTTGTGGTTTTTCTGTCTGACAGGGTACTATTCTAGCATATCTTGTATTTTATGGCAATGAAAAATCCCATTATTTCCCTGTGAGAAACGTTCCGTCCGCACCGTGCGCGGCTCGTTTTTTCCATCGTCATACTTTGCAAAATCTCCTTTTTGAAAACCAGTCGCCCACGCTTGCGCCTGCAGACGACACCCTTTATAATAAGGGAAGCACTGATTAATTCAGCTGCCCATCTTCACACATCTGCACTGTCCTCTCGTCGTCGACAAATCCGCGGCGTAGCACCACTACGCCTGTGGTTTGTCTCCTAGATAGATACAGTGCATCTGTGTAAATCTGAGCAACTTCATTTAATCAGTGCTTCCTAAGAATCATAATTCCGCACAAAAATAAATGCAAGGAAAATAAAAAGGCAAGGGGCAAGAATCATGAACGTAACGGAAACGAACCTAAAGGGCGTATTTCTCATCGAGCCGCAGGTATTCGGTGACGCACGCGGCTGGTTTATGGAAAGCTGGTCACGCCGCAAATTCGAGGATGCGGGGCTAAGCGTCGAATTTTTGCAGGACAACCAGAGCTTTTCGGCGCAGAAAGGCACACTGCGCGGCCTGCACTACCAGCTGAATCCAATGGCGCAGGCAAAACTCCTGCGCTGCACGCGCGGCAAGATCTTCGACGTCGCCGTCGACATCCGACGCGGCAGCCCGCAGTACGCGAAATGGGTCGGCGCGGAGCTCTCCGCCGAGAACAAGCGCCAGCTCTTCATCCCGCGCGGCTTCGCGCACGGCTTCCTCACGCTGACCGACGACGTCGAGGTGCAGTACAAGGCGGACAACTACTACGCGCCCGAATGCGACGGCAACATCCGCTGGAACGACCCCGAAATCGGCATCGCATGGCCGAGCCCGCCCGTCATCCTCTCGGGCAAGGACGAGGCGGCGCCGCTTCTCAGCGAGCGCACGGAACTGAACTTCACTTACGAAAACTAGGGAAGCGCTGATTAATTCAGCCGCCCATCTTCGCATATCTGCACTGTCCTCTCGTCGTCGACAAATCCGCGGCGTAGCACCACTACGCCTGTGGTTTGTCTCCTAGATAGGGACAGCGCATCTATGCAAATCTGGGCAACTTCACTTAATCAGTGCTTCCCTAGGGAAGCACGAAAAAGGCTGTTCGTCGGCATTTTGCCAACGAGCAGCCTTCTTTATGTACGCGTCGAATCCGCACGCACTAATCCAAAATATAAACTTCGAGATCCTGCCGGCCGAAGGAAAGCGCTTCCTCGTGCGTGTCGAACGCGACATCAATGCGGTTGCCCTTGATGCCCCAGCCGATGTCCTCGGCAATCGCCTCGCCGTAGCCCGGAATGAACACGCGCGTGCCAAGTGGAATGACCGTGGGATCGACGGCAATCACGCCGCGGCGCACGAGCGTCCCCGACGCCGTACGGTTGCCATTTCCGGGATCGTGCGCGCTGTACGCCGTCGCATTCATATAGACGACGCGCCCGCCGCCACGGCTCACGGGCTCGGGCGGCTGGTATTCCGCGCCGCCCGAAAGGACGGAATACGTGCCGTCGCCGCATACCCCATCGACGACGAGCCCTTTCGCCTGCTGGAATCGGCGGATTGCATCGACGGTCTTCGCCCCACAGACGCCGTCCGCCGTATCGACGAGCCACCCCTGTTCAATGAGCAGCGTCTGCACATGGCGCACCGCGTCGCCGCGCGAGCCCTGCTTGACGAGAATCGAGCCGGCCAAGGCGCTCGCATGGACTGCGACGAGCAAAAATAGGATTGCAAAAAACAAAGGAAAACGAACCCGCTTCGTCATAGAACCCCCTCTTTCAAAGGCACTCATTCGATTCTAATCTTGGATAGCATTGTACCACAAAAACACGTCCTGCGTCAAAATTTCACAAGGAAAATTGTCCTACTGCGCGGTCAGGTGGTTCGTATTTTTCCATAAATTTTGCCTTTCTCTCCAAGCTCCACCATTGCCCACGCGAGCAGGTATTCCGTCGTGCAGCCTGCCCCGGAGATCATACCATGCCGCATGGCAAGGACGCCGTTCTCGTAGCGCGTGAGGTGCGCGCCGTCGTAGACGCACTGCGTCGTCCCGATGATCGCGACGCCCCTTTTGCGCGCCGCGTCAAGCGCGGGAAGAAAACTCGACTTTGCCGCGTCCGTCGGCACGCCGCCCGCGCCGAATCCCTCGATGATGATGGCGCGATAGCCCGCGTCCATGAGCGCCATGAGCACAGCGGGCGAAAGCCCCGGCGTCAGCTTCAGCACGGCGACGCGCGTGTCGAGCGCCGCGCGCAGGCGGAATGCGCCACGCGGCTCTCGCTGCTCCTGCTGCCAATGCAGCTGCCCGCCGTGAAAGAGCGCCGCCGCGGGCGCGTTGATGCTCTCAAACGCCGCGAATTGCTCCGTGTAGAGCTTCCGTGCGCGCGCGCCCTCGATGAGCCGCCCGCCGAACGCGACGAAGACGCCCGCCCTGCCGCTCGTCGCCGCATGGGCGGCGAGCAGAAGATTCTGCGCCGCGTCGCTGCCAGCCTCCGTGATGGAGAGCTGCGAGCCCGTCAGAATGACGGGCACTTCGATGTTTTCGAGCATAATGGAGAGCGCCGCCGCCGTATACGCCATCGTGTCCGTCCCATGCGTGACGATGAAGCCGTCGTACGCGCCGCGCTGCGCCGCAATCGCGCGCGCCATCTCCTGCCAGTGGTGCGGCGCGAGATTGCTCGAATCGAGCGCGAAGAGCTCCTGTGCCTCGAACCGGACATCCTCCCATCGAGGCAGCCGCTCTGCAAGCGACGCCCCCGCAATGCCGGGGCGAAGCCCATCTTCCCCCCGCACGCACGCAATCGTCCCGCCCGTCGCGAGAATACAGATTTTACGGCACATAGAAAGCCCCCTTTCCTGTCTTATTCGACAAACGATGCCCCGTTCCTGTCACCGTCGCATCCGAGCAAAAGGAGACGCATTACGCCTTCCTAAGCGCGCAGCGCGCGATCTCATCCGTCGAGACGATGCTGCCCGTAGTAGGCATTCGGTCCATGCTTGCGCAGGAAATGCTTGTCGAGGAGCACCTGCGGCATCGCGTCGCAGTCATGCGTCAAGAGCTGCGTGTGGAACGCCATCATGGCGACTTCCTCTAGGACGACGGCATTATGCACGGCGTTCATCGCGTCCGTCCCCCACGCAAATGGGCCATGGCTCTTGACGAGAACGGCGGGTACGTGGTCGGGGTCGATGCCCGCCTTCTCGAAACGCTCGACGGCGACGACGCCCGTGTTGTACTCGTATGCGCTCTTGATCTCCTCTTCCGTCATGTCGCGCGTGCACGGGATCTCGCCGTAGAAATAGTCGGCCTGCGTCGTGCCGTAGGCGCGGATGCCCTGCCCCGCCTGCGCGAAGATCGTCGCCCAGCGCGAGTGCGTATGGACGACGCCGCCGATATGCGGGAATTTCCGATAGAAAATGCGGTGCGTCTCCGTGTCGGACGAGGGGTTGAGATCGCCCTCGACCTTGTTGCCGTCGAGGTCGACGACGACCATGTCGCTCGCCTTCATCGTCTCATAGTCGACGCCCGACGGCTTGATGACGAAAAGCCCCTTTTCGCGGTCAATCCCCGAGACGTTGCCCCATGTAAACGTCACGAGATGGTGCTTCGGCAGCAGCATGTTCGCCTCGTATACCACTTCTTTGAGTTCTTCCAGCATATTGCTCCTCCTTTTCAAGAAAAGGCCTGCTGCATTCCGGCGTCGCATGCGCCTTGCAGCAGCCCTGTGCGGATGCTGTTTTATGGATCAGTTCGAGCGATTGGCGGCCTAGATCTTCTCCGTCATCTCCGCTTCGGAAAGGGGTTTCTTGAGCTCGCTGACCACCGCTTGGAGTTGGAGATTTTTATGACAAGCGCTCCCCTTTTTCCATAAAAATCATTTGTGATTGATATACTACGATAATTTTACCGAACGTTCCGCCCTTCGTCAATGACGACCTCATCGACGAAAATTGAGCCTTGCGCGATCTGCCGAATCATGCTATACTATCAAAGTATTCTAATCGCGGGCATAGTTCATCGGTAGAATGGAAGCTTCCCAAGCTTTAGAGGGCGGTTCGATTCCGCTTGCCCGCTCCATACGAAAATAAAGCACTGTCACTCATGACAGTGCTTTTTGTTGCCCTCTCATCATTTTTATCCTCCCACTATATTTTTATAAACAATTTTTGTGGTTATAAATAAAAATATATGCTATAATATCCTCATAGGAGGAGATTTTATTATGGATTTCATCAAGATACTCCGCATACGATATGAGAATATCCCACTTTTTCATGAGGGCTGCTTTGAGTTCAGCTTCATTGCAGAAAATCGGGTCTCTAATCCTACACAGGTGTTTCAGCTGCGCAAGAATCTCTACACGCAAAAACTCATTGCGCTTACCGGCATCAATGCTTCCGGCAAGACATCGGTACTGAAGCTTATTTATATCGCTATGTCGATTCTTCTGCATCGCAAGAGTCTCAATGAATCCTCCTATGGCGCTGAGTTTCTGCAAAATGGAACTGTCATCATATTGGATTTCTGTTATCAGGGCATATGCTATGAGCTGCGCTCTACCATTGGAAAAACAACCCTCATTCGCGATACAGATGTACAGCTTTACTTCGAAGAGGAAATTCTCTTCAAAAAATCCCTTGCATCCATGAAATCAAAAAAGGAGCTATTGCATTTTGATGATATGCAGCCTATGATGCGGCGCACAGAGCTTCCATTGGCAACTCTTGATTTCCTAAAGCGTGACGACAGTATGGTGGTAGGGATCATACGCAATCAATCATCCATATTGAGATCGTTGATCGGAGCTACAAATATCAATTTCTGGCAACTGAGAGAATCTCCTGCTGATGAAGTTCTCCATGTTTTTGATGCAAGTCTTGATGAACTCACTGCCTCTGAAGCTGACGGGAATGTCACCTATACCGTAAAATTCAAGAACGATTCACGAAGATTGAGTGTACCGACTGTATGGGGATTGGGTAATCTCATCTCCTCAGGCACCATCAAAGGACAGAATATCATGGCATACATAGAGGCTGTCCTTCAAACGGGTGGCTATCTCATTGTCGATGAATTCGAGAACCATCTAAACAAAGAGCTTGTTCGTATGATTATGGACATCTTCAAGAATGAGTGCATCAACAAAAATGGAGCGTGTCTCATCTTCTCCACACATTACACAGAGATTCTCGACTTTATGGATCGGAAGGACAACATCTACATCACGCGCCGCAATCGAGAGGACGCATCCATCGAGCTGCTGAACTACGCATCCGAAGTCAAGCGTAACGATGTTAAGAAAAGTGAGGTAATCCTCTCGAACTATATCGAGGGAACTGCCCCATCCTATGAGAGCATTCAGGCGTTGGAGGACTATCTATGCAGCAGGATAGATTAACCTTCAC
>ERZ772960.898-NODE-898-length-24843-cov-8.008875_pt1 | contig 24843 bp, 27 predicted proteins | sample MGYA00580678_ERZ772960 | MGnify/ENA primary metagenome ERZ772960 (study PRJEB29015, sample SAMEA2737930) | human oral metagenome | biome: human oral; feature: human-associated habitat; material: dental | place: China | collected 2059 ... | reverse complement strand
GGTGTAACCCGAGAGATTTACAGTCTCTTGTCATTGCCGCTAGACTACTCCAGCAATGCTAGGCTGTCGTTCGCACTCCGTCCTAGCGCACTCAAGGTATTTGGCTCGCGCCAAGCATACTTTGAATAAATGTATTATAGCAATTTAGAGTGGGTTTTTCAAGTTTTTGTGATAAGTTTTGTGTATTTTTAGGAGATTTCTGCGAGAAGTATTTGGTTTTTATTTGTTATTTGGAGGAGTCACCGATGGAGGTTACTGTATGGGTCTATCGAGGAAAGAAAAAGCGCCGGAGTGGTCCGACGCATATTTGTACCTTAGGTTTACGGGTTTCTTATCTTACTTTTTCCCTTGTCCAGGGATATGGGTAATCTGTAATGGTTTCTTTGCCGCATAGTTTCCGAAGTCCTTGCATGTAAATCTGTGCGTCGTTTGGGTCCGCCATGGTGCCGTGCATGCAATCAATATATTTGATCTCCGCCTTTTTGTAATAGCTTTCGATTGCTTGATTGTCGAGAAACTGGTCGTTTTTACTCAGTAATATCTTCTTTGGCCTGTTTCTTAATCTTGGACTCTCTGGTGGTGACCAAACTTTCATAGCTGAAAGTTGATCGGCGATGAGAGCCACTGAGAAATAATTATAATCAGCTTGAATCATCGGCATGAATGATAGCCAACCGAGTAAATATTCTGTAATTAAGAGAAAGGGTGATGCGAGCGTGATCAGTGCCCTATGCTTTGATTTGAGAAAGGTATTGTAAGTGCAAGGATTAACAGTGATTATCTGGTCGAAGACCTCTGAAACTTGATCGAGAATTTGATCGCCCATTGAGATGCTGATTGCGATGTTCTCGATATTTCTACCTGTTTCCTTTTGTTCTTTTGTTACCTCTGTGACTTTGTCGAATAGCCGTTCGGCGTAGTGCTCCGGATCATAACCATGATTATCGTAATCCATGTAGTAGATATCACAATTATGCTCAAGAAGCTTGTCCAGAAAGGTGAAAGATCTTACGGACTGATTAAGAAAGCCTGGTATGAGAAAATAATTGACATTAATATCATTGTTTCCATTGTTACCGCTATCCAAATGCTGCCTGACGTGCGTAAAAAGATCGTCATTGTTGGCTAGCATGTGATAAAATTTGTAAATTGCCGCCGTCACTGTATTTATTAACAGCAGGGCGAGTAGAACTAACCTGATTGTCATTATAATGACCTCCTCCCCTAAGGTATGTTATTAAGGTACAAAATACGTAGATATTATAATATAAAATATGTGCTTAGTCAAAAATACGTAATAGCTCACAACCTTTGCAACATAGAATGGTAAAGTTATTGCCATCAAAAAAGGTAGATTCTATACTTAAATTAACATCACTTAATAAAAGGAGAATCTACCTATGTCATATTGTACTAGTAAGAATATAGAAATTGCAAGAGGAAAAGCTATAAAAATACTGGTTTTGGAGAAAAAGCCAGTAGCACAAATAGCGGATCGTTTCGGAGTATATAGAAGTACTATCTGGAAATGGTGTCAGAAGTGGAAAATCGCAACAAGAGGATTATTCAATGTTCTCAGATTCTGCTCATGAAACTTATCATCATATACTTACCGATAGTATTACCGGCTGCAACGAAGATGCCATCCCCTGCGGATGGGTTGAAAAACTCCAACACTCCGAGTATCTGCTGAACCTCTGCGACCAGTTTGCATCAACAAAAATCAAGGCATAAACTTTGCGTCTCTTGCCTAATCATTTTGAACAACCCCCGAACAATCGGGGGTTTAGCAGTTTAAACTTCATCTTCTGTTGTCGTTAGGAATGCCTTTATTAAATCTTCGTTATTTGTAAAGTCAGATCCTGCAGCTAGGTGCTGCTTAACTTTATTATTGTAAATCTCTAAATTCATTGGCGTAAAATAATAGAACCCGCCGCCTTCCTGGTCTATCCGCTTAAAGGCAAAATGGTCATCTTTTTGCCTTGTTTCTGATGCTGTCATAATGCGCTCATGCGAAGTATCATACCATCTAATTATAGAAATTTCTTGCTCGCCCATTCTATCATGATCTATAGTTACGTTTATGCCAACTAAGACCGTATCGTCATTGGGAGATTCAATATAGTAAACTGGCTTTGGCAATTTTTCCATAGAATCAACCTTTTCTATATTATTATCTTTACCATTAATATTCTCATTCCCTGAGTGCTTCATGATACTTTCAAATGATCTCATCTTTTTTCCTATATTATGTTAATATTATACCTTACATCCAATCATCGACCGATTCCGATGGCGATTCTGGTGGCGGTGTTGGGGTTGGAGTTGGCTCTGGGGTTGGAGTTGAAAAACTTTCATCCCAGTTTCCCCAATCATCTGGCCAATCTGGCCATGGCTCTGAGGATAGCATCTCTGGTGTCATCTCTGGCTGTGCCTCTTGAGATGATTCCTCTGGCGACTGATTGAACACGTCCCAATTGACAGTAGAATCTGGCGTAGCTTCCGAAGGCGGAGTCTTGCGTAATATGACGACTTCTTCTATGGGTTTACCGTTTATTTCTTCTAGGCCCATAGATCGTAATTCTGCAATTATTCCATCACGTGAATCGGAACCTCCTACTTCTATGGATTCAACAAATCCAGCACCGATACCAGTTCTAAACATCTGTTCATTGCAGGATGAATAATAACTGTTAGGATTTGTAATCTTATCAAAGATAGTATCTGGAGAGAGCCGATCAACAAAATATTCATCATCTGTTGAGCCATATGTGTCATAATTATAGGAATACCAATCTGTGCGATCGAAAACTTCGGGCTTAAACACTACCACTGCACCGTTCATTTTTCCTCTTTCAGCTTCATTGGCAATTCTCGTAAAAACGCTGTCTGCTCCACCAGTATCAATATCGGTAGTGGACGACATACCGCTCTTCATAACACCTCTAGAATATCGTTCGGTCGTACACATCAAACCCTGCGTTAATATTCGGTAGATTGATTTAGCACTTCCGGTCCATAAGTGATGGATTGCGCGTATGTCTTCGCCATATCTTCCAAGATATTCCTCATGTTTGCCTCTCTCTACAAGTGTTGTATAACCAGGGAAGACTTCTTCGCGATGTAACTTTTCCGCTTGCTCCATCTGCTCAGGTGTTAAATCTCCAGTAATCATATGTTGCCATTTATAGCGAGCCATCTTATATTCTCTTTCCGCTTCTTCAGGGACTTCGCCAAGCGCATCTGGAATACCTAAGTCTTTTTCTAAAATTTCACCCAAAATTTGTTCCGTTGCTTCGGGGTCCGTTCCAGATGGAACTTCAACCTTAACTAAGCCCATAGCCGTTCGAACAAGCCGACCACTATTGTAAGGAATGGTAATATCCCATTTTTCGCCGTTTCTAGATGACGGATCTGCAATAAATACTTTTACTCCGCCTTTTTCAAAAACGGACGCATCGCATAACTCATATGAATCATCAGAAGACGCACCTTCGTAAGTAATTTTTCCTCGTCGTAAAACTGCTCCACTTGGCGTGGTAATTTCAACTTGCGCATTCTCTCCTTCGCCTTCCGGTTTTGTCGCCAATGCGGTTATTACTTCGGTTGGAGCCCGCAGTTTAAAACTAAATTCCATCATACCGCGATCTCTTTTGTTTATTACATCGATTTTTTGCCCTTCGATATGATCATGATCGCATACAATTTCGGTTCGGGGACGAACTACTGTTTCCCCAGTACGTTCCATCTCTTGAGCACTAAGCATTCTGATTGTTTCACTTATGCTTCTTCTCGGTCTACGCTCTCTAGACTCTGGATTTGATGGCCCCTCTGGTCCTGATTCTCCATAAGTCTTAGCTAAATATTCACGACGTCCTAGTAATCCAGTCAATATCCTATCACGATCTTCGCCTTCTAGACCAGACTCATCTACGATAGCTCTTATATCTTCAGGGCTCAACTTGCTAACTAGTTCACGCGCTTGTCGGCCAATTTCATCTTCTGTTATGCCTGCAAAAACTTCCCCAGTAGGGCGTCCAGGTATGCGCATCGATTGTAGCTCTGGAATAGAATCTGGCGAATAAGCCTTGTCTCCACCTTGTGCCCGGAAAATCAAAGAACCACCATTATCTATACGGTAAAAACCATCCTTTCCTTGAACTATATTGTCGTAGACGAGGCCGACAACGTCCCAGTTGGCTAGAAACGCGTCGGCAACAAAACCTTTTTGGACATCCTCACTTCTGCCTTGAGCCTCCCCACTGGCCGGCGTAGCCTCTGGCACAGCTGGCGAAGCGATAGCTTCACGACCATCTAATTGGATGATCTCAGAACGTACCGCTTTAATCCCGAGTTTCGCGTAAATAGCATTGGCCACAAATTCGGCTTTTCCTTGGCTAGGATTTTCATAAAACTTAACATAAAATCTTTCGCCATTCGGTTTCTCGTACCAACCCCCCTCATTAGACCCTAGCTGAACACTTACTTTTGTTAAATCCCACTTTTTGTCGCGTTCAATAGTACGCGTAGCAAGTCCAGCAACACTTTCACCACTAGGCAACATTACACCTTCTTCGTGTAAAGTCTCTATAGATGCCATCAAATCAGGTTGAGCATCGCTTTGGTTAAGTTTCAAAATAGGATTTTCTCCAGCAGAGTGTTCCATGCCGGCTTCTTCCATAGCGCCTTGCACTACTACGGACGAAACAGCTTCTTCAATTTCAGCAGCTTCTGCTTCAGTGCGAATACCATCCTTGTCGGCAGCGGTAATTGTTTTTTTCGCAATATGAACAAGTGCATAGTCTGTCATTTCTACTAGTTTTTCACTATTTTGTACTCCGAACTTGTTTTTAATATAATCTTTAAAGCCTTGAATTTTCCCGAGTAGTTTTTTCATTTTACCAATAGGTTTTTCTTGAACTTCTGAACTAGTTGGCGTAGCAACAGCTTCATAGCCTACCGTGGAGACAAAAGTTTTACCTCCTTGAAACTCAACATCTTTCATCGCCTCTTGCCACTGAATATAGCCATTATTTGGCTGGCTATATTTTCCACTTTCATGATTTGATGTATATGAATTATGGTTCATTTTTTAGTTTTCCTGAGTCTAATAAAAATGCGACTATTGATTGCGATTTAATATTTTCATTATAATATTTTTCGCATAAAATATATACTCATATTTCTCAGACTTTACCACACAAAATCTCACTCCTATCGCTAAACAATAAAACCCTCACACAGAACCTGATCTTGTCAGTCGGTGGTTTAGGAGTATCATACTCAAAAACCCACATCCCTAATCTCTGCCATTTGCTACCACTCTATAGCCCGCTCACCTTCGATGGCGTTCACAGGGATAATATCCATTAAATCCATCGACATTATCCTCTGGCTTTTCGTTATTTACAATGTTCTCTCCAGGTCACAAATAGCTAAAATACCCATTTATTTTTGCACGGCCCAAGCTAAGTCTTTCATGCTCATACGTAAAACATAAGTGACTTATTCGAGATTTCTTACCTAAAGGAACAGACTTCAAAAAACTTACAAAACGGGATATAGTTGAGATAACGAATTTAACAAATAATAGACCAAGAAAGAGACTCGAGTGGAAAACTCCACTCGAGGTCTATAGGTCTCGAAGTGTTGCACTTGAGGGGTTAGAGTAGCTACCCATGGCGGAGTATCGTTTTTTGATTTAGTGTGTGCTCTTTTTGTATTCCTGATATTTATCAGTCTTAGTTGACTTTTGGAATTCGGTTTTTATAGCTTCGAGAATCTGATTTTGAGTCTTGGTGTCTGATTCGGAGTAGCCTGAGAAGGTTTTATTGCCGATAATGAAATAGGGGACACCTTTTGGTGTTTCGCCGAGGAACTTTCCAAGATTTTTCATAAGAGTGAGGTTGTCGGAATTTTTCCAGACTTCAAGAGTGTATAGATTGGCCATTTTTTCAACTTCGGAGCGGTGCTTATCAAAAAATTCAGCAAGATGTTTACAATGTGGACAGCCGTCTCCCCAAAAAATATAAATATTAACCTTATCTTCTGAGGGTTTAATGTCGGATTCGGTCATCTTGGCAAATTCAGCATTTGAACCCTGTGATGAGGTGTGGTTTTTTGCGTTATCTTCTTTGGAAGATTGGCTGAGCGTACTGCTTAGATAAAACATCGCACTAAGTAAAAGCAGGGTTATTGTTGAGACGATGAGGATAATTTTAAGTTTGTTGGATTTATTTTGCATTGAAGTATTTACCTGTATTATATAGTTTACCATTATACTCGATATAGACAGAATAATTGCCTCGAAGTCCATCTTTATTGATATATTTCGTAACCATGAGACCGTTCTGATTTTCATCTTCTGAGAATGCATCTACGCAAAGAGCGGTATATGGATGCTTACTGATGGGGACTTGGTAGAAATTGGTGTTGAAATTACGATAAAGTCCGACACGTACGTTATCTTCTCGGTGGAAGCGACCAGAAAAGACTAGACGATCTTCTTCATTTCTTAGGCTGATATTATGGCTCTCTAGGAAGTCTTGGTCAACCTCAACGTTAGTGATAAAGCCTTGCCTCTTTCCGTCGGGCTCTGTGAAATCAAGGGTGCCAAGTTGCTTAGCATTTTGCATGGTGTAGTTTACGCCGGCATAGGGGTCCATTTTTTCAACGCGGTAATTATTGGTTGGAAGACGTAATTCAAAAATGGTTTGATTATTTAAGATTTCGACGGTATCTGAGAGTAGATCGAGATGACCAGAGGTGAGCCCGGCAGGTTGATTTGAAGGAGTGCCGTCTGATTTGACGATGCCGCCGGAGAGTACCAAGTAGTGATTTTGGCTGAGGACGTCGAAATCTGAGATGTATGGAGAATAGAAATCGCTTCCCCGTTCTTTACCATATTGCCAAATTTGTTCAACGGTTTTTTGTGTTGGATCTATTTTATAGATGACGGCTCGAGAATATGAATTGCTAGCTTTTGTATAAGATTCTGGGCTCTTGGATTTATTGTTACCATTATCAAAGAGTGTGAGATATCCGTCGGGGGTAATTTTTGCAGCATGTTGGCTCCATTGGTATTCAAAATTCTGGCCAATCGGCTTGAGGAAATATTTTTGATAAAAGGAAGACCAATTTGTGGGATCGCCTAAAATCCAGTTAATGTCGGTGGTGGTATAGTTGATGCTTACTACAGCATCTTGGTGTCGACCGGAAAGAATCAAGGAATCGGTGTTTTTATCATAGTAAATAGAATTGTTATGGAACCAGTCGTATTCGGTCCAATTTTCGTTTTTACCATCGTCTTTTTTAAGGATCTTTTGAAGATCAATTCTTTTGACGATTTGGCCAGTTTTACGATCTAGTTCTACGATATAATCTTCGACAGTATGGTTTTGGCTCGTAAAATTATTGGAAGCTATGATCAGGTTGCCGTTTTCTAGCTCAAAATAATCATGATGATAACCACCTGGTAATGAATATTCGGCATAAATTTTACCTAATAGATCAATCTCATAGAGACCGGTCATATAATATGGTGAATTAATGAGGCGCTCAGTACTGACAAGAAGATGTCCGTTATTTAGTTTAGTATTTTCCCAAAGGGCTGTATTTTTGAGATACCATCTGAGATCACCATTTATGTCGTAGGCGGTCATATAGGCATTTTTGGTGGCGGGACTAAAGAAGTAAAAATCGGAATCTAGTTTAGATTTTTCGGATTTTACTAGTGTGGCTTGTGGAAGATTTTCAGGAAGTGGTTCGGTTTTGATGTCAAATTCTCGATCGATAGTCTCGACGATATTCTTTAAGTTTGGTTGATTCTCTTTTTGGAGTTCTTGATTTATTTTATGATTGACTGGGGTAAATTGATTACTAACCTCGGTGGTATGTTCAGATTCATATTGTTCAAGCTTTTTGGCGGCACTGTTCTCATCGATTACATTACCGGAACGAGCGATTGAGGCGTCGGTTTTTTGTTCCCCGGTTTTGGCAGGAGCTTCATAAGTGATTCTAATTTTATTGGTGGTATCTGGATAGAGTCCGTAGACTGGGAGGTAATGTTTTTTGGACTTAACGAAACTGTGGGATAGAGTGGTTTTTGCATCCTTTCCCTGGACAGTGACGGTGGGAGAGACTTCATCTTCGGTCTCAAATATAATTAAGGCGGTGAGAGGTGAGGTTTTGTAGGGGTTCAAAATAATATTGGGGTTTTTAATAGTGTAACCCGTGGAGGTAAAATCTTTTTCATATTCTTTTTGTAAGGTAATTTGGCTTGGAGTAAGTTTAATGAGGTCAGTATTTTCGCCACGATTACTGAGATAAGCTAGGCAGAAGACCAGTGAAATGAAGACAACAAGAAAAACCATGAAGTGTGCGGTAAAATAAGTTGGTTTTTTAAATTTTTGCGTCAGACGAACACGAATTTTAGAGTTTTTTGCTTGTTTTTGTTGTTTTAATTTAAGCGAAAGATCTGAAATCGTTTCAGTCCGCTCCTTATGAGTACCTGTATTACTCATGACCACCTCCAGTTATTTGTTCAATTTTAACATAAAAGATTAAGAAATAAAAATAGAACACGTTGTGTCCTATTTGTTCTTTCACTCAAAAGAGCCGTGTGTACTACGTTCACTGTGGCCATTCGTCGAAATAAAAAAGAATCGCTACGCTCCGTATTTTAATTTTTAAAACCTAAAATTATAGAACAAGTTCTAAATTTTAAATTTTAAAAATAAAAATAGAGTTCTTCGAACTCTTCTTTTTTATTTCTCCTCATGGAGCCGTGTGTCGGCTCTGCCCCGACGACCTGCCGCTTACAAGGCGGCTGCTCTACTAACTGAGCTAACACGGCTTATGTTATTTATTTTAACAGAGATTTTTTATTATCACAAGAGTTATTTACTTTTTTCCTATTTGGTTTTAGATATAGAACGATATCTCGGGAGAATTTCTTGGATACTATTGAATTACGCGCGGGCGCTTATTAGACTGTTGCGAACTTGAAGTGGTAGTACTGAGCTTTTTTCGTCTCAGAGTTGTGTTATTGATTTCATTTGTTGCAGCTGCGGTTTTGTTTTTAATTGATTCCTGATTGATCCGATTCTTGTGGATAGAAGAAATGGCTGCTTTTTTGATAGCATTGATTGGAGTACTGGCGCGAGGATAGATGATTTTTGGTTGCGGACGTGGACGTACCCTGGCTGGTTCCTTAACTTTCTTCTCTTTCTTTTTTGTCTTTTCAAGCTCAGTCTTCTTTAAGGCGTCTTCGGCAATTTGTTGTTCAATACGTGCAGTGGTGATATCGATATTCTCTTGGTCACCAGCTTCTTCGTAGATGCTGAGAATTTGCCTTAATGTTGTCGTTGACTTATCAAGATTGTATGCCGATTCAAGAGCCTCAATGGCAGCTTTTTTGTGACCAAGTTTCTCTTCGGCTTTAGCGAGGGCTAGGAAACGAGCTGCAACAGTGTTATCGAGCTTAAGTGCCTGCTGGAACGCCATGGAAGCTTTTTCGTATGAGCCAGTCTCGAGGTAAATTAAGCCAACGTTATGAAGAGACATTGGATTGTTATCAAGGGATTGCGCGATTTCAAAACATTCGATGGCTTCATCAAAATTTTGAGCTTTAGCGTAGAGAATGCCGAGACGGTTGTATGCTGCGGCATTAGTTTCGTCGAGTTTTAGGATAGTGAGGAGAGCTTTTTCAGCACGAAGGGTTTTGCGGCTGTTCATACTATCTTTTGCAATAGTCCAGAGCTTCTTGATTTCTGCATCATATTTAGTATTTTCTTTATTAGCAGACTTTTTGGTAGCAAGAATTGGCTCGAAGAATGCGAGAAAAATGGCAAAACTTAAAATCAGCAATGCGCCTAACATATTGTCTTATTTTAACATATTTTGGTCTACTTGGAAAAATTTAGATTAAATTTGCGAGTAGTTGAAGTTTTTTATTGCCATTTTTAGAAATGTTCTGATACGCTTGATCCAGCCCTTCAACCTTTTTTAAGAAGAGTTGATTATTGGTTTTATAAAAAGACTTATAGGCAAGTTCAATAGTTGTCTCAATGATTTTCAGGATAAACGCTTTGTCATTATCAGAATCTGAATCAGATTTTTTCGGTTTTCTTTTTGCAAGTTCTTCTGCAAGATTTATGAGATTATCTTTGTCGGCAACTAGTAGTTTTTTTGCGTAATCTAAAATTTCTGCTGACACATCTGGTGGTGATACGAGATTACCGGGTGTCTTTAAGTAAAAAAGCATAGACCTTGAGCGGATAGTGGGTAGTAATTGAAAGGGCTTTTTTGTGAGAAGGATGATATGAATATGTTCGCCGGGTTCTTCAATAGTTTTTAATAAAACATTACTAGATCTTTCAGAAAGGAGTTCGGCGTGACGAATTGCGATGAAAAAATCCTGGGTTTGTTTGTTCTTGGTAAGTTGCATTAAATCCCTGATTTCGTCAATTTGTGAATTGATTGGATCTGCATTGAGCGAAAGTGAAACTAGCGGTGTGAGGTTAAGCTTGATGTCTGGATCGAATGCAAAAATAGTAGTAGAGAAAGCGCGAGTGATCTGCGGGATTTTTTCTAGTAAATCAATAAACATGTTGATTCTATTGTAGCGTAAATTGCGTCCGAGAAGTGGTTTTTAGTCAAAGAGATTAAATTCAGGAGGAAGTGGTGCCTCAAAAACCTGACGATTACTAGTAGGGATGGTGATTTCAAGCGACTTAGCGTGGAGATAGAGTCGATCAGTGGAGTCCGGTTTTGCAGAACCATAGACACGGTCACCGACGATTGGCGTGCCGAGGTATTTTAGATGAACACGTAGCTGATGAGTGCGGCCAGTGGTTGGTTTCAGTTCGACTAGTGAGTAAGTTTTTCCCTCTTTAAATTCTTGTCCAGAAAAATCGGAATTTGCGAAAATCTTTTTAAGATTAATTAAGTCAGAATGAGTAAATTTTTTGGTCTTTAGAACTTGATAGAAGGTTTCAGATTCTTTGCCGCCAGCTTCTACGATAAAAGTAGTTGGGTGTTTGAGATTCCTGGCGATTGGTAAATTGATAACCGCTGTAGTTAATTTTGGGCAACCTTCAACAATGGCATAGTAAGTTTTATGAGTTTTTCTGTCTTGGAATTGTTTTCTTAGGAGTGTTTGGGTGAGGGCGTCCTTAGCTAGAATAACAATACCACTAGTATCACGATCCAGGCGATGAACGAGCAGGCCAAAATCTTCCAATGTAGGCTCGAGACAGTAGTCTCCCTTGGCCATACTAAGTAAACCGGCTGGTTTATTGAAGACGACCACATGTTTATCTTCATAGATTGTAGCAGGGCGAACTTTACTAGTTTCTTGTTGTTTTAGATTGGCATCTGTTAGGGTTTTTGGAAGGATCAATTTGATGACTGAATCTTCGGTGAGAGGGGTGTTTGGTTTAGTGGCTACTTTGCCGTCAACCTGGACATAACCAAGCTTGATAAAAGACTGAAGTGTATTGCGATTGTAGTCTGGATACTTTTCAACAAGCGTATGATCTAGACGGATGCGTGGTTTTTTAGTGTCTCTTTCTGTCAAAACGAGATCGCCGTTAATAACGCGCGAAAGTGAAGGTTTGCTGAATTTTTTACCAGTTCGATACATTGTATATATTATAATATATTTATATTTAGAATCAAGCTTAAGCTACCTGAGGCCGACGGATTTTTGGACCTTTAAGAGGGTCTGATTGGCTTTTTGTGTGGCATAAGCTTCACCCTCTGTTAGTAGATTAAGGATGGTTTGATCAGAGATATTGTTAGCTTTTGCTTGAAAGTCGGTGAGAAAACTCGATACGGTATTTGCTACTTGCTTTTTAAAATCTCCATATCGACTTTGATTCGACCACTTGGTAATAATAGCGGATAGTGGTTGATTACTGAGTAAAGCTTCAATTTGTAATAGATTGGAGATGCCTGGTTGATTTTGGAAATCAAAATTAATATTTGCAAGAGAATCAGTGGTGGCTGACATAATTTTTTTGGCGGCTTGTGCTGGAGTATCTGATATCATAATTTTACTACTCTCTGAATCGCTAGATTTACTCATTTTCTTTTCAGGATTCTGCAAGTCACGAATTCGAAGTCCAGAAGGAGTATCTTTGTCTTGATTGCTGAAAGTACTACCCAGCGTTTCCATAAACTTAACTTGATCGGTGGTTTTTTCGGGAATAGTAAAAATCTCACCGTATTTACGATTGAAACGTTCTGCGATATTGCGTGTAAGTTCAAGATGCTGAAATTGATCTTCGCCGACTGGTACGTAATTGGCGTCATAAAGTAGGATGTCGGCGGCCATTAGGATTGGGTAGTTGAAAATGCCGACATTGGTTGAGCTGTCGTTATTTTGACTTTTCTCTTTGTATTGAGTCATACGTAATGCTTCACCCATTGAAGTGTGGCAGTCGAGAATCCAGCAAAGCTCGGAATGTGCGGGAATATAGGACTGGCGATAAATGTGAATATTAGAATTGATTTTGAGCCCGGCTGCAAGATAATATTTTAACTCACGGATGGTGTTTTGTTTGAGGTTACCATCGACGCTACTAATGATTGAATGTAGGTCAGGAATAAAAATGTTAACGTGATGAGTTTCGGAATACTTATTAGCAAGGCGAACCATGGGAAGAAGCGCGCCTAGGAAATTTCCGAGAGTAATTTCGGAGTTAATGCGAATGCCGGTGAGGATTGTTTTCATGTTTGATTCCTTGTGGAAGTTAATCTTGTGTGATGTTATTTATTCTACTAGAAATTATACTGTAATTTTTAGGGTTGGCAAGTTTTGATTTAAGGTAGGAATTTTGGTGAGGTTTTATATATAAAGAAAGCCTCTAATTTAGAGGCTTAAAAGTGGGTGAACTTTTAATGGTTAATAGGTTCCTTAAAAAGTGGGACAGTTTTGCCAAGATCTTTAATGTTTGCCAATAAATATTGGTGACGAAAACGATCAATGATGTCCATAATAGAAAGTCCCGCCTCGTGGTCACCGTCAAATTTAACGACTAGAGTATAGCCATCGGGCACACCCTGTAAATTAATGAATCTGCAATGATATCCACGAAGAATGTACTTTAATTTACTTTGATTTTTTTGCGACACCGCTACGTTTGCTACAATACGAAGACGCATAGTTATCACCTCCTTATAATGTTCTCCCACGTTTGAGCTTAGTATAACAGAGATAATGAAAATAAAAAAGGCCCGGAAACGGGCCAAGATAGCCTAAAGATGGTGGAGCATATGGGATTCAAACCCATGACCTCATCAATGCGAATGATGCGCTCTATCAACTGAGCTAATGCCCCACGTATCTTTAGTATACTATAAAATTAGTTTTCGCGGATGGCTTTAATAATTTTTCCAAGTGTTGGTTTTGTGCCGTACATTAAAACGCCAACCCGATAGATTTTTGCAGCGATAAAACCAATCAGAAGAGTTGTGAGGATTAGGAAAATTATAGAAAGTAAAACCTCAAGGCCTGGAACTTCGCTCATGGCAATACGAGTGAACATGGCCATTGGTGAAGTGAATGGGAAAAGCGAAAGTGTTTTCATTAATACTGAGTTAATATCGCCGCTAGTCATGGCATTGATTGATACAACAAAGCCAGCTACAAAAATGATTTGGATGAGCATTAGGGCAGACGAAAGATCTTCAATTTTGGAAACAGTGGAGGCCATGGCCCCAAAGAGAAAAGAGTAAACGAGGAAGCCGAGTAGGAAGAAGACTAATAGATAACCGACAAGAGAGGCTGGGAAGTTGAAGAGTGTGGTTATAATGGCGTTATCTTCAAAATAGGTTTTGTTGACGTTGTATGAAACAAAGGCAGCTCCAAATATTGCGGCTATTTGTATGATGCCGGCAACGCTGGAAGCCAGAATTTTACCAAACATTAGTGCGACTGGGCTGGCACTAGTGATTAGCACTTCCATGGCACGAGAGGTTTTTTCTGTTACAACACTCATGGCAACTTTTTGGCCAAATATAATAATAACCATATAAAGCACAAAGACCATGACATAGGCGTACCAAAAATTCTTAGCACCATTTTCACTGACGCTTTCAATTTGATGGGTGATATTAGGGTTCTCCGCTTCAATAATTTGCGCATCAGATAGCCCATGCTTCTTAAGATATAGATTAGAATAAAGAGTTTTTAAGAGAGCATCCATCACTGGTAAGTTGGGGTCTTGTAAGGCAGAGACATTTGTCAGATAGGTATAGGATTTGAGATCTGAGGAGAGAATAAATGCGAAATCGACGGACTGATCTTTTATTTTTTTCTTTATCTCCTCTTTCGAATCGTTTGTAATTTTGACATTGGCTTGTGGAAAACTTGCGGCAATACTTGGAAGGATTTTATTAATTTCGGAATTGTCGGATGCAATAAGAACCTCTGGTTTTTTGACTTCTGAATTATCGGCGTTTTGGGATTTTTTTATAATTTCACCCACGCGAGGTGCAAAGAGTAATCCCGAAACCGTGAGAACTAGGACGATTGTTGTAATAACAAAAACTTTGTTTTTAAAGTATTGGGTAAGTTCATGCTTGAAGATTGTTAAAAATTGTTTCATATTGGTCCTATCTTTTTTCTATTACATTTGTAATCTCATCAATCTCTTTTTCATCGCCAGCATACTCGACAAAAATATCGTTTAGAGTCGGTTCTAAAACGCCAATACTGTCGATATCGTATGCTTTAACTAGTTTTTGCATGACTTTTTGTTTTTGGTCAGCAGACGTCATCTTATAAATTAAGTTAGTGTCATCAATAATCTTACATTCGTTCTGATTTTCGGTTTTGATTTTCTTAACATCTTTAGACTCAATTTTCAGCTTATCTCGTACATAACTTTGCTTAATTTGTTTGATGTTGCCTGCGATCATGATTTCGCCGTCTTTCATAATTAGGATATCGTCACAGAACTCCTCAATATAGTTCATCTGATGGCTTGAGAAAATTACGATTTTATCTTGCTTGATTTGTGCTTTGACGACACTTTCAAGTAGTTTAGCGTTAACAGGATCGAGACCGGAAAAGGGTTCATCAAATACAATAATGTCAGGATCGTGAGCAATACTTGAAATTAGTTGGATCTTTTGCTGATTTCCTTTTGAAAGAGTATCAAGCGGTTTGTTCTTATATTCAGACATGTTGAGAAAATCGAGCCAATAATTTACGGAGGTAATAGCATTCTTTTTACTCATTCCCTTAAGGGTGGCAAGATAAATTAATTGATCAAAGATTTTTTCTTTTGGATACAAACCACGTTCCTCTGGAAGATAGCCAAAACTAACGGTCTTATAATCAAGAGGCTTACCATCGAGGAGTACTTCGCCACCGCTGGCCTTAAAGACGTTCATGAGAATGCGTATGGTGGTGGTTTTACCAGCACCATTACGACCAAGAAGGCCGAAAGCGTGACCACTTTTGGCAGTAAAGCTAATATTATTTAGGGCAATTTTCTTGCCAAACACCTTTCTGATATTTTTTAATTCGAGTTTCATAGGCTCCTTTTGATTAATGTTTAATATGAAAAGTTCCGCTATGGATGATATTTTTTTAACTTTTTGTAGTTTAATTATGATTTTATCATATTTGGGATTTACTCCTTTATTCCAGGTACTTTGAATTTTATGGATAAGGCGATAACTGCTTGGTGAATCTTTTCTAGATCTTGTTTAATCTCAGGATTGCTTAGGTTTTCTTCAGAGCCAGCTTTGAGGCAGAGGTCCATTACTTGCTTCATCCAATCTGCAATTTGTTGCATTTCGGTTTCCTTCATGCCGCGCGTGGTGATGGCTGGGGTGCCAAGTCGAACTCCGGATGGACGGAAGGCACCACCTTTATCGCCGGGTACGGCATTGGCATTTAGAGTAAGTCCAACAAGATCGAGTGCGCGTTCATAGAATTTTCCATCAATGCCGAAGCTTTTTTGGACATTAATTAAAATGAGATGATTATCGGTACCGCCACCCTGCAATTCGAAGCCGTGATTAATAAGATTTTTGGCGAGTGCTTTGGCGTTTAAGACGATTTGCTTGGCGTAATCCTGAAAATCGGGTTGCAGAGCTTCGAGGAAGGAGATGGCTTTGGCGGCAATAATGTGCTCGAGCGGTCCTCCTTGTGTGCCAGGAAAGACGGCGCGATCAATTAAAATTGGAATATTTTCAAGCGTATGCTCAGGTTTTTTTAGAGGAGAGGCGACGTTGCCATTGGAAAGAATTAGACCACCGCGTGGTCCACGCAGGGTTTTATGTGTAGTGGTGGTCATGACGTGAAAGCCATAGTCAAGAGGGTTGGGGTGGACGCCGCCGGCGATAAGCCCTGCGACGTGTGCCATGTCTGCCATGAGTAAGGCGCCGATTTTTTGGCCGATTTTTGCGATGCGTGCAAAATCGGGGATTTTCATAAAAGCTGAGTAGCCGACGAGAATGATTTTTGGCTGTTCCACTAGGGCAAGTTTTTCGATTTCATCGTAATCAAGGTCGCCAGATTCGGTGGTGCCGTAAGAAATGAAATTGTAAATTTTAGCGGAGCGAGTGACTGGTGAGCCGTGAGTTAAGTGTCCACCATGACCTAAGTTCATTGCTAAGATTTTGTCGCCAGGTTGACACCAAGCAAAATAGACGGCTTCGTTGGCATTGGCGCCAGAATGTGGTTGGACATTGGCATGATCGGCATGAAATAGCTTCATAGCGCGAGAGATGGCGAGGCGTTCGATGCGATCAATATTAGTTTGTCCACCATAGTAGCGGTAATTTGGTAGGATTTGTGTTGAAACTTGATCTTCATTCCAGTTGAAATTGGTTTCATGATTACGCTGATTGGTTTCTGCTTCACTCCAATTTAGCCCCTCAAAAGAAGGATAACCTTCGGAATACTTATTGGTAAGAATGGAGCCCATGGCTTTTAAGACATTAGCGGAAACATAATTCTCGCTTGGAATTAATTCGAGACCTTCGGCTTGGCGTTTTTCTTCTTGCTTAATTAAATCAAAGATTGGGTCTTCTGATGTATTTAGAGAAAAATTTGACATAACTATATCCTATTTAAAATTTATGAACGTTTTTGGTATAAGTTATGGATATAATTTAGATCATGAACACCTTCCTTATCTTCAATTATATCACTGTTCTGGCCGAGCCTAGTGACTTTATATTTTGATTTATCAAAGTTCGGAAAATAGACGTCGGCTTCAGTGTCTTCGCCATCTACTTCTGTCAGATAAATCTTGTCGCAAAAGGGGAGGAATTGTTGGTAAATTGAACCACCGCCAATAATAAAATATTCTTGAGGATCGTTTTGATGGTCCTTGATGAATTGATTAAGGTCATGTAGTACTGTAACTTCTTCGGGAAAAGTCGGCTCATCATCTGGTGAAAGTACATAGTGTTTGCGACCGGGAAGTAATTTCGGTAGGCTTAGAAAAGTGGTGCGCCCCATGACGACTGGGAAACCCATAGTGGTTTGTTTGAAGAATTTTAAATCACCAGGTATATGAAAAACAAGTCCGCCACGCTTACCTAGTTCGCGATTTTTACCAATGGCTGCGATGATACTAAAGCTCATGTTTGCTCCTTTATTAATATTAATTGTCTTGAAGATTATTCTGTAACTGGCATTGTAATACGGCCTTGGTGATTGTAGTCGATTAGTTGAATATCTTTTAAATCTTTAGAGTTATCAAACTTAAAAAAGTCATTTACTTCAGGATTGACATATAGTTTTGGCGCCTTGTAAAGTTCACCATCTTTTTGAATTTTTTCATCACGTCGACGTAATTGCTCCTCAATGCCTGGGATTTGATTTTCGTAAATGTGAGCGTCATTAATGACATAGGTCATCAGGCCTGGTGTAAGATTGCAGACCTGGGCGATTAGATGACAGAGTACGGCGTATTGAGTGACGTTAAAAGGCATGCCGAGAGGGACATCATTTGATCGAACGGTAACGATAAAATTGAGTTTTTGATTATGATCGGAGACACTCCACTGAGTATTCCAAACACAAGATGGGAGGGCGGCAGTTTTAATCCATTCATTTTGCCACAAAGACATAATCATACGACGGTTGGTGGGATCGTGTTTAATTGTTTCTATGAGGCCTTGTGTTAATTGATAACGATTAACGATCCAGCCATAAGCGGTGCCAATGGTGTGAGCAAATTCTTTGCCAAAATGTTTGCCTTGATAATTCCCTTCGGCGTCAATTTCCCATTCGTTCCAGATTTTAACTCCGCGTTCTTGTAGCCAACGCACATCGTTGCTTTGGGCTTGGTAAAACCATAGCATTTCAAGGACTGCGGTTTTGAAAGCGACAAATTTGGTGGTAAGTATAGGGAATTCTTCGGATAAGTCAAACTGTAGGATTTGATGAGGCAAGCGAATAGTGGTTGTGGGTTTGATGGTCTGAGCTAAATGATTCGGAAAATTAGATTGGATATCTTGATTGGTTTTTTGATCAAGAACTTTTGGATTTGTAGTGACGCGTTCACCTGTGGTGAGAATTTTTTGACATAGCTCTAGATATTGTTCGTCGAACTTGCTCATATGACCTCCATTTTTAGCTAGTATAACATTCAGTATAGAAATAAAAAAGCCCCAGCAAAGCTGAGGCTCAAGGAAAATATGTACTACTTAAAGGGCAAGTAATTTGGATTTTTTATTTTTCCAATCACTAAACCATTCGCCACGTATATCAATGACCGCTGCTTTTAATATTTTGTAGAATATGTCGTAGTAGTAGCAGTCGTGTTGATGCATGACAAAGCTGGCAGCAAAAATATCCACTAAGGTTTCACTGCCCATGATTTCAGCGATTTTCTCTTCCCCTTCAGACACATGGTGATTGCACTTGCTGTGTAAAACTCCAAAATTACCTGATGACTCGTAGATGAGACCACGCAGGATTGCGTCAAGCTTATCAGCTAACTTACAGAGATCGCGGAAAATTCTGTCTTCAACTGAAAGCGTATTTGGGTCTTTGTTGTAGATTTTAAAATCTCTCAGAATCTGCTTGCGAAGCTTGCGCTTTGCGTATTTTAATCTCTTCTTCAAGCAGGCGTATTCCTTATTGTCAGCATCAGGATTTCTAAGTTGATTGTCAGGTATATCGCCGTTTTCTGTTTCGCCAAGATCGTGGTACTGCATAAAAAGTATGGCACGATCAAGGGTTTTCTTGTCGATTCTTTTGTCATACCAGTCGCGAATCTGTTGGAGCAAAACCACTGCTCCAAACGAATGCTGCGATAATGTCTCTGGATATAAATCTGTGGTTGGATACATATCTTTGGCAGCTCCATAATTTATGAAACCGGTACGCGTGTATAGATCCATTTTTCTGAAGTTTTGACAGTGCTTCCAGATGAGATATGGACGTTTTTTGGATTTTTCCCTTCTCTTCATCTCACGATAAATTTCAGGTGGAAGCCCACAGAAATCCTGGTCTGGAACCAAATTAATCTTGCTTGGATCGTAATTCTCTTTTTGTTTCTCGTTACCTGTCATATCAGATACCCCCTTTTCTAAAATCTCGGCCGTAGATACATCCTGATTTGATGCACCATTGTAACTTATGAACAATGCATCGCCAGAACTTGTGGCGACGACTTCAGCGCCTTGTTCAGGCGTTAGTAAATAGATGTTAACTTCATTGTCGTTGAAATCTATAAAATAATACATAAGATTCCTCCTTTTTAATGTGCTTAAGACTCAACAGAAATATTCAAGCTTTAGCTTGCTTTCTTGTGCATTATCTCTGATATTATATAACCTATAACCCCTATTCGCAAACATAACCAGGACAACTTTAGTGCTTAGATCAAAAGTCTTTAAGCTTGATTTCTTAGTAAAATGATATTAAAATATCTTTTAACTTATTGTTCTTTAAAAAGGAGGTTTGTTTATGGAGAAGAAGGTTTTATTCGAAAATGAAACTGTAAAGACGATTAGTACTTTTTTAAGAGGCTTTGCGAGTACTGGAAGCCATGTTCAGACGTTGACAGCGCTTGGCTATGCAAGGTCAAAACACGCTGGTCAGATGAGAAAGTCGGGAGACCCATATATCTTGCACCCTCTGAAAGCGGCAACTTTTGCCATTTCAAATGGTATTACGGACGATGTTTTAATTGCTGCGATTATATTACATGACGTACCAGAGGACACAATGACACCGATTACGGAACTTCCGTGTAATAGTGAAGTTAAACATGCTGTAGAACTGATGACATATCGTCGTTGTGATGGTGAGTCTAAATTGTCGGCAAAGCGTCGTTATTATAACGGCTTGATGGAGAGTAAGTATGCACTTTTATGTAAGGCCTATGATCGAGTGAATAACCTCTGGACTTTATGTGATCTTTCACGCGAGTCGGTTGTGAAGAATATTTATGAGACAGAGTTTTTCTTAATGCCACTGCTTAAAGATGGCAAGGAGCTATGGCCGGAATTTGCAAACCAGATAAGTGGACTTCGTGATATTTTCCGGGGGGCTATTCATTTTTACTCAAAGACTTATGGCTTTGAAATGCCCAATGAGGAGCCTACTGACGATGAGTGGTCGGTGATACTCGGTGAATGACGGGAGGATTCAATCCTCCCCTTTTTAAATTTAATATTTTGTGGTTTATATTTTTATGGTATAATAGGGTTATTGGGGTATTAGCTCAGCTGATTAGAGCGCTTCGCTGGCAGCGAAGAGGTCAGGAGTTTGAATCTCCTATACTCCACCAGATTGTACTTAAAACTCACCGAATGCGGTGAGTTTTTTATATAGCTTAGCGCTGTCTTTTTACTTTTTTGATAAGTGTGAGTTTTTAAATACAAATAATCTTGAAAAGAGATAGTTTAAAACTACGGTAATAACATTACAGAGTAGTTTCCAAATTAATTTATCATGATGGAGTTGATCGACCATTAACCACATAAGAAAAACTTCGACAAAGAGAGTAGCTACTCTGGCAATTAGAAAGTTTATTATTTCTTTCGTGGTTTCTTTTTTGGTCTTATTCTTGCTCTTAAAGACCCAAATCTTATTTGTAATAAAAGCAAAAGCGACAGTAATGATCCATGAGGTAACAGTTGCTGGAATGGTTGCGATTTTAGTGAAGCTAGAAAGGAGCCAAAAGGAGACTAGATTTATTAAAGTTGTGAGGAAGCCGAAAAATAAATAGGCAATAAGGTGCTCGTATTTTTTGAAGAAGCTTTTAAGGTTTTTAAATGAGATAAAAGCATTTAGTAGGTCTTTTAACATAAGTTTATTATATCACTAGACAAAAAATACCCCAAATAGGGGTATTCCTTGTCCAATTTGCGTAAATAATTAACGCTTGGAGAACTGTTCGCGTTTCCTTGCAGAACGAAGACCGTATTTTTTACGTTCTTTCTCACGAGGATCGCGTTTGATGAGACCAGCTTTCTTAAGGACTGGACGTAGGTCAGGAAACTCTAGAGTAAGAGCTTTGGAAATTGCTAACTTAATAGCATCAACCTGACCAGCAAGACCACCGCCTGATACGAGGATGGTGATATCAAACTCTTTTTGTTTACCAGCAAGAGCTAATGGATCAGTAACCTCGGCAAGAAGTGATTTGTTGCCTGAAAGGTAATCAAGAGCAACTTTATTATTGATGGTGATTTCACCTTTACCTTTGAATAGACGAGCGCGTGCAGTTGCTGCTTTGCGACGACCAAGACCGTAGGAATATTTAGAAGTAGTCATTATTTGATCTCCTTTGGATTTTGAGCAGCGTGTGCGTGTTCTGCGCCATTGAAGACGCGTAGACGTGCTAGGCGGTCTGCTGCAAGCTTATTTTTTGGCATCATGCCTTTGACAGCTTCTTTAAGAGCGTAAGAAGGATCTTTTTCGATAACTTCTTCAAGTCTCAATTCCCTCAATCCACCTGGAAATCCACTGTGACGGTAATATTTTTTGTCAACCATCTTGTTGCCAGTAACTTGAATGTTTTTGGCATTGACGACAACAACGTAGTCACCATTGTCAACGTGTGGTGTATAGGTAACTTTTGATTTACCCATAAGTTTGTCAGCGATGACGACAGCTAATTTACCTAGAGGTAGGGTGCTGGCATCAATAACAAACCATTCGCGTTTGATTTCTGCGGTTTTTTGGCTAAAAGTTTTCATTACTTAGCCTCCTTTTTGATATCGAGGTTGATGGGATCAACAAAAGAGATGGTTGCCATTTCGGCGTGGTCGCCTTTTCTGAAGCCAGCGCGTTCGATTCTTAGATAACCAGAATTACGCTTGATTTGTGGAGCAATTACATCCATTAAGAGATCTGCTGCTTCGAGATTATCTAGGCGAGAGATAAGGAGACGACGATTGGCGAGGCCACCTTTCTTAGCGATTGTAACTAGCTTTTCAGTGCCGCGGCGCATTTCTTTGGCGCGGGCAAGCGTAACGGTGATTGCTTGATATTTGATCAGAGAACACATCAGCCCACGTAGTAGAGCCCTTCTCTGGTCGGTTTCACGGCCGAATTTACGACCTTTGTATCCGTGGCGGTGCATTTAAATATTTAACTCCGTTAACTTTTGTTTAACTTCGTCAAGCGCCTTTTGTCCGAAACCTTTAAGTTCTTTAAGATCAGTGTCAGATAGAACAACTAAATCGCGAATAGTGCGGATTTCGTTATTAACAAGGGCGTTGGCGGTGCGAGCAGAAAGACCGAGCTCTTCAATTGGGAGCATAAGGCCTGCATCTTCTGCCTCTTCTTTTGAACCTGGAGCAGGTGCTGATTCAACAACGGTGCTACCAGCAAAAGCTTTGTATTGATTAAGTAGGATAGCAGCAGCTTCCTCGAAAGCTTCTCTTGGAGTAATGGTGCCGTCTGTCTCAATAGTAAGAGTCAATTGGTCCAAATTGGTATCTTGGCCAACACGAGTCTTATCTACGTCAAAGCGAACACGCAAAACTGGGGTGAACACTGCATCAAGGGCGATCATATCGCTGTGGATGCGTTCTTCACTAGCAGCTTCGATTGGGAGGTAACCACGTCCTGACTCGACGATGAAATGCATTTTTAGAGTGTAATTTGGATCGTCGATATGGCAAATAACCTGATTTGGGTTTGCGATTTCGACATCACCGGTGAGTTTGATATCACCAGCAACAACACGTGCATCACCATCTTTTTCAGTTTGATCGCTGCCTTTAATCTCAAGAGTTAACTCGACAGGAGCGTCAGTATGACACTTAAAACGGATATTCTTAAGATTTAGCATGATGTCAATGACATCTTCACGTATACCCTCAATAGCGGTGAATTCGTGGGTGGTGCCTTCAATACTGAAAGAAGTGATGGCAGCACCTTTGATGCTTGAGAGTAGAACACGGCGTAGCGAGTTTCCTAAAGTGTGACCGTAGCCATGATAAAGTGGCTTGATAACAAATGAGGCGCTACTGGCAGACAATTCGTTAACTTCTGCAAGATTTGCTTCGTGAATTACTTTTGTTGTCATTGTTCTCCTTAGCGTGAGTAATACTCAACGATTAATTGTTCATTAATGCCGGCTTCTGCTTCTTCGCGTTTTGGTGTACCGGTGATTTCAATCCTCATTTTTTTTGCATCGGCTTTTAACCAGCTGAGTGGCTGTACGCCAGATGCAGCAACAGTATTCTCAAGATTTTTGAAGTATTCTGACTTGGCTGATTTTGCACGAACTTCTAGGACGTCTCCAGCTTTGAGGCGGATTGATGGAATATCAATACGACGACCGTTTAGTAGGAAGTGACCGTGAGAAACGAGCTGACGTGCTTGACGACGAGTAGTCGCAAAGCCTGCGCGAAAAACAACGTTATCTGCGCGACGCTCGAGGAACTCAAGAAGATTTTGACCGGAAAGGCCTTCGGTCTTCTGAGCTTCTTTCATGAGCTTAGCGAACTGTTTTTCTAGTAAGCCATAGAGGCGGCGAACTTTTTGCTTTTCACGTAATTGAGTGAGGTAAAGACTACCACCACGTACACGCATATCGCCGTGTTGACCTGGAATACCAGATTTTTTTGCCATAATTTTATGGGCTTTTGGTGCGAGCGCGAAACCTTCGCGACGACTTTGTTTAACGATTGGAGATTTATCTCGTGCCATTACGGTTTCCTCTCTCCCTTTGGACGAACACCACCATGAGCGATTGGTGTTTGGTCGGTTATGCTATCGATTTTAATACCAAGGCCGGAGAAGGCGCGAATTGCGCTATCGCGACCAAGACCAATGCCTTTGACATAGACGTCAACGGAGCTAAGTCCATGATCTTTCTTTGCGATTTCACCAGCTTTTTCGGCAGCGATTTGTGCTGCATAGGCAGTACCTTTCTTAGAGCCACGGAAGCCATTTGCTCCTGCGGATGACTGAGAGAGGACCTGACCTTTTTTGTCAGAAACACTAATAATAGTGTTGTTGAAGGTAGCTTTGATGTGTACCTGACCGGAGGTCACGACACGTTTACCTTTTTTACCTTTAACTTTAGTAGCTTTGACTTCTGCTACTTCAGCTTGTTTTACTTCTTCTGTCATTTCTTAATTACCTCTAAGTCTTACTTGCTGCTTTTGGTTGTGTTCCACCGACCGCGATCGCCTTACCCTTACGTGTACGTGCATTCGTACGAGTACGCTGGCCGTTGACTGGAAGACCAGCCTTGTGGCGGACACCCTTGTAAGAATTGATGTCCTTAATACGTTTGATATTGTTTGTAACGAGGCGACGCAGATCACCTTCGACTTGATATTTGCTAGAAATAATGTCGTTGATTTTCTGTTCTTCAGCCTCGGTGAGATCTTTCACCC
>ERZ772960.894-NODE-894-length-24903-cov-13.228509_pt1 | contig 24903 bp, 22 predicted proteins | sample MGYA00580678_ERZ772960 | MGnify/ENA primary metagenome ERZ772960 (study PRJEB29015, sample SAMEA2737930) | human oral metagenome | biome: human oral; feature: human-associated habitat; material: dental | place: China | collected 2059 ... | reverse complement strand
ATTCCCGTTTGGATACTGCGGGGATTAGATATCGCCGGTCTGATCTTACTTGCCGCCGGTATCGTTATGTATAAGGTGTTAAAACGGTAAAGGAACTATCAAATTCATATAAACCATACGACTTTATTGCTGTTATTATAAAAACCGTTTGTATGCCATTTTTCTATGAATTTATGATGATTAGACCGAATCTTCAATCGTCCAATCCTCAATTAATAAACCTTCTACCCTTGAGAACTCTCCGACATTGTGTGTTATTAATGTTCCACCGTTTGCTAGAACTGTCGCTGCAATCAGTATGTCATTCCGTAATGATTATAGATATTAGTAACTTCATCTTTTAGAGCTTCATCAACTCTTATTTGAACAAGTGTGGTCTTTATCATTATTGCCTCCTTTTTTAAGTATTCGGTATTCATATATTTATATAAGCAGATTGTTAAGGAACTGATATACCTGCGCAAATTTTGAAGCAGTTCGGCGATTCTGTGCAAAAAATAATGCAGGTAACCGGTCTTAGTAAAGAAGAGGTAGAAAACGCTTGATGCGTTTTGTCTTGCAAAACGTTATAAATTTTTTGGCATGGCACTATTTTTTCTTGCGGTTTTGTTCTTTCCATGTTATAATAAGTCTATATCAGATTTACCGCTGAACATCAATTTTTCCGATATTTGCGGCGAATCCGCATAAAAAACTATTCTTTTTTAGGGAAAGAGGCTTGACATTTATGAAAAAGTCGTATATTGTACCCCCCCCCCCCCCCCCCCCCCCCCCATAGAAATAATGGGTCGGAGAGAGGGGCGGTAATCACTTCCGGAAAAGCAAAAAAACGCTTTTCTCTCCGCTTCAAACTTATTCTTATCTTCGGTTTATTGATTGTACTCGCTTCAACTATTGAAATCTTACTTGCCGTGAGGACTGCGCGCAAAGCGGTAACGGAAAAAGTTGCGGTGCATCTTACCGATAAAGCCGCTGATGTTGCGGAGATTATCGATGGGCGTGTAACTGCTTTTTTTCAATTTATGGAAGGCCTTGCTCGGATGCCGCAGTTGAGGGAGTCAGCAATTCCTATGCAGACTAAACTTCGCTTTCTTCAAAAAGAGGCTGTATTCAATAGCAATATAGTAGAAATTAATATCACCGATATTAATGGTAAGCTTTATTCCGATGGGCCTGTCGTGGATGTCAATGATCGTCAATGGTTTCAAACCGTATCAGCCGGAAAACGGTTTGTTTCCGAACCGATTGTATCAAAAACTTCAGGGAAGGTGGTCTCTCTTTTTGCAGTTCCTGTTTATGATACTACAAACACTATTTGCGCATTTGTGTCGATTGATATCAATGGCTCATGGCTTTCGGATCAAATTAAAGATATTGTCGTTGGTAAAACCGGTTTCTGCTATCTTCTCGGTCTAACGGGAACTGCCATTGCCGATAAGGATGCTTCTCTGGTAGAAGCCGCTTTTAATGCCTCCGAATTGGCAAAAAAAGATCCATCTGTTACAAGTCTTGCAGTATTTGAACAAGGTGCTTTACAAGCGCAAACGCCTGCTATGGGATATTATGAATATAAAGGAATTTCAAAAATTGCTTCCTACGCAAGAATATCGACTAATGGATGGACGGTAATTGTCACCGCTCCATACAATGAATTTATGGGAACGGTAAATACACTGCGTACAACAATGATCGGTATCGAATTCGTAATTTTACTGATTGCACTTATTGTTGTGTACCTTGTCGCCCGTGCCGTGGTGCGTCCGGTACAAACAGCCGTTTCTGCCTTGCAGAATATTGCGCAAGGTGAAGGAGACTTAACGATCCGTCTGTCGGTACATGGCAATGATGAAATTACCGATATGGCGGAATACTTTAACGAAACGATTGCGAAGATCGGCGCATTGATCCGGCAAGTTGGTGTCAACTCAGATACGATGGAAAAAATCGGCAATGAGCTTGCCTCCGACATGGCCGAAACCGCAAGTGCTGTGCATCAAATCAGCGCAAATATCGACGGAGTTAAACAGCAGGCAATGACGCAAGCAGCAAGCGTTACCGAAACGGCTGCAACCGTAGAGGAAATTGTCCGCACGATTAAGCAGCTGAACAATAGCATTGAAACACAGGCGGCAAGTGTTGCCCAATCTTCTTCTTCCGTAGAAGAGATGGTTGCGAATATTGCATCCATCGGACAAACGCTCGGCAAAACCGATGAGGTAATTAAAAGCCTCACAACCGCAACCGGTGACGGTAAGGCAACGCTTGTAACATCCAACACTGTTACTCAAAAGATCGCCGAGGAGTCCGGCTCACTGATGGAAGCGTCGAGCGTTATCCAGCATATTGCAAGTCAGACAAATCTTTTGGCAATGAATGCTGCAATCGAAGCCGCTCACGCAGGAGAGGCCGGCAAGGGCTTTGCCGTCGTTGCGGACGAAATCCGTAAGCTTGCAGAGGAATCTTCTACACAAGGCAAAACGATAACCGCTACATTGAAAACCTTATCGGGAGAAATTGAAACGCTCTCCGCCGCTTCCAAAACCGTCGAAGAAAAGTTTAATGTAATTTTTACCCTTGCAGAGCAAGTTAAAGATATGAGTAACCGGCTTACCGAAGCGATGCGTGAACAGGAGAACGGCAGTAAGGAAGTGCTGGCTGCGATTAAGAGCATCAATACGGTAACGGTAGAAGTGCAGGCAGGTTCTGAGGAAATGCTGAAAGGCGGCGAAGGTGTCGCCGAAGAGATGCGGAAACTGGACGACCTTACCCGCATTATTACCGACAGCATGAATGAGATGGCTTCGGGCGCGGTGCAGATTAACAATGCAGTACAGGAAGTGAGCGAGATTACGCAGAAGAATAAACGGAGTATTGAGAATCTGGCTGCTGAAGTAGGGAAATTCAAAGTCTAGCCTTTTGAAAATATACGATGCATCTGCGCCAAAACTATACATCTTTGTATAGTTTTGGCTACGAGTTTCGACTGTGCCGAAACATCGCTTCTGGTTATCACGAGCGGCATCCATACCGCTGCTGAAAATGCTTAGCGTATCAGTACCGCCACGGATGGCGGTGGTTCTGCGCAGGAACAAGTTTTTCGGTAGAAAAACTTGCACGTGCAATCGAACCTATTGACAATTCTTATGGAAATTCTACACTAAAATAGTAAACAATGTTTATTATTTTAGTATTACAGGGTATCTCTAAAAACTCGGTTAGATTTTTAAAGAGCGCCCACAAGAGGTCAATCACATGAAACTTGAAGGAATGCATATATTCTTTAAAAAGATTGCGGTATTTCAATTAAACCACCGCTGGCTTTGTTTGGCTTTGCTTGCAGCTGTAACGGTTGCGGGGCTTATAGGCGTAAAAAGCTTTAAGGTAGGCTCGGCGGATGAAGACGAGTTTATCAGCATACGGGAATCCGCCAAAAAGAACGATGCGCGGTTTAAGGAACTCTTCGGCAGCAATGATTCTATCGTACTGCTCTTTGAATCCGATGATGTGTTTAAGCCGGAAACGCTGCAAGCAATTAAAGACATTGGCGCCGAGCTTTTGGAAAAGGTCCCGTATGCTGATTCTATTACTTCGATTACCGATACGGATATTACTGTCGGTACGGATGAGGGAATAGAAATCACCAATCCGTTTCGGGACGGTATTCCTTCCGATCCTGTTGAGTTAAAAAAAGCAAAAGACTTTATTCTGTCGCGTAAGTCGATTGTCAATAAACTCGTAACGCAGGATGCGACGGAAACATGGCTGGTACTGTCGCTCAAGGCGACACCGCCTGAAGAAGTGTGGAGTAAAACTTCGACAAAGGCGCCGATGTACGTTATCGGAGAAGCGGCAATCAGTGTTGTTACCGATCCCAAATATCAAAGCGCCGCCTACACAATAAAACCTGCGGGTCTTCCCTATACCGAAACGGAAGAAAAAGTTGTGATGGGACAGGAGACCTCAAAAAGCGTGGGCTTGAGTTTTCTCTGTATGATCATTTTGCTCATTGTATTTACCCGGTCGCTCCGAGGAACAATCGTGCCGCTCTTTGCGACTTTCTTCGGTATTACTACAGTGCTCGGCATCATGGGCTTTTTACACATTTCGGGAAAGTCGGAGATGATGTCGGTGCCTATCGTACTTGCAATGGCGCTTTCGGTCGGTTATTCCATTCACCTCGTTAATTCATTTAAAACAAGCTTTTATGAACTCGGCAAACGGAAAGATGCTGTTATCGCTTCCATTGAGAACACCGGCTGGCCGCTTTTTTTTACCGTTGTTACCACTGTTGTTTCAGTCCTTTCGTTTTTAACCACTGACCTCAAGCCCATGCGATGGATGGGAGCAGCAAGCGCTTCGATGGTATTCGCCGTGTATGTCTATGTCAGCGTTCTCATTCCCATTTTGATGAGCTTCGGCAAAGATAGTGCAGTTACGCCAAACAGCGCAAATGATAATAAAGCCGGTTCAATCGGTGCAATCGATACGGATATTTCCGGTCAGTCTCTACGTGCAGCAACAGCTCACAGTAAAGGCGCTGAACGTGCGCAGAAATTGGATGCGTGGTTTGAACAATTCGGGCGCTCTGTTATCAAAAAACGTAAAGCGATCATCGCAGCATTTACGCTCATCACTGCGGCGTGTATTCCGGCGTTGTTCAGAATCGATGTCAACATGGACAGCTTTAAATTTATGGGCTTGCGTATTCCATATATTAAACGGCTCTATGAAATTACGCAGTCGCAGCTCGGCTCCTATTTTAACTACAATATCATGCTCACCTTTGACGAAGATGATGCGGTTAAGAATCCCGATGTGCTTAAAAAACTCGATGAATTGAGTACACTGATCGGAACCTTTAGACTGACGAAATTGAATAATGGGGTACCGAAGATATTTTCTATTTTGGATGTGGTGAAAGAGATGAATCAAACGATGCACTCCGATGATCCTGCATTTTACACTATTCCCGATGATGAAGATTTGCTCGCGCAGTTGTTGTTCTTGTACGAAATTTCAGGCGGACAAACTTCACGCTGGGTTGATGAAGAGTTTCGTACACTCCGTATGGCTATCGATGTTGCTTCGTATGATGCAAACGAACTTGCATCGAATATGAAAACTATCGAGCAAATATGCGCACAATTATTTCCGCACGCAGACTGTCACTTAATCGGAGCTGCCGTACAATTTGCAGAATTAAACAATAGAATTGTATTCGGTGAACTCTATTCTTTTTTGACTTCGCTTGTTGCGATTGCAATTTTGATGATGCTGGTATTCGGCAGTGTGAAAATGGGATTGATCGGGCTTATCCCGAATATTTTCCCTGTTCTCGTCATCGGTGCAATTATGGGCTATCTCGGTATTTCGCTTGATCTTATGACGATGGCAATTATGCCGATGATTCTGGGTATTGCGGTTGATGACACCATCCACTTCACTAATCATGCAAAGTATCTTTTTGAAAAAGATAAATCATATACGGGCGCACTATTCGGAACCTTTTACTCGATTGGAAAAACACTTGCAATGACAACGATTATTTTATCAGCTACATTTTTAGTGTATCTGGTATGTAAGATAGATGCGATTTTGCGCCTCGGCGTATTGGCTGCCGTCGGACTTTTATCCGCCCTGGCCGCCGACTATTTTATGACGCCGGTATTGATTTATATCAGTAAGCCTTTTGGAAAAGAGGATGTTAATTAAGAATTATGAATTATTTCCGGCGTTACCGTAAACTTGGTGTAGTTTGAGCCGGTTGTTATATCGCCGTCAATCACTTGATTTATCGTCGCATATTGTTGCGGCGTAATACGCGCCGCCGTGCCGCCTACGGGAGTCAAGTTGCCCTCAATGGTTATCGTGGCGTTGACCGGCAAAACACGTTGTTTTTGCCTTGCATCCACTGCTCGCCGCCCGTTGACGGGGTAACGGTTGCGGAGCCTTTCATAGTGAACGATGCGATGTTTAGTCCGTCCGCGCCGCCACCCCTAATGTCCGCCGTATTTCCATTTAGTAATTTTTAATTAAAAATGAACGTTTATTTTCAGCCGCTGAAATAGCGCGGCTGAAAAACACTGCAAGTTTGCATCGCAAACTTGAGTATTAACGTGTGCGCTGTTCGCGCACCAATGCAACAGTCTTCGAGAATTGATATTCTCTCAACTGTTGCATTTTAAGGAAGAATTTTCCTCATTTTTCAAGCCAAAAATCTCCAAAAGTCATATAAGAATTATAGGAGGTGAGAATGAGAAAATCTATTATAACTCAGCAGTTGCGTTTTACCGCTCGAAACGATTACGCACCTCTTTCCATCATACATCCGTGTACAATGGAAAGAGCGAGTTTTGCCATTCGGCAAAACATCGTGTACTGACAAGGATGTCAGTGGTTCTAAACAGTATCGAGTTTTTCGGCTGAAAAACTCGAAGCTAAAAAATGTACAGGGAAGTACATTTTTTAGCGATGGCATCCGTGCCGCTTCTGCGTCTTTGGTACCGAAGAAAACGAAGATATTATGATTGAGTTTATCTCATTGGTTACGAGTTTGGGTAAAGATGATTTTGATGATGTCCGTATCGAGAATACCGAACAGCACCTTTAACCGACGGCACTATGGCCAGTTGACCCTATAGGTATCAAGTTTTATTGCTTATATTTTCTACAACCTTCTTCAACTTCCTTAAAATTAATTACAATTCTTCCAAGAGGAAAGCTTGTATCATCTAATGCATTTTTCTTTGCATAAAGATTTTTAGATGTTTTTTCTATTTTATCACGATTATCTTTACAAAAATGATATTCTGCCAACATAAGCATTTTATAACTAAAATCACCTTCATCATTGATCTTATAAGCTGAAAGTTCACTTTCCGGAACCGGAATCATACAATTAAAACGTAATGTTCCGTATAATTTTTCTTTACTTTTCATGTAAATTGCTGTCAAATTATTTTTCTTTATTTTACCATTTTCGTAATCTTTATCTTTTGGCGATGACATAGGAACAAAGTATTTGAACCCATTTAGTTCAGTTAAGATACCAATATATTTTCTATGATAGACTCTTTCATCAGGTTTATTTTCCATAACATGCTTATCAATTTTTAGTAAATATGAAATATATTCATCACTTACAATATAAAAGATATTATCTGTTTTCATTTTTTATCAGCAACAAAAAAGGCGACTGTAAAAGCAGCCGCCTGTTAAGTTCTCCTGTTTGGGTCGGAGCGTACCCAGTTTAAGTTTTCCGCTTAGAGTCGGAACGTACTCAATTTAAGTTTTCCACTTAGGGCAGGAACGCTCCCATCTTCTTGAATATAACAGAAAAACTTATTATCGTCAACTAAAACTATTGACACTAAACTTTTACGGTTTAGGAAAGAAGAAGCAGGCAAAATAGCCTTTGCTCAAGGCATATCCCGCGGTTCTCGCCAAGCAAAGCTCGAAACGGCAGCGGCTTTTAAACGTTTCGGCTTTGATATTGACAAAATAGCCGAAGGAACCGGTTTAAGCCGCGAAGAGATTGAAAAACTGTAATTCATTCAATGAGGGGGAAAATAATTCATAATTATGAATTATTAATTATGAATTACTTCCGCCGCCAAAGAGTATCCCCCCTAGCTTGCCGTGTAGTTGTTGGGATTACAAAACTGCCCGCCCGACTCCGTTACAACAGCCTTACCGGAGCACTGTGTTTCCATTTACTAATTTTTAATTAGAAATGATGAATTATCTTTATTTTTCCGGCCATTTTTGTATCCGTGCTGTATATAGACAATATGGAGGCAAAGATGGAAGACACCTATAGATTAACCCTTAAAAACGATTATTTATTCAAGCTCTTGCTCGGCTCGGAAGAAAATAAAGCCTGCTTGCAGGATTTCCTTGAATGTGTACTGGACATGCCGGCTGGGATGATTGCCGACCTTGAACTGCTGGATAAAGAACTTACCAAAGATGAGATAACCGATAAGACCGGTATTCTCGATGTCAAACTTCGATTAAAAGACGGGACGACAATCGACATTGAAATACAAAACTCTTGGTCTGCTGAATTTATTCCTCGAACACTGTTCTACTGGTCTAAAATGTATATCGAGGGTTTTAAAGAGGGTGAACCGTATACCAGTTTGACAAGATGTATTGCTATCAATCTGATCTCACAAGGATTTAAGCTCAATAGTGAAGTGCATTCTGCCTATAGCATACAGGAACAAAGTACTCACAAGCCATTAACCGATTTGCTTGAAATTCATTTCCTCAACTTATCGGCAGTAAAAGGAACTGAAATACGGCAAACTGTCTCTACCAAAAAGCAAGAAAAGCTGCTAAACTGGTTGCGGTTTATAGAAACAGACGATAAGGAGGAGAGAGCCATGCTAGCCACAACTTCACCGATATTACAAATGCTGAATGAGAAAATAGATGTTCTCAGTTTGAATCCTGAAGAGCGGAAGCTGTATGAATCGAGAATGAAACTGAAAAGCGACATAGCAACTATTTCTGAAGTGCAATACAATGCAGGGATCGAACGTGGCAAATCTCTCGGTCTCGCCGAAGGTTCCCGCCAAGCAAAGCTCGAAACGGCAGCGGCTTTTAAACGTTTCGGCTTTGATATTGACAAAATAGCCGAAGGAACCGGTCTAAGCCGCGAAGAGATTGAAAAACTGTAATTCATTCAATGGGAGATTCAATAATTTTTAATTATGAATTCATAAATCATAATCAAGAATTATTGCAGGATTTTCCTCATTTTTTAAGCCAAAAACCTTCGAAAGTCATATAAGGATTGTAGGAGGTGTGAATGACACAAAAACCTTTTGAAGACCTCACCATTGCAGATGATTTCATGTTCTGTAAGGTCATGGAATATGAGCCTATCTGTAAAGAATTTCTTGAAATGTCGTTCTCCGCTAGACATCCGTGTCTAGCGGAGAACACGAGTTTTGCCATTCGGCAAAACATCGCTTCTGCGTAGAACCACGGACATCCTTGTCCGTTCTGAAACGGAGTTGTGCAAAAAGCTTAACGACTCAACTTTTTTTTAAAACAAAGCTTTGGAACCACGGCGGGTTCTTAGGGTAGAACCCTAAGCCGTAGTTTTTCTTTTGGGGGTTATAGGGGGTATTTTCTTTTTATCGGAAAAAAAGAAAATACTCCCTAATTTTCTCTTACAAGATGGAACCAAAAAGATTATACTGAATGCAGGTGCATTTATGACAACGGATAATAAGGAATTACAAGGCTTTTTACAGTATGTAAAAACCGGCAAAGTAACGACAGCATATACAGGGAGGATAGAGCAAATGATACAAACAGTAAAACGCAACGAACAGCTGAGGAAAGAATATCACATATTACCGGCAGTACTGATGGATGCTTTTGAGGAAGGCGAGGCACGCGGTTCCCGCCAAAAAGCGCTCGAAACGGCACGTATCTTAAAACAATTAGGCGATTCCGTACAAAAAATAGCGCAAGCGACCGGCCTTACCCAAGCAGAGGTAGAAGCGATAAACTAAATCACACCCCTTAAAACCCGGAAAACGTCTCCGCCGGTCGCCTTAATTTCCCCGTCTATGATGATAATTCCACCTAAAAAAGTAAGGCGGCTTCCGGCTTTGATACCGGCTGCCTACTCACCTGAAACTTTGTGCGTGTGTCTCTGCGCCGCCTGCGTTTTACAGGATTCGCAGAACGCACAAAGTTTTCCCTCATCCTTTACTTCCTCTTCAATTTGCCGTTGCTGCCTATTTCCCACAGCTCGGTGCCGTTCGGTGTTACCGTAAACTTGGTGTAGTTTGAGCCGGTTGTTATATCGCCGTCAAGCACTTGATTTATCGTCGCATATCGTTGCGGCGTAATGCGCGCCGCCTCGCCGCCGTCTACGGGAATCAAGTTGCCCTCAATGGTTATCTCGGCGTTGACCGGCAAAAACACGTCGTTTTTGCCTTGCATCCACTGCTCGCCGCCCGTTGACGGGGTAACGGTTGCGGAGCCTTTCATAGTGAACGATGCGATGTTTAGTCCGTCCGCGCCGCCACCCCTGATGTCCGCCGTATTTCCGGTTAGTAATTTTTAATTAAAAATGATGAATTTTCCTCATTTTTCAAGCCAAAAACCCCCGAAAGTCATATAAGGATTGCAGGAGGTGAGGATGAAAAAATCTATTATTACTCAGCCATTGCGGTTTACCGCCCGAAACGATTATGCATTCAAAAAGCTTTTCGGTACCGAAGAAAACAAAGATATTATGATCGAGTTTATCTCATTGGTTACGAGCTTGGGGAAAGATGATTTTGAGGATGTCCGTATCGAGAATACCGAACAGCTTCCGCGTTTCTATAAAGAGAAAACCGGTCGGCTCGACATAAAAATCCGCTTAAACGACGGCCGCAAAATCGATGTAGAAATGCAAAACACGTACTTTGACTATTACCCGAAACGCAGCATTTTCTACTGCTCTAAACTGATCCATGAGCATTTCAGCAGCGGTTTACAGTATACAAACTTAAAAAAATGTATTGCAATCAATGTACTGAATAGCCCTTTTAAGCTGAGTCGGAAAGTCCATTCGATCTATCAGATACGGGAAAGTGAAGATCAAACACTCTTAGATGAACTATTGGAGATTCACTTTTTGGATTTAACAAAGCTGCAAAGAGATAATTTGACAAGCCTAGAGAAATGGCTTATGTTTATCAAAACGGACGACAAGGAGGAGCGAGCAATGTTAGCACAAGGAAATGCGGTAATGACAAAAGCGAACCAAGTGATGGATATTTTTTATCTGGATGAGCAAGAACGGAAACGGTATGAAGCAGCGTGGGAGTATGAGAGCGATCGGCTATCGATGATAAGCGAATCGGAGCGGAAAGGACTTGAACGAGGCCTTGCTGAAGGAGAAGCCCGCGGTTCCCGCCAAGCAAAGCTCGAAACGGCGGCGGCTTTTAAACGTTTCGGCTTTGATATTGACAAAATAGCCGAAGGAACCGGTTTAAGCCGCGAAGAGATTGAAAAACTGTAATTTTTAATTAAGAATTAGCCTCCCCATTATTTCATCGATACACTGTTGAGCGGTGATCGATTTCGATGACGATGATAACCAATTTATCATCATGGATACGGCACAAAATGCGGTAATCGCCCACGCGGTAGCGCCATAGACCAGCAAGGTTTGAACTAAGCGCTTTTCCGCGAGAGCGTGGATTACCGAGCGCAGCAATTTCGCTCATATACCTTTTAATGCGGTTTTGTATCGGCTTATCAAGACTTGAAAACTGTTTACCTGCTTTCGGCGTGTATTCAATTTTCATTTTAATTATAGTCCAAGCTCTTTGTACAGAACCTCAGCAGGGATTGCAGGTTCCCCGCTTTTTTCAAAGTCAAACCACGCTTTTTCAGCGAGTGCAGCATCTTCAGCATCTTCCTGCAATTCGGCAAGGTAGCGGCTTAGGACATTTTCCAAAACCGCATCTTTGGTTGCTCCGCTCATTTGCGCAGCCTGCTCCAATGCCCGATATGCTTTATGCGTCATAGTCATTGTAGGCATAGTAAGCCTCCTCGCCTTTTATTATACCACAATTTCCTCAATTCTTAATTAAGAATTAGTTTCCCCCGCCAAGGAGTGCTCCCTTAGTTTGCCGAATAGCCGTTGGGATTATTGATCGTTCCGCCATCTTGATACAGAACATCACCGCTACTCGGATGTCCCGTAATGGTACCGCCCTCCCAGTTGAAAGTGCCTCTAATCCATATAGCGTGACCGTTACTGCCAGCGGTATTACCTGTTATGGTTCCGCCTTTCATCGTAAAAGTTGCACCACTTTCTATGTATACACCGCCGCCATGCTTGGCCGTACCGTTTTTTATGGTTCCGCCCGACATAATAAGTATTCCGCCGTTTATGTGTACGCCTGCGTAGGTATATCCACTCGGGTTCATACTAAAACCTGTAATTGTTACATCGTCTTTAATCTCGGCGGTGCCGCCTTCCATACAGAGGGCATATTGGTTATGACCGTAATTATCTCCTTGAAGCCTTATGTTTCCACTGAAGGTGAGCTTACTACCGCTTTTTACATAGAAATGCTTATGAAGATTAGTAGTTACCTTTTTGCAGGTAATTGTTCTCGGTATGCCGTTGGCTTTGATGGTTATGATTTTTCCGCCTGCAATTATGAAGCTCTTCTTGGAGCTGAAACTGCTTGTTACCTTGATGAGACGGGGTCTACCGGGAGTTGCACCGTTAATGGCAGCTTCCAGCTCGTTTTCATTTTTGACCTCTACCTCGTCGGTTGCGAGCTTTCCGCTGTTGTTGATATACCACGGTATATCCGTTCCGTTTTCCGGCGTTACGGTGAATCTATTGTAGTGAGTGCTGACTGTACTGCCCGTAAGCACTTGTGCATTCTCGCGATACTCCTCAAGCGTAATGCGCGCAACGGCCTTGTTGCCTTGCGGGGAAAATCCGTCGTCAAGGGTAATCGTCTTTCCCTTCTTCAAATACACGTCGTTTTTACCCGGCTTGTCTGCATCGTCTCCTGTAGAGGGGCTAACGGCTGTGTTTCCTTTCATAATGAGCGTACCCTCATTGTATATGCCGCCGCCTTGGCTCGCCTCGCCGTTCATAAGCGTTATGTTTTCAAGGGTGAGCGTTTTACCGCTTTCCACCTTAAAGATACGTGTATGGCCGTTTGCATTTAAAAGGGAGGCACCGACGCCCTTTATGGTGAGGTCTCTGCCCGGCGTAATTTCTCTCTCCCCGGCGGGAGCATTTATATTCGCGTAGTAGATAGTGATGGTATGGGCGCCAGTCGACTTTTCCGCTTCTTCTCTAAGCTTTTTCCACGCATCGGGGGGGAGAGGGTTTGTGAAATTGAAGACACCCGCTTTAAACTTCACCGTTACGGTTTTGTCGTCGGTTATGTTGGAAAGCGTCGCGGTTGTGTTATTAGGCGGTGTTGTCGTAACGCCCGTCCAGCTGTCTACTTCCCAACCGGGATCGGGGCGAGCCGTAAAGGTTACGCTTCCGCCGAATTTTACCGTAATGGAGCTTTCAGTTGGGGGGGCGTCTGTCCCGCCCGTAACGTCGGTTACCTCGATACGGCCGTTCGAACCGTCTACACTGAAGTTTACCGTGTATGGTTTGCGCTTATAGTATACTTTTACAACCGTATGGCCGTCCCCGCTGATTTTCGGGGATGCAGGCTCAAGCCTATTATCATACCTAAAGCCCTGATAGTCTCTAAGCGTGATTCCGTTGCCGACGGATAACTCCGCCTCTGTGGTACCGGTTAAACCGGTATCGGTATCGGACTTAAGATAAGAGCCGTCAAGCTCCTCTTTATAGTGTTCTACCTTGTACGGAATGCCGGATTTCACATTCCATTTTGCATAGAGGATAATATTTTGTGTTACCGTATGATTGCCGAAGTCCCATTCTTGTCCGTTGGAACAGGCAGGGTCTTTATACCAGCCGCCGAAGGTATAGCCCTCTTTGGCCGGCGGCGGCGGCTCTGCTGCTAATCCGCCGATTTCTATGTATTGATCGGGGGGCACGGGGCTTCCGCCTTGTGTATTAAATTCAACTTTAAATTTCTCTTTCAGCTCTGCGGTAACGCTGTCCGAAACAACGCCTGCCTTGTCGCGCAAGGTTATGGTGTGCAATGTCGCCTCACCGACGTTTTCTACCCCTACATCGGTTTTAAAATACAATACCCACGCTCCGGGGGGGGGGGGGGGGGGGGGGGGGAATCGGTGTCGCTTAATTGTGCTACCTCTCCGAATTCGATAAACGGCGCGTCAGGTTTTTTAAAGTCTGAGTTGTCATCTTTGTATGAAAGAGCGTAAGAGTTATTGTTTATTGTGATGCCGGCAATATCCTTGTGTGCCGGTACCGTGACGGAACCTGCCGTTACCGTCCTTCTCATTTCATCGGAATCGAATTTCAGACAGAGCACGTAATGATAGGGCGGCCTATTCGTTTTTGCAAACACAACCTCAGGTTTAGGCGGCGGAGAGTTCGATTTTATGCCGAAAGTATAGGTTTGCTTAAATACCCTGCCGTCTTGCGCTTTAAGGGTGATGGTCGGGTTTAAGTCGGCCGATCCCTGTCCGTACTTTTGCAAAAAGGCCTCTTTATAGGTGAGTTCCAGCGTACCGGAACCGGTTTGTTTCAGTTCATAGTCCGTTCCGGCAGCAGGCTGTGCGGAAAGCCCTTTAAATTCGACAATACCTGCGGGGTTCGAAAGCGTAAGGTTTTTCGGATTGTGCGCTGTAAGCGCAATAAGGGTATCGGCGGAAGAGCCGACACACTGCACACCTGCTCCGTCCGCGCGGTGCGCCGAACCGATATTATGGCCGGTAACAAAGGCTTCGGCCGACCAATAGCTTAAATAGTCGTCTATATCTGCAGTAAACTGTTTACAAGCGGTAAACAAAAAAGTAAACAGTGTTCCCGTTAAAATGATAAAAAATTTACGCATAACACATTCCTTCTCTCTTATTAAAAAAGAGATGCAGAACTATAGCAAAAATTTCCCGTTTAGAAAAGTTATTTTAGCAGTGATTTTGGTAAAAAAATGCAGTTTGCCGTTAAATCCGCTCCCCGTTCCGAAATAAACTGAGGATGTCATTGCAAAAGACATTACCTTTTGTTATTCTGTCGGCATGAAAATAGTTGTAATCTTATTGCAGGCTCTGGGGAGTCTCGGCTTCATTCTATACGGCATGAAATTGATGAGCGAAGGTATTCAAAAGAGTGCCGGAGGAAGCCTTCACCGAATCCTCAATATGATGACCGGTAATCGGGTTCTTGCCGTAATTACCGGTTTTGCAGTTACCGCTATTGTTCAATCATCAGGGGCAACCACCGTTATGACCGTTTCCTTCGTCAATGCGGGGTTGCTCTCGTTAACGCAGGCAATCGGCGTTATCTTCGGCGCCAATATCGGTACTACGGTTACCGCATGGATTGTCGCACTGGTCGGCTTCCAGCTCAAACTCGCCGAAATTGCTATTCCGGCATTCGGTATCGGTTTTTTTCTTACCTTCTTCAAAAAGTTCCGTAAGGAAAGCTTGGGCGAAGGCATTATGGGCTTCGGACTCCTTTTTACAGGACTCGGTATCTTTTCTTCGCTGATGCCGGATATTTCCGCCGATAACCTTTCGTTTTTATCGTTAGCTGCAGACGGCAGCATATACAGCATTATAATCGGCTTTGTCGCGGGCTTCCTTTTAACAGTCATTCTGCATTCCTCATCGGCAACCACCGCTATTATTTTGACCATGGCTTATGGCAAAGTTATCGGTATGGAATTTGCCGCGGCAAGCGTACTCGGCAGTAATGTCGGTTCGACAATCGATGCGGTCATTGCGGCCGTCGGCAGTAAACTCAACGCACGCAGAACGGCCATGGTGCACGTATTGTTTAACGTATGCGGTGCGCTTTTATTTTTAATCTTTTTTAAACCGTCGCTTGCACTGTTGTATTGTTTAACGCCCGAAGGCAGCCGGCTTGCAGACATAACCATTCGGCTTGCACTCTTCCATTCGCTGTTCAACATTTTGAATACTTTGATTGCACTGCCCTTTGTTTCGTACATTGCCCGCTTCGTAGAATGGCTGGTAAAAGACAAAGGAGACGAATCGCCAGAACGGTATCAACTGGTTATGCCGAATGAAACGGCAATTAAAGAAAATATCGAAGCGTACATTCTGCAAGCCGAACGGGAGATCAGTGTGATGTCTATGGTTGTCCGAAGGATGTTCGACACAATCCGTCCTTTGCTGGAAGACGATCATAAAGGATCCGTTGAAGCCGTCATTGAACAGCTCGTACAGCAAGAAGACTATGCAGACCAAATGCAGGAAGAATTATCCCGCTTCTTGATTGCAACGTCCCGTTTGTCGCTCAGCGTTAAAGCGGAGCATAATGTACGGCTGATGCTGACTATTGTCGATAACCTCGAAAACATGACCGATCATATCTATGAATTGGGACTGCACATCGAAAAGAGCAAGAAGAAAAAGCTTACTATTCCGAAAGAGGATATGGATAAACTTTTGCCCTATCTCGGCATTGTCAATCAATTTATTCACTTTGTGCATGATCACTTAAATAAGCCGCTGGCGCAGGATCAGTTGGCGCTTGCCGATGAAATGGAACAAACGATCGATGCAATGCGGAGTAATCTGAAAAAACTTGCGCGGAACCGTCTGGAAGAAGGCGGCAATGTAAAGGCGGAGCTTTTGTATATCGACATGGTACGGACTATTGAAAAGGTCGGAGACTGTGCGTTCAGTATTTCCGAAACGCTTAGCAAAACGATGTAACACTTTACCGGCAAGGTACTCCAATACGGTCATCCTATGAATAATGAGGTGAAATATGGAATTATTGAGATATGCCGAAGAAGAGCCGCAGCGGGTATTGGCGGTAACCGATAGCGGCCAGCTGCTCCATTACGGCGAAATCAAAAAAGCTGCGGCAGCGCTTCCGAAAGAGGCTGGGCACCGGCTCGTGTTTCTCCTTTGCAGCAATTCGCCGGGAACACTGCTCGGATACCTCGGATGTTTACAGACGGGAGCCGTGCCGCTCCTGTTGGACGCGCACATTGCCCCTGAACTTTTACTCCATTTAATTCAAACCTATCATCCTGCCTTTTATGACGTTCCGCACGATTTACCGGAAGAAACACAAAACATCCTTCCGATGAATAAGCCCGTTACAACGATAGCAGACAGCGTGTTGCTCCGTTCGGATGAAAAAGATACTGAGCTTTTTCAAGATTTGGCGCTGCTCCTTACCACATCGGGAAGCACCGGCAGTCCTAAACTCGTACGCCTAACATACCGCAATATCTACGAAAACGCGCGATCGATTGCGGAATACCTGCATATCACCGACAAAGAGCGGCCGGTAAACTGCCGTATGAACTGCATCAAAAATTCGGCGAATGGAGCCTGAACACCGGACGGCGCTTTTTTGTGATGTACGGACAAACCGAAGCCGCGCCGCGCATGGCATATCTGCCGCCTGATAAGACAATGGAAACTTGATATATGCTAGGGCATCTGCAAAAAACATTGTATACAATAATTTAGCCGTCCCTGCCTTTAAAGTCCAAACCGATCAGGTAGGTTTCAAAACTGCTGCTGCGGCATGCTTCCGGCTTAAAGGCACGGGCGGTTTTAAAGAGCTTCCGCATCTGCTGCAGGTACTGCTGTTCGCTGCCGCCTTGAAAGATTTTAACGGCAAAGCTTCCGTGATTTTCAAGCTGTGTTTCGGCATAGTAAAGCGCCATGTCGACAAGGGCGGCGGAACGGGCCGTATCGACGATTTTATTACCGGTGGTTGCGGGCGCCGCATCGCAGATAACGGAACGGAAGGGGCCGCAGTTTTTAAGCGCAGCTGCCATGGCCGCATCGGTTAAATCCCCTTGGAAAAACGAAAGCCGCGGATCCCGTATGGATTCCGAAAGCGGCTGCAAGTCCACCGCATAGACGCGGCCTTCGGGAGAGAGAAACCTGAGTAAAAACGTTGTCCAGCTCCCCGGTGCGGCGCCGAGGTCAAGTACCCTGTCGTTTTTTCCGAAAAGGTTAAACTTCTTTTGTATTTCTTCTAATTTATAGACCGACCGCGCAGGATAGCCTTCCGCAAAAGCCTTCCGCGACCAATAGTCCGGTTCCCGATATTGATTTCCCATATATTCCTTTTTATTTGCACTTCGCTAGGGTAGTTCTCTATCAACAAAATATGAAGTATAATAGTAGTATGAATGATGAATTTAAGCAACGGCTTGAAAAGATTGAAGGCGCTCTGCGCACCGCTTTTTTACCTGATGTACCGGAGTCCGCTGCGGAACAAAATCCTCTTGCACTTGTGTCCGCTCCGTGCGCCTCGTTGGTTACAGGCGGCGGGAAACGCTGGAGGCCGCTGCTTGCGGTGCTTGCCTATCAGCTTGCCGGCGGCGGCGGCGAGAAAATTTACAAGCTTACACCGCTTATCGAAGGAATCCATACGGCAAGTCTTATTCACGATGATATAGAAGACAATTCCGAACTGCGCCGCGGAAAACCTGCCGCCCATGTGACATACGGACTCGATTCGGCGCTCAATTCGGGCAGTTGGCTTTACTTTCGGGCATTGCAATCGCTCGAAGAATATGAGGATTCCGCAAGCATAAAGCTCGATTTATACACCGCGGCGCTTACGCATATCCGCGCCCTGCATGAAGGGCAGGCGCTCGATATTCACTGGCACCGGACTGCGGGATTTTTTCCTTCCCGGCAGAACTATGAACGGATGATCCGCTTAAAGACGGGAGCACTCGCCGCACTTGCCGCCTATACGGGTATGCGTGCTGCGGGGAAAAGCCATGAAGAAAGCAAAGCCTTTGCATCGCTTTTTGAAGGAATAGGTGTCGGCTTTCAGATACTCGACGATGTAAAAAATATCAGTGCGGGAAACACCGGGAAAAAACGAGGCGACGATATTGTGGAAGGAAAAAAGAGCTTGCCCGCAATATTGCATATCGAAAAGTGTCCTGCAGATGCCGCATCTCTTACCGCTTATTTTGAACAAGCGCGGCGGGAAGGTATTGATTCTTCTGCGGTGGAAAAAGCGATTGCACTGTTGAGTTCAAGCGGCTCTATTGCGGAAGCGGAAAAACGGGGGAGAGGAGCCGTAGATTCGGTATTGGAGCAGCTTAATGCTCGATACGGCAACGCTGCAAGGGAGATATTCGAAAGGCTCTTTTGTTATATGCAAGTTTAAGCCTTGCGCTTTGGCGGCCTTGCGCCGAAGGGTTGTTTTTTTTATACGGGATGTATATACTGCTCCAATGCTGTTTTATTTATCGGGACTGCTTTCTTCAGTTTTCGGCCCTATGCGGCTTTTGCAGTCATATCTCGTACTTATTTCTATTGCGTTTTATATAGGCTTTTTCTTAACGGTTTTTATTTTACCCCGTTTTTATGTCCGGTTGCCGAAAGACAGGGGAAAGGAATTCGGAATTGCTCCTGAAGCGGCAAAGGGGAAACCGACCGGCGGCGGCGTTGTGTTTATTACGATTTTTGTCGTCATGATTTTTCTGCTGATCATTCCTTCGGGTACGCAAATCGCCGTGCTGGTTTTAACGTGGTTTGTGATGCTCACAGGATACCTTGACGACCGATCGGTTAATCCGTGGGGAGAATACCGGAAAGGTGCATTGGATTTGGTTCTCTCATTAATTACAACGGCCGTGCTTTTTCATTGCTACTTTGACAATTCCATCTTCTACTGGATTCCGTTTATGAGTCAGAGTATTGCCGTGCATCCTGTTGTGTTCTTTATTGTTTCCGTTTTAATTTTGTGGTTTTCCATCAATACGACGAATTGTACCGACGGAGTAGACGGGCTTTCCGGCACGCTTATTTTAATGGCGCTTATTTCACTCGGTATGGTTTTTTATTTTATTATCGGAAACGTAAAAGTTTCGGAATATTTGCTTATTCCGCATTTGGTTGACGGCGCACAGTGGGCATTGATATGCTTTAGCCTTTCAGGTGTACTGATGGGCTACCTGTGGCATAATGCGTACCCAAGCAAGGTGATGATGGGCGATGCCGGTTCCCGTGCGCTCGGCTTTTTTATCGGCGTGTTGGTTATTATTTCGGGTAATCCGTTCTTACTGTTGATGACCAGCGGAATGATTCTGCTCAACGGCGGCGCAGGTCTTGTTAAAGTGGCCTTGCTGCGCTTTTTCCATATCAGTATTTTTAGAAATATCCGTTTTCCGCTCCATGACCACATGCGGAAAAATCTTCAGTGGTCATCGACACAGGTGTTGATAAAGTTCCTGATTTTACAGTTGCTTATTACGCTCGCCGTATTTGCGGTTTTATTTAAAATCCGCTAACCCTTTTATCTGCCCCTGATAGCGATAGCGCTATGTGTGATAACTGTGATGCATACAACAATACCGGTGCGGCTGCACAAGATGAGCCGCTGTTTATCCGCAGTAGAGCCATCATCGGGACTAGCGGCATTGAGCGTCTGCGTAAGCTGCGGGTTGCAGTATTCGGTATCGGCGGGGTAGGGGGCTATACTGTCGAAACCCTTGCCCGTGCAGGCGTCGGGACACTGTACTTAATCGACGGCGATACGATTGACGATTCAAACCTTAACCGGCAAATCTATGCGCTTTGTTCCACCATCGGACAATACAAAACTGCCGCCGCCGCCGTACGGATTTCCGATATAAATCCTTTCTGTAAGGTTCATCAAGTTGCTCGGCATATTCTTCCCGATCAGGATGGGGCTCTTTCGTATTTACCTTTTTTATCAAATGTTGACTGTATGGTTGATGCGGTTGATACTATTGCGCTCAAGGTTGCACTTGCAGCGGAGGCTGAAAGCCGAGGTATTCCGATTGTGTCGGCAATGGGATGCGGGAATAAGCTCCGCGCTGATTTGTTTCAATTTGCAGACATTTACAGCACTTCCGTTTGCCCCCTGTGTAAGACCATGCGCAGTCTTTTAAAAAAACGGGGTGTAAAAAAGCTTCGGGTACTCTATTCTAAAGAAGTTCCGGTTGTACGAAGCCGTCCGCCAAGCTCGGTTTCATGGGTGCCTGCCGCAGCCGGCATTTTGCTTGCAGGCGAATTGCTGAATCACGTGCTGCAACGCTAACCGGTCAGGGCAAATGCTTACGGTATTTCGGTGCAGTTGTCTTGCATCAAGCGGTAAAGGCGCGGCGGAAAGCACTATGGCGGCTATTTTTCCAGCACGGTAATTTCGACACGCCGATTCCGTGCCATATTTGCTTCCGTCGTATTAGGTGCGATCGGTTTTTCCGCGCCGAACCCGCGCGTAAAGACATGATGTTGTTCTCTCACACCGAGTTCTATCAGATAATTTGCAACCGCTGCTGCCCGCTGCTCGGATAACACTTGCCGGTCTTCGGCTTTTCCTGCCCGTGCGGTATGCCCTGAAATCAGCAGCTCATAGTCGGGATACGTGCTTAACAGTTTTCCGATTTTTTCAATTTTTTCTTTTTCGGCTGGAAGGAGACGCGCGGAATCGGCTTCAAATTGAATATTTTCAAGACTGATGGTAATTCCATCATCGGTTTTTTCTACGGTCGTATTCGAAATACCCATGTCGCGGATGTTTTTATCCAGTGTTTCCGCTATTTTTTCTTTATTCATACGATGCAGTGTCGTTATTTCAGCCTTTGCATTGCCGCGGTATTCTATCACGGCGCCGGTATTTAATTCCATTAATATGGTAAATACTTCCTCATAGTAGGGGAGCAGCCCTGCTTCGGCATCCCAATAAAGGTGCTGTTTTGAATAACCCATTGTACGGACAGGATACAGCATCGGTAAAGCCTCATTTCCGTTTATTCTGTTTTGGAGATTTTTTAACGGAATATCATAATAAAGATCATAATTTGCTTCTATTAATTGATAGTTTTTTCCTTCCCGTTGAACAGGACCTTGGTACGTGTAAGTTACATCGACGGGAACGACAAAAGGCTGTTGAATATTGAAATTATCCCGTAAATCATGCGCTTCGCTTGCCGAATGCCGCCAGCTTTCACCTTTTTTTACATCATGTTGAGGGAAAACCGGAACATCCCGCACTACCGGCATAAAGTATTGTCGGTCGATAGTATAAACGCCGAACTCATCTCTGCGGAACACGCTCGGGTATTCGCGTCCCCATGAGAATGTCCGGTTACTGTTTTGCTCGCTTGTCATAAAAGTGCAGGTATGGAGTGCAGATGAAGGTTTGCCGTTTAATGCCGGTTGAACATCCGAAACTTCGACCGTAACCCGGTTAGTGATATAGGCCTGATGTGCGAATTGTCCGTTTAGGTACACGTCTTCGTTAACCGTAGAGTTAATGCGGTAGGTATCGCCGCTCTTAAAATTGAAGCGGAATATTTCGGCATACAGCGGGGTAAATCCGCCCGTCATAAAAACAACAGTCAACAAGAGAAGGCACGGCAAACGCCTTGCGGTGAGTTTTCCAAGTCCGTTTATAGCATTAAAAAAAGAAAAAATTAATTGCATACCGTACCGTAATATTTTCATAATTTTTTGTAAATATGTAACCTTTTTTTTTTCGTCTGTTTATGAGTTGTATATTGCGATACGTATTATCAAGAGAGTATTCAATGTACCTCCTTTACAGTTGCCCTGTAGGATTTTTTCCTCCTTTTGCCTACAGGGTTTTTTCTTTTTACAGCTCACAACAACACTGCTTTTACAGTACAAAGACTATTTTGGTTCACTATTTTAATGCGGATGAATTTCCTAAGATTAGCGGTCATGCAAGGAATATTGCTCAACCGTCTTATCCGGCAAGCTGTTGAACAAGCGGTAAAACATACAACATAGCCGCCACGAAAATAAAACATAAAAAAAGACGCTCGCAGAGAGCGTCTTGTAAAAGAGTTAGCGGCAATAGGGCTTGAACCTATGACCTAACGGATATGAGCCGTTTGCTCTACCAACTGAGCTATACCGCCAAAAAAATACTGGAAGAATATAGCGTAAAATAAAATCTTTGTCAATGCCCTTGATAAGCACGGCACGGAAATCAAATTTTGTACTCTGCATATAATTAAGGAAGGTAAAATAATACAGTGAATGTATGAGGTGGGAACGTGGATAAGGAATAGTTGAGCAAACATATGCAGTTTGCGTAAAAAGCATACCTGCTCAGCTTTTATTTTAGAAGAAGGATAAACGCATTAGATAAATATATACCATACCGCAAAATAAGCGGCTGGGACTCCATTTGAGCCGCGAAGAGGCGAAACTCTGGAGGCACAGTCGCTTATTTTGTGGGAAATGTACTAAGAAGTCTGATGCGTTTGCTCTAGTCGGTTACGTATTGTTTATAGTCTCCGTAGCCGGCGGCGTCCATTGCTTCGTATGGAACAAAGCGTAATGAAGCTCCGTTGATGCAATAGCGCAAGCCCGTTTTATCTTGCGGGCCGTCGTCAAAGACGTGACCTAAATGTGCACCGCCGGTTTTTGAGGTAACTTCAATCCGTTCCATACCGTGGCTTCCATCGTGCGTAAAATCTACCGCCTGCGAGGTAATCGGTTTGGTAAAACTCGGCCACCCGCAGCCTGCATCGTATTTATCGCTCGAAGAAAAAAGCGGTTTTCCCGTAACGATGTCTACATAAATGCCTTTTCCATCGAACTTATCGTATTCGCTGGTGAACGGTCTTTCGGTTGCTTTCTCCTGCGTTACACTGTATTGCAGCGGCGTCAGTTGTTCCTTGATCTTCTTTGCATCAGGTGTTTGGAATTTTGCTTCATCGTGGAGCGGTACGGAGGCGAGGTTTAAGTTGATATGGCAGTATCCGTTAGGATTTTTTTCAAGATAATCCTGATGATAATCTTCCGCCAATACGAAGTTCCGCAGCGGCTCCGTTTCTACCGCAAGCGGACGCGGATAGTTTGCCTGCATCCGCTTTAAGAAAGCATGGATAACCGGTGCGTCTTTCTTATCGGTGTAGTAAATGCCCGTGCGGTACTGTCTGCCGACATCATTTCCCTGTTTATTTACGGAAAGCGGGTCAATGATGCGGAAATAGTGTTCCAACAGCTCTTCGAGTGCGACAACGCCGGTGTTGTATCTTATCTTGACTGTTTCGGCATGGTCGGTGCCGTGTATTTGCTGATAATTCGTCGTATCGGTTGTACCGTTCGCATAGCCCGTATCGGTTTCTACTACACCTGCAATGCGGCGGAAATAACCTTCAACGCCCCAAAAGCAGCCGCCGGCCAAGTAAATTTCTTTTATATTCCCTGCAGTTATCATAGGGGCACCTCCGTTCTCGATAGTTTGCGTTGGGCGGGTGTTGCTTCTATTCTGCGGTTTATGTCTTTCTCCTGCCTGCGCTTTCACGCAACTGCAGAGCGTCAGGACAATCCAAAGCGGCACCGCCAAATAAATACGTTTGTAAATCATAATGTTTTAGCTCCTCGTTATATTCGATTGAAAATATCCCGTTCGGGAGATCGGTATGACCTACCGAACGGCAGTCTTATAGTGAACAAAAAGCCGTCATAGTGAGTTACAAATTCGTAATTATTCTTGTTTTTTTTCCAGTGATTTTAAAGCATTGAGTGCCGCTTTGGAATCTTGCTGCGCAACAGCGATAAGTTCGATAATATGCGGGTATTTCGCCAAAAAGTCTCCCCATTTTGTCAGCCGATCTATTTGAAACTGCTCGGAGGCAGAGTATTGCGCTTCTTTTGCTGCCGTTTCCGCCAAAAGTATTTCGCGCTGTTGTTCGTATGTGTTATACGCCTGCTCCGCAATCTTATAGGTATGGATATCAGGGATAGCAAGTTTTGTTAACGTAACGGCTTCTACGGAGAAGTTTTGCCCGGCTGTTTTTGCAAGTTCGCCTTTAATCTTTTCCGAAAGTATATGATAGTCCGTTTTTATCTGCTGATATTCATAAGGATTGTCGATTAATTCCGAAACATACCGGTACATAATCGTTTGCAGCATTGCCTGTATATGCGAATCGATATACGATTCAAGCGCTTCTTGCGTTTGAATCGTGTTTTTTTCTACAGTCGGTACCAGCTGTTCGGGTTTCAGCGTAACGAGGGCATCTATGCCAAAGCTCCAAGAAAAATCATCTTTTGTATTCAATACTTTGGCATATCGATCGGCTGACGGAAGTGTACCGTCCGCTGTATAATTTACTTGCCGCGGCGTAAGGTCGAATACCAGAATCTGTGCATTTGCGGGAACGAGCCGCTCCCATCGCCATGTAAAGTTTCCGGGTATAACCGCTTGGGGATAGTATCCTCCGGACTTTGACAGCATGACACCGTATTTTCCTGCCGGAACGGAGAATTGCGTCC
>ERZ772960.892-NODE-892-length-24922-cov-11.974464_pt1 | contig 24922 bp, 26 predicted proteins | sample MGYA00580678_ERZ772960 | MGnify/ENA primary metagenome ERZ772960 (study PRJEB29015, sample SAMEA2737930) | human oral metagenome | biome: human oral; feature: human-associated habitat; material: dental | place: China | collected 2059 ... | reverse complement strand
CGTCGTATTGGTGCAGATTTTTTGTCCTGCCAAGGAGACAAACCGGACGCATAGCCAAAGCTATGTGGAGGATTTGACGACATAGGCAGGGCGGAAAAGATGTGCTAAGACGGCGTGACTGAATTTATCAGTGCTTCCATAAGTATAACACGTATATACGTGTTGTTCAAGATTGGGAAATTTTATTCTTTGTGACAACACCTGCCTCCTCGGTCTTTACTAAATCATGGGGATATAGTATGATAGTGTCAATAAAGACAGAGTAATTCCATGAGACTGGAGGATGCAGTATGAAATTCCACTGTAAGATCACGCGCTGGGGCGATGGGGCTCTTGTTTTCCTGGATGATCCAAATACGAATTTTATCATTTTGTTCAACGATGATGCGCCGGAGGAGTTGGTGGAGTTCTCTGTGCTGCATACGGAGACAGAATATAGCGAGGATCCCGCCGTCGGTGATACGGTGATCGTTTGCAACAAGGCATTTACGATCACGGCAATCGGAGATGAGGCACTTCATACGCTGAGGTCGCTCGGGCACTGTACGCTCTCGTTTAAGGGCGGCGATACGGCGGAGCGTCCCGGCTGCATCATGCTGCATGGCGATGCACCCTTTACGAAGGATGATGTGAAGGCCGGTGCGACCATCGAAATTTATTGAGCCTGTTTTATGGGGACTGCCGCAGCAGCGGCGGCTCCCTTTTTTGTGTCCGGCATCGCCAAACAAATGACGATGCACTTGTTCGGTTGTAAAATTTTTTTTATATGGTACAATGCAGATGATTTCAAGGAATCGCTGATAAAATGCAGTCTGTCGGATTGGTACAGATTTTTTGTTCGGTCAAGGAGACCAACCGGACGCATAGCAAGGGCTATGTGGAGGCTTTGTCGACGAAGTGCGGGCGAAAAAGATGCGTCAAGATGATGTGGCTGAATTTATCAGTGCTTCCTCAACTATGTGAGGTGTATATCTGCGTGAATGACGAAAAAAATCTTGCATGGCCGGTCTATCTCGTCCTGCTCGTTATCATATCCTTTCAGATTCTGTTCGGTATCGGCGGGACGGCACTGCTCGATCCCGATGAGCCCGTCTATGCGGAGACGGCGAAGGAGATGATCCGCTTTGGCGACTATCTCTCGCCGCGCATCTACAACGAGTTCTGGTATGACAAGCCGCCGATCTTCTACTGGCTGGTCGTGGCATCTCTGAAACTGTTCGGTGGATTCAGCGAGATTGCGGCGCGGCTGCCCGCTGCGCTCATGGCGATTGGCTCGATCCTCATGACGGCACTAGCGTCGGCGCGGCTCTTCGGTGCGCGGACGGGCTTCTGGTCGGGGATGGTCATGGGGACGAGCATCATCCTCATGTATATGGGCAAGGCATCCGTGACGGACTCGACACTGCTTTTTTTCATGACAGCGGCGCTCTTCTCCTTTATTCATCGGCAGTACTGGCTGATGTACCTTGCGTGCGGGCTTGCGGTGATGACAAAAGGCCCCATCGGTGTAGTTTTCCCGGCAGGGATTGTCTTTTTCTATCTGCTTGCGACACGTCAGCTGGAACAGCTCCTCCGCATGCACGTCCTGCGCGGGCTCCTGCTCGTTGTTGTCGTCGGTCTGCCGTGGTATCTCTATATGTACGAGATGCACGGCATGGCGTTCATCTACGAGTTCATCGGCTTCCACAACATCAGCCGCTTCACCGCGCCTCTCCATCCCGTGCGTGCACATTGGTGGTTCTACCTGCCCGTCGTGATCCTCGGCTTCTTTCCGTGGACGGGACTGCTCGTCCAGTCGGTGAAAAATGCGTTTCGCCACAGCTTTGGCGAGGAGGCGCAGCTGCTCACATTCTTTCAGGTGTGGTGGATCTTCGTCCTCGTATTCTTCTCGATTGCACAGACCAAACAGGTCTCCTATATGCTGCTCCTGACCCCCGCGCTTGCGACTATCATCGGATGGAATCTCGCGCGGATGCTGGATGACTGGCGGCAGACCCATTTCGCATGGGCAGGTGGGAGTGCGCTCATGTTCCTCGTTCTGGGGCTCGGGTGGCTCATGAGCGGGGACAGCCTTGCGCCGCTTGCCGAGAGCGGGCTCTGGCTCGGTGCGATCACGCTTCTCCTCGGCGCGGCAATCGTTTACTGCATCACGGCATCCCATGATCTCATGCGTACGGCATGGCTGCACGTTGTCGCGGGTGTCGTCACCATGGTGATCGCGTTCGGCTTTATGATGCCCGCGATTGAGGGACATTTCAGCGTCAAGCAGCTTGCGCTCCACTACGCTGCGAACTATCATGCGACGGCAGAGGCGGAGGGGCGGGTTCTCTACATCGACAAGCAGCTGCGTCCGGGCGTGATGCTCTACACAGACATCCCCGGTATCGAGGCGGATACAAACCATGCTGAGTCTCTTGCTGCCCTGCGTGCAGATGAACGTCCAAAGTACATCATCATGCGCGACTTCATGTATCAGAAGATGAAGAAGGAGCTCGGTGCGGAGCACTGGCAGCTTGTCGAGGAGAAGGATGGTCTCTGTATCTTTAAGGATGATGTGGAATGACGGCACCCATACTCTATCTCGTCGTGCCCTGCTACAACGAGCAGGAGGTTCTGGCCGATACGGCGGAGAAGCTGCAGCAAAAGATGACTGCGTTGATTGCGGCGGAAAAGGTGAGTGCAAAGAGCCGCATTGCTTTCGTCAACGATGGCAGCCGCGACCGTACCTGGGAGCTGATCGCGGCGTGCGCGGAACAGAGTACGCTCTTTTCCGGCATCAATCTCGCGCACAACGAGGGACATCAGAATGCCCTGCTCGCGGGTCTCATGACCGTTCTTCCATATGCGGATGTGACGATCAGCATGGACGCAGATTTGCAGGACGATATCGACGCGATCGATGCGATGCTCGAAAAGCATGCGGCGGGGGCGAACATCGTCTACGGTGTTCGTGAAAATCGTACGTCGGACACCTTCCTCAAGCGTTTTACGGCGGAGAGTTTCTATCGTGCGATGCGTGCGCTTGGCGCGGACATCGTGTTCAATCATGCGGATTTTCGTCTGATGGATCGCCGTGCGCTGACGGCACTCGCGGAGTATCCCGAAGTCAATCTCTTCCTGCGTGGGATCGTGCCCATGATCGGGCTCACACACGATATCGTCTATTACACGCGCAAACAGCGTCTTGCGGGCGACTCGAAATATCCGTGGCGGCGCATGGCCGCGTTTGCGTGGGAGGGCGTGACCTCGCTCTCGGCGCGTCCGATCCGTCTGATCTCGCAGATGGGGATGTTCATCTCGTTCATCAGCGGACTGATGCTCATTTGGTCGATTGTCCGCCACTTCATCGGCGAGACGATTGTCGGCTGGACGAGTCTCGTCGTCTCGCTCTGGTTCCTCGGCGGACTGATCCTGCTTTCGATCGGTGTCATTGGCGAGTACGTTGCGAAGATCTACCTTGAGGTCAAACGTCGTCCGCGCTATCTTGTGCAGGATTTTATCGATACGAATGCGGAGGATAGAAAATAAAATTTTTCTCGAAATTTTTTTGGGAGAAAAGAAGGAGAATTTTATTTTGTGGAGAATTATTATTCGTGAAAGAGAAAATAGATACGGTCTATGGCATCTTTCACACTCCACAATGTTTCTATCATTTACTTTGCTGTGTATTTACGAATAGGAAGCAGATGCTTCCGCAATAGGAGGGTTCACTATGTCAGTATTTTATCTTGCAGGCAAGAGCCATGTGGTCGAGGTTTACGGTGATGAGGCTCTGGATCTCGCGTGCTGCGGTACGCCGCTGAAGGCGATCGAGCCGAACTCGGTCGATGCGGCGAAAGAGAAGCACGTTCCTGTGGCGACGTACGATGCCGCTAAGAACGAGGTGCATGTCACGGTCGGCTCGGTCACGCATCCGATGACCGAGGAGCATCTCATCGCCTACATTATCCTTGTGACGAAGAAGGGCGTTCAGCGCGTCAACCTCACGGCGACGGATGCACCAGAGGCGACGTTCCGCCTCGCGGACGGCGATGTGCCGGTGAAGGTCATCGAGTTCTGCAACCTGCATGGGCTCTGGCAGACGGAGTTCTAAACGAATCTGCATAGAGAGAAGGCTGCCGCATGTTCTTGCGGCGGCTTTTTTATCCGCTTTGGCAAAAAAATATCGCATTTCCAATCTTCTTCCTGTATAATGAATCTCATCGATGGAGAAAAATTTGGAAGAAGTTATAGGGGGCGATGAAATGCGCTGGGCACAGGTGAGCGTTGTCACGACGCACGAGGGCGCGGATCTCATAGGGAATATCCTGATGGAGCTCGGCGCGGCAGGGACGGAGATCGACGATCCGTCGCTCGTGAACGAGTACATCGATGCGGGGCTTTGGGACTACACCGATCTGCCGCGTGCCGAGGACACGGACACGGTCACCGTGCGCGCCTACCTGCCCGAGGACGCGCGTCTGGAGGGCAGTCTCCTGACGCTCGCGGAGCGTGTGGAGAATCTGCGCGGCGTGGATGCGCCCATCGGTGCGGGGACGATCTCGCACACGTTTGTCGCCGATGAGGACTGGGCGGAGACATGGAAAGCCTACATCCACACGGAGAAGATCGGGCGGCGCATTGTCGTGCGCCCGACGTGGGAGGAGTACACGCCGCAGGGGGATGAGATCGTCATCGACCTCGACCCGGGCGCGGCGTTCGGTACGGGGGCACACGCGACAACGGCGATGTGTCTGCGTTGGCTGGAACACATCGTGTGCCCGCAGATGCGCGTCTACGACGTGGGCTGCGGCTCGGGCATCCTCGCGATTGCTGCATCGAAGCTCGGTGCGGGCGAGGTCATTGCAATGGACTACGATCCCGTCGCGGTTTCTGTTGCGGAGGAAAATGTTCGCGCAAACAATGTTACGAACGTTGCCGTGTTCGAGAGTGACCTGCTCTCCATCTGCGCGGGCACAGAGCCGGCGGAGCTCATCACGGCGAACATCATCGCCGATATCATTATCCGTCTCTTTGACCAGCTCGACCGCCATCTCGCGCCGGGTGGGATTCTGCTCGCCTCGGGCATCATCGACGACCGCATTGTGGATGTCGAACGCGCAGCGACGGAGCATGGCTATACCGTGCTCGATATGACCTGTGAAAAGGAATGGGCGGCGATGATTATCCGCCGCAGCTCGGAGTTGAAGCTCTGATGCGACGCCTGTTTTATGCGGGGGAGCTCGCGGAGGAGATCGAGATCACGGGCGGTGATGCCCACCATCTCGCGCGCGTTATGCGCGCACAGATCGGAGATGAGGTCGTCGTTGCAGACGGTGATGGGCGGACTGCCCGCATGCGTGTCAGTGGGATTGACCGCGATGCCGTGCGCCTTCATCTGGTGGAGTATATGGCACCCGAAGTGTCTGCATCCACAGAGGTCATTCTCGTGCAGGCACTTCTCAAGGGCGAGAAGATGGACTTTGTCGTGCAAAAGGCGGTCGAGCTTGGTGCCTCCGCACTCTATCCGATCGAGACGGAGCACGTCGTCGTGCGCTACGATGCGAAAAAGGCGGCGGCAAAGTCCGCGCGCTGGCAGAAGATCGCGGACGAGGCGGCAAAGCAGTGTGGGCGCAGTGCACTGATGCGCGTTGCGGCGATTGCACCGCTCTCTGCGCTCTTGCAGGATGCGGCACTTTTTGGCGCACCCGATACGGCTGCTGTGTTTTGCTATGAAGCGGAACGCATGCAGTCCATGCGCACGGTGCTGCGCTCCGTCGACGCGCGGCGCATCGTTCTCATCGTTGGTGCGGAGGGGGGATTTTCCCCCACCGAGGCAGCGGCAATCCAAGCGGCGGGGGCGCAGTCCGTTTCGCTTGGACGATTGATTCTGCGCGCGGAGACGGCGGCACTTGCGGCACTGACCGTGTCGCAGTATGAACTAGGTAATTTTGACCTTTAGAAAGGAAAACCTATGAAGAAAAGATATACGGCACTGTTTGCGGCGGCGTTTGCAGTCAGCATGATTGCGGGCTGCGGCACGAGCAACAGCGCAGACCAGGGAGCGACGGCAAAGGCACAGCCGTCCGCTGAACAGGGGAAGGGCTCGGGGCAGCGCGGTGAGGCTGCGCCGACGTTCACGCTCAAGAACCTCGCGGGCGAGGATGTCGCCATCGAGGCGAAGGGCAAGCCCTACATCATCAACTTCTGGGCGACGTGGTGCCCGCCCTGTCAGGCGGAGATTCCCGACCTCGCAGCGTTCCATGCGGCGCACAAGGATGCGGTGGACTTCTACGCTGTCAACTTGCAGGAGGATGCTGCACCCGTGCAGAAATTCATGCAGGAGCGCAAGGCGGATCTGCCCGTCGTACTCGACACGAAGGGAACGGCGGCGACGCTTTACGGCGTACGCGCGATCCCGACGACCGTTGTCGTGGACAAGGAGGGCAAGGTTGCTTACCGCAAGACAGGTGGCGTGACGAAAGAGGAACTGGAAGATGTCATCGGCAAGCTCTAAAAGTGTGACGCAGGGAGGGCAAACCGTATGGAAATGACCCTCCTCGGCGGGGCATTCCTCGCAGGCTTTCTCTCGTTCATCTCGCCGTGCGTTCTGCCGCTCCTGCCCACGTTCTCGCTGATTCTCGCGAAGAACAGTCAGCAGGACGGCGGTGAGGCACGGCGGCTGTATGCGAATACGACCGCATTCCTCGTGGGCTTTACGCTCGTCTTTGTTCTGCTCGGCGCGTCGGCATCGCTGCTCGGCGCGTGGCTCTTCTCCTATCAGGAACTCCTGCGGCAGGGGGCGGCTGTGCTGATTATCGTCATGGGTCTTTTCATGACGGGCTGGATACGGATTCCGCTGCTCCTGCGTGAGTACCGCCCCTTTCAGCGGCGCGGCTTTGACGGCATTGGGGGCGCATTCCTTCTCGGCTGCGGCTTCACACTCGGATGGACACCGTGCACCGGCCCGATGCTCGCGACGATTCTTCTCTATGCGGGGGATACGGCGACCGTCGGCGCGGGTGCTCTGCTCCTCCTCGTCTACAGTCTCGGTTTTGCCGTGCCGTTCTTCCTGCTCGCCGTCATCTGGCGGCGGCACATCATGAAGCTGCGTGCGTTCTATCAGTATCTCCCGCGCATCCAGCAGGCGGCGGGCATTGTGCTCGTCCTCCTTGGCGTTCTGCTCTGGTCGGACTCGCTCACCTATCTCGTACGTATTTTGTCGTAAAAAAACGGAAACGACCTCCCTGCATCCTTTCTTGATGCGGGGAGGTTGTTTTTGTTTGTGCAGATTGAATTTTGGTACGCTGTGTGCTAGGATATAGAAGAAATTAGGAAAAGTTTGGAAAGGATCATGGAACATGAAAAAAACATCATTCACCACACAGGAGCTTGTTTTTACCGCGCTGATGACGGCCCTCGTCTTTGTTGCAACCTATCTGCCGCACATCCCGATCCCTCTTGGCTATGCGCATCTCGGCGACGCGGTGATCTTCCTGCTTGCTCTGCTTACACCGCGCCGCAGTGCACTCGTTGCCGCGTGCATTGGCTCGGCACTCGCCGATCTTCTCGGCGGCTTTGCCATTTGGATCGTGCCGACTCTTGTCATCAAATTTGTCATGGCCGAGATCGTCTATCGCATCGGCCGCAGGGGGGATGCAATCGCACCCCGTGTGAGCATCATCGCCGCGCTCCTCCTCTCAAGTCTCTGGATGGCGGCGGCATATACCCTTGCAGGGGCGGTGCTTTACGCCAGTATGTCTGCTGCACTTGCCTCCACGCCGGGACTTATCATGGAGGGGCTTGTCAACGGTATCATCGCCTTTTTCCTCCTGCCACTTTTGCGGGGGAGATTTCCGCAGTTTTGACGGGATGAGGAATGCTTTAGCAAACAAGCAGATTCTTTCGATATAAATATATGGGCGTTTGTATGCGGAGAAAGAGTGGAGTATGAGGGAACAAGAAGCCGCACACAGTGGTTCACAGACAGAAGAAGCCGTTCGTCGGATTGCAGAACTCAGATCACAGGGCTGCTGCCTTTATTATTTTGTGCCCGATTTTACTTCAGATGAAGGGCTGTGGCGCAGTGTATTCCGTTCGTACCTCCGTGCTTACTCCGCCGCAGATCAGATGGCTCTGATACTGATGCTGCCGGAGGGCGATGCTTTCGCGGAGCTGGGCGAGATGCTCGAACTCCTCGCGACACTCGGCGAAGATGCTCCGCTTGTCCTCGCACATCTATATTCGGATGCTTTTTTTTATGCGGCACTGCGGCAGGAGGACTGCCTGATTGCGGCAGCGGACGAGCTTTCTTCGCACTGCGTCCGTATTGCCGTTGGGATGGGCGCATCGGTCGTGAACGCGGTCGGCTGGATGCCGAGTCAAAAGACGTATGATATCAGCATTTGCATCGCCACATATTATTCGGACTACGAGAAGTTGTTTTTAACGCTCACCTCAGTTCTTCGTCAGCAGGATTGCTCCTATGAGATCATTATTGGGGATGATGGGACGGAGAATTTTGATGCAAAGTGCATTGAACTGTGGCTTTTGCAGCACCGGTTCAAGGACTATATTATTCTGTGTAGTCCTGAGAATCAGGGGACGGTTCTGAACTCCCTGCATATATTCACGCATGCGCGTGGACGTTATATCAAGGGCATATCTGCGGGAGATTTTCTTTACAGCGATCACGTTCTGGCGGACATGATGCAGTTCATGATGGAAAACGGCTATCAGATTGCATTCGGACGAGCCTGTTACTATCAAAAGCAAGACGGACACTATGCGATCCTTGACCGCATGAATCCGGAACTCCTGCGTCCGCACAAGCTGCGTGATTCTGCCGCTGTCAAACAGGCATATCTTGTCTGTCAGGACTATGCAGTGGGTGCATCCTTCATGGAAGAACGCAATTTGATGACGGCATACACATGGGAACTTGCGGGGCGGGTTATCTATACGGAAGATACCGCGCATGCACTCATGATTGCGGACGATATTCCGCTCGGGTTCTGGAATCACAATTTCGTCTGGTATGAGTGCGACAGTGGGATCTCGAGCGGTCTGTCAAAGGAATGGATGCAGCGCCTTGCCATCGACAATCGCGCGACACTCTCCATCATCGCGGAACGTCATCCGGAGCTGCGTGCATTGTGCGCATGGCATATGGGCGGACGTATGGATAGGGAGTCACCCTATATGAAGATCGTGGTGGATCACTTCACGGAGGCGGAGCGCATCGCAAAAACAGAGTCCTACCTGCAAAACGTCGACGTGAATGAGCTGAAAAAACTCGTCTGTGGTGATGTCTCGTTCGCATGAGACAGGGACACCTTTTGCTGCACTGAGCGTGGTGGTGCGGTGCATGAAATTTGTGAGACTGTGGACGGGGGATACACATGGGCATATACCTTGAGGGGACATTTACCTATCTGGTAGACGTAGAGGAAAAGTATTTTCCCTATGTGATCGAATGGCGCAACAATCCGGAAAACAATCGCTTTCTGAATCAACCGTTTTTGCTGACGATGGAAAAGCAGCGTGCATGGTACGAAAAGTACCGTGCGGATGATACGCAGGGGCTTCTCATGATGATAGCAAAGGACGGGGACATCCCGTTCGGGACAAACGGATGGACGGACTATGATCCGTATGAGAAACACTGTATCTCGGGGCGCATCTTGGTTGGTGACTACCGCTATCGCGGGAGTGTCGAACTGGTGGAGGGGATGCTGCTGCATCTGCGCTACCTCTATGAAACGCTGGGTGTTGAGCGGGATTACTCTCACGTTGTGGTGGAGAATAAGAAGTCGCAAAGTCATAACAAGAGGCTTGGCTTTCGGAAAAGCGATGGGGAGGTCAAATTTCCGCATGAACTCTTCGTGAATGGAATGCATCAGGTGGAGATGGTGCGTGACCGTGCGGGCTATCGTCGTGCGGAGGCATATCTCTCATCGCTGCTCGACGTGTTTATCAGGGAAAAAGAATCAATGGGAGGAAGATCATCATGACGGAACAGGAATTTATCGAGCAATTCACAGAGCTGCTGGATACGGAGCAGGAACTCTCGTTGGATACCATGCTCAATGAGATCGACGAGTGGGATTCTCTGAGCCATGTCGCCTTTATGGCGTTCTGTATGACTGCGGCAAAAGGCGATGTCACATCTGTGATGGTGAAAGAGGCAAAGAGTGTCGGCGACCTCTATCGTCTTGTCACCGCTTGACAGAGAACGCCAATTGATATGAATACAGATGTCAGTTTTGACTTTTCAGGGAAAAACTTTGTCGTGATTGGTGGCTCCTCGGGGATCGGGCGACAGATCGCAGAGGAACTTCTCGCGAGCAATGCACATGTTCTTGTGCTTGCACGCAGGGAGGATCGCCTACGAGATCTGTACGGGGCATGTTCTGCTGCACAGACTACTGCATTTGATGTGACGCAGGGGACGACGCAGGATTTGCTGCACATAGCCGAGGCATTCACCGCCGCTCATGGGAAGATTCACGGTATGGTCTATACGGCGGGCATTTCAGGGGCGACGCCCCTGCGCGGCTACGATGAGAACTTTGCACGGCAGATTATGGAAACGAGCTTTTGGGGGGCAGTTAAGGCTCTGCAGGTGTTCAGCCGCAAAAAGTTCGCGCACCCTGGTTCGTCCTTTGTTGCCTTCTCTTCCGTTGCGGAACATGTTGGAGAGAAGGGGTTGTTTGCGTATGCCGCAGCAAAGGGGGCACTCTCTGCTGCCGTGAAGTCATTGACGCATGATCTGAGCCGTGACCGCCACCGGCTCAATATCATCAGTCCCGGCTATGTCATTACCGAGATGTCGGAAAACTACAGTCGGGTGATGGGGACGCTCGAGACGGTGATCGCGCGGCATCTGTTTGGGGTTGGAACACCGCAGGATGTTTCGGGGATGGTTCTCTTCCTCCTCAGTGAGCGCGCAGCATGGATCACGGGGGAGGACTTTGTTGTCGATGGCGGCTATCTGCGCGGCGCGTGGAAATAAGTGAGGATGAAAGGAGCGGAGCGTTGAACGAAAATGGAATCCGTACCAAGATCGCAGGAATGGCTGTGACCGTTCCCAAGGAGCGGGTCGATCTTTTAGACCTAGGATTTGACGCATATACGATGCAGCGGACAATGAAGCTGACGGGCGTTCGCTCCGTACGCTATGCAGCGGACGGCATGACTTCCTCGGACTACTGTTTGGATGCCGCACAGGCACTTTTGGTGGAGCTCTCTGTGCCGGGCGAATCTGTTGACGGCATTGTGTTCCTCACACCGCACCCCGATTATTACTATCCCGGAAATACGGGCACAATCCAAAGTCGTCTGGGGCTTTCCAAACGCTGCGTCGCACTGGATGTAAATCATGCCTGTACAGCGATGGTCTACGGACTCTATCTTGCAGATCTTGTAATCCGCGCGGGCGAGTGCCACAATGTGCTGGTTTGCTGCGGCGACACTTCCTCGCGGCATCTCCATCCAAAGGATCGCGCGATGCGCATGGTGATCGGGGATGGCGGTGCGGCTGCCCTTGTCACGGCGGGCGGAGAGCATCTGTCGAAGTATGCGTTCTTCCACGACGGTGACAGGATGAGAACCCTCTATACGCCGGCGGGCGGGGAACGTATGCCCATCTGTCCTGGGGTGACGGATCGGGAGGAGACGGATGCAGAGGGGAATGTCCGTACGCTCGAGCATGAGTACATGGATGGCATGGAGGTCATGCGCTTCGTCATGCACGAAGTTCCGCCGCTGATCGACGCAGTTCTGCAAAAGAGCGAATGGACGCATGAGGACGCGTCTGTCTATGCCTTGCACCAAGCGAATGTATTCATCGTCAAAAGTCTTATGCGTGCAATGCAGCTGCCGAAGGACAAGGTGCTGATCGACATCGACGGCATTGGAAACATCGGTGGTGCGTCGGTCGCATTGGCACTCTGCAACGCCGCGCAGACGGCTGACACCGCGGGGTGGGATAAGTCCGTTCTGGCGGGGTTTGGCTCGGGGCTTTCCGCTGCAGCGATGACAGCGGATCTGTCGGAGACAGTATTTCTGCCGATGCGGGAACTGTGAGGTGGACGAATGAAAGAATATACGACACTTTACGGCCTGGATGCCTATCAGATCCAGCAGTATCAGCAGAACCGTTTCCCCCTGCTCTTTGTGGATCAGATCTTGGAGGCAGCTCCAGGGAAGTCTGCGAAGGGGCTGAAGAATTTTACCTATAACGAGTGGTTCTTTCCCGCGCATTTCGAGGATGAGCCGAATGTGCCCGGCTTCGTCCAGATTGAGGCACTGACACAAGTCTTTTTGATGACATTTCTCACAATTCCCGAATACAAGGGGAAAAAAACGGGGTTTATCTCGGTCAAAATGCGCTTTCGGAAAAAGATTGTCCCCGGTGATCGTCTGGATATCGAAGCGGAGCTGCACAGCTTCAAGCGCGGTCTCGCAAAGGGAATTGCACGCGGTACAGTGAATGGTGAACCGGCGTGTGAGGCAGAGCTTGAGATTGCCATTCCGGATGTCATGACGCAGTTCCGACCTGCGTCGCGCAAACAGTAGGAGGCATGGAGTGGAACGCGTTGCGGACTATGTTATGCGCTATCTCAAGGAGATTGGTGTTTCGCATATCTTTATGGTGAATGGCAGGGGTGTCCTCTTTCTGACAGATGCTGCGGCGCGTGCAGCGGAGATCAGCACCATATCGACGTACCATGAACAGGGGGCGTCCTATGCCGCGATGGCGTACGCACAGGCAAGTGGCGGTCTCTCTGCCTGTCTGGTCTCAACGGGCTGCGCTGCCTCGAATGCCGTGACGGCGGTACTCTGTGCCTTTCAGGATAATGTTCCGATGATCTTTATCTCGGGGCAGCACATGCTGCACGAGACAACGCACTATACGGGGCTGCCAATTCGCACCTACGGCTCGCAGGAGGCAGATATCATCCGCATGGTGAAGCCCGTGACGAAGTATGCCGCAATGCTAATGCACGCAGATGATGTCGCGTGTGTTTTGGAGGAGGCTGCGTCCTGTGCCATGGCGGGACGACAGGGACCCGTATGGATCGACATTCCTCTCGATGTACAGAATATGCGCGTCGATGCGGATCAGCTGAAACATTACGAAGCCCCTGCGGATGAGTCGGAGGAGACTCATCCTTTGTTTATCACACAGATTGCAGATGAACTCCATGCAGCAAAACGGCCGCTGCTTCTACTCGGGGGTGGAGTGCGTTCGGCAAAGGCGGAGACCCTTGTGCGCTCTCTCGTGGAACGTGTTCATATCCCTGTGGTTTTTACACCCGCAGGAGCGGATGCCTATGGCAGTGCACATGCTCTCTCCATTGGTGCGATTGGCGCGATCGGCGGCAGCCGTGCGGGTAATTTTGCGCTTCAGAATGCGGACTACATCGTCGCTATCGGCACAAAGCTGTGCTCGCAGATCACGGGCGGGGATGCAGAGAAGTTTGCACCCCATGCCCGCATTACGATTGTGGACATCGATGAGGTGGAACATCAGAAAAAGGGCGTTGCATTCGAGCGGTTCATTCACATGGATGCACGGCTCTTCTTGGAAGCTTTCCTCGTGCAGGATCTGCATGAAACGAACGCGGCGTGGCAGGAGAAATGCCGTCATTGGAAGCGGATTTTTCACGTCTCGGAGGAGCACTTTGTTAAGGATCTCAACGCAGAGAATCGGATCGATCTCTATTCTTTTGCTGATGCGCTGAACACCTGTCTTCCGGATGATGCGACCGTGATTACAGATGCGGGGTTTGAGGAGTTGATTATCCCGTCGACGATTGCATTTCGAGAGAGTCAACGCTGCCTGTTTCCTGCGGCGCAGGGAGCAATGGGCTATGCTGTTCCTGCGATTCTCGGGGCATACTATGCAGGACGGCAAGAGATCATCACGGCGGTTGGTGACGGCTCGGTCATGATGAATGCACAGGAACTCCCTCTGATTGCGGCGCATGGGATTCCTGCAAAGATTTTTGTCATCAACAACAATATGTATGCGGTGATCCGCAAGCGGCAGCGCGACCTTTTCCGAACGCGCACAATTGGCAATGATCCGTCCGACGGACTTCCCGCACCGAATTTCGCCGCGCTCGCCGCCTTTGCCGGATTCGCATATGCGCGCGTGGAGCGGTACGACGAGCTCGGGGGGACACTTGGCGAAGTCCTTGCGTCAGATCGTCCCGTTCTCTGTGAAGTTATGTGTACACCGGATCAAAAATATCTGCATCGATCGTATGCTGTCGGTGCGGGCAGACGTCTGGAGCATCGGCCGCTCGAGGATCTTGCTCCATTTATGGAGCGGGAGCTACTCGCGCGTGAGATGTGCACGGAGTCTTGAGAAAGGGAGATGATGCCCGTGCGGGCGGAGTGCCGATTTTGTGATGGAACTGTTCTCGCTGAGGATGGACAGCCCTATTTTGTGGCAGAGGTCAACAGCAGTCATAACGGAAATTTGGAGACGGCGCGTGCGATGATCGACGCGGCGGCAGATGCCGGCTGCAACTGTGTCAAATTTCAGTCGTGGTCTGCGGCGAGTCTTTACGCAGAGAGTTACTACAAGGAAAATCCCATTGCCAAACGATTTGTGGAGCGGTTCGCACTTGTACCGGCTGCGCTGAAGGAGATGGCGGACTACTGCCGCTACAAGGGGCTTGCGTTCTCGTCAACGCCGTATTCTGAGGAGGAAGTGGATTTCCTGGTCGACGAGTGCCGTGTTCCCTTTGTCAAAATTGCATCGATGGAGCTGAACAATCTTCCCTTTCTGGAATACATCGGCAGGAAAGCGCATCCCGTTGTGCTGTCAACGGGGATGGGCACGATGGCGGAGATTCGACGTGCCGTTGAGGTTTTGGAACACGCGGGCACATCGGATCTCCTTATCCTGCACTGCATTTCCGTCTATCCCGCCGCTGTGGAAATGCTCCAACTGAGAAATATTGTCGGATTGCGGCGACTTTTTCCACATCATCCAATCGGATTCTCCGATCACAGCGAGGGCTTTGCGGCTGCCGTTGCGGCCATTGCTCTGGGTGCAGTTTTGATCGAGAAGCATTTGACGTTGGATCGTACGAAGGTCGGGATGGATAATAATATGGCGGCAGAGCCGGGCGATTTCAAGGAACTGATTGTGCAGTGCAATGGAATCTATCGTGGACTTGGCGCGGAGGAGCGCGTCCTGTCGACGGCAGAGGCAATGCAGCGGGAGAAAATGCGCCGCAGTGTCATTGTCACGCGGGATTTGTGCGCGGGGAATGTTCTCACGCGTGCCGATCTCTACGCGAAACGTCCCGGAACGGGAATCCCACCCGAGCAGATGGAGCAGCTCATTGGAAAAAAACTGATACGTGATGTTGCGGCAGATACCCTGTTGCATATGGAAGATATTGAAGGCGGAGAGGAATTGTAAAATGTCAAACATGGAGAAATATACGAATGTGTTCATGGAGATGTTTGGAAAGGATGCAGAGGAGGTCAAAGCTCTGCACTATCAGGATATCCCTGAGTGGGATTCTGTGGGACACATGACACTCATTGCGGCTCTGGAAGATGCGTTTGACATCATGATGGATACGGATGACATCATCGACTTTGAGTCCTATGAAAAGGGCATTGAGATCATGAAGAAGTATCAGGTCAGTCTTGAGGCGTGATATTTGCGTGCCGTTGTTTGCCAAGACGGATAAAGGGGCGATGATTTGTGCTCTTTGACTTTGATAAATTTGCCGATCATACAGCTCTGATTACCCACGATACTTCCTATACTTATCGGGAACTGGGGGCGATGGCGAAGACCTTCGCAGATGCTGTGAGCCCACACCGTTTGCTCTTTCTGTTCTGTACCAACACCGTGGAGGCTGTTGTTGCCTATACGGCCTGCATACATACGCGCGTTGTGCCCGTGATGGTGGATGACGGGATCGGCGATGTACTCAAGGAGCGCCTGCTCGCGTGCTATCAGCCCGTCTATCTCTGGCTGCCCGCCGACAAGCAGATGAAGTATGCGGAATATCATGCGATTTTCACGCAGGGCGGCTATGTGCTTGTGGAGCGTGAGGGGAAGGATGTTCCTCTGCACGAGGATCTCGCGCTCCTCATGACGACCTCGGGCTCGACGGGCAGCCCGAAGCTCGTGCGGCAGAGCTATCGAAATTTGCGTGCGAATACGGAGGCAATCATAGACTATCTCCACTTGACTGCCGCTGACTGTGCGATTACGAATCTGCCGATGCACTATGTCTATGGACTGTCCATCATCAATACGCATCTCGCGGTCGGTGCATCCATTGTGCTGACGGATGAGGGGGTCACGCAGCGCGGTTTCTGGGATCTGTTCCGCACGCATCATGTCACGAACCTGAACGGCGTTCCCTATACCTATACGATGCTCGACCGCCTGCGTTTTGCACGTATGACACTGCCGTCCCTGCGACTTCTGACACAGGCGGGCGGCAAGCTCGATCCCGACCTCCATCGAACGTTCGCGGACTACGCCGCGTCATCGGGCATCTCCTTTGTCGTTATGTACGGTGCAGCGGAGGCGACGGCACGTATGGGGTATTTGCCCGCTGAGCTTGCCTCTAAGAAATGCGGCGCGATGGGCAGGGCGATCCCGAGTGGACGTTTTGAGCTGATTGATGAGGCGGGACTGCCTATCAATGAAGTCGGGCAGGTTGGCGAGCTGATCTATCACGGTGCGAATGTGGCGATGGGCTACGCGCTCTCGGGTGCAGATCTCATTGAAGGCGATGCGTGGCATGGGCGGCTCGCAACGGGCGATCTCGCCATGTGTGATGCGGATGGCATTTATACGGTCGTCGGCAGAAAGAAACGCTTTTTGAAGCTCTTCGGCAAGCGGACGAATTTGCAGGAGGCGGAGCAGCTGCTTCACCATCGTTTTGATGGCATGGAGGTCGCGTGTGCGGGGGTGGACGATCTTCTCCATGTCTTTGTTGTGCAGGAAGAGCATTTCGATGAGATCGTGCCGTTCCTGAGCAGGACGCTCGGGGTGCATCCGACGGCGATCCGTGTGGTGCGGGTTCCGGAGATACCGAAAAACGCTGCAGGGAAGACACTGTATCGGGAGTTGGAGCGTTACTATGACCTATGAGGAGATCCTACAGTATGCGCCCTATGGTGTTCCGCGGGAGGAAAAAAGAGCACTCCTCACGCGCGAACTCGTGCGCCTGACGGAGTATCATCGAACGTACTGCGGCAGCTATCGGCGCATTCTCGATGCGTTCGGCACAGATACCGAAACGATTGTGCACGAGGAGGAGATTCCCTTTCTGCCCGTGCGTCTCTTCAAGGAACTCGACTTGTGCAGTGTGCCGCGCACGGAGATCGTAAAGACGATGACCTCGTCGGGAACGACGGGACAGCGCGTGTCGAAGATCTTCTTGGATCGGGAGACGGCATCGCGTCAACAAAAAACGCTCGTGCGTATCGTGACGAGTGTTACGGGAAATGTGCGTATGCCGATGATTATTCTTGATGCACCATCGGTTCTGAAGGATCGTGCAATGTTCTCCGCGCGTGGCGCGGGCATCCTCGGATTCTCTCTGTTCGGACGGCAGAGAATCTACGCGCTGGACGATGATATGCGGCTTCCGATGGAGGCGTTGCGTACGTTTATTGAGGAGCATCGGGGCGAGAAGATTCTCCTCTTCGGCTTTACCTTTATGGTGTGGACGTATTTTGTGCGTGCACTGGAACAGAGCGGCATACGCCTGCCGCTTGAAAATGCCATCCTGATTCATGGAGGCGGATGGAAAAAGCTCGTACAGGAAGCGGTGTCGGCGACGGCGTTTAAGGAACGTCTGCGTGCTGTCTGTGGGATTTCACAGGTCGTCGACTACTACGGCATGGTTGAGCAGACGGGGTGCATCTACATGGAGTGCGCCGAAGGCCATCTGCATGCGAGTACATACGCTGATGTCATCGTGCGCCGACCGCGTGATTTCTCGGCAGCAAATCACGGCGAGCGCGGTATCCTGCAGACCGTGTCTCTGCTCCCGCACTCCTATCCGGGGCATTCGCTGCTGACGGAGGACGAGGCGGTTATTCTCGGTGAGGACGACTGCCCCTGCGGCAGAATGGGGAAGTATTTTCATGTGCTCGGGCGATTGCCCCATGCGGAGCTGAGGGGGTGCAGCGATACCTATGCAGCCGAACATTGATGTCGCCTATGAGATCGGAGATGCGCAGCTTCTCGCGGAGCTTCCAAACCTCGGTACGCTGCCCGTATGCGCGGAGGAGGCGGTCGCGCTTCTCGCGGAGACCGCACGCATTTTACTGAAGGATACGGAGGTACGACGTTATCCCGATGTTGTTACATGGGCATTCTGGTGTCGGGAGGCATCCGTGCGCTCTCGGATGAGCGTCTATCTGGGGGAGCGACGGCGCGGGCGCGGCATGGTCTTTCACATCGCGCCGTCGAATGTCGCCGTCAACTTTGCCTATTCCTTCGTCGCGGGTCTCCTTGCGGGCAACGTGAACGTCGTGCGTCTGCCGTCGCGGGATTTTCGTCAGACTGCACTGATCTGCAACGCTTTGCGGATGGCTCTTGAACGCGTGCCTACGCTGCGTCCCTATGTGATCTTCGTCCGCTATGGGCATGAGCGGGCGGTGAACGATGTCCTGTCCGCGCTCTGCACGACGCGCGTCATTTGGGGCGGAGATGCGGCAATTCGCGAGTTGCGCCATTCGGAACTGCCGCCGCGTGCGAACGAGATCACCTTTGCTGATCGCTATTCCGTTGCCGTTTTTGATGCGGATGCTTACCTCGCGGCAGAGGATAAAGAACGGCTTGCAAAGGCCTTCTTCAACGATACCTACCTGACCGATCAGAATGCGTGCAGCGCCCCGTGCCTTGTTGTGTGGCGTGGTGCTCGCGTGGAGGAAGCGCGGGAAGTCTTTTGGCAGGAACTGCATCGTGAGGTGCAGCAACACTATGAGCTGCAGCCCGTGCAGGCGGTGGACAAGCTGACGCAGCTTGCTCTGCTCGCAGATGCTTACGAGGTGCGTTTGCAGGCGATGCCTGACATGCTGATTACGCGTGCGGAGTTGGGCGTGCTCGATGCGGGTGTGCCGGCTTACAGGATGCACAGTGGATTCTTTATGGAATACTGTGTGCAGGATCTCTCCGAGATTGTACCCATCTGCGGAAGCAGGTGTCAGACGGTCGTGTACTATGGCATAGATCCTGAGGAGATTCGGGCACTTGTGGATCAGTATCATATGGCGGGCGTTGACCGTATTGTGCCCATTGGAGAGAGCATGGCGTTTTCCCTTGTCTGGGACGGCATTGATCTGATTCGAACGATGAGCCGTTGCATTGGGTAGAGTGAGGCTTTTATGCAGATCGTAAAATATATGTTTCAGCCGCATGGCGATGCACGCGGAATGCTTGTTGCACTTGAGGAGTTCAACGATATTCCGTTTCGCATCAAGCGTGTCTATTATATGTATGATACGCTCCCCGGCATAGTGCGTGGACACCACGCACATCGTGCACTCGAGCAGATTCTGATCTGCATTCATGGGAGCTGCAAGGTACGGCTCGACAATGGGCGTGAAAAGAAGGTCGTTCCGCTCGAAAAGCCATATGAGGGGCTGTATATCTCGAGTGCGATGTGGCGAGAGATGTACGATTTCTCTGAGGATGCCGTGCTCATGGTGCTCGCGTCTGAGGTCTACGATGAGGCGGACTACATCCGTGACTACGACGAATTCCTGCGTATGGTGCAGGGAGAGGAGCGGGCATGAAGATCGATCTTGCCGTGCTTGGACGGCAGTATGAACTCCACGCAGCAGACTACGAGGCAGCGGCTCTGCGTGCCCTGCGCTCGGGATGGTACATCATGGGGCCGGAGCTCGCGGCGTTCGAGGAAGAGTTTGCCGCCTATACAGGGGCGAAATATGCGGTTGGCCTGAACTCGGGACTCGACGCGCTGACGCTCTCCGTCGCCGCGCTCGGCATCGGGGCGGGCGATGAGGTCATTGTGCCCGCGAACACATATATCGCAACCGTGCTTGCGGTCACAGCAAACGGTGCGATCCCCGTATTCGTTGAGCCGGATGAATACTACAATCTGGATGCGGCGCAGCTTGCGTCTGCCATAACAGAGCGTACGCGTGCCATCATACCTGTCCATCTCTATGGGCAGGCAGTCGATATGCCGTCTGTGATGGCGGTTGCGAAGGCACATCATCTTGCTGTGATCGAGGACTGTGCCCAGTCGCACGGGGCACATTTCGGCAGCACGATGACGGGACGATTTGGGACAGTCGGCTGTTTCAGCTTTTATCCGACGAAAAACCTCGGCGCTTTCGGCGATGCGGGTGCGATTGTGACTGACGATGCGTTCCTCGCCGAGCGGATTCGGATGCTCCGTAACTATGGCAGTAAGGAGAAATATCATAACGAGCTGTGCGGCGTCAACTCCCGTCTAGACGAGATACAGGCGGCACTTTTGCGTGTGAAGCTGCGTCTCCTGCCCGAACTGACCGCCGAGCGCAGGGCGATTGCGGCGCAATACCTTGCGGGAATTCATAACGAGCATGTCATTCTGCCGCAGCTGCGTGAGGGTGCGGAGCATGTCTATCATCAGTTCGTTGTGCGAACGGCAACGCGGAATCAATTCAAGGCATATCTTTTGGAGCACGGCATTGATACGGTGATTCACTACCCGATCCCGCCGCACCTCGCAGCGTGTTATGCAGAGCTTGGATACGGGCGCGGCAGTTTCCCTGTCGCAGAGCAGTATGCGGACGAGGTGCTGAGTCTGCCGATCTTCAACGGTATGCATGCAGACGAGATCACTTATGTGATCGATACGGTCAATGCCTATTGGATGTGAGGAGATATGATGCGGGCACATTCATTTGCCAATCGTGAAGTGGCAGCGTACTATCTGAAGGAGCTTCATAACCGTGCACATACAGATCGCAAGATGCGTGTTGTCTTCTTGGTGCAGGATTCTGTGATTTGGGATAAGCAGCAGCCTGTCTATGACGTGTTTGCTGCAGATGAGACTGTGGAGACCGTTATTGTACTCGTCCCTACCTACAAAGCAACGGATTCTGCTGTGCAGAATTCTGTGGGGCGATACGATGCGCACTATTGGCACTTCTTTCATGAACACTATCCCAATGTCTATGACTTTACCAACACTTTCGACCTGAGTGTCTTTGCCCCCGACTACATCTTTATGGCATCGCCGTATGAGGGACTGCGTCCTCTTGTGGGGACGCGTGCACGCGACCTTGCACGGATTGCAAAGCTCTGCTACGTTGCGTATGGTACGCAGGGGCTGAAGTTCTTTATTTACTCTGAAACTATGATGCCGGAGTTTTTCTCGCATTTGAGTTTTTACTTCTGTGACTCTGAGGAAGAAAAGAGTGCAATGGAGGCTGCCTATCCACTGACAGTTAATGCCGGTGTGCAGCATTTTGTAGATATCGGGTATCCCGGCTTTGAACCGTATTTGAATACACCGCATGAAGAACGTGTCATGCGAAAAGTGCTATGGATGCCGCGTTGGAATACAGAGGAACGAATCGGCGGCAGTCATTTCTTTGCGTTTAAGGACGCGTTTCTTGCTTTTGCAGAGAAATACAGCAGGGCAGGAATACAGTTTGTAATTCGCCCGCATCCGCTTATGTTTGATAATTTCGTTCAAAAAGGGCAGATGACGGAGCAGGAGGTCAGGGACTATAAAGCACAGCTGGAAATGTGTGGAGTCACACTGGATGAGGGGCTGTTTGCTGCCGAGGAAGCACTGCGCGCGGCGGATATCCTGCTGACGGATTTTTCTTCACTCAACATGCCGTTTTTCCTGCTCGAACGCCCGATGATCTACTGCCCGAATGATTCTGAACCGACGGATGATTACAAGCAGATGCTCACAGGCAGCTATGTTGCTCGAAATTGGGATGAGGCTGTATATCATCTGGAGCATCTGCTGCGCGGCGACGATCCGGCGGCAGCGCAGCGTCGGGACATTGTTGCCGCGTTCCGCAGGAAGCATACGGGGGCGGCGCAGCGCGTCGTTGCACGGATCAAAGCAGACTATGCCGACAGTCTGCATCCTGCGGAGATCAATCTGCCCGAAATTGACCGGTGGATTTTCGAGCAAAAGAAAGCTCTTGTTTCTGAAATAGGGGGATGGCGTCCTGACCTCCTTTCCCATTTCTGTCAGCAGGAGTGGTACGAGGGCTATCTGGTGCTCCTGCAGATGCGTGTTCACAGTGAAAATCTCGTGTGGGGAGAGCAGCAGATTCTTGCAAAATTGCAGGAAATGTATGCTGCTGCCGTGCATTCGGAACACCGTGCCTGTCTTACCCTTGCAATGCTGCTCTATGCCGATCCTCTGACACTCCCTGTTCCGCTTGAAGTGGATCTTTTCCCCGAGGGGCTGTATGCAGATCTGCGGGAGGTCTTTGCCGAGCAGCGCAGAGTGCTCGGAATCGGATAGAAGGAGAGATGAATGCAATGATGCAGCACAATGAGGAGAATGTTATGTCACAGCACGATGAGGAAGCGTTCATTCGCCAAACGATTGGGGAACATTTCGGTACGGAGGCAGCGCAGGGGACGCTCACGCGGATCAAGCAGGGGATGACGAATGACTCCTACATTTTCACGGCAAACGGTGCAAAATATATCTTTCGCTATAACGGGGCAGGGTCGGAGCGTCTGATCGACCGCGCAAATGAAAAGCGTGTCTACGAACTCGTCTGTCCGACGGGCATCACGGAGGAGGTCGTGACGATCAGTGTCACCCCGGGGTACAAGATCTCGCATTATTTCGAGAACTCCCATGTCTGCGATGTGCGGAACTTCGATGAGACGCGTCGCTCAATGGAGGCTCTGCGCTCCTTTCACGAGCGCAGGATCACGGGGGTGAAGTCGTTCGACCCGTTCGATGAACTCTGCCGCTACGAGTCCATGCTGCCGAAGGATGTGTTGGACGCAGCCGACTATCAGGCGGTACGCGCCGAGGTCGTGTCCCTGCGGCCATATCTTCTACCGTTTTTGACAGAGAATACCGTGCTCTGTCACGTTGACTCTCTGGCGGACAACTTCCTCTTTGTGGAGGGGGTGGAGCGACCCTACATCCTCGACTGGGAGTATGCGGGGCTCTGCGATCCGCTCTTCGATGTGGCACAGTTCGCACTCTACGCGGACTATGCGGAGGATGCTCTTGAGCAGCTGATCGCGGACTATTTCCCCGAGGGCGTTGATGATGGGCGGCGCGCGCGCGTCTACGGTTATATTGTGGCGGGCGGATTCCTCTGGTATGACTGGTGCATCTATCGGAGGATGTACGGTGCAGATCTCTCGGACTATGCCGCGCGGCAGCTGCGCTATGTGAAGGCACATCTGCCAAAGGCGCGTGCACTCCTTGGAGCATAACGGATGACGTACGAGGAATTTGTGCAGCTGTGCACGCTGCACAAGACGGGCGACGCAGCGCGGCGTACAGATGCGGAGCTGCGCCTTGCGCCCTATCGTGTAAAAAATGCCGTATTGATGGCAGCGGGCTACGGCAGCCGTCTCGCACCCATTACGGATCGGACGCCGAAGGGCTTGCTGCGAATCCGCGGCGAGGTGTTGGTCGAGCGGCAGATTGAGCAGCTTGTTGAGGCGGGCGTTGCAGATATCTTCCTTGTCACGGGATATCGAAGTGAACAGTTCGCCTATCTTGGGACGCATCCACATGTCCACATTGTGGAGAATCCGGACTATCACCGCTATAACAACACATCATCGCTCTATCGTGTGTTGGATGAACTCGACAATACTTACATCTGCTCGGCGGATAATTATTTCACGAAGAATGTCTTTGCACCCTATGTCTACCGTTCCTATTATGCAGCGACCTATGGAGACGAGCCGACGGAGGAATACTATCTGTCCGTGGATGCGGATGACCGCATCACGGGGGTGCAGATTGGCGGCGCGCGCGGCTGGTATATGATGGGGCATGTGTATTTCACACGTGCATTCAGCGAGAAATTTCGTACGCTGTTGCGGCACGCGTATGAAATAGATGCCGCAGTACGTGAAATGCTCTGGGAGCAATTCTATATGCAGCATCTCAATGAATTGATTTTGTATCGGAAATGCTATCCACAGGGCATTATCTACGAATTCGACACCCTTTCGGATATTCTAGCGTTTGATCCAAAATTCAGATGACGGAATTGGCTGCAAAAAAGATCCTTATGTTGTAGCGATACAGCATGAGGAGTTCTTTTGATGAGAATTTCTATTGATTATTGACTGGTAACATATGTTACGTCTATGGAGAGACTCCTTTGCTATAATCAGCACAACAAATGTGTATTGTATATGACAGCAAAGGAGAGTTTCTCATGGATGCTAAAATGTTTTGTTATCAGTGTCAGGAGACGGCGGGCGGCAAGGGCTGCACGGTGCAGGGCGTCTGCGGCAAGAAGCCGGATGTCGCGGAGATGCAGGATCTGCTCGTCTATGTGACGAAGGGGCTCGGCGCGGTGACGACGGCACTGCGCGCAGAGGGCAAGAAGGTTGCGATCGAGGTCAACCACCGCGTAACGATGAACCTCTTCATTACGATCACGAATGCGAACTTCGACCGTGAGGCGATCATCGACGTGATCGAGGAGACGCTCGCGCTGAAATCGGATCTGCTCACACAGCTTGCCGATGCATCGAAGTTGCCTGAGGCAGCGCATTGGACCGCTCCGCGCGCGGACTTCGAGGCGAAGGCAAAGACGGTCGGCGTGCTTGCGACGGAGAACGAGGATGTCCGCAGCCTGCGCGAACTGACGACGTACGGCCTGAAGGGCCTGTCCGCCTACGTTGAGCATGCGAATGCACTCGGCCACGAGAACGAGGAGATCGATGCGTTCATGCAGC
>ERZ772960.886-NODE-886-length-24995-cov-5.586528_pt1 | contig 24995 bp, 21 predicted proteins | sample MGYA00580678_ERZ772960 | MGnify/ENA primary metagenome ERZ772960 (study PRJEB29015, sample SAMEA2737930) | human oral metagenome | biome: human oral; feature: human-associated habitat; material: dental | place: China | collected 2059 ... | reverse complement strand
TATGCCTTTTTGCATACATTTTTCAGCGATTATGCCGCTGCCATCAGTCGCCCATGTAGCGCCCATTTTTTCGCGCTCTTCATCTGTAAGTTTTATACCAAGAACCTCTTCGATATTTTTCTTAGTTATCTCAGGATATCCGCCATTTACCGCGCCTTGCTCTGGAGCAGAGCCCATTGCAGCAAGCTGATTAACGCCGTTGTGCTCTAAACCAAAGCGGTTTCTAAATCCCATACCACCTTGCATTACTGGTTTGCTTATATCATATAAATTTGGACTACCAGGGTGCTTTTCCGTCCAGCAAGGCCATGGCAAGCCGTAATACTCACCAGCTACGTCAGTGCCCTCTTTGCCCATAAGAGTTTTTTCATCAAATTTATCCCAGTTCTCTTGGTGACGTTTTAGGCGCTCAGGTGTCCAGCCTGTAAGTCCGATGCTTTTTACGATATTTGCTATCTCGCGGGTAGCAGCTTCTGGCCACTCTATCTTGCCATCGGCATCTCTTATAGTGCGAGTTAGCTCATCATAGAAGCCTATGCGTTTAGCTAGTTCAAATAAAACTTCATGATCTGGCATGCTCTCATAAAGTGGCTTACATACTTGGCTTCTCCATTGACCACTTCTGTTTGTAGCTACGACTGTGCCGCTAGTTTCATATTGAGTTGCTGCTGGGATAAGATAAACTCCATCTTTTTTATTAGTGATAACGCCAGCATCATTTACAAATGGATCCATAAGCACTAAAAGCTCAAGTCCGTCAAGACCCTCTTGAACCTTTGCTTGTTGTGCAGTAGATGTTATGCCGTTACCTATAACTACAAGAGCTTTTAGGCTATCGCCTGCGTTTTCGATAGCGTCGTTGCCATCTTTGCCATCAAGCACGCCAGCCCACCAGCGAGCTAGGGTAAATCCAGGCTTCATCATCCACTCTGGTTTTACGAAATTTCCTTGTAGCCACTCGTAATCCACCTTCCACATTTTGGCAAAATATTTCCATGTAGCTTCGTTTTTAGCGTAGTATCCAGGCAAGCTATCAGGTGCGTTTGCCATGTCGCTAGCGCCCTGAACGTTGTCGTGGCCTCTTAAGATGTTACATCCGCCGCCACTTACGCCCATGTTGCCAAGCACTAGTTGTAAGATCGGAGCTATACGAGTATTTGAGCTGCCTATTGTGTGCTGAGTTAGACCCATCGCCCAAACGACTGAGCCAGGGCGGTTTTTAGCATAAATTTCTGTGATCTCTTTTAGCGTTGCAGCGCTCACTCCAGTCACATCTTCAACGACTTCTGGTGTCCATTTTGCAGCCTCTTTACGGATCTCATCGATGCCGTATGTGCGCTCATCTATAAATTTCTTATCTTCCCAGCCGTTTTCAAAGATGAGATTCATCATGCCATACATAAATGGTATGTCTGTGCCTGGGCGAATTTGTGCGAAATAATCAGCCTTTGCAGCTGTTCTTGTGTATCTTGGATCGACAACGATTAGTTTTGCGCCATTATTCTCTTTCGCTTTTAAAAAGTGTCTAAAGCCAACTGGGTGATTTACCGCTGGATTTGCGCCGATTATAAAGATAGACTTCGCGTTTTGGATATCTCCAAGGTGATTTGTCATAGCTCCATAACCCCACGTATTCGCCACACCGGCGACTGTTGCGCTATGTCAAATTCTTGCTTGGTGATCTAGGTTGTTTGTCCCAAACATCGCAGAGAATTTGCTTATGTAGTAGCTCTGCTCGTTGCTATCTTTTGCTGATCCTAAAAACATTACTTGCTCTGGATTTTTCTCGCGGTAAGCTTTTAGCTTTGCACCGATCTCGTCAAGTGCTTGCGTCATAGAGATGCGTTGCCACTTGCCGCCAACTTTTTTCATCGGATATTTTACACGGCAGTGTGAGCGCACCATATCGATAACGTCTGCACCTTTACAGCAGTGACCACCAGCACTTACTGGGTGATCTTGTGCTACTTCTTGACGTACCCATGCACCATTTTCTACCTCTGCTAGCACTCCGCATCCTACAGAGCAAACTGTGCAGACAGTTTTTACTATTTTTGAGTCTGGAAATGGGTTTGCCATCTCTTGAGCTGTTGCTTCTCTTGTGACATTGCTTGCTGCAAAGCCGGCCGCTCCACTAGCACCTGCTAATGCAGCCATTTTTAAAAACGATCTACGGCCGATGTTGTTTGGCGTAGCGTTTAATCTAGCTTCAGACATTTTCATCCTTTCTTAAATTTCTATCAAATTTTATTTTGCTTGTTTGTAGTAAAGTTCCCAGTTTTTGCTTCTTTTGTAAAGCACCTCGGTCTTTTTACTCTTTCCTGATTTTAAATTTTCATTAGCATTTGCTGCTACCGCACCACTTGCTGCCACAGCGCCAACTAGACCGACTTTTTTTAGAAATTCGCGTCTATTTTGCATATGTACCCTCCGTTCTTAGTTTTCTTATCCTATTTTTTTCTCTTCTTATGCTTTCAGATCTTGAAAGACCATCGCTCTTTTTGTGGTCTATCTTGACTGGTTTTGGTGAGTTTAGTGCTATGCGCTCAAAAGCTATAAATTCGTTTAGCAAAACGGCCACATCCTTGTAAATTTCACTATTTTTATGCTCATATAAATTCTCTATAAACTCATCAATGTTTGGATTTATAATATTTTTAAAAAGCTCCTCTTCGCACTCGTCAAATTTACCGATAAACTCGTTCATAAGCGTAAAGACAAAGCCCACGTTATCTTCATTCTCTTTAAATTTGCTCTCATCTCTTCTGATGTTTGTCTTAGCCAAAATTTTACGCACATCAGCACAAGCATGACCCACCTCATAACCCTCATCGTAAAAAGAGAGCGAGTTTCGAAGTGGACTTGGCGGAGTGTGAAAAATGTCATCAAATTCGGTGGTCAAATTCTCTGGATTTTTTTCATTAAATTTACTTTTTATCTTTGCAACAGCATGCGAGACTTCATCGTTTAGGCTGTATTCTTCTATAAGATCAAGCATTTTACTAAGGCCATCAAATCTCTTTTCATCTTCACTAAATACGAAGAATTTAGAGAAAGTAGCGTAGTAAAGTTTTCTGCCAGCTGCAAATTCCTCTTTTGTGCTCACCTTTTTCCTTAAATAGTTTTTTAACGACACTGAAACTATACAATTAATTGCCTTATTAATGTGGCTTAAAATAAAATAAATTAGAAAAGTTAAAAAAAGCTTAAATATGCCTTAATTGCATATTTAAAAACGCCATTTTTAGGGATTTATGTAAGATATGATTTTTTAGCAGGATTATTAAAATTTAGCTATTTTTTGATATCCATTTTTAAATTTGGGCTAAATTTAAAGAGTGGGAGTAAATTTTACTCCAAAGCTAGCATCGAGCCATCTTCAAATTCTAAAAATACCCTCTCGCCAATCTTTAAAATTTCATCATCGTGGCTAAAAATTTTGATCAAAAAGTCGCCAACTTTGACCTTCAAAAGCTTTTCATCGCCCATATAAAGCGAAGCTGAGTGCAAAATCCCTGAAATTTGACCCTCTCCACCTGTTTTAGAAATTTTTATCTTGCTTGGGTTGATCGTTATCTTGCTTTTACCTTTAAAATTTGAAGCTAAATTTAGCCGCACGTCACCACCAAAGCTTAGCACGCCACCTTCTATCTCGAAGATGTTTTTGTATTCAAACTCGCAGACCCTGCCTTTGTGCAAAAACACGCACTCATTTGCTAGCATGCTAAGCCACTTCTCGTCGTGACTTGCGATGACAAAGCCGCAGCCATATCTCTCGTGCATCAAATTTATAGCCTTGCTAAAGAGCTTTGAAGTGGCGATATCAACGCTATTTGTCGGCTCATCAAGCAGATAAAATGGCACCCTTAAAGAAAGTGCAAGTGCAAATGCGATGCGCTGCGTCTGACCAGAGCTTAGCTCAAAGTGGCGCTTGTCTAAAAATTTCTCATCAAGTCCCACAAGAGCGAGTGCTTCGCTGGTTCGCTCCTCAAATTCGCTTAGTAAATTTCTACTTTTTAAGATGACTTTGAAATTTTCTCTAACGCTTCTTTTTAAAAGGGCAGGCTCAGGCAGTAAAACGCAAATTTTACGCAGCATTTCAAGGCTTGGTCTATTTTCTCCCCAAAGTGAAATTTCGCCGCTATCTGGGCTTTGCAGGCGTGAGAGCACTCTTATTAGCGTGCTTTTTCCACTGCCATTACTACCCATTAGAGCGGTTATTTTTTTGGTATTTATATCAAGGCTTGGGATATTTAGGATCTCGCTTTTGCCGTAGCTTAGGTGTAAATTTCTTATCTTTATCAAAATTTGCTCCTATTTGTCTAGTTTTTTGAGCGCAAAGATCGCTAAATTTACTAAAAATGCGATAAATATCAAAACCATAGCAAGCGCTATACCCATGGCAAATTCGCCCTTGTTCGTCTCAAGCGAAACGGCCGTGGTGATCGTTCTAGTAAAGTATTTGATGTTGCCACCTATCATCATCGCAACGCCCACTTCAGCCACGATCCTGCCGTATGCGGTGGCGATGACTACCATGAGTGCGTAGCGCAGCTCGTAAAGCACACAGCAAACTAGCCTTGCTGGTGCAAGGCGTAAATTTAGGATAGTTAGATAGTGTTTTCTATCCATATTTTCAACCACGCTTGCAGTAAGCGAGATAATGATAGGAAGGGCGAGCACAAACTGACCTAGCATGACCGCTTTTAGCGTAAAGAGTAAATTTAAGCTGCCAAGCGGGCCGTTTCTAGTGATAAATGCGTATAAGATAAGACCGATCGCAACTGTTGGCATAGCAAGAGCCGTGTCACTTAGAAGGCGTAAAATTTTTCGGCCCCTAAAGTCATAAAAGCCAAGCATGAAACCAAGTGGAAAACCCACAACAACAGCAAAAAGTATCGACACGCTTGATGTGTAAAGAGTAGCCTTGATAGCTGAATATGTTTCAAGGTTGCCGTTTAAAAGTAGATTAAAGGCTTCTGTAAAGCCATTAAGTAAAAAATCCAATTATTCTTTCCTAGCATATTTCTTAAGATTATTTTAAATGTGCTATAATATCACAATTTTTTTAAAGGAGAAAAATGAAAAAGATTATTTTAGGCTCACTAGCAGCCGCAGTTTTGGCGTTTGGCGCTGACAATGAACTAATCATGGCGACTACAACAAGTACAGATAACACTGGCTTGCTTGATGCGATCTATCCAGCTTATAAGGCAAAAACAGGTGTTGATATAAAATGGACAGCTGTTGGTACAGGCGCAGCTCTAAAGCTTGGCGAAGACTGCAACGCTGACATACTTTTCGTTCACTCACCAAAAGTTGAGAAAGAATTTGTAGAAAAAGGTTTTGGCTTAAAGAGAAATGCCGTAATGTACAACGATTTCGTCGTTATCGCTGATAAATCAATCGCTGATAAATTTAAAGGTAAAGATATCAAACAAAGCTTTGAGCTTATCAAAAAAGATGGTATCAAATTCTTCTCACGTGGCGACAAATCAGGCACAGATAATAAAGAAAAAGGCATCTGGAAAAAGATCGCTGGCGAAGTCCCTGAAAAAGATAGCTGGTATATGCAAACAGGTCAAGGCATGCTAGCTACGATAAATGCTGCTGCTGAGCAAAAAGGTGTTACATTTACTGATCGCGGTACTTACATTAAATATGAAGCAAATCAAAAAGGTCATCCTGAGATGGTCATCATCAACGAGGGCGACAACGACCTTAAAAACTTCTACTCTCTAATCGCAGTAAATCCAAAACACTGCCCTAAAACTGACATCGAGAATGCAGAGAAATTTATAAAATGGGCGACAAGCGAAGAGGGTCAGAAATTTATAGGTGACTTCAAGCTTCTTGATAAGCCACTTTTCACTCCAGACGCAAATACACGCAAGAACTAATTCAAAGGGCGAGCAATCGCCCATCTTTTTATAAATTTTCATATTTTTTTAAATTTATTTTTAATCACTTAAGCTAAAAAACCAAATTCAAAATAAGAAATATAGCCAAAACACTGAAATTTATGGGGGAGGGTTGGAAAGAAAAACATTGTATTGGTGGCGGACAGAGAGGGATTTGAATACTATATACTTTATTTCATTTCTATTTTTATCAATTCTTTTACGTTATTTACTATTGTTCCTTTTGTTTTACACATCTTTATTTTATAATTTTTGTTTAGTTCTGCTTTAAAGCATTTATTTCCTATGTATTTTTTTAAAATTATTTCATCTCCGCTGTATATGGTTATTTCTTTTTTGTTGTAGATGCTTATTTTTCCTTTTTCGTTGTCGTATTTCCAAAACATTTCTCTTGGTTGTTTATCAAGTAAAATTTCGTGATTTTTTTCAAAACTTATATCCCAGCTACTGCCTGCTGTGAGTATAAAATCTATAAAGTATCTCTCCGTTTGTATGTTCCAGTCGCCTACTAAATTTAAATCTTTTATGTATTTGTTTTGGTTTTTATTTTTCTCTACGTGTATTTCTATGGGATCAGCAATTAAAAAAATGCAAAGTAATAATAAAGCTTTTATTATTCTCACTCTATTACCCTATCTCTTTTTTTAGTATTCTTGCTTTTATTTCTGCTTTGTAGTATTCTTTTTCTGCATCATTCAATTTTTTGAATAATTCTAATATTTCTCTTTCATCTTCTGCTAATTGTATTCCGTTGTAATATTCATAAACTGCTTTGTATAGTTCAGGGTTTCTTTTTTCCCAGTTATATAAAGTTGTTATGTCTTTTTTTATTATTTTTGCTATTTCTTTCTTATCCATTTTGTATATTTCTATTTTTTTTATTTAATTTTAAGTTTTTATTTGTAATAATTCAAAAGTTGTTTTTGAATTATTCAAAAATTGTTTGATTATATCTGAATTTTTGAATTTTTGCCCTGAATATGGCTTTAAACTATTTATAACTTAATAAACCGCCCGCAACAGAGTAAAGATGTTTAGGGGCTTGTTTGTTACAACCTTAATACGTTGTAAAACTGTTGGGGGTGGTGTAGCTCTGCCCCTAAAATACTAAGCTACAAACAAATATTTTTTAAGGAGCTACACATGTACACTTATCTTCTAGGCCTTTGTGACGAAGTTCGTCCTATCTCTCGCATCGACAAGAAAACTGGTGAAGTTGCATCGTCTATCGACGTAACTATCACTTTTGAAAGTCGTGATCAACATGGCTATCTTGTCAAATCAACCGAAACTATCAACTATGACTTTTCTCTTAAGCCAAAATTTGATTCTGTAAAAGGCAAATATATCGCTGTTCCATATCGCTTTTTAAATACTCGCAATGGTGCATATATGTTCCCCGATGAAAGTTTGAGTTTCCAAGTTTTCAATGAAAATCCTTTTTTGAAAGAAGCTACGAAGTCATCTAAATAATTAAAAGCGGGGGCTATGCCTTAATGTGAGTAGCAAACCACTCTCCCGCTCATATCAATTTCTACAAAGTTTATTTTTTAAATTTTGTAGAGATTGTTCTCTAAAATTTCAAAAAGGAGTTAGATATGGAAAAAGTTAAAAATTTTCTAGAATCTACTAAGGTTAAAGTTGCTGCTGTTGGCTCTACATTGCTTTCAGCTCCTGTTCTTTTCGCTGGTGATGCTCCAGTAGTTCCAACTACGCCGTTAAAAGCTGACTATGCTTTATTTGACTACGTATTTGCTGGCGTTATCGCTGTTGCTTTCATCTTTATGATTGCTAGCAGAGTTAAGTCTTTCATCAAGTAGTTTTAGGGGCTTCTTGCCCCTTTAAAGGTTAAAATAATGAAAGAAAATGCTATATATATCCCTAATTTAAATATCTGCGTTAAAGATTTCTATATAAAAGATAAAAAAGTATTTTTTGTAAATTTTGATGATAGTGTTTTTACTTCTTATTATTCTCTTTATAATTTACAAACAAACTATATATTTAACACTGAAACTAATATTTGCTACATTCAAAAAAATGATTTACTTCCAAATTTAGGTATCTATGAATATCAATTTAATTTTTTAATGGGTCTTTCTGCGATACTTATAGCATTTTCTTTCCTTATTGGCTTAATCATAGTCGGAGCTACACGATGATTGAAGTATTTAACAATGATGTATTTAATTATTTTTTAAATCTCTTTTCTCTCTTTTTTGTGCCTATATTTATATACGTTATAGCTCTCTCTTTTGTCAAGTAGGTTTTAATTTTTTCGACGTGCTGGATATTAAATTTTTAACTTCTTTTTTTCCGTAGGACAAAAAAGAAGCGACAACCGCAGGGCGTCAGGTATTAAATTTTAAAAAGGGTTAAATTCATGAAAAAAATAAAATCATTTTTTCTTTTGTTCTCTATATTTTTTTCTTTTTCATTTGCTTACGCCGATTGCCATTCTTTATCAAATTTTACTCAAGCAATTTCTTTTATTTATGAAAAGAGTGGATATAAAGTTTTTAAAATTTATGATTCTCTTTATTATGTTGTTGATTCAGAGATTGTTCAAAGTTCTACTCTTACTTGTGGTGTAGTTTCAGGTGGTGAGCATTTTCTCGTTGCTAATAGTGTTTTTAATATAACTGGTTCTGCTACTTATCAACCTAGTAAAGAAAAATCTGTTCCTGCTAATACTGTTTCTTATTCTAGGTATTATCCTTATAATTGTTCTGCTGATCAAGTTTTAAATTTAAAAACTAAAAAGTGCCAAACTTGTCCAAAAGATCATTTTTTAAATCAAGAAACTGGACAATGTGAGCGAGAGATTAAGCGTCCTGATTGGTGTCCTAAGCCTATGATCTACAATGAAAGAAAGGTAGAGCTTCTTTTAAGGGATAAAATTGTTGAAGAGTGCTTACCTGATCCTAAAATAGATAAACCTACTTGTGAAAAAATGGGTTGGAAATTTCATGATGGTTGTTTTGATAATCTTAGTGGTGCTGAAATGGCTACTTGTATGCGATTTCCTGAAGGTTGTTTAGCGCCTGAAACTATTTATAGAATTAACTCAGAAATAAAGCTTGAAAATGATCTTTTTATTATGGGTGGTTTTATGATCCCATTGCCCATTAATGCTTTAAAAAATGGTCTTAGCTCTTTAGGGTCTTTTTTTAAGGGTCTTTTTTCTAGTGGTTCTAAGCCTGCTAATTTAAATTTATTAGAATATCGCCCCCAGATAGTTGATGTTAAAGCTACTGTTTCAGGTCCTGAGCCAGTTTTTAACCTTAATCCAGTTGATGATAATGCAATTGTTTTTAACAGCGTTTTTAAAGAAACTGGCAAGCTTGATTCCACTGCTTCAGCTTCATCAAATATAGTTAAGTCACCCCAAGCAACTGCCGATGTTTCTCCAAATTTAAGAAAATTTGATTTGCCAAAAGATGCTTCCATTTCAAAACTTGAGAATAATACAATAGTTACCGCGAAGCTTAAAGATATGTCTAAACCTATTCCCACAAAAGATATAACTGTTCCTAATGAAGTTAAAAACATAAACCTTGATTATGATTTAAATACTATGTTTAAAGCTTCTGATAAACCTACCCCAAATTTGCCCATGACAATTAAGCAAACTAGCAATGTTGGCGGTAAGGCAACTTATAAAGGTAATATTGTTACCCCTGATAAAAGCGTTATTGATGTTGAAGTTGTTGAAACTACTACACCTACTGGCTCTAAGGTTCAAGATGTAACTTATTCTTATAATTATAGGACTCCAAGCGGTAGTAGTAAGTTTTCTACTGGTTACGTTAATACTATTACTTCTGATAATAAAGTTACTAATTCTATTCCAAAAGATAGCACATCAACAAATTCATCTGGTAGCTCATCTAATTCAGGTAGTGGCGGTTCATCATCAACAACTACTCCTAGCCAGCCTACCCAGTCTATTGATTTAAGCTCTTTAGAGCAGGCTTTAAATAGAAATAGTGCCAAGCTTGATACTATAAACGATACTTTAACTTCTATCAAAAATCAACAGCTAGAACAATGGAATTATGAGCCTAATGTTAATACTGCTACTTCTTTTTCTGCACTGCAAAGCGAGCTTGCTAAATTTGATGTGTCCGTTAATGATGCTTTTAATTTTTTGAACAACTTTAAGAGCGATATTGACAACTTAATGAATAACTTTAACGAGTCGCTTGACGTTTTTAATAAAGGTATTGATGCTCCTGATATTCCAAAAGGAACTTGTCCTTTTACTATTAGTGGTCCAACTCCTGGTAGCGGTAAAAATAATTTATTTAATATCGATCCTTGTCGTATTGTTACTCCTTATAGGTCTATTCTTACTCTATTTTTCACGATTTGGTTTAGCTTCGAGATCATTATGTTTTCTTTGAAATATCTCTTTAGGGTGGGTGGTGATTCATGAAATGGTTAATCGGTGCTGTTGGCGGTTTTATAGTTAATTTTATTGAATTCCTGGTAAAAAAAATTGGCATAAGAAATACAATTTTAGCCTTTGTTGTGCCTATTTATGCTTCTTTTGTGGCTTTTCTTATTGCTTTTGCTGGATATGCTATTTTATTTATTATGAAAATTTGGAATTTACTTAGAGAGTATATCCCTAAAATGTTTGATTATGGCTCTAGTGTTAGTGGTTCTTTTGGTGGCTTGTCTAATCAAACTGTTCTAAATTCTGCTATGGAGTTTTTACATCAAAGCGGTTTAGCTTCTGCTTTTTCAACTGCAATGACCTTGTTTATATCTATTCTTAGCTTGTTCTTTGCTCTCCAGCTTTATAGGGTTATCTTATATGTTAGGGCTAATATGACAAAGATAATTACAGACTTATTAACTTTAATGAGTAGATAAAATGCTTAGCTTAATTATCGGTCCGCCACGTTCTGGAAAAACATATAAAGCAGTTCATATAATAAATGATGAATATGAATTGCACTTAAAAGGCGAATCAAAGTATAGATTTATTTATACTAATATCAATGGCTTAAAATTTGATCATTTTAACGGCTTTGTAAAACAATATGATAAAAATGATTTTCTTACTGCGGTTAGTCAAGAATATACGCTTAGTTCTCAATACGAAAATGGCTTTTTAGAGAATGTAGATAATTATGATGAATATGCCTTGAAAAATGGAATTTACGAAAATTATCATCATTGTTTAATAGTTCTTGATGAAGCTTATAACACCTTCACGAAAACGTTTAATGAGAGTTTGGGTAGATTTTTAAGCTATCATGGACATTTTGGGATTGATATTATTTTTCTTTTCCAGTCTAAACGTCAAACAAATAGAGAGTATTTAGTTCATACTGAATTAATGTATATGGCTCAACCTAGCGGAAAAAGGCTCTTTAGTAGTCTTTTTAAATATAAAGTCTATAGCACTTCATCTAATTTTAATTACAATCTTATTCGTTCTGAAAATCTAAAATTTAATCAAAAAGTCTCAGATTTATATAGTAGTGGTTCAAAAGAAATTTATAAAAGCTATGCAACTAAAAAGATTTTATTTTTAATAATTTTTATTGTAGCTTCTTACGCTATATATAAATTCTTAGAGCCTAAACATGAGCCAGCTCAATCAACTATTCAAGATACTAGGTTTGTTGATTTAAATACTTCTGATTCTAAAGAGCCTAAAACAATTTCAAATAGTGTAGATAATTCAGATATAAACACCACTATTTTTAATAATAATAGAATCTATCTAAGGGTAACTTGCTTTCCAAGCGGTTGTAAATTTAGAAATTACGCCATTGATTTATCTTTAGATAGCTTCTTAGAACTCCTTTCTTTCTCAAACTGCCATATATTCTTACAAGATAAGAAGTCAGGCAACTACATTGATTACTTTGTTTCTTGCCATGCAGATTTTGAAAGGGTTTTAAAAAGCTTAGAAAATTCATCACAAGGGTTTGCAAATGAAAAATCTCCAAAGACTGATTCTAGTCCTATGCTTCCTACTCTCAAGTAGTTTATCTGCCTTAGAATATCGAAATATTACTTTTAATGATTTCTTGGGCGAGATTAGTTCTATAACTGGTAAAAATATTGTTATTAGTGGCAATGTTGATACTAACTTTGATGTATTTTTGCCTACGCTTGATCTAAGCAATACTGATACTTTTTCTAAGTTGCTTAAAGATATTTTAAATGTGAATGGGCTTGATTATTTGATACAAGATAGTGTTTTGTTGATATATAATCCAACTGTTGAAGAGAAGCCAGTTTTAAAAGACTATATAATAAAATTTAAGCATATTTCCAAAGAAGATGTTGTATCCGCCTTATCTTTATTTAATGAAAATATAAAATACACTGTTTATAGTGATAGGGTATTGCTTCTTACTACTGAAAGCCAGTATAAGATTATTGATAATTTGATTAATGGGCTTGATACCAGCTACCAACTACGTCAGCTTAGCTTTACTATCATTTCCACAGATAACACAAAGCTTAAAGAAATTGGTCCACGTATAGAATCGCTTTTAAATCCACTAGATCATTTTTATTTTAAAATTATTACCAACGTTCTTACTGTCGATAGCACCAAAGTTAATAAAGACTCTGTCACCAGTCTTATAAATTTACTTAAAGAAAAGGGCGTTTCTGATCTTATCTATAATCCTAGAGTTACTGTTATTGATAATAAAGATAGCGTAATTGAGAGCGTTATTAAAACACCTATTCAAAAATCATCAATCGATATTCAAAATAGTCAAAGCATTACTACCAACCAAGTTGAATATCAAGATGTTGGCTTAAAGCTTTATATTTCAAGTGTTTTGATTACTAATGATAGTGTTAGTTTTACTTTGGATCTATATATTGAAAATTTGCTTGATGATACATTAACTCCTAGAATTTCAAGTAGGCATCTAAAAACAAATGTATATCTTACTGATTCAAATTCATTTCTTATCGGCGGTATTAATAGCAAAGAAACGATCAAATCAACAAAGACTATTCCATTTATTGAAAACATTCCTATTCTTGGCGATATAACTACATATAAAAGCGAAAAAACAAACGATTATAGCTTTAGCATATTTATTACTATGTTACCATCTGAGAAAGATATTTTTTCAGAGTTTTATTACGATCCAGCAGATAAACACATCGCTTTAGAACGCTATTTGACGAGCGCAGCGCGCAACGCAAAAGGGGCCCCACGTAGTGGGGAATGAGCGTGCGCTCTTGGCTATATATAATATAAGTGTGTAACCTAAAGGAATAAGATGTATGGAATTACCGAAACCGATAAAATCTTTTTAAAAACTAAGCTAGAAAATCAAAAGAAATTTCTTGATAGTAATTTCTTTATGGTAAATGGCGAGTATGTCCCTTACTCTAACTTTTATTTTTCTAGCTGGCATAATTCAAACAGATACATTGCTGAACTTAATAACCGAGTAGCTAGCCTTAATGATTATGCTCTAAGTCAAGGACTTTGTCCTATTTTCGCAGTTTTTACCTTGCCTAGTGAGTATCATAAACAAAAGCTTATAACTCTTAAGAGTGGTAAGAAAAAGCTTGTTTATAATAAAAAGTTTATCGATGATGAAGATCATAGCGTTAGCGCAGGTGCTAGTAAGCTTCAAGCTCTGGTTAGAAGCATTATGAATTCATTGCATTTTAGAAGCTTATCACAAAATCAAAGATGTTATATAACTACAAAAGAACCGCATTTAGATGGAACTTGTCATTTAAATTTGCTTGTTTTTGTCCCAAAAGATAATTTGGACAAGTGCGTTTCTGCTATCAAAGATCGTTTTTTAGATACTCATAGTAGGGTTGAAACCGATATTAAAAATGCTACTTCGTATGTTATGAAGTATATTTTTAAAACCCTTGATGATCTTCGCCAAAATCCTGATTTAGATAATTTGACCGATATTAGCTACTGGTATTTAAAGCATAAAATTAGGCGTTTTACTATGTCGCAAACTTTTATAAGTCTTGAAATTTATAGAAAGCTAAACGGCAGTATTGACCTAATATCTCTTACTAAAAATTATAATAAGGGCTTGGTTACTGTTGTCGTTGATCCTGATACCAGGAAACCTTTAAAAATATTTGATGAATTTGGCGATCTTTGGCAAAAAACTAGGATTATTAAAGATAGCAATACTATTAAACGATATGAAGATGCAAGCGATGATATAAAGAGCTTTGGCAATATTCTAAAACAAAAGCAAGTTTTAAAAATTTGCGATGAGCTTTTTAAAAGCTATGAAAAACCTAAGCCAGTAAGCAGAATGAAAGATTATGAGTTAGTCAATTATTATAAAAATCTAGGCGGTGATGTCAATGTTCAACATTTGGCTTATGTTGAAAATTTAATGTTAGATCGTAACTTAGATAACTTTACACACTATCACGAGAAACATGATCTTAATGCTCCTGATATTGATAGCTTTGTAGATAGATTTTTGATTTGCAATGAGTTTTAATTATGCAAAACGTTAAATTTAAATACTATGCCGATTTATATCTTAAGCTTGGTAAGTCTGAATGGAAATTATCGACATATTGCAAGAATAAGGGCATTGTAAAAAATAGGCTAAATGTTTTCTTTGATTTAGATATTTACGAAATAAAGCCTAGTGTTATTCGCTTGTGGCTTAACTCTATTCAAGACGTTTCTAATAAAAGCAAAAAACACTATTTGAATTCTCTATCTATGATCTTAAAGCTTGCTTTAGAAGATGAAATTATTGATAAAAATCCCATTATTCATATTAAAAGCATAGTTCATAAAACACCAAGAATAGAGCCTTTTACTAGCCAGCAGGTAAATGATATTTTAAGATTATCTACTAGATATAACGATAGATTTCAGATTTTTTTATATATTGGTTTCTTTACTGGCATGCGGACTGGCGAGATATTATCTTTAAAAATGAAAGATGTCGATTTAGAAAATAGGGTTATAAATATAAATTCAACTCGCTCCAGATTTGGCGAGAATACACCAAAGACTATTTATTCAATTAGATCAATACCTATTTTAGATAATTTATATACAAGATTAAAAACTTATATTGAAAAATATCCAGGTAATATTTATCTTTTGCAAACTCAATATAATGAACCTTACCGAGATACTGGCGTTTTTACTTCTGACTTTTGGAAGCCTATTTTAGACGAGTTAAATTTACCATATAGGCGACTTTATAACATGCGACATACTTATGCTACTTCTATGCTTTATGGCAACTATGTTACTCCAGTAGAATTATCAAAATTATTAGGTCACTCCACGCCTAAGATGATTTATGATGTCTATGTTAATTATCTTAATTCAAACTTAAAAGATTTTAAACGAGATATTTCAATTTATTAATTTGGGTCGGCATAGGGATTTTTTTATTTTAAAATTTTGTTTTCAAACGTCGTATTTTGGGTATTGGTGGCGGACAGAGAGGGATTTGAACCCTCGAGCCCCGATTAAGAGCTGCACCCTTAGCAGGGGTGTGGTTTCAGCCGCTCACCCATCTGTCCGTGCCCATGAAAAAAGTTTATGAAAAAGAAATGGTGGTTAGAGGCAGAATCGAACTGCCGACACGCAGATTTTCAGTCTGCTGCTCTACCGACTGAGCTATCCAACCACCTTGATAAAAGAAATTGGATTATACATTTTAAATATTTAAACTAAGTTTAAAAATCTACAAGAAGCTTTTATTTTTAAGGAATTTAAATATAAAACTATAAATTTTAGCCTGATAGAGTTAAATTTAATGCACCAAATTTACTACACTTACATCTTTATCTATCTCGATAAAAAATGTTTGTGCGCCAGCTCCGCTACCATATACGCCTTTATAGACTTGATTTACAGCGTGACCGCTACCATCAACTGCTACTTGGTTGTGTGTATCGCCTAAAGCGCTATGTTTTAAATTTAGTGCTGCTACTTCGCCATCTGTTGCTTGTGTAAATATAGTGCCTTTGCCCTCTAGCGCCACTTTGTCGTTATTATCGCCTTTGATCTTTAGCACGGTATTTACACTTTTTAGCCCTCCATCTGTTACTTGTGAGTCTATGATATCAAGCACGCTTTTGGCGTCTAGCCCTATGGAGACCGCCTGAGTGCTCTTGTTACCAAGCTGTAAAGTTTCAAAGCTTTTTAGTTTATCATTTAGGTCAGCCACTCTGCTAAGATCGATATTTTCAGTAAAGATGAGCGTATCTACGCCACCTTTTGCGTCTATTTGGTCACCGTCATAGATAAATTTATTATCTTTGTCATCCCCCTCGCGTGTAAATTTAACGCCTTTATCTATCTCAACGAAAAATGTCCTCGTGTTAGCTCCATCGGTATATGTGCCTTTATAGACTTGATTTACCGCGTGATCCATGCCGTGTATCGTTGCATTTGCACTTGCATTGTAAGTTACATTGCTGTGGTTAGGGTAGGTTTTGCTACCGCTATTATCTGTGACTTCGACTTTATTAAATTCATCGCCCGCGACTTGACTGTGCTTCCAGTTTAGCATCGTCACTTCCTCATCAGTTGCTTTTGAGAAGCTTCCTATGAGTTTTACCTCGTCGTTTTCGTCGCCCGTTATTTTTAAGACTGTATTTATGCTTTTTGTGCCTTGTATCTCTTTTTTCGTGCCGCTTGTTTCGATGGTCGTGGCGGTCTCTTTTGAGCCCATGATGTCAAGTATGTTTTTTGAATTTAGAGTGAGGGCAACCGCTTCATTATCCTTACCTAGTTGCACCCTCTCAAAGCTTTTTAGCTTATCTTTTACGTCTATGTTACTAAGGTCGGTATTTGCTGTAAAGATGAGCGTATCTACTCCATCTTTTGCATCTATAGCGTTGGTGGCATTATATGTAAAGGTGTCGTCGTAGTTGCGCTCTTGTGCTATGGTCTTGACATTTTTGTCTATCTCAATAAAAAATGTCTTTAACTCGCCATCTTTTACGTATGTGCCTTTATAGACGTGATTTACTGCATATCCATTCGTATCTACTTCTACTTTGTTATAGCTATCCCCTATGGCTTTGCTATGCTTCCAGTTTAGTAAAGTTACCTCTTCTTTTGTTGCTAATTCAAATTTATTAACTCCAGAATTTATAAGTTTTACTATATCGCCATCTTTGCCTGCTATCTTTAAAACTGTATTTACACTCTCTGTTCCAGGTATAGTTCTTAAGGTTGAGTATTCGCCCTCTGTTATCTTTGTCGTTTTTGAGTCTATGATGTCAAGAACGCTCTTTGCATTTAGCGCGATTGAAACGTTTTGGCTCTCTGTGCCTAGTTGCAGGCGTTCAAAACTTTTTAGTTTATCTTTTAGATTATTTACTTCACTAAGGTCTATATCTTCAACAAATATCAGCTTATCTACGCCACCTTTTGCATCTATGCTCTTGCCGTTATAGATAAAGACATCGTTTAGGTTGCTACCTTCAAGAGCATCTGTGTTGTGTTTTAGATGTATTACTTTGTTAAAATCATCTGGATCGTTGCCATAGCCATTTAGTGCTTTTCTATAGCCATTTGCATCAGCACTACTGACATATCCTTTATCTTCTAAAGCTTTCACATAGCTATCACTAAAAAGATGCGTGCCGCTTCCTTGTGAGCCTATTATTTTATAAGTGCTATCTTTTTTAATCGCAATATCAAAATTTAGATCTGTTCTTTGATCAATGTAGTCAATATTTATTTTATGAAAGCCTTTTTCAAGGTGAAAACTAGCTTCTGTCTTATGTTTGCCATAATCACCAGACCACCAAGCGCCTTGCATTTCATGATTTGATATTTTAAGGCTTGCTAGGTCTTGATAGTATTGCATTTTTAATAAGTAGTTGGCTGTTTCGCTTACATATATCCAGCCACTCATATGCATGATAAGGTCTGTTCCTACTGTCTCAGCTTCCAGTAATGTATAGTTTCCTTTAAAATTTTCTAAATAATCTTCTCTGTATTTCCCAGAGGCATCTTTTTTCGAATAATCTGCTGGATAATTTTCTGTATCTACCGTATAGGGATCTAGCCCATATGTATCTGTTTTGCTTGCATTTGGAGAATGCCCAACCCTTGCCATATCATTTGTATTTAGCTCACCTGAGTGTGGTCTAGTCCAAGATCTATTATAATCTCGACCTGATCTAAAAGTAACTTGACTAAATGTAGTAGTTGCACTAACACCAGCCCACTCCATCCACTGTGTATAGTGATTTGCTACATGGTATAAGCCAGCAGTTGTTGGTGTTGGCAAAGTGTCATTGTAGTGATAAGGTGGTGCCGATGGTTTGTAGATTACAGGGCTGTATTTACTCCAAAATTCTTTATTTGTACAATCATAAAACCACATATCAACATCAAGGCCTTTGTTTGCCACCATAGTTACGGTTTGAACAGCTAAATTTCCCGCATCATCTAGTCTTTCTACTATGTAATTTTTGCTGCCAGTGTTTTGCGCTACGTTAAAGCTTCCAGAGTAGCTTAAATTTCTATCAAGTGTCAGTGTCGTCTTCTCAGATGTTTCAGCGTCTATGACCTCTACATCTTTTGATTTTTCATCGTGTGGATTGTTTGCAGCTTCGCCTTTGCCGCTAAAATTTATAGCGTAGCTACCAGAGCTATTTTTTATATTATCAAAGTCAGATTCTATTAGCTTATCAGGCTTTGAGTCAAGATCGACTGTGATAGTTAGGTTATCATCTCTTTGAGGCACGCCATCAGTCCCCACGTAGGTGGCGTCTATGATGTGGTGCGTTCTATCTAGCTTTTTGCCAACCTTTTCAAAGTCTGCTACGACGGTATTGTTTTCGATCTTGGCTATAAAGCTATCACTTAGACCTCCATTTTCATCTTTTATCTCGATTAGCACGTAGCCTTTGCCGTCACTTGTGGTGTCAGGCTTATTTATACCAAATTTAATGTATGGCTGTTCGTCATTTGTAAGAGCGATGTTGTAGTTTATCTTTTGGGTAGAATTTGACTCATACTGGCTTGTCGAGATGATATGCTCATAGTTCTCTTCGTTTAGGTATTTTGCAGAGTGGATATCGGCATTATCTATCTTTGTAACAAGCTTTACGTCGTCTATGTAGTCCAGCACGCCAAAGGCAAATAGCCTGCCACTTGAAGTGCCAGAGATCGCACTCCCGTCATCTTTTATAAGGGTCGCATCGACTAAGGTCGGGCGCTTGCTGCTTACCGTCACATCTGGTATGGTGATAGCGCCGTCACTTATCACTTTGATATCACTTGGATCTTTTTTGTTTATCATATGCACGCCATCATCGTCTAGGATGTAGCTCACGGTTGATTGTTTGTTAGTAAGTGGGTTTAGGATGCTTATCTTTAACTCGTCTTTTGGCACTGCGCTACTTGGGAGATAGACCTTTACATCAGAGGTCGTTATGGCTCCAGTGGTGTCATCTATGAGCCCGTCTCCGTCAGCGTCTTTGACAAATTTAGCCACTGGACTGTCGCTAAATTTTATCTCATTTGTATCGCTCTCGCCTTTGTTGCCAGCCTTGTCCATCATGGTCGTCGTTATACTTGTGGTTTTGCCATGTTCTATTGGCACTGTGATCTTAAATTTACCATCATTTAGTGGCACTTCATTGTGATCAGGGGCGATTATCTTGCCATTAGTGTATGTGTAAATTTTGTGCGTTTTACTGCCGTCTGGGTTGGTGACATCGATGGCTATCTTATCGCCTTCTTTTATCACGCTTGGGATCTTTATAGACGCCTCAGTTTTTGTTGGGTCGCCGTCATTGTATCTGTTTTCTGAGGTATCTATCTTGCCATCTGGAGTTCTATTGTTATGCCCTAGGTCGCTATCAAAGCTTATCTTGGCTGATTTTACAGGTGGAGCTACTACGACGCTTGGGGTGGTTTGGTTGCTTGTGCCATTTGGTTTTGGCGTGCCATGCTCGTCACTAACCGTTGTGCTTATAGATACACTTGAGCCAGGTGTTACTGGTACGCTTACGCCTGGTACTTCAAATTTACCATTAACTATCGGCACTACTATGCTTGGGTTATTTTTATCATAGACGCTTGTGCCATCGTCGCTTACGACAAATTCTTTTGGCGAGCCACCTATGTTTATAGTGACGCTCTCTTTTGGTTTTATAGTGCGAGGTAAATTTATCTCAACCTTTGAAGTGCCATCCCCTATCTCGTCGCTACTTATCAGCCCATCGCCGTTTTTATCAGCTGTTAGCGTCACTTTTACAGTGTCACTTACACTGCTGCTTGGCGTAGTGTGAGTGGCTGAGATGTTGCCAAATTTATCGACTACGCCAGTTTCTATGCTGCTTCCTGCTGTGATGTTTGCGATGTTTGGCACGCTAAAGCTAACCGCACCATTTTCATCGGTCGTAAATGTATAGGTATTGCCGTCCTCATCAGTCGCTGTGCCATTTTCTTTATCTAGCGTAAATTTCTTCTCAATTGGTGGTTTGCCTGGTTCATTTAGCTTAAACGTGATCTTATCTCCAGTGCTAAGCTCATCAGGCACTACAAATTTCATGCCGCTAGTTTGCGTGCCACTGCCATATCCTAGCTCGGTCGCATCTATCACGCCGTCGCCATTTTTATCAATATCAAGCGTGGCTGTCACTTTTGAGGTGGTTGGTGTGTCATTTAGCTCATAAACAGTTGGTGGCGCGGTAAATGTCCTGCCACCAGTGGTGTATGAGCTTGTCACGGTTGTTTTGCCATGGTTTAAAATTTCAACCCCAGTGATCTCTGCTTTGCCATTTACGATAGGTATAGGAGCCGCTCCAGTGGGCGTGCCGGTGCTATCAACTGGGATTAGCTCGTTTGTTATCGTATTCACTTTGTAGTTGCTAGTTTTGCCGCCACCTTTCATATTTGTTTTTATCGTGATGATGTCGCCATTTTTAGCAACGTCTGGGATATCAACGCTTATGCTTGTGATGATCTTTTTGCCATCAGGAGTTTTTGGTAGCGAGTTTAGCTGTGCTCCTCCTAGAAAGCCCTTTTTCTCGCCAGTATCGCTTGTGAGGTTAAAATTTAGCACGATGTTTGGCTCTGGTGGTGTAAAATTTAGGTTTTGACCGCCAAATCCAGCATAAGAGACCCCGCCGATCTTAGCCTCGCCAACTGGCCATTTGACCTCGTCATGCCTAGCTTCAAGAGTACGCAAACCAGTGTAAAAGTCGTAGATGTTTGAGTAGTGGCCGCCTAGTTCAAATTTGATGCCACCACTGCCAGCAGAGGCGAAGTAGTGCGGTGATGAGCCGTGAGAAGATGGCTCTTGATGGGAGATTTGATCATCGTCATTTGCGTGTTCTTTGTGGTTTTCAAGGATGTTTGCGTTTTTTGGGATGACTAGCTCGCCTTTATGCTCAGCAAAGACATTTACCGTGTGAAATACCGAGCTAAAGCCGACATAAGCCTTTTCGCCGTCATCAAAAACAATGGTAAGGTTCGAGTTTTCGCTCGTTTTTATATCATCACCAAGGTAAATTTCATCGCCTTTGTGTAGCACCCTCATAGTGCCGTCCCTGCTTATGGCGATGGCTTCACCTTTGATCTTTTTGATAACGCCGATCCTTATGGCGTCAAAATTTGGCATTTTTTCATCCCTGTAAAATGTGTGTATTGTAATATCGGAAAAATTTACTAAATTTTTATATAAGAAAAAATAAATTTTTATCTAAACTAAAAAAATAACAAGAGTGATTTTTTTAAAAGCTGCTAAAGAGCTCTTATAAACTCTTTAAATTTATCTCCTCGCTCGGTGTAGCTCTTAAACTGATCAAGGCTCGCAGCTGCTGGGCTTAGAAGCGCTATCTCGCCACTTTTAAGCTCTTTGCTTATCTCATTTACAGCGTTTTGTAAAAAGTCGCATTTTAGGGCAGGCACGTTAAATTTAGCAGCTAAATTCATAAGTTTGTCGCTGTTTGAGCCGATAGCGTAAATTTTGACTTTAAGGCCCTTTAAATTTTCAAATAGCTCATCCATGCTAACGCCCTTGTCGTCGCCGCCTAAGATAAGGTGCATGAAGTGATCTTTATAGCGTTTCACAGCTTGAATGCTCGCATCTATGTTGGTCGCCTTTGTGTCATTTACCCAGGTTCGACCCATCTTATCAGTAAATTCTTCTAGCTTGTTTGCCTCGATAACAAAGGTGTTTAAAAGCCCAACATCGCAGCGGTCAAATAAAATTTTCTCAACTGCAAGTGCTAGCAGTGCATCAAGTAAAAACGGCGTTTTAAAGGCTATATCGCCCAAATTTACACCACAAAATTTAGCCAAGTCGCTCTCATCTTTATAGGCGATCACTTTGGCCTTTGTGGGCGTTTTAGCGTAAATTTCAGGCACGATAGCTACGCTTGTTTCACTCATGCTAGCAAGCGGCTTAAGCTTTGCCTTTTCGTACTCGCTCATGTTGCCATGCCAGCTTAGATGATCTGGAGTGATCGGCAAAAGCACGTAGATGCCAGGCGTTGCGCGGTTTGTGTAGTGCAGGGTAAATGAGCTAGTCTCAAGTATCCAAATTTTAGCGTGCGGGTCTAAATTTGCTAGCGCGATGCCGACGTTGCCTCCCATAACTGAGCCTTTGCTCTCTAGCAGGTGCTGCATCATCTTTGTAGTCGTCGTCTTGCCGTTTGTGCCGCTTATCCAGACGTTAAATGGCAGATGCGCCTTGTAAATTTCATAAAAATAGTCATATTCGCTGATCAAATTTTTAGCTTTTTTGACAAGCTCGTGGTGAGGCGGGATGCCTGGGCTTGGTATCTCTAGGCCGCTTTTTGCTGGGTCAAATTCGCCAACTGGCAAAAGAGCATTACCAAACTCGTCCTTTGAAGCTTCACTAAATTTATCATCGTAGATGTCCCAAAGTCCGTCATTTACGAAGTTTTTAGCGATAGCCTTTGTCGTGCCACCATAGCCAAATAGTGATTTTCTCATGCTTTTATCCTCTTTTGCCCCATAAAATTTCTACTATCTCGTTAGCGCTAAGCTCACGCATCACGCCCTCTATCTTGCGGCGATCAAAGAGTTCAAAGCTAAAGGTTTTGGCAAAATTTAGCTTCAAAAACTCTGCGAAATATGCACCCTTGCAAGCAAATGTCACTCTTACGTAAAATGCCTCTAAAAAATCATCATCAAATTCAGGCACAGGCGCCAACATACGCTCTACGATCTCGCTAAGCTCGTCTTTTGTTATATCAGGCACCACTTTTGGCTCTGGCAAAGCGATGTCAAAGGCGAGATTTTCAGCGCCCTCGGCCTCCCACCACTCGTGCAGGCTAAATTTACTCATATCTTTGCCGCTTATCTTGGCTAGACGCTGCTCTACCTTGCGGTACTCTTCGCCGTCTTCATCGCCAAATTCGTCGCAATAGTCGGTGTAGGCTAAAATTTGCTCCAAAATTTCATCATATTTTTTTCTAGCACTCTCAAAGTCAGGCTCTATCTGCGCTCGCATGATCTACCTGATCTTTAGCGCGGTCAGTGCGATCAAATTTGCTAAAAGCGCGATGATCCAAAAGCGCACGATGATCTTATTTTCCGCCCAGCCCTTTATTTCAAAATGGTGATGTATAGGCGCCATTAAGAAAATTCTGCGTTTAAAAATTTTAAAGCTGCCCACCTGCAAGATGACGCTTAGGGTCTCAACGACAAAGATGAGGCCGATGATAATGAGTAAAATTTCATTTTTGGTCGCAACGCCCATAAAGCCGATATATGCGCCAACGCTTAGGCTGCCGCTATCGCCCATAAAGACCTCGGCCGGGTGGCAGTTAAACCACAAAAAGCCCATGAGCGAGCCAATTAGCGCAGAGGCTACGACGACGCTCTCGCCAACGCCTGCGATCTTTGGTAAAAGTAGGTACGAGCTAAAGACAGCGTGGCCACAGATGTAGGCAAAAACGCCAAGAGTTAGAAGTGAAAATATCGATGGCACGGCGGCAAGTCCGTCAAGTCCGTCTGTTAAATTTACTGCATTTGAGGCTGCGACGATGACTAGCGTCCAAAAGAAAATGGCAAAAATTTTCATGTCAAAGATCGGCTGCTTATAAAACGGCAGGTAAAACTCGGTGTTTAGCTCTTTGCTAAAGTAGAGAAATGCTGCGAGTAAAAAGGCGATGAGAAACTGAAAAAAGAGCTTTGCCTTTGGGCTTAGGCCGGCGTGGTTTTTGGCACCTAAAATTTTGCTGTAGTCATCCTTATAACCAAGCAAAGTAAAACAAACTAGGCAAAAGAGCGAGGCTAGCACGAAAGCGTTATCAAGCCTAGCGCAGATGATCGTGGCGATCACGGCTGTAAAGACAAAGACAAGTCCGCCCATGGTCGGCGTTTTGGCTTTTTTTTGGTGAGTTTGTGGTGCGAGCTCATAGATAGGCTGGGCGGCATTTTTTGCCTTTGCCCAGGCGATAAATTTAGGCATCAGATAAGCTGTCAAGATAAATGCTATGAAAAACGCGATGCCAGCGCGAACGGTGATATACTGAAAGATATTAAAATTTAAAATTTCGTAGATATAGTAAAACATAGGGGCCTTTATTTTAAAAAAAAGCAATTTTAGTATAATGGCCTTAAAAATTATCTAAATTTAAGGATAAAATTTAAAAATGGCTCAAAAAACTATACTTATAATAACTGATGGCATTGGATCAAACAAAAATGGCAAATTTAATGCATTTGAGGCGGCTAAAAAGCCAAACTACGATAAATTTTTTAAAGAAATTCCAAACTCACTCATAAAAACTTCTGGAAACGCTGTGGGGCTACCTGAGGGGCAGATGGGAAATAGCGAAGTAGGGCACATGTGCATAGGAAGCGGTCGAGTTTTGTATCAAAATTTGGTCAAAATTTCACGCAGCTTTGATGATGGCTCAATAGCAGAAAATGAAGCACTAAAAGCTCTTTTTAAAAAGTGCAAAAAAATTCACGTCATAGGGCTTTATAGCGACGGCGGCGTGCACTCTCATATGGAGCATTTTGACGGCATGTGCGAGCTTGCTAGTAAAAATGGCTGCGAAGTTTTTGCCCACGCTATCACCGACGGACGCGACGTTAGCCCAAAT
>ERZ772960.883-NODE-883-length-25043-cov-3.570354_pt1 | contig 25043 bp, 17 predicted proteins | sample MGYA00580678_ERZ772960 | MGnify/ENA primary metagenome ERZ772960 (study PRJEB29015, sample SAMEA2737930) | human oral metagenome | biome: human oral; feature: human-associated habitat; material: dental | place: China | collected 2059 ... | reverse complement strand
TGGTTGCGAAGTAAGGGGAAACATAGCCCTTGTCAAACTGCATACCCTCAACAGTATCGATATCAATACCAAAGGTCTGAGACTCCTCAACGGTAATGACGCCATCCTTGCCGACAACGTCCATAGCATCAGAAATCTTGCCACCAATGACAGGGTCACCTGCGGAAATGGTACCAACAGAAGCAATCTGCTGCTTAGTTGAGACCTCCTTTGCGATGCCCCTCATCTGAGCTACAACAGCCTCAACGGCCTTGTCAATACCGCGACGAATTGCGATTGGGTTTGCGCCAGCTGCAACGTTGCGGAGGCCCTCGTTAACGATGACCTGTGCAAGCAGGGTTGCGGTGGTGGTACCGTCACCGACGGTGTCATTAGTCTTGGTTGCAACCTCTTTGACCAGCTGAGCGCCCATGTTCTCTACTGGGTCCTTAAGCTCAATCTCACGAGCAACGGAAACGCCGTCGTTGGTGATGGTTGGTGCGCCGTAAGAACGCTGCAGTGCAACGTAGCGACCCTTAGGTCCAAGGGTGGTGGTTACGGCATCTGCCAGGGTGTTTACGCCCTTAGCAAGCTTGGCACGAGCATCGGTGCCAAAATCGATATCTTTAGCCATGGTATTCCTCCAAAATAGCTGAATTTACACGTGAACAAAACAAGCGAACAAACAGAAGTACGAGGCGACTAGTCCTCGAGGACACCAAGGATGTCGTCAGCACGGAGAAGCAGAAGCTCCTGGTCGTCTACCTTGACCTCGGTGCCGCCAAACTTGCCGTAAAATACCTGGTCACCAACCTTGACGTCGAGAGCAATGCGATTGCCATTCTGATCAAGCTTGCCAGATCCAACTGCGAGGACCTCACCGCGCTGAGGAAGCTCCTGAGCTGCGGATGCAATGTAGAGACCAGAAGATGTCTTCTCCTCTTTTGGAGCAGGCTTTACCAGAACACGATCTCCAAGTGGCTTCAAATTCATAATGAAAACCTCCTTTTCGGGCTCCGCCCGATTGCGACGCTAAGCGCCCTTTTCCAACGCTATTAGTTATTCCACACGAGAAAACAATTTATACGAAATATTGCGAAAATCTTACAAAACCGACTTAGATTTTCTGTAGGCGTGCAGTATAAGCCGTCAACGGTTATGCGCAGACTGGTAGGTGCGGGCAGAGCGCGGGCGCGCGAAGCTGCTGAGCTGCTGGTAGACGCGGTTTGCGTCGGCAAGCGCGAGCGCCAGGTGGTATCCACCTGCGATTTCTTGCCATTAGCATAATTTTTGGTGCAAATCTTCGCTGCGTGCATATTCTGCTAGTGATATTCGTGATTTTGCATAGGAAAAATGAAGTTTTATTTTGTGACCCTCGTTTTGGGTAAAAAACGCGTTTAGTTGGAGATGAAATGGAGTATTCAGAAAAATCGCATCTACATTTTACCAGGTGGCAAATTCTATCCAGATTTCTGATTTTTTGTCCAGAACAAAACACCAGGTAGATTTGATGCATAGAATCACACAATTTCTGTAAACTCCAACTAAACGCATTTTTTACCACTTCGGGGTCATTTTTGGGGAAAAACCACCTCTTCCTCACCCAAAGCGAAAATCCACCTGCATAAAAGTACCCGGCTATTCATTTTCATGAATAGCCGGGTATTGAACGTCTAAGAAATACGCCCTACCGCGCTACGCGCTATCGCCGCATACTACAACCACGCGCGCTTACCCCTCCAAACTCTCCAGTTCAGAGAGCCAAAGCGAGCTAGAAGCGTCAGATGGCATGCGCAGATCGCCGCGCGGCGAAAGCGAAACAGAACCAACCTTTGGCCCGTCAGGCATCGCCGAGCGCTTAAACTGCTGCGAGAAGAACCTGCGATAAAACACCTTAAGCCAACGCACGATAGTCTCGTGATCGTAAATCTCCTGGTCAGAGCCTGTACCAAACGCACACTCGGCAAGACGTAGAATCTTGAGTGGACCACTTCCGTGACGAAGCACGTGGAATAAGAAGAAATCGTGCAACTCGTAAGGGCCAACCAGGTCCTCCGTCTTCTGCTCAATGGAACCGTCCACCGCGGATGGCAGCAGCTCAGGCGAAACCGGCGTGTCCAAAACGTCGCGCAAAACGTGAGCAATCTCGTCCTCGCCCTGCTCTTCGTACGTATCGGCACAGTAATCAACAAGGTACCTGACCAGCGTCTTTGGCACTGAAGCGTTCACACCGTACATGGACATCTGGTCACCGTTGTACGTCGCCCAGCCAAGCGCCAGCTCGGAGAGATCGCCCGTACCAATGACCATGCCGCCCACCTGGTTGGCAACGTCCATCAGAATCTGCGTGCGCTCGCGAGCCTGAGAGTTTTCGTACACAACGTCGTGAACGTCCTGGTCGTGGCCGATGTCAGCGAAGTGTTGCAGTACGGAATCCACAATGGAAATCTCGCGCAGGTCGCCGCCAAGCGACTGCACCAGCTCAATAGCGTTAGTGTACGTGCGGTCCGTGGTGCCAAATCCCGGCATCGTCACAGCTACAATGCCCGAGCGGTCATATCTCAGCTGATCAAAGGCTCGCACCGTGACGAGAAGAGCCAGCGTAGAGTCAAGTCCACCCGAAATGCCAATAACCGCGTGGTCAGAGCCAGTGTGCGCCAGCCTCGAAGCCAAACCATGAGCCTGAATCGACAGAATCTCCTCGCAGCGCGCCGCGCGAGCGTCATCCATCACAGGTACAAACGGATGCGGGTCAACATACCTGGTCAGCAGTGTGCGTACCGAAATCTCGCTGCCCTCGCCGTCGTGGCCGCAACCTGCGGCGTCATGCGCGCTGCCCACACCGTCAAACTCCAGCGAGAAATACGTGGTCAGGTGCTTGTAGTCCTCCGGCGTCGGAGCAACCTCAAACGTCGACATGCGCCTGCGGTCGGCCGCCAGCGACAGCACGTCAATCTCGGACACAGCAATACCCTCGCCAAACACGCCGGAGTCGGCGAGCACACGGCCATTCTCGACAACAAGATCATGGCCCGAGAAAACCAAATCGGTTGTAGACTCGCCCTCACCTGCGCTTGCGTAAACGTAGCCGCAGATCAAACGCGCGCTTTGCTGCGCAACCAGCTGACGACGGTACGCGGACTTGCCGGCCAGCGCGGGCGACGCGGACAAGTTGCAGATCAGCGTGGCACCAGCGACGGCATGCGCATTTGACGGCGGCATGGGCACCCAAAGGTCCTCGCAAATCTCCGCACCTACGACCAGCTCAGGGATGGTGTCGCACGCAAACAGCTGATTGGTACCAAACGGCACCTCGCCGAGCAGGCCAAAGTCCACGCTGGTGACGGTCTTGGGGCCAGAAACAAAGTGTCGGCCCTCGTAAAACTCGTTGTACATGGGCACATAGCGCTTGGGCACCAGGCCCAACAGCTCTCCCCTAAAGAGAACGGCGGCGCAGTTGTAGAGCTTGCTAGCCACGCGAACAGGTAGTCCTAGCAGCAGCAACGCGTCGACATCGGCCGTGCGAGCGGCAATCGAGACCAAGCCACGCTCGGCAGCATCCAGGAGGGCATCCTGCCAGAACAGGTCCTCGCAGGTGTAGCCCGTAATGCAGAGCTCGGGCAGCACGACCACCTTGGCGCCGCGATTACCTGCGGCTTCTTCGATGGCAGCCAGGCAGCTCTCCACGTTAAACGCCACGTCGGCCACGCGAACGCGTGGTGTGATACTTGCAACTTTGATGAATCCGTCTTGCACAATGGCCTCCTTACATGCCGCTTGGGACAACGGGCGCCGCATCCGACGACCACGATCCCAGCTGCGCGTTGGGGTTTGCGTCCAAGGTCAATGGCGAGAAACCCTGCGTACGGTAGCTGCGAAGTGCGGCGACGGCAATCATTGCGGCGTTGTCGCCACAAACCGACATCGGGGGCACCGTCACTCGAACGCCCATACGACCAAAGGTTTCCTTATATGCAGCCCTGAGCGCGGGGTTAGCAGCCACGCCGCCACCCACGCAGAAGTCGGAGACACCCGTCTCCTCAACAGCGGTTTTAGCCTTTGCAACCTGCACGTCAATAACAGCCTGCTCAAACGAAGCGGCCAGGTCGGGCAGATTTATGGCTCTACCTGCGTGGTTCTCGCCCTCAATATAGGTGATAACGGCGGTCTTCAGGCCGGAAAGACTAAAGGAATAGTCGCCGCTGTGCATCATCGCACGCGGGAAGTGGATGGCCTTAGAGTTGCCCTGAGCTGCAAGTTTGCTGATCACGGGGCCGCCTGGATAGCCCAGGCCCAGCGCCTTAGCAACCTTATCAAAGGCTTCGCCCACGGCGTCATCAATGGTGGAGCCCAGGACCACGTAATCTCCCCAGGCACGCACGTGTACCAGCATGGTATTGCCGCCCGAAACCAGGCTGGCCACAAACGGAGGCTCAAGGTCGGGCGTCTCAAACAGGTTGGCCAGCAGGTGGCCCTCCAGGTGATGAACGGGAATAAGCGGCAGGTCAGTGGCCACGCAGAAGCCCTTGGCAAACGCCACGCCTACAACGAGCGCGCCAACAAGGCCAGGACCTGCAGTAACACCAACGGCGGCCAGGTCAGACGGCACCAGTGTGTCGCATCCAAAGTGCGAGCCCGCGCGGGCCATGGTCTCCTCAAAAAGACCCACAATGGCCTCGGTATGCTTGCGAGAAGCAATCTCGGGCACGACGCCGCCAAAGCGAGCGTGGAAGTCAATTTGCGTTGCGACAACGTTTGCGCAGACCACGCCGTGAGAATCCATGATGCACATGGCCGTCTCGTCGCAGGACGACTCCAAGCTGAGAATCAAATCCCCTGCCTCGCGCAATGCCGCAAGCGTCTCTTCAGAACGCTCACCTGCAACAATAGGCCACGGGCGCACCGATGCATGAGGCTCAGGGTTTCTCTCCTCAAAGCCAGCACCAACCGCCAAAGGCAGCTGCGCCGTCATCAAAACCGCCGCGCAATCGGGGCCGTAATACCCCGGACGACGGCCAACCTCAGCAAATCCCAACTTGCTATACGCACCCTGAGCTGGAGCGTTATCCTCCTCCACCTCAAGGGTAATCGCGGATGCGCCCAACATCTGGGCATCGTACGCCACGCGTTCTACCAGCTTAGATGCAATTCCCTGGCGGCGACGCTCAGGCGCAACCACCACTTCTTCCACCTCAAACTCGGCTCCTGCCAGGCGACCGCCCGCAAAGCCAATAACCGTTCCGCGATCGTGAGCCAGCCACCAGCTGCGTCCAACGCCCGAAAGCTCGTCATAGAACGCCTGCTTTGACCAGGCCGAATGCGCAGCGTCAGTATACGTTGCCGCCTCAAGCTCCGCCACCTGATCCAGATCGTTCATCGTCATCGGACGAAGCTGCAGGTGAATATCGGCCAGCGCATCATCCACGCCGGTTAGAGCCACCGTTGCCGGCTTCTTCAGGCCCAAACGCTTGCGCTCCGACTCCTCCGCGTCCGAAAGTCGCGTGTAAATGGGCAGCACCAGCGCCGGATCGCCCGCACCCGCCTGCAGATACTCGGGCATACACACCGCGCGTACCAGGCCTTCTCCTGTTGGGAACCACGTTGCTTCATCGGTGTATGTCGAGAAACCCGAGTGCTCAAAACGCTCGCGGTACTTCACTAAACCATTGCCTGTGAGCGTGAGCTGGGCCTTATCAGTCCTGCTCGACCACTCCTCCACACAAGCGTCTGCCTTGAGGACGGTCTCCACCGGGAACGTTCTATGTGCTCCCGCATCATCCAGCAGGTAGATGCCTGGATAGACCTCGCCGCGCATGGCGTCTGCAACAACACCAACGGTGCCGCGCACGCCCGCCTTCCACGCGCTAAACGCCATGGCGTCAAGAGCGCTTGCGCCATAAAGTGGCAGGCCAGAGCCGCAGGCAATACCCTTTGCGGTGGCCACGCCAATGCGAACGCCCGTGAACGAACCAGGTCCTCTACCTGCGATAACAGCGTCAACGTCGGCCATAGTAAGGTCAGCGGCGGCAAGTGCTTCTTGGACCGAGCCTACAAGCTCCACGTTTGCCTGCCTGCGGCACAGGTGATCCGTCGACGCCAACACCTCAACGTCGAACCCGCCGTCCGCCGTGGCGCTCGCAGCGCCCGACGCGCCCGCAGCAACCGCGACCACATCGCGCCTGTTCAGACGCGCGACCGCGCACGCCAGCATGTCCGTCGACGTATCAACCGCAAGCACCACGTTTGTTTCATTTTTTATAGCAAGCATAAACACTCTTCTCGGCGTTAAAACGCCTTGTATCACGCCAATATTTCTTCTTATAACTCTATAACTATACGCCAAGCCACGCTCGCAAACAGCGCGAGTCCCAACCCCGCAAAACTTTTACGCGATGATTGCTTTACCGGCACATACTACGACAAAAAGAGCCTCCTACGAGGCTCTTTTTTCTATTCCAAACTGCTCTTTCACAATCCGGTCAAGCTGCGCTGAAATGAATGAGAACTCCTTATTCAAATCAAGCGTCTGCACAGAAATCATGTTGCCGCTTATGCGATACTCGTCATCAGGAGCCAGCAGCTCATTTGTTCGCGCGTACAAAAGCATGCCCGAAACTTTTTGGTCGGCATCTTTTACCTGGGCTTCTTTGTTCTTTACATACGTATAAATCTGGTACAAATTACCCGAATGCACCTTATGCACGCCAAAATTTTCCTGGAGTGAATGCTGGTAATACTTCGCGTCAATAATCAAAATCTGATCACTATACGAGAGCGTAATATCCGTCTGCATGTCCGGCAAAAGACCAACGTAACCATCATCCAAATCCCAAGGAATTTGCGACGCTCTGGCAGAAAAACCTTTCACATGCTGGGCAAACTCCTGCGCATAATACTCAAGAATAAACTTCTCATACAGCCTATGCATTTTCTGCTCGTCAATAAAGCTTGCCAGATGATACTCGCCATCTTCAGTGGTCATAAGCATGCCTTCAACAACCAGCTGACAAATTGAAAGTAGCAGTTGATACGTGCGGTTATTACGCTGGAAACGAATATCCGCCCAGCAAATCTGCTTTAAATCAATCTCGTCAATGTCCGCAAAGAAAAGCAGTTCTCGCTTGAGAGTAACCTTATACTGCGTCGAAACATCCTTCTGTTTGAGTAGCAACAGAGCCACGGACTTTAGGATCTGATTGAACAGATTATTTTGCGAGAGCTCGTCAAAATTGCAGGTGACCTGCGCGCGATGAGCAAGACGGTTCCTAATGGTCCCCGGCATATCAATCTTGCCTCGAACAACCGCCAGGTCCTCCACGCAATTTACGTACTCTCGATACAGTCCCTGCTTGAGCTGCAAACCAATTCCCTTTGACAAGATGGCCGCAAACAAGTTGTAAATCGAGTCAAACGACTCCTTCTGCACGTCCTCATACACAGATTCCTGCAGCGTAGTGAAGGCGTACGACAGCATGTAGTAAATATTTTTTATGAAGATATGCTTATCTTCGGTCATTGAAACACTCCGTGAAGGATGTTCTCCCAACGCAGGTATTTCTCCTGGTCGTCAAACCAATACTCGCCCAACATTGGCAAGATATCGTAATCCACAACCTCCTGCATCCATTCGTCGCTGCAGCTCAGCTCATCGCGACCGCAGAAATAGCTGTGGCCAATGCAAAATCCCCTGCCCAGAGACCTATCCAGCTCAATCTCCGAATTCAGTTCAATTACCTTGGCAAGAAGATCGTTGAAGGTTTCATTATTAAGCGACTGCTGGTACTGAATAAAACCTTCCGTCTCAAAACCAGGCTCCATCTCAAAGAAACTGAAGCGGCGGCGCAAAGCATAATCAATCATCGCCAGACTTCTATCCGCCGTATTCATCATGCCAATAATATACAGGTTATCTGGAACCGAGAACTTCTCGTCATTGTACGCAAGCGTAGCTGATGTACCTCGATAATCATTCTCGATCAGCATCAAAAGTTCGCCAAAAATCTTGCTCAGATTTCCGCGGTTAATCTCGTCAATAATAAAGAAATACTTTGACTCCGGATCCGCCTCTGCCTTCTTACAGAAGCGATAGAACACGCCCTTTTTGAGCTCAAAGCTTGCTCCGCTAGGCTTGTAGCCCATCATGAAGTCTTCGTATGAATAATTCTGGTGGAATTGTACAAACTCTATAGCGTCCTCATTCACTGCACCTATCAGCGAATACGCAAGTCTTTTTGCCGAGAAGGTCTTACCAACTCCTGGAGCGCCCTGCAAAATGATGTTCTTTTTATTCAGCAGGACAGCCGCGAGCTTGTCGTACTTCTCCTCAGACATAAACACCTCAGCGAGAAAATCTTGCTTGGTACATGCATCACTGCCCTGCTCTGAATTGTCCTCTGTCTCAACAAGCCCCGCCGGATTATTGACTCCAGAATGATCTTCGTCTGACTTATAGTTCTTTGAAAAATAGGCAACATCGGCTGTTAAAGTAACTAACTGCGGATCAGGATAACAATCGTCTGTCAGAGCAGCTCTAAACATATCTACAAGTTCAAAATCCTGTGCGATTACATCTCTAACTTCATTGTAAAAATTCATGCAGGCTATCAGATTGGCTACATTCGCCCCTCTCTTAAAAACATAATCACTTTTCAATCTACTAGAAAAGGGTTTTACCTGCATAAATCTATAGAACCAATATTTATCAGGATAACGTAACCAGAGATAAGTCAACATTACCGTTGCGTCTTGATTATGGTTCTTGTAATTAATAGGGTATATTTCAAAAAGAGAATTTGATTTCGCTTCAAATATTTTAAAGCGCTTAGCTATATCTTTATTTTCATCAAAAAGCGTTTGAAACATGCTTCGTACTTCTTCAGTATCTTTTTGAGCAAAAATTTCAATAATTTGACGAGGATAACTATTGGCTGATGCGAGAAGATTTCCCGTTTTAGACAGTGATTTACTCAACATCGCAGGAAAATCCTGAGCATTGATGTCCCAGTTGTCCTGGAAGCACTTAATTGCCTCCCACTTATATTTTTCTTCCTTCCAATGAAAAGAAAAATTCTCTTTGTACTGAGCAAGGACCTCATCAAGAGACTGTCTATCTATCATTACTGCTCCTTTTCGAACAGAAAGCTAATAAATTTCATAAAGTATGTTTACTACCAGTTAAATTGCATCTTTATACTGATAGCATCCTCCAAATTGAAGCTTATATTTTTAACTTTTTATACAATTCGGTAACCGGCACCACGCACTTAACTTCTAACGTAGCTTTTTATTCATATACAGAACAAGCGAATCGTTGTTGCAGCACTCAGCATACTGTTCAAGTACCTCAGAGTTGTACCATACTCCAGATCCGTCAGGCACATAACCTCTTTTAACATACAATCTCTGAGCATTTCCATAACCGTAATGGAGACCAACTGCAAGAGTTATTTCGTCAGAAAATCTTGCGACATCTTTTTCTATAACGTCTAAAAGAATATTACCAATGCCCCTTTGCTGATATGCATCAAACACCCTTAAATCTGATATTTCTGGCTTGCCTTCCTTTTTCCAAGGTCCACTCTGAGCGTCAAACAGCAAGGTACAATATCCAGCAATTTTATCGTCATATTCAGCTATATACACATTACGAATACCCGTCTCTTGATCTTTGAAATATCCAAAATAAGTCTCTATTTTGTTATTCCAACCATACGATTGAAATACTTTAATGATTGCCTGAGCATCGCTTTCCAGCATGCTTCTTATCTTAAGTTTTCCATGCTCATAGTATATTTTCATAAGAGACACCCCTACTGCCAGCCTTTAAAAACTCATTAATCCCCGAGGTACTTTATATAAATCTGACAAGGATTCCATTCATCCCATAAAGTTGGAAAACATTCCAGCTCTTTATATCCCATAGAAATGTAGAACTTATTAGTTATGTCGTACTCCTTATAGTGCCCCATCGCGACAGTTTTTACCTGAGAAAATGTATATCCCAAACGTTTTGCCAAGGCCTCATAAGCAGCATTTAACTTTGTTCCAATACCCCTGTGATGATATTTTTTCTTGATTCCCATTACAAAAATATCCGCACAGTCTTTACTTGTAGCATTCAAAACAATAAAACCAACTGCCTCATCATGAATAAAGCATGCTAGAAACGGTTTATCTTGTGAATCCTCTACGTATTCTTTAGTACTCTCTGACATCCCAAACCATTCTGGTAAATCGTTCAGGATATCTTGAGCTATTGTTGCCTTCTCTTTCTTATCAACAATTTCTTTAATCGTAAGCTCCATATGTATCCATTCATTTATTGATTAGAAACGCCAATCTAAAGAATAATGAAAACACCCAACTTCACACCTAAAAATAGTAATTTCTACGGTATATCTCAAGAATTTAATTTGAAAAAGGCAGCCTCACTTGAAACTGCCTTAAATTAAATCCAACATCTTCAAAAAGCGACAATCATTCGCAAATCGTTATTCTTTAACAAATCCAAACGGGAATTCAGGTTTCACATAATCCAACAAGAAGAGCTCGTCTTCTGGAATTCTTCCTACAACATTACGGGTTCCGTCGTCTTCAAAATCTCTCAGAGCAACTTCAACCTCTCCCAGATAATGCGATAAATTGTCATTCACCACTAAAATATCTCCGCGCTTAATATAACGATTTGTTCGCTCGCGAACAGGAATCGAAGTAGAGTACTCAAACATCCTAGGTACCGAGGAACGCAGATAATACTCTGACGCATCGCCGCGCGTTACATGGTTGAACTGATACAAAACGCTCTTCTCGACCTCAGTTGCACCAGAATCAAATTCAACCTTAAACGTTACCTTATTGGTATCTACGGCGGCTAATGCAGCAAGTTCCTCTTCAGAAGCAAAGCAATTACCAATCATAATGTCGTCAATAAGACCAGTTGCCAACAGATGTCTTGCCTGCAAATCAATAGAACGAGTGCGATCATCTTCGCAGGTAGGAAGGCCATCATAAACTGGCCATGGACCAAACGTTTTATCCTGCTGACTCGTCACAAATGCCGCCTGAGTTAAACCCATGCCAAAATAATGCTCGGAGAATTCAATAAAGCGCTTTTCACTCAGACCAGAAAATCTCTGTGGATAAAAATTATGGCAAACACACATGTTGCGACGATACGCACCGCGTTCAATAAGCAAATCAAGCGACAGCATTTGGCTGGCATTAAACTCAACTGCAATACCATAAGGATTTCTTGTTAAAGCAATGTCCTGGCGGTCTCCCAAATGTCCGTCAAGACGAATAATATCAACTCCCATCTTGGCAAAAACAGAAATATCAGTTGCTGTAGCTCCTAGGTGCTGAAATACACGTGGATTGGTATCCACAGCAACAGTGAACCCATACCTATGAGCACGGTCCATAAACTCTGAAAACTCAGCCACTGTCTCTTCTGGTGATTTATCCACAGAAAGTAAGCACGTAAAAATGCGTGAGAAACCATACTTACTTGCTAATGCCATGTAGGCATCGTCAGCCTCGGGTGTTGAGTGCTCAGGATAGAGAGAAATTCCAAGCCTATGCATCACTTCCTCCAATCAGGCGTACAGGCTGGTACCTGGCACAGCGTCTAGGCGTTGCACCAGGTACGGCTCAACTACAAAAGCTTTACAGAACTACGGAATCAAGGTCGATGGAGTCAAAGTCTTCAAGCTCAGTAGAAGATTCCTCGGAAGCTGCGGCCTCTTCCTTCAGATATTCCTTATCCAACGTCTTGATAAAAGGCAGGTAAATAAAGATACCCAGAATAATTAGGAAGAGCTGCAGGACAGCGCCCTGCCAACCACTCAGCAGGAATCCAGAAACCAGAGGAGGAGTAGTCCAAGGAAGCATGACACCATTGCACAGAGGTACTAATCCAAGATCCATAATGAAGTACGCAATGATAATGTTGACCACAGGAGTGAGGATAAAGGGGATCAACATAACTGGGTTAAGAACAATAGGAAGACCAAAGATAATTGGCTCGTTAATACCAAAGATACCAGGAGCAACAGAAATCTTTGCCAGATCCTTAATACGCTTGGAATTGCAGAACAGAAGCATCGCAATCAACAGAGAGAGCGTAGAACCGCCGCCGCCAAAGGTTGCAAAGAAGGTCTCAAACTCTCGATTAACAATGTTAGGAAGTGCAGCACCAGCAGCAAATGCAGCCTGATTCTCCAGCGAAAGCGCCGTAAGAATTGGCGTGTAAATTGAACCGGTGACGCTTGAGCCATGGATACCAATGAACCAGAATCCACTTGCCAGGACATAACTAAACGCCAGAGCCCAAACAGTTCCACCAAGTGAAGTCAAAGGGGCCTGAAGAATTGCATAAATGAAGTTAAAAGCATTTCCCCATGGGGAAATGATAAAGACAATACCAACCAGCCATACAGCGGTAAACGCAATAGTCATAGGAATAAGAGCGCTAAATGCTCGAGCAACAGTAGGAGGAACGCCCTCTGGCATCTTAATGGTCCAGTCCTTTTTGATGATGTAACCGAATACACCTACTGCAAAGAAGCCTACGATCATGGCAATAAAGACACCTTTTGCGCCCGTCCACGCAAGAGGAATACTGTCTACCAGGAATGGCTCCACGCCTTCTTCAGGTGAAAACTCAGTTACCTGAGGCATAAGGATGAACCAACTTACCAGAGAAACAATGCCCGCTGACGCACGGTCTTTAATGCCAATGTGCTCCGCAAAGTTATAACCAATGTTAAAGGCCAGGAAGATTGCCATGAGCGAAACAGTACATGCAGAAGGAATAGCCAGCAGAGCAAATAGCGATTTATCTGGCTGAACCATCGTAGTCTTCAAAAAATCAATCCACGCAGGAATTGGGAAGTTACGAAGCAAAGTAAACATAGAACCAATAATCAAGATTGGCATAACCATTGCAAACGAATCTCGCATGGTCAGAAGGTATTTATTTTTACCAATCATTTCTGCCAGCGGCATAAGTCGCTTTTCAAAAACATCCATCGTTTTCATAGAACCCTCCAAACTAACAACTCTCTATTTTTTATAAAATCACAGGTAAAACGTATAGCGAGAAACCCTATGCAGTAGAACCACGCTTAATCAAAGAAATGGCCATCTTAAGCACACGCTCGCCGTTCAAGTTGCCATAATCCGCTGACTCAATAACGCCAACAGGAATTTTTGCTCCGTATTTTGCGTTTACATCATCAAAGCTAAAACGAACCTGGGGTCCCAGTAAAATGCAGTCAGGAGTGTCGTGCTCTACCTGGAAATCAATCGCGGTAGAAGAAAATGCTTCAACCTTTACTTGAATGCCATGTGCATCAGCAACCTCTTGCATCTTGTTTGCAAGCATACTTGTGGACATACCTGCACTACAAAACAAATCAATCTTTTTCATACCTACTTCCTTTCACTCACCACTGCTCGTAGTTACTTGCTTACAAAGCTCAACAATTTGCACTGCCAAATCGTGTGTTGTAATTGCACACATCAAATGATCTTGTCCGTGGACCATCAGCAAAGATAGTGGTTTGTTATCCTGTCCAATAATTTCCTGCTGAATCCGTTCCATCTGAAACTCATGCGCTCGATTTAACGATTCTGAACTCTGTTTCAACAGCTCATCTGCCTGGTCAAACTTTCCTAAACGAGCGCACTTGATTGCTTCTATTGCGCAGCTCTTTGCATCCCCGCCATGCACAACCAAGTTAGTAACAATAGCCTCTACCTCTCTTTCGTCCATTACTCTCCCCTCTTTCTTAAACCATCACCTGACAATGTAATTTGATCAACAAAATCAGAAAAACTTTGATGTTTTACAAGCGAACAAATTGCCTCTTTATCCATAAGAAGGGACGCCATGTTCTTGTTAAATAAACGGGTCTTCTCGTCTTCTGAACAAGAAACTGAGATTAAAAACACAACAGCTACGTCATGACCGTCCCAGTCAATTGGGTTGTCTAATAAACCAACTGCTACACAAGTACGTTCAGATACCGGGCGCGAAGGATGAGGAAGTGCAACCAAGTTTCCAAAGGCAGTCATTGCTAAAGTTTCGCGGTCAAAAACCAGAGCTCTGAACTCATCTTCAGAAACAGAGATGTTTGATCTCTCAATGTTGCATAATTGACTGACCAAAAAGTTAAGTACTTCTGCCTTACTTCTATACGCAAGATGCGGGAAGAAAAGGTGTTCGCTGAAGTGTTTAGCAAACTCTGCTCGTTCATCTCGACGAAGTAAGTCTTTAACTACCTGTTCTTTATTAATGTCATCGAGCAAGAATCCCGAATAACACACAGGAACTGGCAAAGGGGATTCAATCTCAACAGTAGAAAACACATAGTCAATGTGCGAGAAATCAATCGTAGAAATCTGGCTCAAATTACACGTAGAAATTGATCCAACGTAAGGCCCAAATTCTTCTTTGATACGAATTCCCAAAATCTTAGATGTGCCCAAACCTGTTGCACAAACACACAGCACGTTCTTTTTTGGCAGCTCAGTACGCTTGCGCTCCAAAGCCAACGCAAATGCCAGGGCCAGATAAGCTACCTCATGCTCACTTAAAGTTGCTTCGTACTCTTTAGCCAGAATTGTTGACGACTCCATGGCCATCAGATACGCCAGAGGCATTCGATGTTGGATGTCAGTAAGCAGAGGATTCTCTATCTGCAGGTTATAGTGCAGACGAACTGAAAGTGGCACAATGTGCCTAGCCAAGCTCATATGCAGCTCAAGATCATTCCTGAAATCGAACCTAAAGCTACTCCATACCAAATCAATCATCTGGCGCGTCACAGCAAATACGTCATCAGTAATCACAAGATTTGGGGATTCAGAGATGTCTTTAAACATCTTCTTAGACGCCAAGTGAATTGCTATATAAGCAACTTCTGTCTGAGGAAACTCAACATCAAACTCGGACGAAAGGCGATTTACCAGCTTTTGCGCCACGGTATATTCAAACGAACACTGAATTCTCTTAAGCGAGTCCTCTTGTCCTGCAATATAGCGTTGCTTTTTAATACGGTTGATTGCGACAACAATATGAACAACAAGATTTCTAATAGCAAAATCATTCAAGCTAACGCCATGATATTCAATGCATTCAACAACCAGCTTTGTCACATCAGCAATAAGTTGATTATTCTCAACTGTAGCGTGACAACTACTCGAATATTCTTCATCTGTCACCAAACTTGCCAGACACAGTCGCTTGTTAAATTCAGTTCCCTCAATCTGAATTCCATAATGCGATTTGCGCATTATTTGCAGGTTAAATTTGGCGAGAAAATCTTCGACTTGTTTTAAATCAGCCGAGATGGTCTTACGAGAGACATAAAGAATCTCTGATAACTCGTCTACCGTAACCCAATCACTTCGATTAAGCAGGTCGTCCAATATATACGCCACGCGCTCATTAGAAGTCTGAGGTAGTTGATCTTCTTTGTTAAGCCAGCAATCCAAGAGCTCAGGATTAAGAACCTCGAGATGATAGCCCTGACCCTTTATTGTTGTAATTTCAGCAATACCTTCTAGTAATTCTTTTGCTCGCTTAATATATGCGCGCACGGTGCGCTCGGAGACGCATAAGGACTCAGACAGCGTTGATGTAGAAACATCTTCCTGTTTTGCCAAGCACGTTATGAGACGAACAAGTTTGTCATCCATGACGCACCCTCCTTATAGAAAATTATAAAAAGGGGCCCTGACGTTTCCATTTCCAATTCCGCCAACGGTAAAAGGAAATCAACTTCACATAACATTGTTTAAATTTGTTATTAAAAACCTGGCGAGAAGATCACTCCTCTCGCCAGGCGACTAACCTGTCAGTTCTTGCCGCAGCCCCAACCGCCATCGCTGCCACTTCGACCGCCACTGGGCGCCCGTCACTGCGGCCCGCAGCCCGCGACTGCCTGCGACCACGATCCGCTACTTGCTCGTTAACCGCTCGATGAGCTTGTTGATCTCCCATTCGGTCATGCCCGCATCGGTCAGATATTTGCGAGCTCCAGCTGCATAATCTGCACCGTCGAGCGAACCATACGTAGGCAGACCAGCAATGCAACGAACGATGTCGTTGAACTTCACGTCAACAACGGCGTCGTAACGAGCCTTATCGTCCTTCTCGTTAATGCCGTAATAGTTGTCGTAGGTAATCATGTAATCGTCGCGCATCTCGTTGTAGGATGCACCGCAAAGCGCCTCGAGAAGGGCACAGACAAAGCCCGTGCGATCCTTACCCTCGGTACAGTGAATAAGGTAGGGACCCTTATGCGGAATTATCTCGCGTAGACCCGCTGCCAGACGATGGGCATATTGACCGCCACGGTAATTGGCATTGAGGTTAAGAGCCGCAACATTCCCTGCGTCGTACAAGCTTTTGTGCCACGTAATGTCGTAGTCTGCATTCTGGTAATAGCCCTGAATCTCTTCATTGGTGTCCGCGAGGTCCAAGATAAACTGCACGCCACACTTCTGAGCAAGATCCGCTGCGTAGGGCGCACGATTGTTCTGGTTGTCAATAGGCGACGCCGAGCGATACATCACGCCCTCGGCAAGATTTCCACCCTTCATGGACGGAAGTTGGCAAAAACCTCGTCACTTGCGTAGTCGAAGCGATTATTGGTGTACGTTGCGTCCAGGGCCTTCTGAACCGTTGCGTACTTCTGCTTCTCGTGGAGCGTCACCGTAGCATTGTCTCCAGCCTTCAGACCAGCGGTTTCCCACAGAGGCTCACCATTATTTACGCACACATCAATGTAAGGATAGCCCGGATATGCGACAACCAAAGGCTCATTGGTTTTGGTGTAATAGCCGTTGTAATACGGAATATCGGTGAGCTTGTATCCGTTGCTAAACGTAACGTCCACGCTGTCGCCATACTCAAACCCCAGGTTATTGAACTCGTCGATAGTAATGTCCAGGTAGCTGCCGCCAAACTTGGGCTCGTATATTGCCTCGATTTCCCCTGTTGTGATTGACGACTGCGTTGCCTGCTGAGCAGGGTTATTCTGCAGGAACGAAAACACGTTGCACCCTACCAGCGCAAACGAGAACACCAACGTCATAAACATGCTCAAAGCTGTTGTAAAACGTTTCTGTAACTTTTGCATTTCTCGCCCCGATTCTGCTGATCCTGCGCGTCACATGATGCTGCGGTCAAAGGTCCGTGCGCATCCAATGGCGCTTCTCGCCCAGTGGTCCCGCACGTCCAAATAACACCACTTTGACTATACGTCTGACGAGAAACCCCACCTGTCCAAACAGATGGGGTTCACATGAACGGTTTCGTTTTATCGGTGGGTGGAGAAGGGTCTATAAATACTGAAAAGAACTATATTTTCAGTTCTCCTAAAGGTTAGTTAATTAATATAAGGACTATAGTTTTATTAAATAACATTATTTAGAAATATTACGTTTTTGGGATATTTCAATTTATGTATTATATATCTATCTTTTCGTATGCCTGATACTAATCTAAAAGTTAAGGATGATTGATGTGAAAAGTTTGCCAAAAGAAGAGCCAGGTGAACCTAATAATTACCTATCTGATGAGCCAATTAATCTAGACTCTAATCAATTTGCAATTCATAAAATTATTTCTGAAGCTATTTATTCAGAAATTTTTAGGGAACACCCTTCATCAAATCACAGAATTGCTTTAATAGGTGATTGGGGTACAGGAAAGTCGACTATAATCTCTTTTTTAGAAAATCAAATTTATACCAATCAAAATTCTGTCTGTTATTTTTCTTATGACTTATGGTCTCACTCTGGAGATTTACTAAGACGGAACTTTCTTAAAGAGCTATACCTGTGTATTGACAACAAACTAGACATTAACCAAAAGAATGACCAACGCTGGATAAATTTAAAATCGAGAATCTTTTCATCATCAAATACTACACTTTCTATCGAAAAAAATGATTTTTCTCCCTTTTTTAGCATTATAACTTTACTATGTTTCAGTTATGCAACTTTCTCATGTATTTTAAATGCAATCGGAGCACTTCCTTGCTGTAGCGATTATTGTAGACAATTCATTCCACTTATTACATTGCTTCTTACTTTAATTGCAACATACTTTTATTATATTTACATAAAAAACAATTCTATAAGTTCTGACTTTATAGATAATATAATTCATAGCCTAGTTTCTTCTGCTACTAACAATCCTGATGTCAAAACAACAAAAGTAACTCAATCTGATTTTCTTGGCTCGATTAGTTACGAGCAGTATCTTATCGAACTGTTAGAACTTTCTAAAACATTTTTAGGAAATAATTTCAAGCTTATCGTTGTCTTAGACAATCTAGACAGATTGTCTAAGCAAAATACTAATGATGCTTGGAGTAGCATACAAATTTTTGCAAATCAAATGGATAGATACTCTGACAAAAGAATTGAAAGTTGGCTTATACTTCCCATCTCTAATAAAACAATTAAATCAATTGATCCTGATCAAGATTACATTGATGGCAGACTCTCTAAACTATTTACAATCAGGTATGAAATTCCAGTTCCCATTAGATCTGAATGGAAATCTTCTATCCTAGAAAATATAAGTAAAGCCTTTCCGAATGCTGAACCCCAAACATCACAATATTTATTTTCTGTTCTCAATTCAATTAATTTAGTTTCTTCGTCAAGAAGGCCAAGAGAGAATAAGCTATTAATTAATGAAATTGTGAGCCTCAGCAGACTTCACCCTAAATTGTCTCTTGAATCGATAGCGGTCTATTTATGGCATAAGTTTAATTACGAAAACATATTTAATGGCAAATCAAAGACGTTTGCAGAATATATTGCAATAGTCATTAATGAAAATACTATCTTTGCATCATTATTAACCCCGCCAGAAAACTCATTCAAGAATGAAGATTTGTTAATGATTACATTTGGTCTATCAAATGAAACGCAAGCTGAAGAAGCAATGTTATTTACTCTTTTGTTTAATGACGAATGGGTTAAAAATTTAGATATAAACTATCAACTTTCTATAATGCCAGCATTTTTTGAAAGTCTTATTAATGTAATGAATTCTGACTTTAGTTTTGAGCAATACGGTAACGAAAAATTTATAACTCTTATCAACAGAATTTTTATACCAGAGCTTGATGTTCCTGACAACGAATCTATAAGAAATAATCTAGCTCAATTTTTTTTGAATTATCTTGCAAACTATAATTGGAGTTTGATTCAAAACGGTGGTAGAGCTGCAGGAAGTATTTTAAAAAGAAATCTATCATCAAAGTCTATTTCTATTTCATTAGAAAAAGTTCAGATTGATCTCCACGGTTTTGACGATGAAATCCCTCCCTATAAAAAGTTACAACTTGAAACACAAATCTTAGAAATTAACTCCTTTACAGAGCTTATAGACTGTAATGTCTTCGACCTAAAAGAATGCATACCTGTTTTACTTACGACTGCAGCTGCATTATTCGAATTTTTTACAACAATAGCAGACCTAAAAATTTGTGATAACATTCTTCAACTTTTTAAATTTTCTCACGATTCTAATTTATCCACTGGAATACTATTAGGAGAAATGTTGATAGAAAAGACTCCTTCTACTAATGCTATAAAAATTTTGAAAAAAATCGGCAGGTCTTCAATTTTAAAGCCAATTTTTACCGTCAATGGAAAAAAATTCTATCCAGAGCTGTATAAAGACTATTCAATAAATACTATGGAACTTACAACTTTATTTATGGAGCTTTGGATAATTTGCAATTTAAATGAACTTGATGTTAGTAACTACTTATCTGAGAATTTAACGCTATCGTTTGATTATATACTAAATGATAACAATCCTTATCATTTAGCTTCTGCAATTGCTTACAATATTCAACCATTATTAAAAGTAAACAGAGAATACAGTGCTCTAAATCTAAATGATTTTAATAAAGAACTCCTAGAAAAAGCGATCTGTTTTTATTTATTTGGACAAGAAAACTTTCAAATTGCAAAAGAAACAAAACCATTGCACGGTCGTTTTGCAAGTATTTTTAGTCCATTAATCATAGATGAACAACCCTCAGAAATTTCTGATGGTTGTGCTGAAATAATTCTTAACAAAATAGAACTGTTGCAGCATGCCCCGATAATCTGTCTTTACAGTTGGTTAGAAAACAAATCTATTCAAGAGATTGAATTTTTCTCAGAAAATATCTCCAAAGCATTTGAATCAGAGCAAATAGCTTCTATTCAATTTGATCTTAAACTATCTCCTATATACAACAACTATATCGATAGGAATGCTTTGGATTTAGAATGGGTAAAAAGCGGTGTTGAACTAGTCGACGAAAAAATTTGGAAGACTGAGCTCTTTTTGTCTGATACTGCCAGTAGTATTACTACGCTAATGGCATCAAGTAATATAAATTTGCCTAACCTTGAGAATGCTTTTAACTCGCTAGCTGCAAACTCTGATGATAGCAGTTGGTGTATTTATATAAAACGATTGCATGAAATGGGAATATTATTCTCGCTATCTGAACCAACAAAAAGAAATCTTTATAATCGTATGTTTAACCTATTTAAATCACATGAATGGAAAGTTGTATTTGCTCAATTAGCTGATTCGCTATTAGAATTAAGCTGGATTGATTATCTTACTGAAAAACAGCTGTTTCTCGTCATGCTTGAACTTATTAGATCACGATCTATCAGAAATAGTAAATGGTTGAATAGTGCTTTATATCAAAGTACCAATATAGATAACATAAAAATCATTGCAAAAAAATACTCGAAACCGTTGAAAGAAAATCTTAAAAAGGTTCTTAAGTCAGATCCAAAAGATTTGTCACATTACAACATGTCGTTATATGTTTTACTATTCAGCTAAAGAATGAAAATTTACTAACAATCCGATAGCTTTCTTATTTGTAAGGCTATCGGATTTTGTTTCTTAGGTACCCTCGCAACGCATCATCCACTACATATACATGTGTTCCATAAATGCCTCGTGTAAGAAGAACGTAGTAGATGTTCTTGATGTATTGGGTTAGCTGCTCAGCAGTTGCTCCACCCTTACCCTTTTTATCAAAGTAGTGGTCTTTATCGCCAATTAGTTTTCCGGTTATCGGATCTAGTTTTAAATCTGGACCAATGATTACGTATGAGTAGCTTAAATCGTACCCCTGGGCTGTATGAACACATCCGACTTCCTGGGCATATATTGGATCAGCTACTCCATTGCCAACCCAATTGGCAAGCATGGAATTCCACCTGAAAGACTTGTCTCCTATAACAATATCTTTCAGAGGAGAATCAACTGGTTTACCTTTTGTTTTCCAATCCCATGCATATCCAGCAAGCATTCTTGTCAAATTATGCTCTGATAATTTCTGTTCAAAACTATCCGTAAATTCATCTATCGAGTCATGTAGGACAAACTCATAGTTATCAAATGTTCTTCTCGCGGGGTGTTTGTCATTCAGAATGTCTGAAATATAATTCAGGTATTCTGCTCCGCCTTGAACTCTCATCTGATTCTCTAGCCTAATGGGATGTCTAAGAGCATCACCAAGTTTTTCTTCAAACGAGTTAGGGTCGATATCCGCAGGCTTAATTGACTGTGATGCATCGTAAAAGAAGATTGGAAGTTTAGTGAGCTTTAATGCCCAATCCAACTGTGTAGATTCTTTTGGTAAACCAAGCTTTTTATTTACTTCATCATAGCTGCCAAAAGCAGTAATTCCTCGACGTGCCGTCAAACGATGGGACTCGTCAATGAGTAGAATATCGAATGGTTTCTCTACTTCAGGGTTATAGCCAAATTTGGGGTTTGCCAAGTCATTGGGTCCAATAACATCCCTTGCATTGAGTCCACCAACGCCCTTTAACGACTTCTTTAAAGTTGCTCTTAAGGAGGTCATAGGCTCAACAATTTTGATATTCAAACCTTTGAACTTCTCGTCATCACGAAGAGCTTTTAAAAGATAAATGGCAAGGATTGTCTTACCTGTACCAGGCATTCCTTGGACAACGATAGGTTTGGCTTTTGACAGGTCAGATTCAATTGCAGAATAAATTTTATTAAGAGCAACTCGCTGATCTACTGACAGACTCTTGTAAGGAGAGTATTTAAATACTTCCGATTCTTCAATTTCGCTGATAGTCTTATCTGCCAACTCCATCCTACGGAGCTCTTCCCAAAGGTCATCGAACATTGATTCGTACTTTTCTTTAGAAAAGTAATTCAAGTTGCTGTGACCTTCATTTTTATTAGTGAGCTTGTAGACTCCATCAGCAGCCATAAGGCCAATCAAGCGGTTTTCATAATCTTTAATAACTGACTGGTTGAACTCCTGATTAAAGATGATATTTACGCTGGTAAACAAATCTTTTTCGGAATTTTTACTATGCTGAGACATACGCTCACTAACACTTGTAGTCTCACCCACATAAGCGCTTTTTTGACGAGGATTATCGTTGGCCAAAATATAAACCATTGGCCAGTTTTGAACTTTGTCATCCTCCAGTTGAAGAGATGAAATTTCAATTCCCTGAGTTGGAGTAAATCGACACCTGTCAACAAAAAACGGAGCTCCTTGAGGAGACTCTGCATCTGACTTTGTATCGATTACTTTCATACTCCATCCCCACCTAGAAGTTAATAAATTGATTGTACTGCTAACAATTTCGATTTATCTCAATTCAAATCTGTAAAATTTATTTAGATAGCCTTCTCTACTCCTGAAGTAACAAAAAATATAAATCTTTCTTTCTAGATATCCTGAGACTTATTTTTAAATAGCTATATACCAAATGCCTCTTATACTATAGCTTAAGAAGATTTATATCCATTTTTTTACCAGACAAATAATATTCATAGGCCATATATGCTGGCAGAAATCGCACTTTTATATTCTGTAAGCCTATAGAGGAGAGCATTTTCATTGATACCTCACCGTAGTCTTTAATCTCTTTGTCTTCTGTAGGTATCAGAAAACAGTTTTTTACTGCGGAAAATTCATGGTCTCTTATAAACTTTTGATATGCCAATTGATATAAATATTGTTTTGTCACCGACTCAATTCCAGGCTGTCCTGTTGGAACAATTCCAGGTATGAGTTGTGCATTGTAATATTTTGCATCAAATATAATGAACTGATTCTCTGTAATTGAAATGAGGTCAGGAACTAACGTATCCTTAGCTCTTTTTCTAGTAATTGACCACAAAGGTCTTTCAATCAAATCAATCAATCTTTGATTTCTATCATATCCCAACTTCAGCGGAATCGGCAATTGCAGTGCACTTAGTCTGACATTAAGCTGATTGTCCATAATCTCAGCGCAGATTTTTTCCCAAACAAGGTTAAAACTGTTTGTCCCAAAAAGAGATAGGCATTCAGTGTCATAAAGATTTTCGCTATGTTCGATATAAGAATAAATGGTTTTTAATAGAAACTGTTTTCTGGTATTAAACTGAATATTCAGTTCTTTCTCTATACGATAAAGGATATATTCCTTTTCACCAAAATCATCTAATTCCTCATCGGTTAAATTTACTTCCGTGATTTCAAAAAAATCGAGCAGTTCAGCCTCCTTCAGTTCCTTTGAAACTTCCGTCAGAATACATTCATGCAGCCGTTTAAAATAATTGTTTTGATCTGTCACACGTCTCTTTGTTTGGAGATTAATATAGTATGGTTTATTATTCGATAGAATAGCAAATGTCTCGTTAATTGTCTTATCCCAAAGAATCTCACCAGAACCATTGCTTTCAACTATATTATCTATGTTACTATAGACACCGTTTTCATAATAATCCTGTATAAAGAACAGCAGTACAGCAAGTAAATTAAAAGTACCACCTTCACTACTATCACTAAACATCTGCACAACCTGGTTCTTAGCGTTGTATTTCTCCAAAACTTTAAGCACCTGTTGCAATTCATTCTTTGGATGCTCGTCATTAAGCAGATACTTTGGGTAGCACTTTAGAATACAGCCAGCAACAACAATAATACCCACGAATGTAAAGACGTACAAATATTTGTTTCCACTAATCTCAATGTCAGCAAACTCAGTATTCTCATCCATAAGATTAGGCATTTCCCGTTGGAAATCAGAACTGTTTACCGTCTTTAGTACGCCAGCCTCTTTTAATTTATGTATAAGAGAGACTATATCTTCTTCAGGACATCTAAACAATTTGCACAAATCTTTACGTGTATACCTCTTTTGTTCTCTTACGAATTCAGAGATCATAATCTACTGCCTTCTTAATTTTCATTTTTAGTCAGTGTCCATCGGAATTACTCAAAAAAAGTTTCATATTGGATATCAGCTTCATTTTCGATATCACTATTAAAAATACCTACACCTTTAGCATCGAATTGTTTACAGATTTCTGAAAACCGAGTGCTATCCTGAGAACAACCCCCGAACAATTTATCGCGTTTTTGTTTCGCTGCATCATCGAATAGATACATAATTACCTTATTTTTAAAAACACGAATGAATTGTTCTCGATCTATCTCCTCGTCATCAACGGGTGCTACAATATTTCTGGCAATGAAATATGGTCCAAGTTGCTTGTCTTCATTGATCTTTTCATTTGCCAAGAAATGATTGATGGCCTTTCGTAACTTGTTCCATTCAACCCTCTGTGACTTATTATCAGCAAGATACACAAATTTACCGTTAATTTTTTCATCACTGTTATCAATTCCGAGGTAAGTAAAGTCCCAGCGACGTTTAAAGGCTGTATCCATCGGAAATACACCCTGATCAGCACTGTTCATAGTAGCCCATATGAACATGTTGTCTGGGATACGAATCTTATCATAATCCTCTGGATTACCTCCAAGTTCTTTAGCAAGATATAATTTAATATCCTCAGACGCCTGAATTGGATACTCACTTACCCCGTCATCACCACGATCAAGAAGTTGGAACACATCTCCAAAAACTGCAGCAACATTTGCACGATTGATTTCTTCAATTATGAGAAGAAATGGTTTCGGATTCTCCGTTTTTGCGCTTTTAAGAGCATTAACATAGACGCGCATAAAAGG